>JACKQG010003375.1_pt1 | contig 19683 bp, 17 predicted proteins | sample 8237621 | NCBI WGS metagenome assembly JACKQG01 (sample SAMN15677084, study PRJNA649215) | marine metagenome | biome: marine; feature: Black Sea; material: saline water; isolation source: suspended particulate matter (SPM) from the Black Sea western gyre | collected 2013-06-09/2013-06-10 | depth... | reverse complement strand
TCATCGCCGACCGGTTGGTGGAACGCGCGGCCAAATTAGCCGCGATCAATCTGTCGGCCTTGGCGCTCAAATCCGGCAAAGGAAGCGATGCTGCCTGCCCGATTTGCATCGTCGCCGAAGGCACAACATTCTACCACATGAAAAACCTCAAATCCGGTGTGGAATCTTACCTCAAGCAGAATCTGGAAGAGAAACGCGGCGTCTACACCGAGATCATCAGCGTCGAAAACGCCACCCTCATCGGCGCCGCCATCGCGGGCCTGACGAATTGATTATCAGACAGTGATTGAATGTGTTACTGTTTCTCCTGACCACCGGCCAGAAAGATGGTTATTAGAGACAACCCTGTCAGGATCCCCACGATTTGCATGGTTTTGATGGCCAGTTCCCTGAGGTATTCTCCGGAGAAAAGGTCAAGCACATAAAGTGTCGCGATAACTGCCAGAAGCAGTGCGGCGAACATCGCGATAACTCTCAACGCCAGCAACATTTTCTTTACCATAAGGCCGTCACTTTCTTAAACAAAATAATATATACACTGTTTGTCAATAATAGAGTCCGTCGCAATTCAAATGTCAACAGGAACATCGTCTCTGTCCTTCCTAAGGATGACATTCCATAAATTATAGTTACAAGGATGTTGTCCGGAAAAACGTTGACTGTAGAGGGGGTTTCGGGTATCTTAAACCCTTTGAAAATCAGGAATTTGGGATAAAAAGGGAAATCTATGCTGAAACGAACGCACAATTGCGGCCAATTGAGACTTGAAAATGATACCCAAACCGCCATCCTTTCCGGCTGGGTGAACTCATACCGTGACCACGGAAGTCTGGTATTTATCGACCTGCGCGACCGAAACGGGCTTGTGCAGCTTGTTTTTGACCCGGAAGCGGCTCCGGAGGCTCATAAAGTTGCTCGCGACCTGCGGTGCGAGTGGGTCATTGCCGCCAAGGGCGTGGTTCGACCCCGCGGCGAGGGGCTGGAAAACCCCCGCTTGGCGACCGGTCAAATCGAAATGCTCGTTCAGGAACTGGAAGTGATGAACACTTCCAAGACGCCGCCGTTCGAGATCGACACTGCCGATCAGGTCAACGAAGAATTGCGTCTGCAATATCGCTATATTGACCTGCGTCGTCCGTCGATGCTCAACAAGCTGGCTGTGCGGCACCGGGTGACCAAAATCGTGCGGGATTATTACGACGAGAATGGTTTCTGGGAGATCGAAACGCCGATGCTGGGCAAGAGTACGCCGGAAGGGGCTCGCGATTTTCTTGTGCCGAGCCGTCTATCTGAAGGGGCGTTTTACGCACTGCCGCAGTCACCGCAGTTGTTCAAGCAGATATTGATGGTGTCCAATACCGACCGCTATTTCCAGATCGTCCGGTGTTTCCGTGATGAAGACCCGCGAGCCGACCGGCAGGCGGAGTTTACGCAAATCGATGTGGAGATGAGCTTTGTCGACGAAGACGATGTGATGGCGATGAACGAAGGGTTGGCTGCACGCATCTTTAAGGAAGTGCTGGATGTGGATGTTGCATTGCCAATTCCGCGGATTAGCTATGCTCAGTCAATTGATGAGTATGGCATCGACCGGCCGGACATGCGGTTCGACATGAAGCTCAAAGACATTTCCGATATTGCCAAAGACAGCACGTTCAAGGTATTTACCTCCACGGTTGAAAAGGGTGGAATCATCAAGGGACTGTGTGCTCTAGGCGGAGCGAAATATTCCCGCAGCGACATCGAAAAAACACTAACCGGGTTTGTCAGTGATTATGGCGCCAGAGGCCTGGCGTGGATGAAAGTCGAAAAAGACGAGTCCGGCAAGATTATGCCCAAGAGCAGTATTGCGAAGTTCTTTACCGATGAACAGTTGGCTCAGTTGGTTGAGCGATTTGGTGCCAATGAAGGCGATTTGATGTTATTTGTTGCTGACAAGGCCGACGTGGTCAATAAGTCGCTGGCGCCGTTGCGGGTTCGATTGGGGCGTGAGCTTGAGTTGTTTGACCCGAAGGAATTTAAATTTGTATGGGTGGTCGATTTCCCGCTGTTCGAGTGGAACGAAGACGACAAGCGGTTTGATTCGCTGCACCATCCGTTTACCGCACCGATTGAGGCGGATATGGGAAAGCTGGATACCGACCCGGGCAATATTCTTTCACAGGCGTATGACCTGGTTGTCAATGGTTCGGAAGTTGGCGGCGGGTCGGTTCGTATTCACCAACCGGACATACAGGCCAAGGTATTCGACCTGCTGAATATTTCCAAGGAGCAGGCGCAGGAACGATTTGGCTTCTTCCTGAAGGCGTTGGAATATGGCGCACCGCCGCACGGCGGAATCGCGTTTGGGTTGGACCGGTTGGTGATGTTGCTGACAGGAACAGAGAATATTCGTGACGTGATCGCGTTTCCAAAAACACAACGCGGCCAGTGTCTGCTGACCGAAGCGCCGTCCAACGTGGACCAATCACAACTGGATGAGCTGAACCTGCGGGTCCAAAAGCACCTGCATCAGATTGAGAACGAATAACAGCGGATACCTGTATCGGGACCGTAAGATGCGAGTCTTCCAGGACAAGGGATAAGTATGCCGCAGGGATTAGTCCATATCCTAAAAGATGTTTGGCAGGTGACCCGTCGAAAACCATTATCGTTGGCGGAAAAATGCCGCCTGCAGTTTGGCGCCGCCGTGCTGTTCAGCCTCATTTTGGCCTTGCTGATCCCTTATTTTTGGATGACTAAGCTGACCGAAAAGACCGCCTTGGATTCCGGGCGGGCTGTCGGACAAGCCGTTTATGAATCCCATTTCCAACTGGATATCGTGAACGAAAAGGGATTGCCGAGACTGTCGGACAAGGGGATTGTGGCCAATGAACCCGACCGTGTCATTTCCTGGTTCCTCACCGACCAGAGTTCTGAAAACCTCCTGGATTCCCTGGCAGAAACTCAGCGAAAGAAAATTGAGATCATTCGTTCTGATACCGATGTCAACGACGAGGCATGGACTGATCACAAAAACGGAAAAGGGCATTATATTCGTTTGGTGCGGGCGGAGGAAAGCTGTCTTCAGTGCCATGCCGAACAGGGATTAGCTTCGACCGCTTACAATAAGAATCAGGAAGTGGGGATTCTGGTTGTTGAAATGTCTGCTGGTGGGTTGGCATGGGCGCGTTTCATGAACCGTCTGTGGGTGGTTGTGGCCGGATTACTGGCGGCAACCGGAGCGATGGTCGCGTTCTATACGATTTTTCAGCGGGTAATACTGAGGCCGATTCGTCAGCTTCGTTCGCAGGTCAATAATATTGCCGAGGGCAATTATGACATCCGCAGTTCCATCCAGACGGGTGATGAATACGAACGGCTCTCGGTGGCGTTCAATCACATGCTCGACAATCTGATGGAATCTCAGCACAAGCTGGAGGGAGCCAATGAACAACTTGACGCGAAGATATCTCAGCTTTCTGAAAAAAATATCGAGTTGTATAAAGCGAACAAACTCAAAAGCGAATTCCTTGCCAATATGTCACATGAATTCCGTACGCCGCTGAACGCCATTTTGGGATTTGCCGAACTGCTTCGTGAAAAGCCTGCCGCCGATGTGGAAAAATCAAAACGATGGGCGGAAAATATCGTTTCCAGCGGACGGTCGCTGCTGAATATGATCAATGATCTACTGGATCTGGCTAAAGCTGAAGCCGGCAGAATGGAATTACGCATCGAAAAGACGAGCATCCCGCAGGTACTGGAGGGATTGTCGGCGTTCTTCTCGCCGTTAACGGAACAAAAAATGATCAAGGTCCGTTTAGAAGTCGCCGAAGATCTGCCGCTGGTGCAAACGGATTCTCAGAAGCTGCAGCAGATATTATATAATCTGTTGAGCAACGCGATCAAGTTTACGCCGGAACGAGGACGTATCCAGTTGAGCGCCTTGATGCGGGATGACACAACGGTTCGCATTTCGGTGACGGATACCGGTCCGGGCATTTCACCGGAATCGCAGTTGCATATTTTTGAAAAATTCCGGCAGTTGGACGGTTCGATTACCCGCCGTGGAGAAGGAACCGGATTGGGACTGGCGATATCCAAGCAGCTTGCCGACCTGTTAGCGGCAACCATTTCACTGGAAAGCGAACTCGGCAAAGGATCGACATTTATTCTTGACGTGCCTGTCAATATCAAAAAAAAGGATGAACAGGATAACTCCGAAAACCTTGATTCTTCTCAGCAATGAATGTGATTCTTTGACGAACAGGATCACGTGTTTTTCATGGCGTCCTGAAAACTCTTGATATCGTTGGCCCACTTCTCAGCTTCGAGGACATCAATTTGTCCTTGTTTGACCAAAATGGCCAGATGACGCTCTAATGTGATCATTCGTTCGTCAGCTTGATCCTTGGTTTTGACCTGCATTTGCGAATAGATTTGCTCAATTTTCCCTTTTCGGATCAGGTTGGCAATAGCATAGTTGCTGTTCAGTATCTCCATCGCAGCGACTCGGCCATTACCTTCCTTGTTTGGGATCAGTTTTTGACAGATGATGTATTCCAGTCCGAGCGAGAGCTGGTTACGTACCTCATCCTGTTTCTGATGCGGAAAAAAGTCAAGGATCCGAGTGATCGTTCCGGTTACATCACGTGTATGCAGAGTGGAAAATACAAGGTGGCCGGTTTCGGCGGCAGTGAGTACCAATGAAACGGTTTCGGCGTCTCGCATCTCACCGACGAAGATGATATCGGGGTCCTCCCGCATCATCGAGCGAAGGCCATGCGAGAACGTGTCGATGTCCCGTCCCAGTTCACGTTGGGAGATCATTGAATTGTTTTGTGTAAAGATATATTCGATCGGATCCTCTAAGGTAATGATTCGTGAGGCGCGGTTTTGGTTGATGCGGTCGATCAGCGAGGCGATCGTCGTACTCTTTCCGGCACCGGTGATGCCGGTGAAGAGGATTAGGCCGTGTTTTTTCCTGACGATATCCTGCCAGGCGGAGTTCGGAAAACCGATTTTCTCCGGCTCGGGAATGTCTGTTCCAAGCGCCCGGATCGCACAGGCCAACCCGTCATTTTCTTTGAACGCATTGATACGATATTGAAGTGTGCCGAATTTGTATGAACAGTCCACGGCAAAATCACGTTTAAGGTACTCGACATTCTTTTCGCCAAGCAGGGGGTAGATCAGCTGTTCGGCGATGGGTTGGGTCACCACGCCGCCTTTGAGACGCACCAGTTCGCCATCGATGCGGTAGGCCGGTTGGGTGCCGATCTTGATATGCAGATCGGAGACGCGCATGGCCCCCATTTTCTCAAAATAGGCCAGCATATCGGCAATACTGAGTAATGCCCCTTCTCCGGCGGGATAAATTTTCACATCAGGAGAGTACGTCTGTTCCATAAGCTAAATTCCGGATAAATAAACCAATTTTAGTCCTTTTTAGAGTAGAAATCTACCTGTTAGGTATTTTAAACTATTTTTTTACCATTTGAAAGCCTGTTTGTGCCAAAAATGCTGAAATATCAGCCAAAAATTCAGATAATATGGGCCGTGTTTTTTTGAAATTCAACAAAAAGATGTTTTTTATAATTTTCTCTTGTATTTTATTGCGAATTCGGTTACTTTGATAATGATATATTTGTACAATCCGACTTATGCGGCCACAAAGAATGGGGGAAAGTGGCAGTGTAGGGTGTGTTTGTAGTATATTCGTTTTGTTCAAAGGAGAATGTGGTGATGAAGAAAATAACTCTTTTTTGTATCCTTTCTTTGGCGGTTCTTTGTTCTGTTTCCCATGCGAATATGTCTTTCAGGATGGAATCTACCGCTAATGAACTTTCGCCGGGAGGTACCGCAACAGTAACAATCAGCGCTTATGTTGATGACGCCGCGGCATCCAGTATCAATGGTTTGAATTATTGGTCTCTGAGCGCGATTATCGATACGACCGGTGTACTTGAGGTTGTTGGCGGTTCGATCCAACTTTTAGGTCCGACTCCAACTGGATCTTTTAATATGGGATGGACGGACTTAAACCAGTCCGGTGCAGGCGGAACAGGTTCTATTGATTATTTGAATGTAGTGCCTTTTGGTGGGTCTGTGGCGACGGATACTGGTTATGGTGGCTATGATGACATTGTTCAATTTCAGGTCCAAGCGATAGGCACTGTGAGTGACATAGCAACCTATACTCTGGGGTCTACAAATGCTTTTGGCGGTATTCTGGCAGATGGGTTTACATTTTTTGATCAGGACTTTCTCGGTAATGTCGAGTTTGATGACAGCAATGGACAAAATGTTTTCGCGATCGTTCCGGAACCGTCCAGTTTGCTGATATTGTCCGGTTTAAGTGCAATGGGGTATTTCCGCCGCAAAAGAGGACAATATAAGTTGGCGGTGTCCCCTTAAGGAAATCTCTTTTTTTGATGGATATGCCGGTGTAAGCAGGAGGTTTACATCGTGTGAATTTGTTTGAGGAAGGACAGAGGGCCGTCTAATATGAAGAACCGAAGAGAGATTGGCTTCGGGGGGAGTTTAACATGTGGGGTGTACCCCGTACTGCTGTATCTTTTTCTACTCTTTTTTGTCTTCACATCTTTTGTTTCCGCTGATCTTGGTCCGGAAAACGTGCTGCTCCTTGTCAACGAAGACAGTGCGACCAGTCAATATATTTCCGAGATGTACCGTCAGTATTATCCCGCGATCCAGGATAATCAGGTTCTCCTGCTAAGCGGTTTGGTCGATTGCAGCGGACCTACCAGCACTCCGGCTGACGAAATTATCACACGCCAGCAGTATGACACGTTGATTGCCGACCCTGTACGCCAGCATCTTCTTAATAATAATTTTATTCAACAGATCACGGTAATCGTCACCACCGCGGGCATGCCGTACCGGATCGAGGATACGAACCATGGCAGTGTTGTTGATCCGGCAGCTTCGTCGTATTCAATCGTAGAACAGTACCTTGGGGATATTAATGCGGCGTCGGTGGAATCTGAGTTGACGTGCCTCTGGTACGCAGATACGTTCGGGCTTGCCAACCGGATGGTCAATCCATATCAGGGGTACCAACAGAGCAGTATCACACTCTTTGAACGTGTTCAGCCGAACAGCAAACCGATGCATTGGGAGACTGCGATCAATATTACCGGCACTCCGCCCAAGATGGAGGGGTATATTGTCAATGAGTGGCCCACCATCACGTATGGAACGATCGATCGTTCTTTTCATGCGGGGGATATGTATCTTACCTGCCGTCTTGACGGCCCGAAGAATCAGGGGAAAAGTGCCGTTTTCGCGGTGCGTCAAATGCTGGAACGGGCAAAACGAGTTTCCAGTCCTTACAGTGGCGTAAATCCCGCTCAAGCGGTTGTTGTCATTGATGATGCCCCCAGCAAAGATACGGATCGTAACAGGGTTTATAATTTGAAAAAAATGGTCAATTTTTGGGTCTATGATCCGGTTCAGAACCAGCCCCCGGATGCTCCCACGATTCTGACCAAAGATGATTATCAGGATTGCTATACGAGTTTGACCAATGACCCGATCGTACCGAATGGAGTCAGTTTGGGAATGGTTGATATGGCGGGCGGTACCTGTACGCTGTTTGACCAGCGGGCGGGTGTTCGAACGAATCAATCCGATCTTGATCTGCTGCTGACTATCCCCGAACTGGGACGGCAGGGGCCCCAGGGGCTTTTGGCTTTTGTCTGTTATGGGAAGTACAACGGCGATGAAACCATCACCAAAGAATACCTTCTAACCGGTGGACCTAATGGAGGTGCCCTTTTTAATCCAGTCAACGGTGCAGTATTTACATCTATTGAAAGCTTTAACGGGGTTTCCTTTTTTTCTGATGCGGTTACCACACAAGCCAAAATTATTGATTTTGTTTCTATCGGAGGGGCAGGGGCGATCGGACATGCCTTTGAACCGGTTTCTGATGCTATTGTAGACAATCTTTTCTTTATTTACAATTACCTGGCAGATGAAGATGCCGATGGATTTGCCGATCTTTCTTTTGTTGAAGCGGCGTGGACGGGCATTCCTTATATAAGCTGGTCAGAAGTGGTCATTGGAGACCCGTTAATGCGAGTTGCTTACGGACTCGGAGAAGATCAGGCCTGGACGCAGTTTCCAGGAGATGTGAATGGAGATGACCGGGTCAATATCTTTGATATTGCCATCATTCGAGGAAAGAATGGAGGGTTGCTGTATTCTGATAATCCGTTATTGAGAGACAAGTACAGTGATTTATGTGACCTAAACAATGATGGTCGGATAAATATTTTTGATATTGCAATAGTGAGGTCCTTAAATGGGACAATTAAGTGATTATAAATAGGTTTTGAATAATACGTGGTAAATACGGGATTTTATAGATTTCAAGAAAATTTCAAAAAAATCCTTGACTAGAACAGGTTTTTGGCTATACTCAAAAAATGGAAAGACTCCATTCTTTTGGAGAAGAGTGGTTTATTGCTGGAGAGCAATTAGTAAAAAACGGAGGAAGGAATGATGAAAAGACAATGGATTTTGGCGTTGATCATCGGAGTAGTATGTGCGCCTGCTTTTATCACCTCATCGCTGTACGCGGGAACTGTTTACGCTCGTCTGATTGATACAAGTTTTATCATGACAAGGTGGTACGACTATGTATCGGGTACAGATGGTCATCTGAATTTCAATAATACGACGATCAATGGCTCAAAGGTGCTCTACACACACGATGATGTGTATACTCTGAGTATGGTCGGAACACTCACTTTTAATCCTATCCTTGAGCGCGATTTCAGTGAGGGAGTATACGCAAACGGATACTTTGAAGGCGGCGTTGAGGTTACCATCACTGGTGGACTTAGGGTCGGGGCTTCTTATTTATACGGTGGCGTTGGAGCCGCAGCCGAACCGATTTTCCAAGCTGTCCTGGCGCCGGTTTATGAAGACAGCCTGAACCCCACGCTTGAGCGATGGGCCTTAGAGGAGAGCTTAACTGAATCCGGGCGTTTTGACAAGACACTCTTTCTGGATTTGATTGAAGGTAGTGAGGGGTTAGCGTCCGGAATCGCTTTGGCGGGAACCGGGGATATTTTGAAGATGATCAATCCGAAGATGGACTTATCACTTAAAACCACCGTCCCGGTATCCAATTTTTATACCGATATGGGCCCCAGTGCGGTGGCTTCTCCAATCAAGATTACAGGGGTAGTTCCGGAACCGGCGACAGTCTTGCTGTTCGGGATTGGCACTCTGTGTCTGAGGAGAAAAAGGGATTAATGCGATATTCCTTTACCGTTTCTTGAGGAAACGATAGAGGTTAAGTGTAAATAGTTTTAAAACGTTTTATTGGAGAGAGGATGATGAAAAAGTTAATTTTTGTGGTAGGGGTGTTGTGTATTGGGGCCATGGCCCAGGCTGTGATGATCGAGCAAATTCAGATCGAACAGACAACCGGTGCTACGGCTCAATATACGTATGCTGACGGACATTTGGACTGGGGCGGCGGCGGATTCACGTATCTTTACACCGAAGGTGGGGGATTCTTCACTTTTGACAGTGCTGATCTGGATGTTAACTTTGATCTGAGCAGTGATGATTCTGCGGGTGGAACAGCCAAGGCGCGATTTGATTTGGTGGGCAACTGGACGTTTTCGTTGTATAGTGACGTCTATGGGATTAATCCTGTTGTCACCATCGGCGGCGATTTGAACACCGGCGGCGGTTTCGGAGGCAAGTACTGGGAAGAAGAAACCGGGTACGAGGCACTGGATGGCAAGGCATGGGTGAACGTCAACAGCGTATGGGCAGACCCAACTTGGTACCTGAATGAAGTTACCAATGTGTATGGTTTTGAATCAATTGGCTGGGATACTGATGGAGTTGCGGGGCTGGATTCTGACATTACACTGAATGCCGGCACGGGAGACCTGCTGGATTACGGTCAGGATTATACATCCAATAACGGTTTGACAGTTACTTTGTGGGCAGACCAGACACTCGTAGTTCCCGAACCGGCGACGATGGTTCTTTTGGGACTGGGTTCTCTCTTGGCACTGCGTAAACGCAGAGCGTAGTATCCTCCTCTATTACATATAGATTTTCAAAGGACCGCGAGCAATCGCGGCCCTTTTCTATGCGCCGATCCTATTTTTATGAATACGAATAATTTTTACGATGATTGGTTGACAGGACAAATCATTTCTCCTAATATATTCGGGCAGTGGTTTGGTGTTTAAATAGATGTTTTGGATCGCTGCAAGGAACACGGATTGTGAAAATTGTTGTTGTCATACCCGCCCGTTACGGCTCAAGCCGATTTGAGGGGAAAGTTCTCGCCAAAGAAACGGGCAAATACCTCGTTCAGCACACGTATGAGCGTGCATTGTGCGCCAAAAGTGTCGATGAGGCTCTCATTGCTACCGATGATGAGCGGGTTTTGGCGGCGTGCCGGGAATTTGGGGCGGCGTGTGTGATGACCTCCATCGAGCACCAGAGCGGCACCGACCGGATTGCCGAAGCGGTTGCTCGAATGGAAGTTGACATACTTGTCAATTTGCAGGCGGATGAGCCGGACATTGAGCCGGATTATATTGACTTGGTTGCGAGCCTTCTGACCGCCAATAGGACAGCTCAGATGGCCACGCTACTGGCACCGTTTGAAAACCCGACCGATGTTGCCAATCCGAACATCGTCAAATGTATCACTGATACAACGGACAGGGCGATCTACTTCTCCCGATCCGTGATACCGTATGACCGGCAGGCAGGCGGGGTGGGACAGGTAAGTGATTACAAGCGGCATCTGGGGATCTATGCCTATCGAAAGGACTTCCTGATGGCCTATACAGCGATGGCACCGAGTTTTCTCGAACAGCGGGAAAGACTGGAGCAGCTTCGCGCAATCGAAAATGGCTGTACGATATTAACCGCAACCGTCCCGAAGGCCTGGGACGGTGTGGATACCCAAGAGCAATATCAGGCATTTGTTCAGCGAATGCTTCAAGAGAATAATTAATGGAAAGTTAGAGCACGGAAGATACAATGTCAGATAGCAAAGACCTATTAGCGAAGATCAGCGGCAGTTCATCGGATAATGAATTCTTTTTGCCTTTGCCCAAAGGGTACCAAAAAGGCAAGACCAAGTACGTCATCGTGATGGGCACCGTGATGAGCGGACTGGGCAAGGGGATCTTCTCATCATGCCTGGCCAAATTACTGCAGGACAAGGGCCTGAAAGTCGCTCCGATCAAACTGGAGGGGTATCTCAATATTGATTCCGGGACGCTGAATCCGTTCCGTCACGGCGAAGTGTTTGTGCTGGACGACGGCATGGAAACAGATATGGACCTAGGGACTTATGAGCGAATGCTGGACCAGAACCTCAGCCGGGCCAATTTTGCTACAAGCGGCCAGATTTACAGTTCGGTCCTTGAAAAAGAACGTCACGGCGATTACCTCGGCCGGGATGTTCAGATGATCCCGCATGTCACCGGCGAGGTCAAAATGAGGTTGCGTGAGCTTGCGGTCAAGACGGAAGCGGATGTCGTGTTTGTCGAGATCGGCGGGACGGTGGGTGACCTCGAAAATGCCTTCTACATCGAGGCCATCCGTGAGTTGGCCTACGAGGAAGGCCCGGGCAGTTGCTGTTTCGTGGCACTGACGTATATTCTAGAGCCAAAGACGTTGGGTGAGCAGAAATCCAAAGCGGCTCAATTAGGTATCAAGCAGCTTTTGCAGTTAGGCGTCCAACCGGATATTATTGCTTGCCGCTGCGAAAATCCGGTGACCGAACAGGCCCGGCAGAAAATAAGCGTGTTCGGAAATGTACCGTTCGAACGAGTCTTTAGCATGCACGATTCGGCGAGTATTTATTCGATTCCGGCGATGCTGCGCGAGGGCGGGTTGGACTTTGAGGTGCTGCGAATGCTGAAAATTGAGGAACGTATCAAACTGCGTCACGAACGCAAGGAGTGGGCACGCTGGTGTGATTTCACGGATAAGATCGACAAAGATACGCACGAGGTGTGTATTGGGATTACAGGCAAATATACGTCCGTTCGGGATAGTTACGCGTCGATTCTGAATGCATTAGAGCATGCGGGAATTCATTTGAATTCGAAAGTGAAGGTCGAATGGATCGATACAACGGATGTGACCGATGCGAACGTGGCCGAGCATTTAAAGGATGTGGATGGGATTATTGTGCCGGGGGGTTTTGGTACCCGCGGATGGGAGGGCAAAATTTCCTGTGTACGGTATGCCCGGGAAAATAATGTGCCGTATCTGGGTTTATGCCTCGGATTTCAGGCGGCGGTGATCGAGTTTGCGCGGAACGTGTGCGGCATACAAAAAGCCAATTCCACGGAGATCGATCAGGATTGCCAGTCCCCTGTGATCAGTATTCTGCCGGAGCAGAAAAAGATAGAGGGACTTGGCGGCAACATGCGGCTTGGCGGGCGGGATGTGGAAGTTAAGAAAGAGACGCTGGCGTGGAAATTCTTTGGCAAGTCCGGCAGTGTCCGTTTACGGTTCCGCCATCGTTATGAAGTTGACCCCGAATATATCGAGCGGATCGAACAGGCCGGGTTGGTCTTTTCCGGCAAGGCACCCAGTCAACCGATCATGCAGATACTGGAATTACCGCAACACCCGTTCTTTATGGGAACACAATCGCATCCGGAATTAACGAGCCGACCCATGCGACCTGCGCCAATGTTTGTGGGATTGATTGCTGCGGCCCGAAAAAAGAAATATCCCGATCAAGCGATGGATGACTCTCTGACTGCTGTTGAGAAAGTTCGTAAGTTTTAGCTGTTCGTGGTGATCAATATTAACGCCGGACTTTAATAGCCCCGGTTGTTTACTGGGCTTTTAGCTTTTCAAGCTCTTCTTTGAGTATTGCATTTTTCTGAATTAGCTTTTCTTTATTTTGTTCCGATTCAAGCAGAAGTTGTAATATCTTGAAATTTGCGTTTCCAGCTTCTTCGATAGCCAGGGCTTTTTCAGCTTCGAGATTTTCAAAATCTTTTTTCAGCAGAGCAATTTCTTGGTCTTTTTCTTTGAGCTGATTTTTGAGTTTCAGATTTTCATTACCCACCAGCCGGGCTCGCTGGACCAGGTTGGAATCCGATTCCTGACAGCCGGTCAGCGTGATCATCGTTATACAAACGACCAATGAGATAAGTACTATGCGAATCATTTTCAAGTCTCCTGTTTTCTAAAGTACACAACATTTTACTCAAAATGTTCTGAGAATCAACTGCTATTCCGAATTTTGACGTGAGATGGAAATCTGGCTTCTTTTTTATTGAAAAAACGACCATTATGCCGAAAGATAGTTACATGCGTTCGGAGTCAATACAAATAAAACTGGACAGGGTCATCGAACTGGCAGTGCTGCTGCTGATGGCGACGGGTACAGTGTTTGTCTTTTCCGCAGGGGCGACCGTCAGCGGTGAATATGATTTGGTTCGATTTTATAATATTACGATTCTGAAGCAATTGGTCTTTTTTCCTTTGGCCGTAGTGGTTATGTATGCGGTTTCGGCGGTTGATTATCGGCGTTTCAGCTTTACGCATCGACCTGCGGGGTATTCATGGACGCCTTATCTATTCGGAGTGACGGTTTTATTGCTGGTGTTTGTCCTGTTTGCCGGTGTTGAACGGAACCAGTCCCGCCGGTGGATGGATCTGATGCCGGGACCCGTCTATGTCAGTTTTCAACCGTCAGAAATGGCCAAATGGGTGATGATCCTGTTCGTGGCAGGGTTTCTTGACAAGTATGCCTCGACGTTAGACCGTTTTAAGCAGCGGTTTGCCCCCATCTGCATGGTCATCGCCCTGGTGGTTGTCCTTATCATTAAAGAGGATTTTGGCACAGCGGCGTTTATTGCCTTGATCAGCTATTTGTTGCTATTTGTCGGCGGTGCCAGGATTATTCATTTGTTGTCGCCGCTGCCGCTGATGATTCTGGGGTTTGCCGGAGCAGTGATGATGAGCCCCACCCGGGTTAACCGCATCAAAGACTTCCTGGATTCGTCAACGATGGGGTATCAGGCCAAACAGTCACTGATCGCGATCAGCACCGGCGGAATTTTCGGCAAAGGTTTGGGGCAGGGTGTTATCAAGTATGGGCATCTGCCGGAAGATACGACGGACTTTATTTTTTCGATCATTGCCGAAGAAATGGGGCTTGTGGCCTGTCTCTTTGTGATGCTGTTGTTTGTGCTGTTTGCGTGGGCAGGGATTGCAGCGGTATTGCGGTGCAAGAACCGCTTTGGCCGGCTTGCCGGGATTGGAATTGTGATGGCGGTTACATTGCAGGCCATTATCAATATTGGTGTGGTTACAGTGGTGCTCCCGACGAAGGGTATTCCGCTGCCGTTTATCAGTGCTGGCGGAACGAGCATGCTGCTGACATCCGCGGCGGTTGGGATATTGTTAAATATTGCACGACATGGACAAGATGCCGATCAGGCGGCGGCCCGGGATATTTACCATAAGAATTCTGCGATTGAGGAGGTTGGCGATGCCGGATAAAGGACCCTGTCATTATTTCTTTGCCGGCGGCGGCACCGGTGGGCATATTTATCCGGCCCTGGCGGTTGCGGACCATCTTCACCAAAAACAGGATGGCAGTTCGGTCTTATTTTTCTGCAGCCATCGTGACATCGATTCGCGAATTTTGTCAAGATCGGGCTATGAATTTTTACCCTTGCCGGCCGTTGGGCTATCGAAGCATCCAAAAAAATTGGTCCGGTTTTTTGCTCAGTTTGTCAAAAGCTATTATTTTGTTAAGCAGATATTAGAGCCGTTCAGGCAGAATGCAGTTGTCATCGGGACCGGCGGATTTGTTACCGCGCCGGTTGTCATGGCGGCTCGATCCTTAAAGATTCCGGTGTATTTGATTAACGTGGACAGTGTGCCGGGCAAGGCCAATCGGTTCTTGGGGCGGTTTGCGCGAAAAGTCTTTGTGCAGTTTGAAGAAACGGCTGGTTTTTTTAAAAAAGACCGGGCAGAGGTGGTAGGGTGCCCTTTGCGTCAGGAATTTCAAAACCCGGACAAGCATAAGGCGTTTTCGGAGTTGGCTCTGGATGAGGGCAAGAAAGTTTTACTGATTACCGGGGCCTCCAGCGGTTCGATGAATATTAACAATGCCGTTATTTCGATTATGCCTCAGTTATCTGAATTTGCTGACCAGTGGCAGGTCGTCCATTTGACGGGACAAGTGCATATTGACTCGGTTCAGGAGGCAGCCGGCGGGTTTGACATCACCTACCATGCCGTCGATTATTATGATAACATGCCGAGCCTTCTGGCGGCGGCTGATATCGTCGTAGGCCGGTCCGGTGCGGTCAGCGTGGCCGAATACGCCGTGGCGGGCAAACCGGCGATCTGCATTCCGTATCCGTACCATAAGGACCGGCATCAATACAAAAACGCACAAGTCCTTGTCGATGCAGGGGCGGCCGTCATTGTTGAGGATAATACCGAATCGCCTGCGCAAACGGCTCGGGATTTATTGAATGCATTGACCACTTTAATGAAGGGTGAAAATAATCGCAACAAGATGACATTGGCTGCGGGACAAGCAGGGATACTTACGGCTGCAGAGAATATCAGCAATAGTATCCAGACTAAAGATCAGAGTTGATAGTTCTGCTGTTTTTGAAATTGATTTCTTTTATGAAATGTTTTCCACTTCGTTTTTGATCCGTTCAATTGCCAGCAGAAGGTTTTTTTGTGAACAGGCGAAGTTGAGTCGGACAAATCCTGCTTGGCCAAATTCCGCTCCATTCATGAGACCAATCCCAGCTTTTTTGAAGAAGGCGGCCGGATTAGAAAGGTTCGGTTTTCGCACATCGATCCATGCAAGATAAGTCGCTTCGACAGGGGCCATGGACAGGCCGTCGATGCGGTTGATCGCATCATAAAGAATGCGGTGATTCTCACGCAGATAGTCAAGTACATTCATGAGCCAGGGAAGGCCCTGTGTATAAGCGGCCCGGCAGGCGGCATACCCCAGCACATTGACATGCGGAACGATGCCTTGGGCAGTGTCATTATAGGCTTGGCGAAGTCTTGCATTGGGAATGATGGCAAACCCGCAATTAAGTCCCGGTAAGTTGAACGTCTTGGCCGGCGACATCAGGGTGATGCTATTGGCGGCAATGTCCTGATTCAGTGTAGTCGTTGGTGTATGTTTAACAGAGGTATCCAATATCAGGTCGCAGTGAATTTCATCGGAACAGAGCAGAATGTTCCGGTTCAGACAAAAGGCAGCAAGTTTGAGCAATGTTTCTTTGTCCCAGACTCTTCCAACGGGATTGTGGGGGTTGCAGAACAGCAGCACTTTTGTTTTTTCCGTTACGACGGATTCCAGGTTTTCGAAATCAATCGTGTAAATGCCGCCGGTGTTTTTCAGCGGACAGGTCAGCAACGAGCGGTCGGACAAGCCGGGAGCCGAAAGGAAGGGGGGATAAACGGGCGTAAAGGTGAGCACTTCCTGGTTGGGTTCGGCAAAGGCGCGGCAGATCACATTTAAAGCCGAGACAAGCCCCGGCGTCCAGACGATCCACTCCGGGAGAATTTCCCAATTATGCCGGCTTTTGAGCCATCCAAGAACGGCACTGTTGGTTTCGTCACCGGGAATGCCGTAACCAAATACACCATGAGAAACCCGCTTATGCAAGGCTTCTATAATGGGCTCGGCACTGCGGTAATCCATATCGGCTACCCACATGGGCAGGATGTCAGAGTCTTTATACCGGCTCCATTTCAGGCTGTCTGAAGAAGACTTGTCAACAAACAACGGCTCAAAATCATTATCGTTAACCTCTGAACACATTATTTTGCCGGAACAAAGCGTTTTCGGTCGTGACCGTCCTGTTGTTTTTTGCCATTGGCACTATTAGATCCGGATGCATCATGTCCTTCGAATTTCCCAAAGATCATACGTCCGGCGGAGGTCTGCAATGCACTGGTAACCGTAAAGATGATTGTTTGACCAACCCTGTCATTGGCACCTTCGACGACAACCATGGTTCCGTCTTCGAGGTAACCGACACCCTGATGGGACTCTTCACCCAGACGGAGAATCTTGACTCTCATCCCTTCGCCGGGCAGAGTGACGGTTTTGAGTGCATTGGCCAGATCGTTAATATTGATGACGTCCACCCCTCGCAGCGAGGCGACCTTATTGAGATTGAAGTCATTGGTCACGAGCCGTCCATTGCAATCTTTGCTGAAAGCGACCAGTTTCTGGTCCACTTCAGTCTTTTCATCGAGGCCGGGCGGGGGGGTGTCGTCTACTTTAACTTCGACAAACGAACTGTTCTGCAGTTTGTTGAGCATGTCCAGTCCTCTGCGGCCTCGATTGCGTTTGATTTTATCGCCGGAATCGGCGATGAGTTGTAGCTCATTGAGGACAAACCGTGGCACGATCAGTGGGGCATCGAAGAGTTTTGTTTCAGCGATATCCGCAATGCGGCCGTCAATAATGACAGATGTGTCCAGAACCAAAGGACGCAGACCTTTGGTTTGACGGGTGAACTCGACATATGGGACTAGAAAACGAAAATCATCTTTGGTTCGTATAACAATGCTGATACAAAGATAGCAGATACAAATGTCGACAAACCAGAGTGCCATTCTTAAGGTATTTTCCGGAGCGTTGATTGAGATATAGTTGACAAACTCAAGAATTTTATTGAAAGCCAAGCTGATTATCAAACCCACCAATAACCCAAAAAAGACCCCAGCAAGGGTGGACAATGATTTTTTGGGCGTCAACCATTCTGTTGCGATGGCCAGAGCGGTCAAACCCAGCGCCACATAAAAGATATAAAAGTCCTGTGTTGTTTTGGCCGTGTCCTGCAACCCAAGGACTAATAATGCAGTGGCGGTGACAAAAAACAAGAATCGAATAAAATACAATAGCAACATAAGAAATCCTTCCAGAAATATAAATAAACTGCTTTCATATGAATTTTACATCTCAACAATATATGAATATCTATTTTAATAATTTATCGAATAATAACAACGATTTCTTTATGTATCGGCTTATTTGCCCCAAATAATAACATAGGAGCTTTATCGGTCCAAGGGATATTGAAATGAATCATATTTAAGTGATATTTTTCAATATTTTATAAATTTACTTAGAACTAACTTGACAAGTAAGTGTAATTACTAAATAGTATTAATAACTATTTAATGAGAATTGTACAGTTAAGGACTTTGGGTGTCTGAAATTAAAAAAGAAATAAATCTGGACAATAAACTATCTGAATTTGAGTGTATTTGCAGGAATAATAGCCTCAAGGTGACTCCTCAGCGTATCGCTGTATACAAAGCTCTGATCAGTATGGATACGCATCCTACCGCCGAGCAGGTTTACCAGATGGTACGTGACGAAATAAGTAATATTTCGCTGGATACGGTCAACCGCACTCTTCATACATTATCCGGGATTGGAGCGGCTTTTATCGTCGAGGGGACAGGTCAGCCTCGACGTTTCGACGGTGGTCTGGAAGACCACCAGCATTTTTTATGCATTAAGTGCGGCGAAGTGATTGACTTTCACCATGAGCCGTTTGACAATATTGATATACCAGATAAACTGAAAGGGCGGTTTAAAGTGTTGCGTAAAACCGTATATCTTGAAGGGCTATGCGGAATGTGTAGTCATATTGAAAACAACTCTTCAAAACGAAACCCAAGTAACTAAACTGAAAGGAAAGTGAGGCTTTAACATGAGTTTAAAAGGAACACAGACGGAAAAGAACCTGTTGACGGCATTTTGTGGTGAATCGCAGGCACGCAATCGCTATACGTATTTCGCCAGCAAAGCCAAGAAAGAAGGATTTGTACAAATATCAGCGATCTTTGAGGAAACGGCCAACCAGGAAAAAGAGCACGCCAAGCGCCTGTTTAAGTTTCTGGAAGGTGGTGAAGTTGAGGTCTGTGCAGCGTTTCCGGCTGGTGTCATTGGGACGACGGAGGAAAATCTGCAGGAGGCGGCCGCAGGCGAAAACTATGAAACCACCGAAATGTATCCGGGTTTTGCCAAGATAGCTGATGAAGAAGGCTTTAAGGAAATCGCGGCTGTGTTCCGCAAGATCGCTGTTGCGGAGGCGCGTCATAGGGATCGCTATTTAAAACTCCGCGAAAACATTCAGAAGGGCGAAGTGTTCCGCCGCGGCGAAAAGGTCAAGTGGGTCTGTCGCAATTGCGGCTATGTGCATGAAGGACTGGAAGCTCCGGGAACCTGTCCGGCTTGTGAACACCCGCAGGCACATTTCGAATTAGAGTCGATGAATTACTAAAAAAGCACGAACGGTGCGGTACGTATGGCTTGTCGACGGCCAAGTGAGAGCCAAGAGCCTCCATGGTCTTCGTGTAAAAAGCCTGAACAATAAAAACGAAAAAACGGCTTTTGCTAACTGGGTTTATGCGGTATTCTAATGCAAAGCGGTTGTGAAAGGAGTCCTACGATGCAGGAACAGGAAAATGCTATTACGATGAAGGGAAATCCGCTGACATTGCTGGGTTCGCCTGTTCAGATGGGTCAGGCGGCACCGGATTTTACAGTGGTTGCCAACGATCTTTCACCTGTTAGTTTATCCGATTATAAGGGAAAAACCGTCATCATCGCATCGGTTCCATCGTTGGATACGCCCGTATGCG
>JACKQG010003374.1_pt1 | contig 19696 bp, 20 predicted proteins | sample 8237621 | NCBI WGS metagenome assembly JACKQG01 (sample SAMN15677084, study PRJNA649215) | marine metagenome | biome: marine; feature: Black Sea; material: saline water; isolation source: suspended particulate matter (SPM) from the Black Sea western gyre | collected 2013-06-09/2013-06-10 | depth... | reverse complement strand
TTTTCTCTCCCAAATCCCAAATCCCAAATCCCAAATCTCAAATCCTCTGATAACTCCACGATACGGGCTCCCCATCTTTGTATGGCATATATCCATGAAAGATGCCGGGATGCTCGTCAAAAACCAAAGGCAGGAAGTGGCGGTCACCCAGCCACATTGGCAGCTGGTCAAGGCTGTCAACGGCATGCCAGGCTAGTGGACCTTCTTTGTTTTCGGTATACGGTGTTCCTGAATACTGATCAATTCTGAAAATAAATCCAAACCAGTTTTCTCCGTTTTTTCCGAAACTCGTCCAGTTGATTGTGCCGCGAAGAAGCATTTGTGTACATTTAATACCTGCTTCTTCGGCAATTTCCCGTTTCATGCAGCTGACGATATCCTCATCTGGCTGCATCTTGCCGCCAAGACCGTTGAATTTTCCGAGATGTTCATCGTCCCCCCGGTGGATTCGGTGAACAAGAAGAGTACGTTTTCCGTCTGCGGACATGACAAAGCCAAGGGTGGCAAGTATGGGATTATATGGTTTCATAACAATCTCTTAGGAGAAAAAAATAGATTATAAGGTTGTGTTCATGCTATCATTGTTAAATGAATATGATGTGAAGTTATACGTCTATATTATTTTACCACGAAGGTCACGAAGTACACGAAGTTAAAGGGAAAAAAAACTTCGTGTACTTCGTGAGCTTCGTGGTTTCAAACATATTTCCCTTAAGGTTAATGATTTAGAGGCTCTATTCGTAATAAATTATCTGCAAAGTGCAGGAGAATAAGTATATGCGTTCATCAACGGTATTTGTCAATGAAGCCAATATGGCTCTTATTCATTGTCCTCATTGTGACAGTATAAAGCAGGTGCCCGTTTCAAAATTCAAGGGATCGAAGCATACTCTTAAGGTGAAATGTGCTTGCGGAGATGTTTTTCAGGTTGACTTGAATTTCAGGAAAAATATAAGAAAACAAACGGCGTTGGCAGGTCTCTGCTACAAGGTTTCTGAAGGAAAATCGGCAGCCAGGGAATGTCTGATAAAAAACCTCTCTTTCAGGGGTATCGGGTTGAAACTCCAGAAAGAAAATGGGGCTGCAAAAGGTGATGAATTTATTGTCAGTTTTACACTTGATGATGCAAAGATGACAAAGATAAAAAGAAAAATGATAGTGCACCATATTGAAGGGACATATGTAGGAGGCGCATTTGTTGAATTTGAAGGGGATACTCTTGATAAAGCGATTGGCTTTTATCTGATGCATTGATGACTGCACTATATGATTACGCCTCAAACACAATATGAGCTGAAATCTGCCCGAACCCGGGCACTTATTTCCATCGGCGTCAATATCACTCTGGCTGCGGTAAAGGGTATTGCCGGTGTGCTCTCCGGAAGTACGGCATTGCTGGGGGACGCCATTCATTCAGGAACAGATGTTCTTGCTTCTATGGCTGCTTTTATTGGTTTATGGGTCGCCGGCCGCAATCATCCCTCGTTTCCATATGGGTTGTATAAAGCTGAAAACGTTGCGACATTAGTTACATCCATTGCCATTATTCTTGCTGCCTACGAGATAGGTCGGCAGGCATTACTTGGTACAGATAAGATGCCCGATGTTGCCATGGCATTGCCTGTGGCCTTTGGATGTCTGCTACTCAGCCTGGGTTTCGGTCTGCTTCAGCTCCGGGCCGGGAAGCGTTTTAATTCCCCGGCATTAAAGGCCGATGCCCGTGATTATCTTGCAGACAGTCTCTCTACAGGTGTCGTTCTCATGGGTTTGATTGCCACTTCTCTTGGATGGCCGGTCGATCGATGGGCCGCCGCCATTGTTTCTCTTTTTGTTTTTAAAGCGGGCGGCGGTTTGCTGGTGGCGGCAATTCGAGATTTGCTTGATGCTTCAATAGATCGGGAGACTGAGAGGGAGATTATTCATATGGTTGAAGCCTGTCCACGGGTGACAAGGGTCAAAAAGTGTCTGAGCCGTACAACCGGCGGCCGGTTTATTATTGATCTGGATATCATCATTCAGTCTCCTTCTCACAAAGTGGCTGATCAGGTATCAGATCGTCTGGAAAAGGATATCCCTGAAAAGTTTCCTCTGGTGGTTATGGCCCGGGTTCGTCCCCATTACGGACATGGAGACACCCTGAAGCGAATTGCACCAGTTGTCAAGCCGGATGGAGATCTGTTCGGTCATCTCGGTTCTGCACCATGGTTTCTGGTGGAGACCCTTGATCGTAACTCAATGAAAGCTGTGCGGGAATATGTGGAAAACCCCTTTGTGAAAGAAGAGCGAAAAAAAGGATTTCTCGTTGGCCGATGGCTGCTTTCCATGAAACCTGATGAATTGTGTCTTCCAGATGATGCAAGCCTGGACGGCACGGCAGTTGCCCTGCTTAAGGAAGCAGGTGTAGAGATTAAAACAGTAAAAGGAAATAAGTTCAGTGCCGGTCTGGCTGTTCCCATGGCCTCTGTATTGGACGAATAAGGATATGCATATTGTGAATAAAGTACGATTTTTCTCCAGAATTTTTTTCGGCAGAAAGCTGTCAGCACAGTTGTCAGGTTTTCTTGCTCTTTTGTTGGCCCTGTTTTTTGCGTTACCGACAGCACAGGGGGCAGATGAACCTTTCCCTGAATGTGATGCTATAAAGTCCAACGTAGTTTTTTGGGAGAAGGTCTATTCCGTCTATCCTTCAACCAATGGACTTGTTCATGACAGCCTTGACCTGTCAATTATTTATGAGGTTATCGACCTGCTGCCGCAGGATGAGCCAGGTGCTCGAAAGATCAATAGGAAGCGGGTTGCAAATGCCAAGGAGAAATATCGGGAAATACTGATCAGGTTGGCTGCAGGGCATCATCCTCAGAACGAAGATGAAAAAAGGATACGTGATTTATGGGGCGCCGATTCATCTTCGGCTGTTTTGCTGAAAGCCGCCGAGAAAATACGCTTCCAGCTGTGCCAGAAAGATCGTTTTGGTGCCGGGATTATACGGTCCGGCGCATTTCTTGAAGAAATAAAGGATATTTTCCAACAGTATAACCTGCCAACCGATCTGGCGTATCTCCCCCATGTGGAGTCCTCTTTCAATTATAAGGCCTATTCAAAATTCGGTGCCGCAGGAATATGGCAGTTTACCCGGTCAACCGGCCGACGGTTCATGACAGTTGATTATACTCTTGATGAACGGCGAGATCCAATTATTGCAACCCATGCCGCTGCACGATTTCTGAAGGAAAACTATGAACTCCTTGGCAGCTGGCCCCTTGCGATAACGGCATACAATCATGGAACGAATGGTATGCTTCGGGCAAAGAAAAAAATAGGAGGATATGAACGTATTTTCTCTGAGTATAATGGCAAGAGATTCAAATTCGCCTCCAGGAATTTTTATTCCGAGTTTCTTGCTGCACGTCATGTTGCCAAAACATATAAAGATCATTTTGGCGATCTCGTATTGGATCACCCCAAGAGTTATTTCTCGGTATCGTTGCCCGGATTTGCCCCTGTGGATGAAATTTCCCGTCATTTCAAGGTGGACCCTGTCACCCTTCAGGAATTGAATCCTGCTCTTCGCAGTCCGGTTTTTGAGGGAAGGAAATATATACCCAAAGAATACTCCCTCAGGCTGCCGGAAAGTAACGGCAGGATTCATGAACTGGCCTCAGTAATGCCGGAGTCCATGTTTCAGCCACAACAGAGAAGAAGCCAGTTTTATACAGTGGAACGCGGCGATACTGCTGGTGTTATTGCCCGCCGGCATGGGGTAAAGCTCGAGGATCTTATTATGGCCAACGGTCTTGGATATCGGGCAACAATATATGCAGGACAGAATCTGCGCATACCGCTTCCTGAGGAAAAGGTCGTTCCTGTCCTGGCGCAGACCGCAGCAAAACAGGAAAAACGAATACTGGTGGCCATGGCAGAGGTGAACCTCGAATCGGTTGCTACCTCACCTGAAAAAGCGTTGCAGGAAGGAGGTCTTTCTCTGCCCATAATAAAGGACGCGGAGGTTAAAGAAAAAGAGGATCAGGCGGTGCCTGTGGCAGAGGCTCCAGAAGAGAGTATCGATTGGCACACAACGTCATCTGTTGTGGTTGGCAACCTGAAGGTCGAGAATGTTCAGGATACCGAGGGCCAGATTGTTGGTGAAATTAAAGTCGAAGCCGGTGAGACGCTTGGCCATTACGCCGACTGGCTTGGTGTGCCGACCCGGGAAATCCGTTTTCTGAATGATTTTCGCTATGGTCGTCCAATTCATCTGGCACAAAAGGTCAGGTTGGAATTTGCTTTAGTAACCAGTCAGCAGTTTGAGGAAAAACGATACGAATTTCATAAGGAGACAGAGGAGGATTTTTTTGCTGCATATGCTGTTGAAGGAACCAGGAGCTATCGTGTTAAACAGGGCGATACCATTTGGTTTCTCTGTCATGAAGAGTTTGATCTGCCTTTCTGGATTATCAAAAAATATAACACAGAGTATAAATTCAATACTCTCAGGCCTGGGCAGGAATTGATTATTCCAGTGGTGAGAGAGCGGCTTCAGGAAGCGGAACTGTATAAAAAAACATCAGAAGGAAGAGGGTGATGTCAGATCCGAAGCCACAAGCCATATATCTGAAGAATTATCTTTCTCCGGAGTATCTGATTGATGCGATCCATCTTCATTTTTCACTTGGAGAGAAGGAGACGGCAGTCGTTTCCACACTGCAATGCCGCAGAAATCCGGCAGGCAGCAGTAAGTCTTCCTCCCCTCTGGTTCTTGACGGCGAAGCAGAGCTCACGGCACTCTTTCTTGATGGCCGGTCATTGACATCAGAGGAATATGTTCTCGATGAGGTCTCTTTAACAATACAGAAGGTGCCTGATCATTTTGAAATCAGGATAGAAACCCGTTTAAAGCCGGACGAAAATACTTCGCTGGAGGGTCTGTACCGTTCAAGTGGAAACTTTTGTACCCAGTGTGAGGCTGAAGGATTTCGTAATATAACCTATTATCTTGATCGACCGGATGTGATGGCTTGCTTCTCAACGACCATCGAAGCTGCTGTCTCCATTCCTGTCCTGCTGTCCAATGGCAATCTTGTGGCCAGCGGCAGCCTGGACAATGGCCGTCATTTTGCCACCTGGCAGGATCCTTTTCCGAAGCCATGCTATCTTTTTGCTCTTGTCGCAGGAAATCTGGTCCGGATTGAAGATGTTTACAGGACGCGTTCAGGGCGTGATATTGATTTGCATATCTATGTTCAGGAGCATAACAGTGACCGCTGTTTTCACGCCATGGAATCTTTAAAAAAGGCCATGGCATGGGATGAAGAGGTTTTCGGCCTGGAGTATGATCTTGATTTGTACATGATAGTTGCTGTGGATGATTTTAACATGGGAGCCATGGAGAATAAGGGCCTGAATGTCTTTAACTCCAAGTACGTTCTTGCAAAGCCTGAAACCGCCACTGATGTTGATTATTCCAGAATAGAAGCTGTCATTGCCCATGAGTATTTCCATAACTGGACAGGTAACAGGGTAACATGCCGTGACTGGTTTCAATTAAGCCTGAAGGAAGGGCTTACGGTCTTCCGTGATCAGGAATTCAGTGCAGATATGACATCGCGCCCTGTAAAGCGAATACAGGATGTCAGCGTGCTGCGGAATGCCCAGTTTCCTGAAGACAGCGGCCCAATGGCCCATTCCATCCGCCCTGAGTCTTATATTGAAATAAATAATTTTTACACGGTTACAATCTATGAAAAAGGGGCCGAAGTCATCAGGATGATGCATACACTCCTGGGGGCTGAAGGTTTCCGAAAAGGTATGGATCTTTATTTTTCCCGTCATGACGGCCATGCCGTAACCTGTGAGGACTTTGTCAGCGCCATGGAGGATGCCGGCAAAACGGATCTGGGTCAGTTCAGACTCTGGTACAGTCAGGCAGGAATACCAAAACTGACTGTTGCCGGTGAATACGATGAGAAATCAGCCGCGTATTCCCTCACAGTATCCCAGTCCTGTCCGCCCACTCCGAATCAGCCGGAAAAGAAGCCGATGCATATTCCGCTGGCACTGGGGCTTCTTGGGGAGGATGGTCATGATATCCCCTTGAAGTTACAGGGGGACGAGGGGAAATTTTCAGGCAATGTTATCAATATTACCAGGGAAAAAGAGACTTTTGTCTTTCAGGATGTGCCGACACGGCCTGTGCCGTCTCTGCTCAGACATTTCAGTGCTCCGGTGCATCTGGAGTATGCCTATTCCAATGATGATCTTAAACTGCTGCTTGCAAAAGATTCAGACGCATTCAGCCGCTGGGAGGCCTGTCAGCGCCTGACAACACATCTCCTACTCGATTGTGTTGGCCGTAGGGCCGCGGGTGAGAATATGGAGATTTCCGGGGACTATGTGCAGATTTTTAAAGATCTGCTGCATTCGGCGGGCACTCTGGACGCATCTTTTCTGGTCTTGCTCCTGACCCTGCCGTCAGAGAAATATATTGGCGAACAGATGGACGTAATAAATGTTGACGGCATACATGCAGCCAGACAGCATTTGCGTCATGCACTGGTCAGCAATCTCCAGGCTGATTTTCATGAACTGTATGAAAAGAATACAAGAGAGGAACCATATCGTTACGACCCTGTTCTTGCCGGTCGGAGGGCGTTAAAGAATACATGCCTTTCATATCTGATGCAGCTTGATGACAGCAGTATCATGGATCTCTGCATCAATCAGTTTGAGCAATCCGATAACATGACAGATGTGCAGGCGGCCTTCCAGGCAATTGTTTACAAGCCCGATTGTCCGGGGCGAAAAGAGGTAATAGCTTCTTTTTACAAGACATGGCAGGAGGACTCCCTTGTTCTTGACAGCTGGTTTGCCCTGCAGGCGGCAGCACCTCTCCCGGGAACCTTGCAGGAAGTGAAATCGCTCATGGACCATCCGGCTTTTTCCATGACAAACCCTAACAAGGTCAGGTCCCTCATCGGCTCTTTCTGTTCAATAAATCATGTTTGTTTTCACGATATAAGTGGAGAAGGCTACCGTTTTCTTGCCGATCAGGTTCTTGCTCTGGATGCGATGAATCCGCAGATTGCCTCCCGCATGATCGGTCCTCTCAGCCGCTGGCAGCGTTTTGACACCGGGCGCCAGAAATTGATGACCAGAGAGATAGAGAGAATCCTCAACAGGAAGAATCTTTCCCGTGATGTATATGAGATGGCATCTAGAAGTCTTGTTCGAATGTGATGATCTGGCAAAAAAGTCGTGATTTGAATTATCGGCACCAATAATGTCGGGAAGCTCTATTGGGTTTCACGTTTTTGGCGAATAGGTCAATTTTAGGAAGACATATAAAAAGAAATGTGAGACAATAAAATGCATCAGTAAGAGCTTTTTGTGTTTTTTTTCAGATAATATTTTGCCGGCATTCTGACAGTCGGTACCAAGGGTTGAAATTATGTATGGAGTTTCTCAGGAGCAGCTGGAAAAGATAGATACCTTACTTACAGACGAACTGCTTTCCATAGGGGTTCACTGTGTTATTGTGATTGATACGGCGGGTAATACCATTGCCCAGCTTGATAAGGGAAAGTGTGCCTGTGATGTTGCTTCTTTTGCGGCCCTGGCAGCAGGTAATTTCGCAGCGGTGGATGCAATGGCAAAACTTGTCGGAGAAGAGGAATTTTCCCTTCATTTTCATCGCGGAGAGAGTGAAAGTATCCATTTCAGTAAGATTAATGATGATCTTCTGCTCATTACTATATTTGGCAATGATGTCTCTCTGGGCTTCCTGCGTTTGAAAACCGCGGAAGTGATTGAGAATATCAACGAGATATGGGGTGACACCTCATGTTGATTGGCCATTGAAGGTAACTGGAGGATAATACGTGGGATTTATTAATGTAAAGAAGAAAGAGGTCCAGATTAAAATAGTGTATTACGGTCCCGGCAGGGGCGGTAAAACCACGAACCTTGAATATATTAATACCAAATACAGGGAAAGAATAAAAACAGAGATGGTCAGCATAAAAACACATGGTGACAGGACTCTGTTTTTCGATTTTCTGCCTGTTGATATTGGCAAGATTCATGGATTCGATATTAAAATTCAGCTCTATACCGTTCCCGGTCAGGTGAAATATAACGCCACCAGGAAACTTGTGCTTAAGGGCGTGGACGGCATTGTTTTTGTTGCGGATATGCAGCGGGAAAGACGGGAAAGCAATCTCAAGGCATTGGAGCAGATGAGAGAAAATCTTCTCAGTCATAATAAGGATATGCTGAAAATTCCGCTGGTGATGCAATACAACAAATATGACCTTAAAGGTGAAGGAGTGGAGCTCCTGACAGTCGAGGAAATGGAGCAGGATCTGAATCAGGAATTGAAAGCGCCGGCGCTGGAGGCCAGTGCTTTAACCGGGCATAATGTGGTTGCGACACTGAAAAAGATAATTTCCGGAACAATGATCGCGTTCCGTAAAGAACTGCAATAGGAGAATAACCCTTGTCTTCCCTGAATGTAAGTGATGGCGCTGAAGCTATTCAAGAATTAAAAGCAGCAATACAGACTATTGAGTGGGAAATTACCGATAAAGCTATCGAGACTCTTATCGATGCCATTGGTCCCCTTCGGGAAAAATGGGCAGGTCAGAAAGCTTTTCTTGTCTGTCTGCAGATTATAGGCACCCTTGGCGGATACCTGAAAACAGCCAGGCAAAAGGCGCATCCCGATACCACCAAGCTGCTGCATTCCGTCTTTGACACCCTGGATCTTGTTGTTACTGACAGTACGATGTCTGATAAGGAAAAAACAGAAAAAGTTCGTGTTGAAGTTGCAAAATACAATGAGCTGAAAGTTAAAATTGCGGCTCCCCCGACTCCTGCTCCGGTGAAGGAGGTTCCTAAGGGAGAAAGCGATTTTGAGGCACCTGCCGGCCAGTCTGAAACCATTAAGACATTGATGGAGGACAGGGATAAGACAGCTGAAGAGCCGTTTAATGATTTGTACAAGGAAATGGTCAAAGATGAGCAGAAGCCTGCCCCTTCATCGGCACCGGCAATGCCATCCCCGCAGAAGCCTGCTGGTGGGGATGAGAAGGAAGTTGTACTGGATCGTATTGACGATGAAATTTTCCCGGAAGCAGATCAGCTAATCGATGACTTTTTTGCCGAAGATGAGGATGAACCCGAGATTTCTCCGGTGGTAGAAGAAGCTGCGCCGGGGGAAGAGACCCCTGAAGGTGAAGAGATAGTAGAGTTTACTCTTACAAGGGTTCCCGAAGAAGAAGAGGCCGAGAAAGAGGCTGCCGCAGATGAAGAATTCCGGTCTCAGATCGAAGCTGAAATCGCTCTTCGGCTCGATTTTGAGGGCCAGGAAGAAGACGCAGCTGAAATAGAAACTGAACCGGTAATCGTTGATAAGGAACCTGAAGCTCCATCACCGGAAGCTGTTTCTCCGGATCTGGATGCCATTATTGATTCGTTTGCCAGTGAGCTGGCAGCCGCTTTAACGGCACAGATCAAGAAAAGGGTTGAGGAAGAAATAAAGCAGCTTCGCTCTGCATTATCTGAAGAAAAAAAAAACGATACTGTAAAATAGTAAGACCTGGATTGGACGATGATAATATTTTGTGAAGAATGTGCAGAAAAATTTTCTTTTCCTCCAGAAAAAGTTGACCCGGAAATAGGGACATTCCGCTGCAGTAAATGTGGTTTTCTTATGCCTGCGGCTCTTTTTCAGGAGGGGAAATATAAGAAGGTGAACCCGGAGAGTACTGCTAAAGGTCCTGGTTCACCTCCAAGGAAACGCCGCCGGATCTAGGAAGGTGGTTCTTGCAGGCTGCTTGTTGTCAGCCTCCTATATCCTGAGTTTGAGCTGTTGTTAGCAGCCTTCAATGGCTTTTTTCTTCTCGGTTTTCACTTTTACTACAGTGCCGACGGTTAATTTCTCGGCATTATCCCCGCAATCCAGGGTAACGATAGTATCTGTAATAGCTGTTACCTTGCATTTTGCGCTTGCAGCGAGGATGCCTGTGGCTGATGTTGCTAACAGGAAAATTGCCAGTGTTGCCGCTGTGATAAGTTTCTTCATGGTTGCTCTCCTTAAATTGAAAGTGTGTGCAGGTGCTTCATTAAAAAATGAAGCATGAAAATAAAAAGTGCTTTTGATAAAACTATAAAGAAAATATAGAAAAAATATAGAGGACATCGGGACAAACAGGGCTGATATGTTACTCGATGTCTAGTCGTCATTGTAATGGTATCAAAGGGATACGTTGCATTTTGCGGGATTTTTTTCTTGATTGTTCGCAGTGATAATCTTAGGTGGTTCATGCAGAGTGATAGTTTTCCGTCGGGGCGAATTCCCATGGTAAAGATAGACGGAGCCAGGATACGGCAGTTGCGTGAAAGCCAGGGGCTCACACAGCTTTTTCTGGCCACGTCGGTGGAAGTGACCACTGATACAATTTCCAGATGGGAAAATAAACGCTACCCGACCATTAAAAGAGAAAATGCTGTCAGGCTGGCTGAGGCTCTTGAAGTTGAACTTGATGCAATTCTTGATCATTCGGATGAAGAGACAGCCAATGATGAGAATGAAATACCCGATCATGACCAGCATGAATCTCACCCGGAGACTCCTTCCCGGCTGACCCCGGTGAAAAAACCTCCTTTTACTCTTATTGTAGCAACGATCATTGCAATATTATTGGCGGGTATACTCGCCTGGTGGTTTTTTCCTGCACCCCAGGAGATATCCGTGAGTGCCAGACGTTTTCTTCCTGCTCATAGTGCTGCAGGACAGCCTTTTCCTGTTGCCATTGAAGTCAAAACGGGCAGCATTGATCCACAGACTCTTATCCTTAAGGAATCGCTCCCGCAGGGAGCAGTCCTTCTTTCTCTGGTTCCTCCAAATTCTGCGGTAGATCATCATAATTCCCTGAAATGGCTCAGTAAAGTGAAGGAAACACAAATTTTCGCCTATATCGTCAAGGTTGAAAAATCATCGGCTGCTCCTGTAGTTTTTTCAGGGACTGTTGCAGTACATAAGGCTCCGGGAGAGCAGCTCCGGGTGGAAGGGCGTGACAGTATTGTAATTGATGAATATCATTGGGCTGACAATAATGGTGATGGCATTATCAGTGATGAAGAAATCCTCACTGTGTATGATGAATTCAGTGAAATAAGCGGTCTTGAGATCGATATAGACCAGGTGGAAGAAATATGGCTGGGGTCAGGTTACAGGTGGGATGCCTCTCAGGGCATATTTGTTGTTTTGCCGTAACTGTTCAGCAGCACCCCATCTACACACGATCAGGCCTTCTCACATATGGTTATATAGTTCGGCGGCCTGCTTGTGCGTATATAGAGCACTGCTGAACAGTTACAGTTGGTGATTTTCGAAACTATAAGTTTTTTTTCTGAATAGTTATAGCTACCTTGATAAAAAAATAATCATTCAGTCAGGATTCAGAAGATGAAAGGAATACCTATGATGACAAATGTGTCGATGTTGAAAAAGTGGATCTGTACGGCAGCTGTTTTTGTGGTTTTTGTTTTTTTAAGCGGCAAACCGGCAGACGCCGCAGATCTTGTGTCAGGTTCCTATACTTCTTTTTCAGGAAACAGCATAGTGCTGTCAATTGATATTCAGTCTCCACCGCCTGCAAGCCTTATCATTGAACAGTATCTGCCGCCTGGAACCGAGATTGTCGGTTCTGAGCCGAAATTGAAAAAATATAACATCAAAAAAGGCGAGGCCAAATGGCTGTTGAAGGATGTGCGGCCCGGCAAAATGACAGTAAAGTTGCAGCTTGCCGGCAAGATCGCAAAGGGCGATGTCCGGGCCCTGCTTCGGTGCATGGACCCTGCTACAGGAAAGTTTGTTGAAAAGAATGTAACGCCCTGATGCACCGGTGGTAGCTCAGAGGTTATTTGTTCTTGGCGATAACCCAGATGGCATGGACAATCCCCGGGATAAATCCGAACAGTGTCAAAATAATATTAATCCAGAAATGTTTGCCAATTCCCACCTGGAGAAAGACACCCACGGGCGGCAATAGAATGGCGCAAATGATTTTTATAAGTTCCATGTTCTTTCTCTCCCTGTTTTTCAATGGATCAACAAAGGTGTGAATAAAAAGAAACCTTTGCCAGCTTACTTTTCAGTATTCTTACCCTGTGACAGGGTATCCTGCAATGTCAAAAAAATTGTATAAAACCTCAAGAGGTCAAAAAGTATAGCGAAGGGACAGTGAGCCGAAGAGCTGTGGTTTGTCCTGGCCGGTAAATTCCTTTGAGCGCCAGACATGAGTGTATGTCAGTTTGATACATTGGTAGTGTAAAGCCATACCTCCATACGCATCCATAACAAAGGTTTTCTTGTCAACACTGTGACTGTCTTCCCAGGTGTTGCCGTCGAGAAAGATGTTCCGGGCAACGGCTCTGCCGTCAACACCGAAAAAGAAATGAAATCCTAAAAATCTGGTGTTGGCATCTTCGGCACCGCTGTATGGGTCACTCAGTATGGAACCCGGCCTTATGAGGGATGTCCCGAAATCTTTTGGAATACGATAGCCTATTCGGGTCTCTGCTCCTGTATTGACGGTTGTTAATACATTTCCCAGTGTTATTCCGTAATGAGGAATAAGGTCGACACAGAAGCCATTGGTCTTTTCCACGGAAAGCATTCGGTCATGGCGCTGCCAGGAGAGCAGAAACCCTGGCTCGTCATTGAGCGCATGGTCCCAGCCGTTAGCCTCATCAAGATCGCGGTATCGATGTACAGTATTCTGGGATTCTTCCCCCAGGGCTGAAGGGCCGACAATTCCCAGGGTAAGTTCAAAGGTGTCCAGATGAGAGGGGGTTTTTCTGTGGAGAGCAAGACCACCATAGAGCCATCCGGCATAGGGACGTTCATTTTCGATGAGTGTATATGATTCGATATTGTCCGGCGTGTAGATGTCCTGACCTATGGTGAAAGCGACAGTGTAGAGAGGGGGGGTTACTGCCGAAGAAGCGGTGACAGAAGGGGCAAGGCGGGTTGCAGGCATAAGCCATTGGGGCAGAACATCACTGTATTCCCGCACGTCTTTTGTCATCCAGGTAAGTTTAGCGGCATTGGTGTAATACTGGTCGGTGTTTGCAAAGAGATCGTTTTCAAAATAGATAAGAAAGGTTTTGTACTGGCCGGGATTTTTTTCTTTCGCAGTTGGCTCTGGGTCTTCCCCGGTCACTGTTTCGGCATAAGAAATCGTATATGCTGACAGCAGTATGAGAATGGCAATAGCAGTATAACCGTTTAGTTTTTTTGAGAATAAAGCTGACATTGCATTCCTGAACTTTCAAAGACAGCCATGGCCGGCAATCCTTTGGATTTGAAATTCATCGCCCTGCATCCGTATGGGTGGACAGGTTCATGAGTTATGAAAAAGTGATGACATTTGAAGCAATTGGGCTGTCTTGCAGGTGTTTTTTTATTGGAGGACATTATCAAAACCGTTCTTCGGCTATTTTCTCCAACCCTTTTAAGAGGACGAATCGTCCAAGGGGTACCAGGCGGCAGGGAAAACTTTGGGTGAACAGTTTATTGTCACACAGCCCTCCGGAAAGGTAAAGGGTGTCCGGCAGCCCGGCAAAACGGAAAGCGTTGAGGGCGATTCCTTTTACAAACCGTGCCACAGATTCAGCCTCGGATATGCCGGAGCTGACGGCATCAAAAATATGGCTCATTCCGAGAACTCCGCAGGTCACTGAGAAGGTTCGATCCGGGACAGGCAGCTGGTCATAATCAAGGTTGTAATATCTTTCCAGGAGTTCAATGGTGAATCCCATGGAGGCTCCGCACTCGACGTTCCAGCCCATATCTGCCAGTTCGCCATTGCGGTATGCTACAAATTTAATGTCCCGGCTGCCGCAGTCAAGAAGAACATATTCATCTTCGTCAATTAATTCTTCTCCACCACGGGCCAGCGCTGTGAGCTCATTGACATAATGTTCACTGAAACGCTTACCGTTATGTCCGGTGGCGAGGTCCACCCTGAGGTCTCGGGGGATATCCTTTGTCGGCGTGAGAACAGGGCCTTTTCCCGGAGAGGAGAGATCCAGAAATTTGCAGTATGACGTACCAAAATCAGCCAAGATCATAAGGGACACCTGATAATTCGAGGAAAGCCTGAATCTTTGCCTTGGCGCTGCTGCTGCAGCCTACATCAATATCGAGATACAGTCCTTTAGGATGTTTTGCGGCAAGAAATTTGGCAAGTGCTGTCTTGGCGCAGAAGGATTGGGAAAAAAAGACCGTGGGGACTTCCGGGTTGAAATACGATTCAAGTGCAGTGTCTGCCGGGGTTTTGTTTTCCATGCAGCGGGTCCATCCATATACATGTGTTCTGTCGGGGAACAGCTCGAAAAGTGAAAAATCCCGGGGAGGGACCCCCCAGAATCCGGCAACAGGCTTGCAGGGTGCATTTTTCTGGAGGTCATAGGGTTTCGCCGACTGAACTCCCCGTGTGATTTTTTGAAATTTTTCCATCAGGCTCATACGGGTACGGCTGAGGGGATAGCCGTAGGCGCTGGTATCTGTATTTCTGCAGGGATAGACAGGGATAGAAACAATATCTTTGAAAATGGTCGATACATGCAGGGCGCAGTCACATTTGCCGGGACCGACATCTATGTAAATAGCGTCCAGATCAAGGTGCAGTGCATTGATGACAGCTGTCCGAAGAATAGCACAATAGACCCTCGGTAGATGCGGTGCCGCAGTTTCTATGTCAACTTTTACAATCGGTTCGTCGAGATCAAATATAGCCGCCCCGACTGCGTTGAGATGTCGAATGATGTCCAGCGGCGGTATGCCGACAATGCCGACGCGGGAATTTTTGTTTAAAGGTGTATGCGCCATAAATCATATCCCCATCGTCATTCGCTTTCGCGAGAATGACTCGAAAAATGGCTGAAGCTTGTTGGGAATCATATTTTGTTCTGTCTCCAGAGAAGAAAGAATCCTGATGTCGCAAGAACACAATGGATGGCCCATGATGCCATCAGCGGATTAAGCTGCCCTGCCTGGCTCAGGGCCTGGGCTCCATTCCACAATGCCCAGGCGCCAAAGGCTATTCCACAACTGGTCGGAATCGTTATGGCTAGATCTCCCTTCAGCCTGCGGTGCATGAACAGCATTATCGGTATGGCCAGTATGAGCAGCGGAAGACCCAGGAAAATAAAGGAGAGGCGTTTGTTCACTTCAATCATGGCCCGTTTGGCTTCTGCTGTATCTTCTGTGAACCAATACCCAAAGAGCTGCGAGATTGAGGTCTGCATCCCCTGATACGGCGGCATGAAGAAGTCGTCGGGGGTGTCAGGCAGTTTCTTTTCTTCTAATTTGAAAACGGTAATAGCATAGGAGCCATTTCCCTGCAGGGTCTTCTCCTGGCCGTTAATAAGATTCCAGCTGTTTTCTGTCCATTTCGCTGTTTCCGCAGTTAAAAAGCGAGCGAGAATGTTCTCTTTGTTCATGGATGTGTATCTGAAGTCATGGAATTGCCGGCGGGAGCTGTCTTTGCTGCTGAACGAATAAATTCCTTCCTTGCCTTTATAGAAAGTTCGGCCATGGCGGACAATGCCTTTGGCCACATTTTTTTTCACTTCCTCCTGCCAGATCGTCTCGCTTGCGGTAACGGCCTGCGGGGAAATCCATTGGGCATTGGCCAGGGCAGCAAGGGTGATGCAGCCGGATATGAAAAACAGCGGAAAAGAGATTCTGAAAATAGTGATGCCTCCTGCGTGAAGGCTCATGAGTTCTCTGTTCCGGTAGAGCAGGCCGATGGTGATAATTCCGGCCAGCAGGATGCAGACGGGGGTCAGCTGATCTATTATAAATGGAATTTTGAGCAGGAAATAGGTTGCGGCAAGGCCGATACTTTTCTCAGCTTCAATGAAATTGTCGATTCTTTCAAAGAAATCCACCAGGAGATAAATGGCGACAAGAGAACCGAGAACAAGCAGAAGGTTGCCGAGAAACTGTTTAATCAGATAGCGGTCAAGAAGAGTCAAGAAGATCGCCTCCTGCCGGGTATGGGGATTAATCTGCTTATTTTTGTAAAGAGGGAGAGAGTCTTGTCGAGTATGTCTTCAGCATGTTCCCGGTGTGCATGGTCGAGCAGGTACAGGGTGAAGATCAGGAAGAGTATGTTGGGCGTCCACATGGCCAGGCCGACAGGCATACCTGCCTCACTGGCAACTTTGGCCGCGGTTATGGAAATATAATAGGCTACGAAAAAGAGAAGTCCGAGGGGCATGCCCACAGCACGTTGACCGGGGCGGTTTCGCATTGCAAACGGGATGCCCATTATGGAAAGAATGAAGCATCCTGCCGCCAGAACAAGGCGCTTATGGTATTCAATCATCCTGGAGATTGACTGCTCTGAGTCGGGGCCATGTTCCCTGGCGTATGCAAGAAGTTGTTTCTGGCTCATTTCTTTTTTGCCGGAAAAAGTTTTTTGCTTTTCTCCGCTGACTTTGGGGTTGTGGAGGGAAAGGTTGAGAGTGTAATCCTTGAACTGTATTGTTTGACTTATGGATCCTTCAGCCTGATGAATGGACCCGTTCTTAAGCTGAACAGTCAACAGGAGATTATTCGGATATCCGGTGAAATTCCCGCTGGCAGCGACAATAGTCAATGGGTTTTTTTTATCCCGGTTGTCGGAGATATAGACCCCTTGCCATTCTCCTGTTTCTTTGTCGATGCCGTCAATATAGAGGACGACATCGTTAATCCCTTCACTGAACTGTTTTTCTGTGAGTCCTTTGGTGAATTTGTCAGTGGCAAGAGAAACCAGGAGTTTTTGCATGGCCATAGAGCCTGCCGGGGTAAGTTTTGTGGCTGCATAACCGGTGAGAAGAGTCGTGCCGAGAGCAAAAATGATGACCGGAGGCAGCATACGATAGAGTCCGGTCCCGGCAGCCTTTATGGCAATCATTTCATTGTCATTGACCAGGCGGCTGAAACAGAGAATGACGCCAAGCATACTTGCCATCGGGATGGCAAAGATGAAAAGGTTTGGTGTCATGTACAGGCAGAGCCGGATAAAATCAGGCATGCTGATGCCGAATTGTATAAAGAGCTCCAGCAGGGGCATCAGTCGACCGAGGAAAAGAATGGCGCATAGTATTGCCAGGCTCGCCAGAAAGGGAGCAATCATTTCACTCAGGATATATGTATACAGTAATACAGGCATAATCTTTATTTTGTTGTAGACATTACTGCGAATGTAGTTTTCATTTTTTTTGCCTTTTGCCTTTTGCCTTTTGCCTTTTGCCTTTTGCCTTTTGCCTTAATTCCTATCTTTTTGCCATCGCATATCCTAAAAAGACAAGGGCAATGCCGACCAGGTTGCTGATCAGTATATACGTAAATGCTGTTTTATACTCTCCTGCCCGCATCAGTTGCATGGTCTCCCGTGCAAAAGTCGAAAAGGTAGTAAATCCTCCCAGGAAACCGGTGAACATAAACAGGCGCCATTCGTCAATAAGTCGCGTTCCTTCAAACCAGGCCCAGAGTAGACCGATAGCAAAGCAGCCTATAAGGTTTACCGCCAGGGTGCCATAAGGAAACGACGGGGACGCGAAGCGCTGGACCCAGACAAAGAGCAGATAACGAAAGACAGCACCCAATCCTCCTCCGGTCATTATGGCAACTATTTTGAGCATGAAGCGTTTCTGGTTGAGTGATATGTGTTTATTTTTGTTGGGAGTTACTGGTAAAACCTGCTATTTTACTCCATAACTCTAATCTTAACACTTAATTATTCTATTATGAACCCTATCGTTCAATTGATCGCAGTGGAGACTTCTCCGCCGAGCCTGCAGGACAATACTGGAGATCTTGACAGGCTTCGCAAGGGCGTCGAATCGGCTGCCGGTTTCATGCCGGTAGTTCCATTCTCCTGCATGGGAGAAGTAGCTCGAAAATTTCGGGAGGCAGGTTTCAAGGGAGTGGCTGTTGTCAATGACAAGGATCATGTTATGGAACTGGTTGATTTCCTCCATGAGCCCCCGGTGCTGTTGCCTGCCATGGCCCTTGATCTGGGTACGACCCACTTGGAGGCTGCCCTTGTCGATTTAATTAACGGGGATGTATTAGCCCGGGCAAATCTTGAAAATAGACAAATCCAGTATGGAGCTGATATCCTTACCCGGATTCATTTTGCTACTAAAGATAATGGTCTGGCTGTCCTGCAGTCAGAAATTGTGTCGACGATTAATGCACTTGCCGAAGATCTGGCTGCCCAGGCTGGTCTGGAAGCAGCCGCTATCCGCGCTTTGGCAGTGTCCGGCAATACAACAATGGTTCATCTGTTTCTTGGATTGAATCCCTATTACCTGTGCCGGGAACCGTATACTCCCCTGGTAAACTGGCCGGATATCTGTCTGGCCGGCGATCTGCATCTGTCCCTGCATCCCTTTTCTCCGGTCTGGGTGATGCCAAGTGTTGGCAGCTATTTCGGGGGGGATCTGATTTCCGGTATTCTTGCCAGTGGACTAGCCGAAGCGGAAGAGACCTGCATGCTCATTGATGTAGGTACAAATGCCGAAGTGGTATTGGGGAATAGGGAGTGGCTTATCGCCTGCGCCGGGGCCGCTGGTCCTGCCCTGGAAGGCGGAGTTGCCGCAATGGGCATGCGGGCCGGCCCTGGTGCGGTGGAGCGGGTGGCAATTGACCCGGAAACCCTGGAGCTTAAGTATCAGACCATTGACGGATCACTGCCAAAAGGGATTTGCGGTTCAGGTATTATTGATCTTGTCGCCTCGTTTTATTTATCCCGCATTATAGATATTCGCGGTAAATTTCGTACGGAACGATGCCCGAACCGATTTGTTCAGACGAGTCAAGGGGCAGCATTTGTGGTTGTCGCAGCAGACGAGTCCGCAGATGGGAATCCGGTAATATTCGGCCAGGTCGATCTGGATGCCATGATGCGTTCCAAGGCAGCCATGTATTCTATCCTGATTACTCTGACCAATCAGGTCGGTGTGGGGTTTGATGATCTGGCAAAAATTTACGTTGCCGGTGCCTTTGGCCGTCATATTGATCCCCGACAGGCAATAACCCTGGGAATGCTTCCTGATCTTCCATTGGAAACATTTGAACCCATCGGAAACAGTTCCCTGGCTGGTGCTGAACGTGTGCTCATGGAAAAAAAGAGCCGGGATACCTGCCGTGAACTTATCAATAAGATTACTTACCTGGAGTTGAACGTCAATCAGGAATTCATGATACGTTTCTCCGGCTCCCGCTTTATTCCACATACAGATACTTCCTTATTTCCGTCAGTGCCCGTTTTTGATTGAAATTCAATCGATGTTAAATGTTTTCTGATGCTTATTTCCCGTCTGGTATCGGCGCTTTACATGTGTGTTTTTCTGGAAAATTTTTCATACAGTAATGTGTATGATATCAGAAAGATACGTGTGTTCTCTCTGAAGAAGGTTTTTTGCTGATCAAACAGGAAGTTCTTTTTTTGAGGTTCCATTAATTATTATGTTGACTTTAACCAAGGAGAAATATAATAGGCACATGCTTTTTTTTCAGAGCACTTTTTTTTGTCGTTTTTAATGGCGTAGTTGATACGTGAAAAAAGAAAATTTTTCTATCTGGAGATAAAAAAATGAGCCTTACCCTTCCCCTTGACGAACCGGAGGAGCC
>JACKQG010003373.1_pt1 | contig 19697 bp, 18 predicted proteins | sample 8237621 | NCBI WGS metagenome assembly JACKQG01 (sample SAMN15677084, study PRJNA649215) | marine metagenome | biome: marine; feature: Black Sea; material: saline water; isolation source: suspended particulate matter (SPM) from the Black Sea western gyre | collected 2013-06-09/2013-06-10 | depth... | reverse complement strand
TTTTTTAATGGTGAGGTGTTTTTTCTCTTGACGTACCCTTTAATGGGTGACCCCTTTTGGGGTTGTCAGACGGTTGGTGCAATTGTATGGTGGGACGATTGAGGTGGAGTCGAAAATGGGAGAAGGGACGGTGTTTTCGGTAGCGTTGCCATTTGATACATAGACAACCTGAAAGGCAGTTTCATACCTTTTTTTGATAACTTCTGCTTGACAATATACCAATAAATGGTAATTAATGGTCATGTTCTGGGGCGTAGAATTTAAGAAAAGGGCCAAAAAGTAGGCCAGAGATATTCCCGTTGAAATTCAAGAGAGGCTTTTTGCCCTGGTTCTGGAAATCCGGAGCCTTGGTCCTGCGAGAAGTGCCTGGCCAAACTATGGCAAGATAAAAGGGAAGAAAGATTGCTATCATTGTCACCTGAAAAGGGGCAAGCCCACTTATGTTGCCATCTGGAAGGTCATGGATAAGGAGAATAAGCTTGTGGAGGTGCGATATGTTGGAACTCACGAAAACGCAGACTACGGACGAATATGCTGAAATTCATTTGCGCAAGGTACCTTCGGATAAGGCAGAATTAGTAAAGGACGCCCTTGAGAAGATCCTTAATTTGGCAGGAATGCATCTCCAGGAGATGGAAGAAGACGATGACGGGTCATATTCCATTGAAGAGGTTTTTCCCGATTTCCATGCAGGTCATGCCCTGCGTGGCCTTCGTTCCCGTGAACAACTGACGCAGAAACAGCTTGCGGAGATGATAGGGGTGAAGCCAAGCCATATTTCTGAAATGGAGAATGGTAAACGCACTATTGGGAAGGAAATGGCAAAGCGTTTGTCAAAGGCTTTGAAGACCGGATATAAGGTTTTTCTTTGAAGCTCAAATACCAAATGTTAGATATCATCCTTATCATAATTTAAGCCACAGATCTACACAGACGTTTAATTAGCCACAGACACACACAGACCCGCACGGACGATAAGAGATAGAGTTTGAAGCATTGAGCGGCAGAGTCGGTACGTCGTTCTTGGGGTGAAAACATCCGCAATTGGGAGGATATTATGGAACAGATTCATATAAGAGAAGAGGCTTTACCCATATTAAAATCTTCTATAGCCCTGAAAGAGAGGCTGCTTAAAGCAAAATCGAAAAATTATCGTAAACGTCTGAAACTATTTGAACAAAAGCACGAGATGAAATCGAACGATTTCATTAAGGCATTCAACGGGGGGACGCTCGGTGATGATGCGGAATGGTTTGATTGGCTCTTTGTCTATGAAGCATACAATAGATTAAGGGACCAGGAAAAATTGGTGGAAGGAATTATTTCATGACCATCCGTTATTTCAGGCGTGTTGAAGAGAGGATAAATGAGTCAGCGTGGCTAATAGAACAAAAAAACACGGTCACGGAGTATGATGAAGACGCTGATGTTGGTTTTATCGGGGGGCGTATTCAATTCAAGGATGGTTCTGTGTTTCATTTTAAAGAAATTCTGATTGGAGAAAAACGGCATTATCGATTTCACTATATGGATGGGGAAAATAATTTAATATCACGATGGGATACTGCACCGCATCATAAAGAACTGAAGACATTCCCTTATCATGTCCACTTGGCTGATGCTGTAAAAGAATGTGAATCCGTTACACTTATCGGTATCCTCGACAAGATAGAAACCATTGTCATTGATAGATTAGAAGACCTATCTTGAGCCACGGACCCCCACGGGTGTTTATTTAGCCACGGACGATAAGAGATAGAGTTTGAAGCATTGAGCGGCAGAGTCGGGGCTGCCATCTTCGACAGGCGGGGCAGCCTTAGAATGCGGATGCATGCCGGTAACAGGCCGGAAATTTTTCGAATGGCTTTATAAAAAAATAGGCAGATAAGTTTATCAATGGTTTTATTTCGAAGCAGGGTTAGGCCCTTCGGTTTTTGTCTGTGTCAGTCTGTGTGTGTCCGTGGCTAACAAAGTGCACATATCTCAACCTTTAGGATCCCATCCTCAAACCTTCTCGAACCCAAATCCCTGGAGGATCTTGTCATAATGGATCAACCCTCAGATATAGCGGTGGCCCTCAGTGGCGGGGTGGACAGTTCATTTGCCGCGGCAGTGTTGAAGGAAGCCGGCTGGGAGGTTTACGGTGTCCATTTCCTACTTCCATCTCCCTCGTCTGTGGTTAATGATAGAATTGCGGGGGTCACGAGAATTACAGAGCATCTTGGTATTCCTTTAGAGATAATTGATATCAGGGATGACTTTGAGAATCTGGTGATTAATCCATTTGTCACCGCTTATTTGAAAGGGTTGACCCCTAATCCCTGTGTCAGTTGCAACCCGTTGATCAAATTTGAGCAAATGCATCGCTATGTTTTGGAAAATGAGATCCACTGTCTGGCCACAGGTCATTATGTAAGACTTGGGAAAGAAGAGGAGGGGATGCGCCTCTTGAGGGGAAGGGATTCAACGAAGGACCAGTCCTACTTCCTGCACCGACTCGGCCAGACCTATCTTTCAAGGGCTGTTTTCCCTTTAGGAGAAATGACCAAGGATGAAGTCAGGATCCGGGCCCGTGATATGGGCCTGCCCTGCCATTCCAGCCCTGAAAGCCAGGAGATCTGTTTTATCTCCGGGATGGACTATCGTCGTTTTATGGAGCAAAGGCATGGAGTTATGGTCAGGAAGAATGGGGCCATTGTCAATAGTGAGGGTGAGGTATTGGGAGAACATCAAGGGATTCACGGGTACACAATCGGTCAGAGACATGGATTGGGTATTGCCTCTCCAAGACCCTATTATGTAAAGGAGATCAGGCCTGAGGTTAATCAGGTAGTGGTGGGAAGGAAAGAGGACCTTTTTTCCGTCACTGTGGATGCGGGTGATTTTAGCTGGATCGGAAAGACCCCTCCAAAGGGTGTTTTTAAAGCGCAGGCCCAGATTCGCTACCGTCACAAGGCCGCGTCCGGGCTGTTAGAGGTTCTGTCTCCGGATGAAATAAGGTTTGTTTTTGAGAAACCTCAGTGGGGGCTCACACCCGGCCAGGCCCTTGCCTGTTATGATGGGGACAGGCTTTTGGGAGGAGGGTGGATAGCAAAATGATTGCACTCAAACATGAAGGCTCCGGGTTTACACAGGTGGGTGAGATAAACGGGGTGCCGATAGAAGGAGCGGCCTATCCTGGAAATTTTTCACCGGGAAAACATAAGATCCCGCTCAGAAGAAATCAAGGGGAATGATATGAATGCAGACGAGATTTTATCAAGTGAAGATTTTAAGAGATGTGTAGACTTTCACGGCCATATTTGCCCTGGGCTGGCGATCGGCTACAGGGCGGCCAAGGCAGGGCTTGAATGTCTCGACGAAAGCCGGGCCGTGGATGAAGAAATCGTTGCTATCGTTGAAAACGACGCCTGCGGGGTGGATGCCGTTCAGGTCTTGACAGGATGCACTTTCGGTAAGGGCAATTTTATTTATAAAGACCATGGTAAGCAGGTGTTTACCTTCCTTGGCAGGAAGTCGGGGAAGGGCGTCAGGGTAGCCAAGAAGCCCGATGCAAATAAGCGAAGCGAGAAGCAGCAGGATCTGTTCAAGAAAATCAGGGAAGAGACAGCGGGTGAGGAAGAGCGAAAAACGTTCTGGGAAATGCATCATCAGAGGTCTCGTCAGGTCCTGGATAAGCCGATACAAGAGCTGTTTTCTATCCGATTTGTGGATATTACTCTGCCGCCAAAGGCTATGATTGAACCCTCCGTGGTTTGTGAAGAGTGCGGGGAACCGGCCATGGCTTCCAGACTGACGGAAAAAAATGGACGGAAGATGTGTGGAGATTGTTTAACTGAATAGGGCTATGTGCAGGGAGCCTGTTATTTCCCTGTACAAAGGTCTCTTTGGTTTTGTCTTGACGGGCAGGAGGGCAGAGGATAGTTTGAGAGCAAGAACAAACATATTTACCTTGGTGGTTACGATAAGATAAGAGATGAACGTCGAACATCGAACATCGAACGTCCAGGTAAGCGAAGACTCCGACATTGAATGAAAAACAAACATCAACTTTAGTCATTTTAGTTCACTTTAGGCACTTTAGTCACTTTTCCAGTTTTTCCGGATTAGGCATTGAGAGCGACGAGTTTATGGAGATGGTAGCGTAATTATGAACAAAGATCTAACAGCATCCCGGCTGCGGGAGCTTATACGAGAAGGACAATGGAAAACCCCTACAACAGGAGCAGCCCAGGGGTATGTTCAGGCTAACCTCGTTATTTTACCCCGGGATGCGGCCTTTGATTTTTTGCTCTTCTGTGTGCGCAATCCTAAGCCGTGCCCTGTTCTGGATGTGCTGGAGCCGGGCCAGTGGGAACCAAAGATAGCCCCGGGTGCAGACCTGCGGACCGACCTGCCCCTCTACAGGGTTTATATGGACGGGAAGTTAGAGGACGAAGTAGAAGATGTGATGGATCTATTCCGTGATGATATGGTGAGTTTCCTGCTTGGATGCAGTTTCTCCTTTGAAAACGCATTAATAGCTGCCGGGGTCCCGGTCAGAAATCTGGAAGAAGAGAAGAATGTTTCCATGTACATAACAAACCGGGAGTGCATTGCCTCAGGCCCCTTTTCCGCGCCCCTGGTTGTCAGTATGAGGCCGATGAAGCCGGAACTGGCCGTACGTGCGACCCAGGTGACGACCCGGTTCCACCTTACCCACGGGGCCCCTGTTCATTTTGGCTCGCCCGGAGAGATAGGGATAACTGACCTGGGAGCCCCTGATTTTGGAGAACCGGTTACCATTAAAGGAGGAGAAGTTCCTCTGTTCTGGGCCTGCGGCGTGACAAGCCAGATGGCTGTCCTGTCAGCAAAACTCCCCATTGTGATTACCCATGCCCCCGGGTATATGTTTGTGTCTGACATGAGAGATGAGCAGCTTACCCTGTTTTGATTTTTTAAGAGACTGTCAAGCTTGACATGATCAGCCGGTTCCTCTATATTTTTTGCTATAATTACGGATTAAGGTATAATTTGTCGCTTTTCTGATGATTGATACAGGGAAGCTCTAATATTCATCGAAGGTTTAGAAAGGGCTTTTGCCCGGACAAAGGAGGTAAAGAGATGAAATCAATGTTGAGATCAGGAATGGTTATCCTTAGCGTACTGGCGATTATCGGGTTTATTGTGCCCTCTGGCGCCTTAGCCGTGAAGGAGATCAAAATCGGTGTGATATACCCTCTGACCGGTGGTGCGGCAGCAGCGGGTCGTGAACTCAGGGCCGGTGTTGAATTGGCCGCGAAGATCGCAAACAGTGGCATGGCTGATTTACCGATGACCATGGCCCAGAACAAGGGGATCAAGAACTTAGGCGGCGCCAAGATCAAGCTTATATTTAAAGATCATGAGGGAAACCCCACATTGGGCGCGGACCTGGCCAAAAAGCTCATATTGGATGATAAGGTTGACGGGATTCTGGGATGTTATTTCAGCTCGGTAACCAAGACTGTCAGTGCCGTATGCGAGCAGTATGGCATCCCCATGATTAACGGATCTTCCACATCTCCTGCACTCACCAAGCGCGGATTCAAATGGTTCTGGCGGACTACACCCCATGATAAATGGTTTACCAAGGATCTCTTTGAATTGTTAGTTGGTCTGACCAAGGGAAAGGTGCAGGGTGTTAAGGCCGTCCCAAAAAAGGATATTATTAACCTGGCATCGGCCTGTGAAAAGACTGAGTGGGGATCGCATGTGTCAGGGCTTATAAAGGAATTTGCAAAGGAATATGACTTTAAGCTGAAAAAATCCCTCCTCTATGCAGCAAAATCTGCAGATCTGTCAAGCGAGGTTCGTTCCCTGAAAGCCTCCCGGGCCGATGTTATGCTTTTTGCCTCTTACACCTCTGATGCTATCCTGATGGTCAAGACATTGAAGGCCCAGAAGGCCCATCCCAAGATCATCTGGGGACAGGACGCAGGCTTCGAAAAGCCTGAATTCCGTAGCACCTTGGGAGACAGTATCTCCGGGATCCTGACCAGGACCGTGTTTCTTCCCAAAGTGATGGATCTCAAGAAACTAGCCGGGCAGGTCAATAAACTCTATAAAGAGAAGACCGGCAACGATCTTGGAGGCGCCTCTGCAAGGGCCTTTACAGGGCTCCAGACCTGGGTGGCAGTCCTTGAAAAGGCGGGTTCCACAAAGCCAGCCAAGATACAGGCCGCCGCAAATGCCCTTTATATCCCGGGTAAAGAGCTGGTGGTGCCATGGCAGGGGATCAAGTTCTCCACCTCGGGTGACGAGTTGGGCCAGAATGTCCTTGGGTCCGGTCTGATCGGCCAGTACCAGAAGGGAAAGGATGGTAAGATCGGTCTGGAAATCGTCTATCCCTTTGATGTCTCTTCAGCAGATATGATTTTCCCCTTTGCGGGATTCTAACTCACTTCCAGTTTGGACACCCGGCCCTCCGCCCCTGGTTTTTTATGGGGTGGGGGAGCGGGTGAGATTTGCTTAACGTTTCTATTATGGACATCCTTGTAGGATCCCTATTCGCAGGTTTGCTGATCGGAATGGTCCTGGCCCTGGTTGCCTTGGGGCTGACCATCATCTTCGGGGTGATGGACATCGTGAACTTCGCCCATGGTGAATTCCTTATGATCGGCATGTACACCGGCCTTTTGACTGCTCAGGGTTTGGGCATAGACCCGCTTTTTACCTTGCCAGTGGCCGGAGTTGTAGGATTCCTGTTAGGTGTTATCTGTTATTTCGGTTTTATAAAATTCCTGCTAAGAGGCCCAATGGTGGCGCAACTCCTCGGGACCTTTGGGCTCATGCTCTTCCTGAGGAATCTGGCCCTTCTTATCTTTGGCTCCGAAGACAGGGCCCTCCATCACGGCATCTTGGTGGGTAAGAGTTTTGAAATAGGGATGGGGGTCATTGTCTCGGCTACTAAACTGACATGCGCTGGTCTTTCGGTGGTGGCCTTTTTAGCTGTCTGGCTCCTGATGAACCGGACTAAAATAGGCAAGGCCCTGACCGCTACCTCTTTAGATGCTCAAGGCGCCCGTTACATGGGCGTTCCCACTCAAAAGATGAACGCCCTGGCCTGGGGAATAGGCGGCGCCTCTGTTACAATAGCCGGCGCCCTCATTGTGAATTTCTGGTCGGTCAATCCTTTTATCGGGCTTTTATTCACCATGATTGCCTTCGCCATCGTGGCCTTAGGTGGCTTTGGCAGTGTCCCTGGCGCCTTTTTTGCCGGACTCGTGGTTGGAATGATTACTGAACTACCGGGATTCTGGGATTTCTTTACCTATACATTTGAGGCAGACTGGATGGTGGATATCCCCATGACATCCTTCAAGTATATGTGGGTCTATTTGGCATATTTCGTGATCATGGTGGTTCGACCCAGGGGGCTGTTTGGATGGAAGCAATAAGAAACGCCCTCGATTTTTCCGATTTCCCCCGCCTCGATCTCATCGTTGCGGGCTCTGTCGGCATTGCCTTCATTATCTTTCCCCTCTTTCCCCATTCCTCTTTCGCAATGTCAACCATGATCCAGTTTCTCATGTTTTCATTATATGGCATGGGCTGGAACACCATTGGCGGGTACGGGGGCCAGGTGGATCTTGGAAAGGCCCAGTACGTGGGGATCGGGGCATATACCACGGCCGTGATGTTGATCCTGTGGGACGTGCCGTTCTGGGTTTCAATGCCCATCGGAATGTTCTTTTCTGTGGTCTGGTCCTTTATCATCGGATATCCCCTCTTTCGCCTTAAAGGGCATTATTTCGCCATTGCCACTATTGCCACCTCCCTGGTGCTCAAAGACCTCTTTGAGGTGTGGGATTTTGTGGGAGCAGCCCGGGGCTTGGAAATCTCACCTATTAAGTACCACCCACCGGATTTTTTGCGGCTCATCTTTAGGGAGGACGTTTATTATTTTTATGTCATCTTAGGTTTTTTCTTCCTTGGGGTCCTATATATGAACTGGTTTCGGAAATCACGTTTAGGTTTTCAGCTCCGGTCCATCAAGGATAACGAGGATGTGGCCCGGTCCTTAGGGATCAACGTGCACTGGGCCAAGGTCAAGACCTATGCCATTGCCACCGCTTTTGTCAGCATGGTTGGCTCATTTCATGCCTGTTATATAAAGAGCATAGAGCCTGAAGATACCATGAGTCTGGACATATCCATCCTGATCGCCCTCATGGCCATGTTAGGGGGGGCAGGGTCTCTCTGGGGGCCGATCATCGGCGCAGGAATCCTGATCCCGCTCAAAAGTTACCTGAAGGAATGGTTAGGGGCCCAGGTCGGACTGGTAGGTATAGATCTGATCATTTACGCACTTATTATTATGGTTATTTCGGCCTTTGAACCCCGTGGTGTCTGGGGTATTGTAGAAAAATTCCGCCGGAGGAAGCGTAATTAATGGCATTCTTAGAGGTCCATAACCTGACCAAGGATTTTGGCGGTCTGAGGGCCAACAGCAATATCACCTTTTCAATGAAACGGGGTGAGTTAATTGGTCTGATAGGTCCCAACGGGGCCGGCAAGACTACCCTTTTCAACTGTATTTCAGGTCTCCATCCCGTTACCTCAGGCGGAATTATTTTTGATGAAGAAGACATCACCAAATTGAAGGCCCATAAGGTGGCACAGCGCGGCTTAGCCCGGACATTTCAGGTCTATGCTGCATCAGGAGACCTGACCGTAAGAGAAAACGTCATGGTAGGATGTTTTATGAGGACCCATTTGCGCTCTCGGGCAAAGGCCCGTGCCACCGAGATATTGGAGAATTTAAACATAGGCGATACCGCCGATTATCTCGTGAATGAACTCCCTGTGGCTGCCCAAAAACGAGTGACAATGGCAACGGCAATCGCGTCCGATCCTAAGCTTCTCTTATTGGACGAGGTAGCAGCAGGGTTGAACCCTAATGAAATTGATGAAATCATGGCCAGCATTAAGCATGTGCATGATGATATGGGGATAACCGTCATGCTCATCGAGCACGTGATGGAGTTAGTCATGAAGATCAGTCACAGGGTGATCGTTCTGGACTACGGAGAAAAAATAGCCGAAGGGGATCCTGAGGCTATTTCAAAAGACCCCCGCGTTATCAAGGCCTATCTCGGTGAGAGGTATGTGCAGGAGCATGGGGGGATGGAAGAGAGTAAGGAGTAGGCAGTGGTAGAAAAAGATGAACATCCAACATCGAATAAAAAACAAACATCAACTCGCAAGAGGCGAGGAAGCTTTAGGCACTTTTCCGATTCATCCGGGTTAGGGAGTAAGCAGTAGGGAATAAGCAGTAAGGCGGGATTTCCGCTTCGCTCCAACAATCATCAATCATAAATCGACAATCATCAATCCGAAGGTCACTTTCTGTTATGCCCCAACATATTCTCCAGGTTGAAGATATCAAGGTGCGTTATTCCGGTCTGCCGGTTCTGCACGGGATCTCCCTTGAAGTAGGAGAGGGCGAAACCGTATGCGTGGTGGGCGCCAATGGGGCCGGGAAATCCACCCTCCTCAGGGCGATAATGGGGTCTCAGCGTGTTTTTGAGGGGCGGGTGATATTCAGGGGACGTGAAATTCAAAAACTCCCCACAGAAGAGATCGTCCGGATGGGTATCATCTACGTGCCCGAAGAGAAGATGCTTTTCAAACCACTCCCAGTGGAGGAAAACCTGCTTTTGGGGGCTTATACCGTAAAAGATAAGCAAAAGATTCAGGAGAATCTTGAGTTTGTCTATGGTCTTTTCCCCAAGCTCAAGGAGCGCCGTGCGCAGGCTGCATCCACGCTTTCAGGGGGCGAACAGCAAATGGTGGCCATCGGTCGAGGATTGATGTCAAATCCCCAGATCCTCATGTTGGATGAACCATCCTTAGGACTGGCCCCCATTCTGGTGGACGAAGTTTTGGATACGGTCCGCCGCCTCAAGAAAGAGGGGATCACCATCCTCATGGTGGAGCAGAATGTGCTTGAGGCCCTTGACCTGGCCGATCGTGGATATGTACTCCAGACCGGCAGAATCACACAGGAAGGTTCGGGCCAGGAGCTCCTTCAAAGTGACATATTCCGTTCTGCCTTCTTGGGTATTTGATCATCCTGCCGAGATCTATTCAACTCCTTCCAGAATCCCTGCCTCTCTCATAATTTTCTCAAGGGTTGCCTTCTGCTCTTTGCCAAGGGGGAGAAGGGGAGGGCGAACCGGTCCGCCGTACATGCCTATCAGGTCTAAAGCCGCCTTCAGTCCCGCAATCCCAAAACGGGAGGTTACCGCCGCGTTGGCCGAGATGAGCCCGAGCTGGATGTCACGCGCCCTTTTCATTGCACCATTTTGAAAGCACTCCACAATTTCAGCTAAGGGATGAGGTGCCACCGCGGCAAGGGCCATAACACCACCCACCGCCCCGACTGTCAGGGCCGGAAGGAGAAAACTCCCCGAACCGGCCAATACCTGAAAAACATGGCCGCTCTTGTAGAATACCTGTCCCATTTTCACCACATTGCCGGAACTCTCCTTGAGCCCTATTATGTTGGGATGCTGGGCAAGCTCAATAATCGTCTCCGCACCCAGGTCGACTCCCGTAAAGGCCGGAACATTATAGAGGATGATCGGGATCGGCGATCCGTCTGCAATGGTCGTATAATGCAGCACCAGGGTCTTATGATCCATTCTGGCCTTGTAGTAATAGGGTGTAACGACCATGGCCGCATCTGCACCGAGACGGGCCCCCTTTTCAGTGAGTTCCACTGTTTCCACGGTTGAGTTACACCCCGTACCGGCTATAAAAAGATGGTCGGAACCAATAACCTGCCCGGCGGTTTTCCAGATCTCGAGCTTTTCCTCCCGCTTGAGCAGCACGGCTTCGCCGTTTGATCCAAGAACGAGAAACCCGTTTAGAGGCGTCTTCTGCCACTTCTCAAGATTAAGCGCCAGATTATCATGGTCCACCCGGCCGTTGCCGTCAAAAGGTGTGGGAATCGGTGGAAAACATCCTTCTAATAAAACTCTCTCTACCATAACTGACCTCGCTTTCATTAACTTCCCCCGCACTATGTGCGGGGATAAATAGGCACTTTAAACTTTAGGCACTTTAGGCACTTAAATTGCCACCTTCTCTGCCGGTGGTAATTTCTGCGAGACATCGCAGTTCTTCATCATACTCTGTTATCATCTTGTCCCACGAAAAACGTCCCATTTCGCGGGAGAGTTTTTCAATCCTATTCCTGTGCCGGGAACAGTCCAAGATAACAGCACAGAGCTTTTCTACCAGGTCATTCTGATCTTTGTAAAGAAAATCATTGTGGAGAGATTCAGGAATGATCTCCGGATAGGAGAGCCGATGGGGAAGGAGTGGAATGCACCCGTGGCGAATCGCTTCCACAATCGAGATTCCAAAATTTTCCTGGGTTGCAGTGCTCACCACAATCGACCCCCGCTTCAGCCACCGGCGATACATTTCTCTTGATTCAACATATCCGTATTGGACAATTCGTGTCCCAAAGCGCTCTTTGGCAGCTATGAATGCCTTTGGGACCATCTGAAAATTCTGGCCTAAGAGGGCAAGGCGAAAGTCAAGGCCACGGTCAAGCACCGCATCTAAGGCTCCGAAAAAATCACCCGGGTTTTTGTCAAACTCCCACCGGTGATTCCATATGATGAGTGGGGGCGCTGATTGAGGGAAATGGAACTCTGTTTCTTCTGACGGAAACCGGCATCCGGGATAAAGCACCTTTGCCTTTGAACGGATTTCATCAATCACCCAAAGGGGTCTGTATTCGGGCATCATCTTCAAAAACCTTGGAAGGGCCTCAAAAAAAGCGTTAAAGTGGGTATGGGAATTAAACAGGATCCGATCTGAGGCAAGACCTGTGGTGATATCGGTAAACCCGAACTGATAATCGATGGTTTCCCCGGGAGCCAGAGGGTATGTAAGCTGGTTTTCATGGAAATAGACTAATGCAGGGGGGCAGGATGGGCCTGTGAGCCCTTTGAAATCGGAGAGGCTCATAAGATCGCTTGTAATAAGGCCGTCGTACCCTTTGAGATCAGGAACTTTCTTGAGGAAATACAGTGCAGAGCCCCGCATCCTCCATTTCCAGAAGCGGGAAGGGAGGGTCAGGAGGTCAATCCTGTGCTGCGAATGGGAAATTAACCCTTCGGCAAAGTCCTGATGGGAACCCCCGAAAAATGGCTCTAAAAACAAAAATTTCAAATCACTCCCTTCTTTTTTCTCTCACAGAATTTTTTTGCCACGAATTACACTAATGGACATTAATTCCTTGATAATACTGGTGTAAATTCGTGCAATTGGTGGCTAATATTCTTTATTCCCTGATAGGATGTCTAAAGATGCTTTGAAATGGATACGCTAAAGGTCGTCCCTTTCTCCGCCCCCGGTTCAATCCACACCTTTCCGCCATGTCGTTCTACGATTTCCTTTACTATAGCCAAACCCAGACCTGTTCCCTGGACCCCTTTGGATGTGTTCTTTCGTTTGAACAACTCGAAGATCTCTTCTGAATCTTCCGCCTTTAGACCGACACCATCATCTGTTACGGAAATAATATGGGTTTCATCTGACTCCCTATACCCTATTTTAATTTCTTTCAAGTCATCGCCGCCATATTTTATGGCGTTGTCCACCAGATTTCTGATCACCCTGATAATGGACAATTTATCTACCTTGATTTCGGGCATATCTTCAGGCTCAGACCAGGCTATTTTACGAGCAATAAGCCGGCCCATAACTTCTTCTCTGACCACCTCTAAGATCTCTTCAATTTCGGTTTTTTCAATGGAAAGGGGCCTCTCCTTGGTTGATATATAAAGATTGATCTCCTCAACAAGAGTCCCGATCTGTTCGGAAGCTTTTAAGATCTGCTCACAATGAGTCTTACCTTTCTTCCCAAGGATATCGCCGTAATTTTTATTCAGAAGCCTTGTCAATCCGTAGATTCCCATAGCCGGGCTTTTAAGATCATGTGAGACCGAATAGGCGAACAGCTTTATTTTTTCAGAGCTTTGTTTCAATTCGTCCTCTGCTTTTTTTCTCTTTTCAGCCATCTGATTGAAGGCTGTGGCCAGTTCACTAAGCTCATCTTTCGTTCTCACATCGATTTTATGGTCAAGCGCCCCTCTGCCGAATTCCTCGGACCCTTCTTTTAGCCTGCGAACAGAGGCAATTATCCCTTTGGTTATAATCCATGTCACCAAGGCCATAATAATGAGGGCTGAAATCACCATGGTCAGCGTTATTGTTGAGGCTATGGAGACTGAACGCTTAGAATCTTCCGTCGCCCTGACTGTATCCGCATGTATCAAGGGCTGGATGTCCTTATTCAGAACCGTATCCATTCTTGTGAGATCGTCCCGGAACCGGTCGAGTTTCACATATAACTGATCTGTGACTGCCATGGCATCATATCCCACCTTAATGGCATGATTATAATCCCTGTCGATCAGCCTGATAGCATGACTCTCTTCATCAGAAAGACCGGTTTTTCTGTACATCTTCCTGAATTCCCTGAAGGCCTGTTCTGCGCTCTTCACCTCATCCCGGTGAAAACCGGTGTGCTGAAACAGATATCGCTCAATTGCTGCAAAGACCTCATGAGAACAGATTTGCATATTGAGGGTGACCTCTTCTTTTGCCTTGGTCCAACCCGGACTACTATTAACGACTCTTTCGAGTGCTTTACCAATCGATTCATCGATCTCTCTGGCCGCCTCTCTGAAAACCCGTTGCGCATCGTGTTGTTCGTTTACTAAGGCTACGATATCATGGGAGAGTTTCCTGAATTCCGCAAAGAACAGAGATGCTTCCCGGTGAAACCGTTTCTCTTCTTCAGTCTCGGCCAATTCTCTAAAGTCAGAAACAAGACCTTCGAACTCCTTCTCGGAATCATGAAGCCATTTTACATGGGAGGGGTCCCTCTCCATGACATAGCCCATCACTGCCCTGGAGGTGTTTCCCATATTGATTTCCATCTCTAAGATTATTTCCTGAAGAGGCTCCCTCACTTCCACGAGCTGCTCAATTACTCTGTTGATCCCATGGATCTGCCAGTAAACGATAACCCCACAAATGGTTAGAACAGCAATCAATACCCCAAAACTGCCCCATAATTTTTTGGCAATTGTTGATTTCATTTTAGAGCGGGTACACCTAACTTGCACCTGAACGAAAACCCTGTTCAGGCACGATTTCAGATTTCAGATTTCGGATTTAAGGATGAAAATAATCTCAGAAAGTTGAATATTCTTGAACTCCTCTCACCTGGGAGGGGAGCCTCGGAGCCCTAATTGAGAATATGTATGAGGTTGCGTTCTATGTCAAGGAGTATGAGGACTGTCAGTCTCTTGTTTACCACGCCATGGGTCCGGATGAGGCCATCTGCGGTATTTTTCTCGGACCTCATGTATGTAATGGATTGCTATTCTTGTAATATTTTAGTAGATATTTGACTATAAATGACCTGTCATTATCAATTTTGACTCGTTTAACGCAGAAATGATTAATTTTCTTGGATTCCCGCTCCCCGATCGGAGTTGAGGACAAGCTTCGCGGGAATGACAATAACTGGTGCTATGCGACTTCTTACGGGGTCTTATAAAGTTTAAGCTGATCATAAATTCTGAAAATGGTGTAGGTTTTCCTATATGACGACTTCCGAAAAAATAGTTGCGGTAGTTTTAGCAGGGGGCATAAAAAAGTTCTCTTTTAAAGAGTTTTGGCACCAGTTGGAGGATCTATTCTCCTATAAAGAATGGTACTTCAGGAGAGGATATAAATCGTTAAAAGAGATAAAGGACGTGAGAGGTGTAGGTGGCAAGCCAAAGCCCATGGTAGAATATATATTAAATACACTCAGAAATACAAAAGAGATAGACAGAATAATAGTTGTTGGTCCTGAAAAGGAGATGAGGGAAAAAATTGATCCTGACTTATTATCAGGGGACAGTAATATTACACTCATCGAGCAAAAAGAGAGTTTTGGGCATAATGTAAAAGAAGGGTATAACCATGCCGGAGAAAAATATGTCCTATTTGTTACTTCGGATTCACCTACGACAAGAGAAGAGGATGTGTCCGAATTCATAGGAATATGTCGAGAATTATATAGTGAATATGATTGGATATATCCAATCGTGAAAGAATCCTTGTTAAAGAGATATTATAGGTTATTCCCCCGACCGTTTTTTAAAATGGTGCCAGATAATATATTTCCCAATGATTACATCGACGAAGAAGAGGTTCGAGAAGACGGAAAAGTTGGGTTCAGAATAACAAGCATGGCTTTTGCGAATTTAGAGAATATCCCGGCAGAAAGGATCGATGAAGCATACAATATTAGAAAACTATACAGGAAGAGTTCAAGGGATACATTAAAGACAATATTTGGGAAAAAGGTGATCAGACGATATAGGCAAGGTCTAAAAATGTCAGAGCTTGAAAAGATGCTTTCCGACTATGAAGGTTTAAGGTTAAAGTTTGTTGGCTTAAGCGGAGCAGGCACTTCATTAGATCTTGATAGCAGGAGAGATGAGAAGAAATTTAGCAAGCTGCGTTTATGACGAGTTGTCAATCGACTATACAATCGATCGTATAGGCAGGCAACAGTGAAACGGTCAGAGACGCTTTGCATTTCAGGGTTCAGGAGAACTCGATTTTGTTGGTCTCGTGAAAAGTTTCCAAGGCCGTCACTCCCGCGAAAGCGGGAGTCCATAAGCAGTAGTTTTCCTGGATTCCCGGTTTCACGGGAATGACAATAACGGGTGCTTTCTGACTTTTTACGAGTTCATCGATTTTATTGGTCAAAAGACTGATTCGTATTGTATATCCTTTGCTAAATGATTATGATTAAATCTTAATTTCTTACAAAGGATCAGGGAGAACCTAATATGTGTGGCATTGTGTGTTATGTGGGAAATAAAGATGTAAAACCCATACTTCTTGAAGGGTTGAAGAGGCTTGAATACCGGGGTTATGATTCGGCAGGTCTGGCCATACAGGATGGAGAGGAAATCAAGTGGCACCGGGCAGTGGGGAAAATTGTTGAATTAGAGAGTAAAGTGAACGGGCTGGAAATGAAAGGCACTGTCGGTATTGCCCACACGCGGTGGGCCACCCATGGCGAACCTTCAGAGGACAATGCTCACCCTCAAAGAGACCGGGATGAGAACGTATTCGTTATCCATAACGGTATTATTGAGAACTACCACGTCCTTAAGAGGAAGCTCGAAAGAGAGGGTCCCCGATTCAGGTCTGAGACAGATACTGAAGTTTTAGCCCATCTGATAGCGCTAAATTTCGATGGCAGTCTCAGTGATGCCGTCAGAAAGACCATGTCTCAGGTAGAAGGTACTTTCGGGCTTGGTGTCATTCACAGACAAACTCCCGGTGAGATTGTCGTCGCCAGAAGGGGAAGCCCTTTGATCATAGGGGTGAGTGATAACGGGCATTTCGTTGCGTCGGATGTTGCGGCGATGGTAAGATATACAAATAAGGTGGTCCATCTCGAAGAAAATGAAGTCGCCACAGTGACTGCGGATGATTTTTCCATATCCACGGCACAGGCCAAACATATAGAACGAAGTACCGAAACAGTAGAATGGCGGGCCGAAGATGCGGAGCTGAACGGTTTTCCTCATTTCATGCTCAAGGAGATCTATGAGCAGCCCATGACCATCAGGAATGCTATCAGGGGGAGATTGGAGCCCGGAGAGGGCGTCCCGAAACTCGGCGGAATCATGCCTGTATGGGACAAGCTCAAGGAATGCAGACATATAACCCTTGTGGCCTGTGGAACATCTTATTATGCAGCCAGTGTTGGAAAATATATCTTTGAGAAATTGACGGAGATCGCTGTAGAGGTGGGTCTTGCCTCTGAGTTTCGTTACCGGAAGCTCAACTTTCCTCCCAATACCTTTATCGTCGCCATCAGCCAGTCAGGAGAGACCGCCGATACCCTGGCAGCTATCAGGGAGGCCAAGAGAAAGGGCGCCAGTCTCATAGGGATTATTAACGTAGTGGGGAGTTCAATCTCCAGAGAGACGGATGCAGGTATTTATAACCATGCAGGTCCTGAGATAGGTGTGGCTTCAACCAAAAATTTTACCTCTCAACTGACGACACTTACTCTCCTGGCGCTCCTGTTGGGCCGGCATCAGAATCTATCTCTTACAGAAGGGGTTCAGGCCATCCGGGCGCTTGAGGCTCTGCCCGGTCTTATAGAGAAAGTTTTGGCCCAGGCTAACCACATAGAAGCCATTGCAGAGAAATATTATAAATACGGAAACTGGCTCTTTTTAGGGAGAAAATATAACTACCCCATCGCCTTAGAAGGTGCCCTGAAGCTCAAGGAAGTCTCCTACATCCATGCAGAGGGGTATGCCGCGGGAGAGATGAAGCATGGGCCTATTGCCCTTATAAATCCCGAGATGCCTACGGTAGCCATAATACCTCAGGATGAGATGCATGAAAAGATGTTCAGTAATATTCACGAGATCAAGAGCCGCAAGGGCCCTGTGATAGCCATCGCTACTGAGGGTGACGATAAGGTAAGAGAAGTGGTTGATGAAATGATAGAACTCCCCCCGGTCCTCGATTTTCTGAATCCAGTCCTGGCAGTGGTCGCCTGTCAACTTCTGGCCTACTACTGTGCCAATTTCCTGAACCGGGATATAGATAAACCAAGGAACCTGGCCAAGAGTGTGACAGTGGAATAGATTGACTAAAACAGTCCTGCGTGGAAACATACATTTCTGTGCTGATACCGGTAGTAAACCTACATAAATGTATGTTCGGTCTTTAACACCTTCCATCATGAAATGATATAACGATTTGAAATTGGTACATTTTTAATGACCTCTTTCTGTTTGGCATTGGGATTGCAGTTACAACAATTGAAAAGCATCAACGTAAAACGAAATTTTCTTAACAGATGAGGAGGATATAGAATGGAGTGCCGGACCACAGAAGATGTTCGAAAGATTGTAAAGGATAAAGATATCAGTTTTGTCCAATACTGGTTCACTGATGTATTGGGTGTTTTGAAGAGCTTTGCCATCACCCCTTCGGAATTGGAAGAGGGCCTGACAGAAGGGATGGGATTTGACGGGTCTTCCATCGAGGGATTTGCCAGGATTCACGAGAGTGATATGATTGCCAAACCGGATCCCTCTACATTTCAGCTGGTTCCCTGGAGAAGCGGAGACCGGCCCGTAGCCCGGATGTTCTGCGATATCTTGAATCCTGATGGAACGTCCTATGAGGGGGATCCCCGTTATGTGCTTAAACGTCTCTTGAAAAAAGTTGCAGAAGATGGCTATACTTTCTACGTGGGACCTGAACTTGAATATTTTTATTTCAAAGACAATACCTCAACGGAATATTTGGATGCAGGGGGGTATTTTGATTCTACGCCCTTAGATATGGCAAGTATCCTCAGGAGGGAAACCATCTTTGCCATGCAGGATATGGGTATCCAGGTGGAATACAGCCACCATGAGGTTGCACCCAGTCAGCATGAAATCGATCTTCGTTATGATGAAGGCCTGAGAATGGCAGACAATACCATGACATATCGCCTGGTGGTAAAGGAGATAGCCCGGCAGCATGACGTGTATGCCACGTTTATGCCTAAGCCTGTTTTCGGGGAAAACGGAAGCGGCATGCATGTCCATCAGTCACTCTTCAAAGGTAAAAAGAACGCATTTTATGATCCTGAAGACGAATATAACCTCTCTGATACTGCAAAACATTATATTGCGGGATTATTGCGTCATGCCCCGGAGATTGCGGCCGTGACAAATCAGTGGGTGAACTCATACAAGCGTCTGGTCCCCGGTTATGAGGCACCCGTATATGTCTCCTGGGCCAGAAGAAACCGCTCGGCCATGATCAGAGTACCCATGTATAAGCCTGGGAAAGAGACTGCCACACGGATGGAGTTCCGGTCTCCGGACCCCGCCTGTAATCCTTATCTGGCCTTTGCGGTGATGTTAGGGGCTGGCCTCGAAGGGATTGAAAAGAAATATGAACTGCCTGAGCCCATTGAAGAAGATATCTTCGAGATGAACCCGGCCGAACGAAAGGCGCACGGGATCAAGGACCTTCCCGGGAACCTCTATGCGGCTATTTTGGAAACTGAGAAAAGCGAGTTGGTGAGAAAAGTCCTGGGCGATCATATCTTTAACAAATTCATAGAAAACAAAAAGATCGAGTGGGATGCATACAGGACACATGTGAGCCAATACGAGCTTGATAGATATCTACCAAGATTGTAAGAGAAGGAATGGAGGTTTTAAAACCATGAAAGACGAGACAATGACTGCCATCGGCCAGAGCCTCTTCGGTTTTCAGTCAGCACTGAAAGAGGCCGGATCGAGTTTTGAGGAATACTTGGACAAGTACTATTATAAGAAATGGACGGGGGATGTATTGTACGCTGCCATGGCCCTGCGAACCACCTTTGTTAATGCCATGAGCCAATTTCTGGCTGATGAAGGGCTTTTCAATTTAGAGCGGGTTCAGATGAGCCCTGTGACAGACCCGCTGGCACATGACGTTGAACATACTCCTAATATACAATACAAGGGCCAGCGATATGTGATGACCCACAGCATGATCTACTCCAAATTCCTGGCATGCCAGAACCCCAAGATCAAAGGGGTATTTGTGGATTCGCCCAACATAAG
>JACKQG010003372.1_pt1 | contig 19697 bp, 18 predicted proteins | sample 8237621 | NCBI WGS metagenome assembly JACKQG01 (sample SAMN15677084, study PRJNA649215) | marine metagenome | biome: marine; feature: Black Sea; material: saline water; isolation source: suspended particulate matter (SPM) from the Black Sea western gyre | collected 2013-06-09/2013-06-10 | depth... | reverse complement strand
GAAACTACGTAAAGTGAAAAGCTATGGGATATCAACCGCTGTCATTCCCGCGAAGGCGGGAATGACTTGGTCCTATGATTTATTCATTCGGGTAATTTTTCATGATTTCGGATTGAACCAATTGGTGCAGCTGCTGGTAACCGAATGTCTGCAAAGGTTTTCCATTAGCGAAGAATCCCGGGGTTTTCCGGACATCTAGGGCTTTGGCGTCTGCAAGATCCTGTTCGATGAGTTTTACAATTACCGGATCATTCATATCTTTTCTGATCCGCTCTACATCGAGTCCTGCCCTGGGAAGAAATTGCCATATTTTTTCAGGTTGGGGGTTGTGATGACTGGCCCAGTATGGTTGCGTCGTATACATGACCTCCAGAGCCTCCCAAAATTTCCCCTGTTTCCTGGCGGCCTCAAGGATCTTAACAAAATAATCAGCACCATCATGATACGGAGCGTAGCGGAGAACAAGTTTAATTTTGCCGGGATAGGTATCCATCATTTTTTTCACAAACGGAAAAAACGCCGCACAGGTTTCACAGGCAGGGTCCATGAACTCAACAAGATAGACTTTCGCGTCTTCACTACCACGGGTCTGAGAATGATCTCTTACAAAAGTAGACGCATTTTCCTGGGCCATGAAGCCAAACTTTTCAGCCTGTTGGCCTTTATAGTAAGAACTGCCAAACACGAAGGCTAAGACCAACACAAGACATGAAGCACCAAATAGCACATATTTCATCTAGAAATCCTCTTTTTTAAGATAATTAAAAGGGCAATTATTGTTGAAAACGAAAGCAAAGAAAGCATTGGTATTGATAAAAAGCCAAACAGATCTATGTATTCTTCCGTACATGAAACTCCCTGACTGCAGGGCTGAATGTTTTCCGGAATAATCCCGGCATACAGAAGGGTATGATACAATGCCGTCAGCCAGCCTGCTATCGCCAGGGGGAGAGCATACCTTACAACACTTTTATCAAATGGCAAAAGCCCCGCTGCCAGCAGTATAACGAGAGGGAACAAACATATTCTCTGATACCAGCACAAAACACAGGGAGCAAACCCCATGACATAACTGAAGAAGACACTGCCCATAGTTGACACAGTGGCCACAAGCCAGCAGAGAAAAAGAAGAGTCCAGTTTACATTGGAATTTGGATCAGGGTGAGTCATATCAAAGGAGGCCAAGTTTCATTATAAATTCTACGAGATCAGACCGTGTTTCAAAACCAAGCTTTGTCATAGCCCGGGAGCGATAAGTTGAGATGGTTTTCTCACTCAAAAAATGGGTCTGGGCAATTTCCTTACTGGTGTATCCATGGGCAACTCCAAGCACTACCTGCTGCTCCCTGGTACTCAGGGCATTCCAGAGTAATGTATGGCTGTCAGTCTGCTCATTTTTGATCTTCTGTTTTTCGGAACCCGCCATATAGGTTTTTACCATTGAAGGCTGTATATACACTTCACCACGGCACACTGAGCGAATGGCATACAGCAGATCAACATCCAGACCTTTTTTCAGGACATAGCCGTGTGCTCCGTTGGCAAGAGCCTTTTCCAGGTATTGCTGGTCTTCATGCATGGTCATCATGATGACTTTTGTCTTGACCGCGCATTCCCTTATCTCTGGGAGAAGATCCAGACCACTTGTATCATGGATGGTAATATCCAGGAGCACAACCTCAGGCTGGAGATTCTTAATAAGGGCTATGGCCTCAGTAGTATTATCAGCCTGGCCTACCACTTCCATGTCACTTTCACCATCAAGCAAAAGACATAGCCCTGAGACTAAAAGAGAATGATCATCAACAACAACAATGGATTTTTTTTCACTCATGACATTCAATTATACCTTTGGCAGGAATTGTAAATGAGATCATGGTGCCCTGACCCGAATCAGAGTCCACATTGAACCTACCGCCACAGAGGCAGGCACGCTCCTCCATACCGTAAAGTCCGAGTCGGTCTCGGGGAACCTGGTCGGGATCAAAGCCTTTGCCGTCATCTTCAATAACACAGCGAATCATTTCCTGTCGCCATTCGAGAAGAATTTTCACAGTACCGGCATCGGCATGTTTAACAATATTAGTTAATGACTCCTGAATAATTCGGTACACACAGGTTTCCACGCAATGATCAGCCCTCTCCTTTTCCATGCCTATTGCAACAAACTCCACATGCAGACCATGCCTTTCCCTGAATTGATTCAGGGAAAGCTCAAGGGCCGGCACCAGACCCATGTCATCCAGAACGCTGGGACGCAATTCCAGGGCAAGATTGTGAATGGCTTCCATTTCCTCAATCAGAGATTTTTTAAGAGCCGCAATATCCTCAGATAAACCGGACTTATTTTTTTTATCAAGCACATTCAGACGTACCATTATCGACGCCAATGCCTGGCCGGTTTGATCATGAAGTTCACGGGAAACTTTTTTCCTCTCCTGTTCCTGAATGGAAATAATACGCTGCAGAAATTCTTTCCGTATCTGCTCTTTTTCCTGACGATCTATATCTGCCTGCTGTAATTGCCTAAGCATCGCATTAAAAGCCTCGATAAGGTCACCGACTTCATCCTGGGGAAATGTGTCGACAATACAATCATAATGGCCCCTCCGGATAGAGCGGGTGGCACCGAGAAGCTTTTTCACCGGATTTACAATAATAAAGGTTAACAATACCGACAAAATAAGGGCTATCACCATCACGGCAAAGGTGTGCAGCAAGAGAGACCGCAGGAAAACAGTAATCTGACGCTGCATCACTGTTTCGGTAATCCCTACACGGACACCGCCATTGCCTCCCTCAAGGATAGGATAAAATGTATCCCAGACAATACCTTCATTTGTCGGCAGGGGAGTTGTGCGTTCCTGGAAATTCAGACGATCCTCCCCAGTTAAAAGCTTGAGGGGGAAACCGTCTTCAAAAGTGTGGGCCAGAACCTCGTAATGGGAATCAACAACAAAGGCATACCTGACCTCCGGACGGTTGTTGTCTATATCTTTCAAAAGTCTGGTCAGCCCATACAAATCGTTAATGAGAATATAATCTTTTGAATGAGAGGCAAGTTCTCTGGCAACGGAAACACTCTCCTCTTTCAAAATCGTCTTCATATTTGACACGAGAATATCATGCACTCTATAAATGGTTACTGTCCCGGAAATAGCGACAAGACCCAGGGCAAGACCCATGATCTTAAATCGCAGGGGAACCTGGAGCAGGCTGTTTTTAAATTTATTCCTGAGAGGCTGAACCACTGTGTTTTGCATAGTAAAAAATGCCGACTAAAAATTGTAAAGGGCGAGGTCCGGCTTGACAAACTTTTCTATGCCAAGTGATTCAAGAGCCCAACGTCCTTCTTCATGGTTATGAATATCCAGGAAAAGTGTCTCAAACATCCTTCTCTTTTCCTCCCCAAGCTGTTTCGGCACAACAACAGGCGGTATGCCGAATTCCTCTGACTCCCATATCACCCGGATACGCTCTGACAACCCTGTATCACGCTGCCTGGCGTGGGCCAGAATCAAATTATCAACGGAGGCACCATCAGTAACACCATCGGCTACAGCATTTATGGAATGATCATGGCTATAAGTAAAAATAGTTCTTTTGAAGTAGGATTCCGGTGTCTCTCCCTTCCTTTTCAGCAGAGAGAGCGGGTAGAAATAGCCGGTGTTTGACATGGGATCAGTAAAGGCAAATATTTCCCCCCTGAGATCTTCAAAACTCTGATACGGTGAATCTGCCTTGACAATAATAAAGGATTGATAGGTGAGCCTGCCATTAATTTCAGGAACCACAAGAATGGACATGATATCTTTCTTTATCCCTTCAATATAGGCCCCGGTACACACGAAAGCAACATCAACACTTCCCCGGGATAAAAGCTCATTGATCTCCTGGTAAGTTTTTCTCTGCACAAGCTTCACTGGCTTTCCGACAACCTTTTCAATATACCTCATAAGAGGAGTGTATGAATCAATGGTGCCAGCGGGTGAAAGGATTGCCGCCACTGCGACGCGAACAACATCATCATGGGATACAACTTTTCGGGGAGGAAGGGGATCGAGCTTGTCAAGTTGAACAACACTCGGTAATTTGGAATCTCCGACTTTTTCTGATTCACATCCAGTCAGCAGCACAGGCAGAAAAAGCAGTAACCACAAAAACAGTATGACGGTTTGTTTATTTCCTTTCATAACACACCCTAACCACCACACAACCGGACAGACACCTTCAGGCATGTCTTTGGCATATGGAAAATATTTTCTTTTTACTTTTGGTACCAGCTCCCGTCAGCTTTCTGAAGCCAGGTGCCGGAGGCGGCAATTTCGGCAATCTGGATGGCCCGGCGACTACCAACGAGCTCGGGGCTTGCCCCCTGCTGTTTGGCGATGGCGGTATACACTTTGAGACGATCATCGTTCTCATCATCAACAAGCTGTTTCTGGTCCTCTTTGTTTTGCCTGAACTCCAGATAGCCCTTGTTGTTTTCTCCGATGACTCCTTCAGCCTTCAGGCCATTAATTGCCGGAACTCTGTTTTTCATTCTCTCCTTGATACCTTCTGCCGCAAAACAGGAAACTGTAAAAAAGAAGGACAGAAGAAGGACGGTTATAATAACGGATTTATGTTTGCAATGACGTACCATGGAATCCTCCTTATTTTTTTGGTTGTGCAGCGTCAATATCATCAAAGAAACTATCAAGAGCCTTATCAACCTTGATATTGATATCGATGGTAATATGGATGGGTTTAATCTCCAGCGGGGCAACCTGAACCTCATGCCGGGAGTCAATCTCATGTTTGGTGCAGCCTGCAAAAACTGCAGCTGCAAAAAAGAGAAGCAACATAATTCTGTAAGGCATGATATGTCTCCTTCTGAATTGATGAAGTAGTGATAGAGGCATAGAGGCACAAAGCTCTCACTCAATAGACTTCAGCATATTTTTAATGCTTTTATCATAATCGATAAGCGTATCAAGAGGGAAGCGGAAGTTTGCATCAAGCCGGATTGGATGGGAGATCCCCTGTCTGTCGTTTTGCGGTTTGATCCTTGTGAAACTTCCGGTTTTTGAATCATAGGAAAAAGGCAGAGGGGCTGCCGGTTTTCCGTCCAGTTTGAGCTGCATGAGCAATATATCATCTTCGGTAATAAGATGTATTTTGGCCCAGCTGTATTCAAAGTTTCGAAGTGCTGCCTGGGCAAAATCAAGCTGGGCAAATTGAGGCGTATTCGGGGGAATGGCCTGGGTTAGAAAATCAGCATCCCCTATTTTTATGGCACCGCCTTCACCGGGTGTAGAATACAGAAAACTTTCTTCAAATGTGATTTTATCCCGCCCGATTGTCACAGGAATACGTCCATTGACAGTCCCGTCACCGCTGACATTCTGAATACCAAGCTGGTCAAGAAGAGCTGCGAGCTTTAACTTGCTGCAAAAAAATGTCATCTTTTCAGGCATGCCTGTGCTTGAAAAACGCAATGCATAGGTATCGACGGCTCCTTTCACCCAGCGAACATTGGCCTGCTCAATAAAGAAAGAATCAGCAGATTCCAGTGTATAGAATAGAGATCCCCCATCCAGTTCGATGTCCTGTAGACGAGCTGATGCAAATGAAAGCTCCTGCCTGGGCTTGCTGCGAATCTGAGGCAAATAAGGAAAACTGATTGACGTCTGTATGCCGGAAATGCTTAGATTCTTTTCCGGCAGAGATACGGAACCGTTCGCTATGGAAAAATCAGCTTTGCCGCTCTCCTTGGCTCCAGGGTGCACTATGGCCTGACCACTGAAAAGTCCGGAAAGAGTTATCTGTGCAGCGCCCGGCTGTATTTTTTTCAATGAAAAATCATTCAGCTGAAACGGCGGAATAGTGAGCCGCAGCTCAAGAGGGACATCCTCTGCTGATGCAAATTTCTGAACCATGGAAGCTTTTGCGATAAAACCGGGAAGCAGGGGCGAATCGATATCTACTGTTACCTGCACTCTATCTTCCTTTTGTTCAATTGTTCCATTCAGACCGGCGATATCCAGATCCTTCCAGCGTATTTTCCTGACTTCAAAAGTGCCGTTTTTTTGCCCCTTAACAAAAGGAAGGGAAAAAGGCACATGGATGGCTCCTTTGGCTGCAAAGAGATCAGCAGATGAAGAAGAAAACGAAATGTCGGCAATGTGCACACTGCCTGCCAGCTGCATGGGAGAACCTGTTTCTTTGGCAGCATGCGCCTCTATTTTACATTGCGGAGACTCAGCTCTGAAACCTTCACTGCCGCTTTGCAAAGATGCAGTGAAAAGACCATCAACCCTGAGGTCCCCGTCTTCAGACACTCCTTCACCCTGAAGAGAAGGCTTCAAAAGAGTCACGGCAACATCTCCTTTTTCAACCTGCAAATCAGGCAGAGTACTTGAAAGAAGCAGTGCCATTTTTTTATCTCTAACGGTTCCTGTAAAAGAAAATTCCGGCCTTTTTTGCGTCTCTTTCTTGTTGGCAAGGGGAGTGAAGATCAAATCTCCTGAGTGTAGAAGCGTATCATTCAGGAGAATACGACCATCAAGATCGAGGGAAAAGGGTGAAAGACGGACAGCGGCCTCTGCTGAGATATCAGCCGAGCCCTCCACAATGAGACCGGGAATAGATATGAAACGTTCAAGAAAAGCCTGCACATCAAGGCCTTCTGCTGAAAACTGCACAGTACCTTTTTTTGTGCCCAGCTCCATTCGGGACTGTATGGCAAAATTATGGTTCAGGGCATGGACAAGGAAATGGACATCAATATCTCCAAGGTTTTCAGGGGAAGCGTTTTTAAAGAGAATACTGCCCTGAAAAGGGATCCGAAAGACTCCTGCCGGACTGCGCAGAAGTATCGTGGATTGCTCAACGGTGAACTGCTCCAATATAAAAGGAAGCCCCGGTGCTCCTTGTGCTGCTGCAGCGGGCTGTTTTGAGGAAGAGGAAAGAAGCTGCTGGAGCTCCGGGTCATCAATAACAAGCCTGTTGTCTTCATAGTAAAGTCGGAGTTCAAGGCCACTGACAGATATTTTTTTTATTGTTTTAGAAAAAAGTGCCGGCAATGAGTAGTCAGCAGACAAGGAACCGATTGACAGGACGGGGTGTTCCGGGTCGCCAACCCTGAGGCTTGTTTCAGCCCGTGATAAACCAATGAGAGGCCGCCTGATCTGCAGCCTGCTTATTCCGTTTTTGGCGGCAAGGGAAGGCAGCAGGGATGATTCAATATAACGCGGCAGCAGGACAGTGATTGCGACCAGCACACAAAGAAAACAGAACACCAGGAAAACAAGAACCCAAATACTCTTTTTTTGCATAGTCAACACCCTGATGTGATAATCAATTCTGCCGGGAGGTTGGGCGGCATGCCCATTAATCTTTTGAATGCAGTCCCCGTTTAAATTCTTCTTTTTTCAAGCCATGCTTTATCATCAGCTTATGAAGCTGCCTTGTAGTAATCCCTGCGGCTTCGGCACTTTTATTTATTTTCCCCCTGTATTTCTCCAGGATTTCCTTGAGATAACGCCTTTCAATTTCTTCAACACCCTGCCTGCGGACGTCTGACAAAGAAAGCAGAGTATCCATTTTCACCCTTGACAGGGCATCCTGGGCAGCAAAAAGTTCTGCCGGAAAGCTGTCCGGCATCAAAACAGTGGATCTCTCAAGAATATATGCTCGCTCCATGACATTTTCCAGCTCCCGGATATTGCCCGGCCATGAATAATTCAGGGATGCTTCCGTGACCTGGGGATGGACATCATGGATATTTTTTTTATCAAACTTATTCAAACGATTGAGGAAAACCTGGATTAATTGAGCAATGTCTTCTTTTCTCTCCCGCAGGGGAGGAAGTTCTATAGGAAAGACATTCAAACGATAATAGAGATCATTTCTAAAAACCTGATCGTTGCAGAGTTGTTTGAGATCGATATTCGAGGCGGCAATAATCCGTATATTGACCTGAATAGTTTCTTCTCCACCCAGACGCTGAAAGGTGCTGTCCTGGAGAACCTGGAGAAGTTTTATCTGGGCTGCCGGTGTGATTGTGCCTATCTCGTCAAGAAAAATAGTCCCGCCTCCGGCGATTTCGAATTTCCCCAGCTTTCTTTTTACAGCTCCAGTAAATGCTCCTTTTTCATGACCGAAAAGTTCGCTTTCCAGAAGCGTATCAGGAATGGCACCGCAATGAACGCTGATAAACTGTTCGTCCCTTCTGTTACTGTGTTTATGGATAATCTTGGCTAAAAGACCTTTGCCGGTTCCAGTCTCCCCTGTAAGGAGCACCGTACTCCTGGTCGGAGCAACTGAACGGACATTATCAAACACCTTTCTCATGCCCGGACATCTGGTCTGAACGATATCAAGCTCCTCCTTATCCCAGGCCTCTTCCCTAAGATAATCAAGCTCTGACTGCACTTTCTGTGATTCAGACAGACTTGCCTCGACCAGGCGTATTTCTTCAGCGATAACAGGATAGGTAATATAATCGCTGACACCCTGCTTTACAGCCTGAACTGCTTCACGAAGCATCTTCTGAGGAGTGATGACAACAATTTCCGCGGAAGGATACAGCATCCAGAAAGACTGCAGCACTGTCTTATAGCTGCTTTTTTCAGCCGACTGATATAAAATTTCCATATCGATAAAAATCAAATCAACACGAAAATTTTTCATTAAATCAAGTCCTTCAGCAAGTGCTGTCGCTTGAAACAATGTATCTTCAGGAGAACAATTTTCCTGAAAAAGATCAAACACTGTACTGTCTTGGCTGATGACCAGAGTATTTTTCATAAATGTATTCCACCGCAATATCTTTCCAACGGTAATTCGATGATAAATATGCCAAAAACAAGAACTTCCTGTTCTCATTACAACAAAAACGGAATTAAAAGTTCCCATTTTGTCTTTTTTATTGTCTTTTCAGTATATTAGAAAATAACAAATACATTTATACACCCACATTGAGGCATCTTCAACAGTTTTCGGAACAAAAAGTTCCCATTACAGAACGGCAACAACAAACCAACCCCACAAAACAGGCCGCCAACAAAATTGGCATGGGTTTTGCTAATGATATTGAGACTTTCAGACAAAGTTCCTGTATTTACTTTGTGCCTTTGTGCCTTAATAATAAGACTAACAATAATTCTACATAAAGAGTTTACACCTGATTATGGCTAAAAATAAAAAATGGAGTGTTGATGACTCCGCGAATCTATACGGAATTGAGAAATGGGGAGCCGGTTATTTTGCCGCAGACCCTTCAGGTGATGTTGTCACAACACCACTGGGCCTTGATAACGGTGCCCGGATAAGCCTCCACGAAATTGCGACTGGACTTGAAGAGCGGGGAATGGCAATGCCTGTCCTCCTGCGCATTGAAAATATTCTTGGCTCGCAGATCAAAAGGCTTCACGACTCTTTCAGCAAAGTTATTCAAGAAATTGGCTATACCGGGGAATACAAGGGTGTTTTCCCGATCAAGGTCAACCAGCAAGAGCAGGTTCTCGAAGCGATCTCCCAGTTTGGCCGTAAGTATAACCATGGCCTGGAGGCAGGCAGCAAACCTGAACTCATTGCAGCAATCTCAATGCTTAACAACAGGGATGCCTGCCTTATCTGCAATGGATACAAGGATGAAGAGTTCGTCGATCTTGGCCTGTATGCCACAAAAATGGGACTCAAATGTTTTTTTGTCCTTGAGATGCCCGGCGAGCTGGATCTCATCCTGGAAAGGGCCGAAAAAATAGGCGTTCTTCCCCTCCTCGGACTGCGTATAAAGCTCTCCACCAAGGCGGAGGGACAATGGGCAGATTCCGGCGGAGAAACCAGTGTTTTCGGCCTCAGCATGAGTGAGGTCATTGATGTTATTGATCGCCTGAAAGCAGAAAACAAGCTCGACTGCCTGCAGCTTCAGCATTATCACATTGGCTCACAGATTCCTAATATCCAGGACATACGCGCCGGTGTCCTGGAGGCATGCAGAATATATGAAGAGCTCGTCAAAGAAGGTGCGGCGATGGGCTACCTCGATCTCGGCGGAGGCCTTGCCGTGGATTACGACGGTTCCAAGACAAACTGCCCTTCCAGCCGCAACTATTCCGTTGAGGAATACTGCTACGATATTATAGAAACCATCAATTCGCATTTAAACAAAAGCAATATCGCCCATCCGACAATTATCACCGAATCGGGCCGTGCCACCGTTGCCTATTACTCCATTCTCCTGTTCAATGTTCTGGATGTTACAGCCATTACCCCGAATCCGATCCAGGAACAGATGCCCAAGACAACCTATGACCTCCTGGACAATCTGCTCGCCACATACAACATGGTTTCCGCCAAAGACATCCAGGAATGCTACAACGATGCGCTTTTCTATAAAAGCCAGTCCCAGCAGCTTTTCAAACACGGGCAGATATCCATCCGCGAAAAGGCAATGGCCGACGATCTGCTCAAACACATCCTTATTAAAATTACCAAGACAGCAAAAGAGCTGGATTATGTCCCTGAAGAAATAGAAAAAATAGAAAAACTTATCCCTGACATTTATTACGGGAATTTCAGTTTATTCCAGTCTCTCCCCGATGTCTGGGCCATCGGCCAGCTCTTTCCGGTCATGCCGATTCACCGCCTCAATGAAGAACCGACACGGAATGCCATCATAGCCGATATCACCTGCGACTGTGACGGAAGGATTAGCTCTTTTCCAGGCTACCCGCATACGCGGGAAACAATCCACCTTCATAAACTGAAAAACAATGAAGAATATTATCTGGGCGTGTTTCTGGTTGGTGCCTACCAGGAAACCCTTGGTGACCTTCATAATCTTTTTGGCGACACCAACGTTGTCTCCATCAATGTCCGGGAAAATGGATCCTACGAATTTGTCCGGGAGCAGGAAGGAGACTCTGTGGAGGATGTCTTGTCATACGTAGAATATGATGTGAAAGGGATAAAAAAACGGATGAAAGACTTTGCGGAAGACTCCATACGCCAGGGGTACATTACCGTAAAGGAGCGAAAAACAATACTCCGCAGCTTTGATGAAGGCCTGCGTGGGTATACCTATTTCGAGAAAGAATAAACCAGGAGAATTACCATGCCACGAGTCCTTATAATCGGCGCCGGCGGTGTCGGATCTGTTGTTGCCCATAAATGTGCCCAGGTTCCTGAAGTCTTCAGCGACATTTGTCTGGCGAGCCGCACTGTTTCAAAATGTGAGGTGATTGCCTCCCAGCTCAAGATGCCTATCAGAACTGCTCAGGTTGATGCGGATAATGTCCCAGAACTGGTCAGCCTGATTAACGACTTCAAACCGGATCTGGTCATCAACGTCGCCCTGCCCTACCAGGATCTCCACATCATGGATGCCTGCCTTGAAACAGGGGTGGACTATCTGGATACCGCAAATTACGAACCGCCGGATGAAGCAAAATTCTGTTACAAATGGCAATGGGAATATCACGAGCGCTTCAAGGAAAAAGGCCTCATGGCACTCCTTGGCAGCGGCTTTGACCCGGGCGTGACCAATGTCTTTACTGCCTGGGCAAAGAAAAAACATTTCGATGAAATCCATACCCTCGACATCATCGACTGCAACGCCGGTGACCATGGCCAGCCCTTTGCCACAAACTTCAATCCTGAAATCAACATCAGGGAAGTCACCCAGCGGGGCAAATATTTTGAAAATGGCCAATGGCAGGAAACGGAACCGCTGAGCCAGAGCAAAACCTTTGATTTCCCGGAAGGAATCGGACCCAAAAAGATCTACCTCCTGTTCCATGAGGAACTTGAATCCCTGGTAAAACACATGCCGGAGATCAAACGCGGCCGTTTCTGGATGACCTTTTCAGACAACTACCTCAATCATCTTAATGTCCTGCAGGGTATAGGCATGACCAGTATTGAGCCTATAAACTATCAGGGTCAGGAGATTATCCCACTGCAGTTCCTGAAAGCCGTGCTGCCGGACCCCGGATCCCTGGGCCCCCTCACAAAAGGCAGGACCTGTATAGGCTGCCTGATTAAAGGCCTGAAAGACGATAAGGAAAAGAGCTATTACATCTACAACATATGTGATCATGAAGAGTGTTACCGTGAGGTCAAATCCCAGGCGGTATCGTACACCACCGGTGTTCCGGCAATGATCGGAGCCATGATGATGCTTACCGGAAAATGGCGTGGCGAGGGCGTCTTCAACATGGAACAACTCGACCCTGAACCATTCATGGAAAAACTCAACATTCATGGGCTTCCATGGGTAGAATATGACGGTGACCTTTCCGGAGTGGATCTGTGATTCTTGACGGAGACACAGTCACCATTGACCTGAACACAGTTCCCACTCCGTGTTTCATCGTCGACCAGCAGGCCCTTGAACGCAACCTGGCCATCCTTGACCAGGTACAGCAGAAGACTACTGCCAAAATCCTCCTGGCCCTGAAGGGATTTGCCATGTTCAGCACCTTTCCAATTCTGAACAGGGTGCTTGCCGGGACATGTGCCAGTTCCATTGATGAAGCGCTGCTGGGACGGGAGGAATTTGGAGGTGAAGTGCACACCTTTTCACCGGCCTACAGTGAAGAGACGTTGCGTAAAATTCTTGAAGTAAGCAACCACGTGGTTTTCAATTCCTTTAGCCAATGGCAGAAATTCAAACCCCTGTGCCAATCCTACAGCAGCAGAGTTAAATTCGGCTTACGTATCAACCCGGAACACTCCGAGACAAAGACAGCCATGTATGACCCCTGCAGGCCGGATTCCCGCCTCGGTATCCGTATAGCAGATTTTAAAGAAAAGGACCTGACCGGCATTTCCGGACTTCATTTCCATACGCTCTGCGAACAGGACTCCTTTGCCCTGGAGCGCACTCTCAAAGCTGTTGAAACAAAATTCGGGGAATATTTCCCGGCCATGGATTGGGTTAATTTCGGAGGCGGACATCACATAACCCGCCCTGACTATGACGTGGGGCACCTCTGCTCCCTCATTAACGGATTCAAGGAAAAATACGACGTAAATATCTATCTGGAACCAGGGGAAGCGGTGGCCCTCAACGCAGGAATTTTTGTGACAACGGTGCTCGATATCAATCATCAGGGAGTGGATTTAGCCATCCTGGATGCCTCTGCCTCAACCCATCTTCCCGATATTCTTGAAATGCCGTATCGTCCGGATATTGTCGGCAGCGGTGAACCATGGCAGAAAAAGTATACCTATCGTTTTGGAGGTGTGAGCTGCCTGGCTGGAGATCTAATCGGTGATTACTCCTTCGACACCCCCCTTTCAATAGGAGACAAACTTGTATTCACTGATATGGCTCACTATACCATGGTGAAAACAACGACTTTTAATGGGGTCCGCCTTCCTTCAATTGCTCTCTGCAACAAGGGAGATATCAAGATCATCAGGGAATTTGGCTATGAAGATTTCAAAAACAGGCTTTCGTAACCCATGACTCCGACACTCTATTTTCACGGCGATGATGTCAAGCCTTCCGGGCAGCAGGATGCCTTGTTTCACGTTATTCCGGCACCCTACGAAAAAACCGTTTCCTACAAATCAGGAACCGCTCTTGGGCCCCAGGCCATACTTGAGGCCTCATGCCAGCTTGAACTCTTTGACGGCAAGAACATCCCGGCAGACCAGGGTATCTATACGTCCCCTTTTATTGATTGTACAGGTGATGCCGAAGACGTTCTTCCCCGCATCCGGAAGGAGGTGGCCAATTGTCTTTCAGTCAACAAAATCCCTGTCATCCTCGGCGGTGAACATACGGTTACAGGAGCAGCAGTCGAAGCACTGCAGGAGTGCCATAATTCTTTTGGTGTCATTCAGTTCGATGCCCATGCTGATCTTCGGGACACCTACCAGGGAACGCCATACAGCCATGCTTGTGTAATGAAAAGAATTCATGACAGGAATATACCCATCTTCCAGATAGGAACACGGTCATACAGCTATGAGGAGCACCTGTTCCGCAAAAAAAACAGCATCCCGTACCTGGATGCTGAAGATATTTTCAAATCCGGAGTAGAAGGATTTTGCCTTCCTGTTGACTTCCCGGACAAGGTTTTCATAACCTTTGATATTGACGGGCTCGACCCTGCCCTGATGCCGGCGACCGGAACTCCGGTGCCGGGCGGCCTCACATGGTACCAGACCCAGTGGCTTATTGAAAAAATAATGAATTCCCGCATATGTGTGGGCTTTGACGTGGTTGAGTTTGCACCGCTTAACACCCTGCACAGTGCGTCTTTCACAGCAGCCCAGCTGACATATAACATGATGGGCTACCTGACAAGAAGTGCAGTAAACAGGAAATATTGGAGCATTGGCACTGTATGAAATTAAGGGTGCCTTAATTTTTATCAACCTTTGAACACGGAAAAGCACGGTTTTACCTGCAAGATAGAGGTCTCGAGATGGGCAAAAGAAGTAAAAAATACGAAGAATCACGATTTGGTAGATGCGAAGAATGCCGCGGCAGCATTCCTATAGAATTTTATTATGAAAAAGGAGATTCTGTTTTCTGCGATGAATGTTCCTCCGAGTACATCATAAAAAGCCGGTCACCGATTAAACTTGTGCAGATTGAAGAGGATAGTGATGATGACTTCTATGGTGATCTTGATTTCGAATAATGTTCGAAAAAGAGTAGCTGTTAACTGATAATAACTTTTGGCTACCTTGAAAAATTGTCTTTTCATCCAATCTCTGCGTTGTACTCAAAATTTTTTCCTCGGAGGTAAGCGAGTTAACGAGACTCCGATATCAAACATATGCCTGTGGTAAAATTTTGAGCACGCCTTGATCTTGAACGAAAATCCTAATTTTTCAAAGTACCCTTTTGTCGAATAATGAGAAAAAAAATCCAATAAAGAGGGAAAAATGTTTAAGAAAATAAAAAGCTCCATCGCTGTTTTTTCAATGGTTTTGCTGTGCGCTTCTATTACCGCTGCTGATGACAGTCGCTTTTCTTCCTGGATGACAGCCAGCTCTCAATACGACTCCAGATATGAAGAACCACAGCAGGAGACAGAAGAGAACTACATAGAAGAGGAAAATATCGAATCCGAAGGACATTATATCGACGAAGAGCCTCAGTACATAGAAGGAGAAGTCGAAGAAGAACACGAAATATTCGAAGAGGAAGGCGAGATCATCTATGAAGAGGCCGGCATAGAATACGAAGAAGCACCTGAAGGCGGACCGGACTCAGAACAATACGAATACATTGAAGAACCCCAGGATGAAGGCGACTTAGTGTATGAGGATATTGAAGTCGTTGAGGGTGAGTTTGTTGAAGAAGAATTTGTCGAGGGAGAACACTACGGGGATGAAACAGCTTCCGAAGAATACGAGGCCGGAAGTGAGGAAATCGTTGAAGAAGAGCCCCATCGCTAGAACGGTTTCCAGGTAACAAATCATTTCGACCACGAAGAACACGAAGAAAAAAAGTTGTTTTTAAAGGGTATCATGACCACTTCAATCATTAAAAAAATCGAGCTTCAGGGCATCCTGGTTGTCAATGATTTTGACACGGACGGAAACCCTATTCGGTTTGCCCTGTTGACTGATGACGAGAACAGATACATTCTCGAACCAGGCCAGAAAAACACAGATATTTTATTCGGGGAATACAACAGGGAAAGAGTGACAATTTCAGGCGAGATGCGTTTTGACGGTAATAAAAATATTATTGATGTTCAGGAGATTCAAATCCTGAAGAAAGCTCATGGAAATCCGCTTGTGGATATTCTTTAAGGTACTTTGAAGTACCCTTTCCTGAAAAAAAGGCGAAAAAAAGCCCCGCAAAAGCGGGGCTTTGGAATTAGCAAATAATTATCGTATTCTTACAGCTGAATAACATTATCGGCAGCAGGTCCTTTCTGTCCGTCAACTACGTCGAATGAAACCCGAGCGCCTTCATCAAGCGATTTATATCCATCTGTTTTAATGGCGGAAAAGTGGACGAAAATATCATCTCCACCGTTATCCTGCTCAATGAAACCGAAACCCTTAGACGAATTAAACCATTTTACTGTTCCTTCTGGCATCTGTACTACTCCTTTGCACTGGGTCAATATAAGACCCTATTAATTAAAAAACGCCGAATTATCGATAATTGACAAAACGGCAGGCAGGTTGTCTGTTGAAATAAAAAAAACCGCACATGGAATAAAGCCTTGTGCGGTTGGATATTTTTTAACAATCTAACAGACACTGCGCTAACTTCCTTAAAAATACCACATTTCAGAAGGATTGCAATAAAATTATACACAATAAACGGAAATAGCGTTTTCCACATACCTTTCCATTCTGGCGGGTGCTGCCTTTATCCCTCCGCCAGAAGCTTTGCAACCTCATCGTGCAGACGTTCAGCCAGCTCTTGCTTTTGCTTCACTGTATAGTCAGACGTATCAATTGGCTTTCCTACCCTAATTGTCACCCGGCCCGGTTTGGCAAAAAGAGATCCCTTTGGGAGCACTTCAAAAGTTCCACAAATTGCAACCGGAACAACCGGTACCCCTGACTTGATGGCAAGAACCATCCCTCCGGTCTTGAAATCATAAAGCCTGCCGTCACGGCTGCGGGTTCCTTCAGGGAAGATGACAACTGAAGTCCCGGATGCTATCCTCTCCGCCGCCTCGACTAAACTTTTCATCGCCTTCCGACCATGGGAACGGTCCACAGGAATGCACCCGGCAAGGCGCATGGCATGACCAAAAAGAGGCACCGCAAAAAGCTCCTTCTTAGCCATCCATCGGAAATCAGATTGAAAACAGCCCTGCATGGAAAAAATATCAAACTGACTCTGGTGGTTGGAGGCAAAGATATAGGGTTTCCCCGGTTCGAGGGTCTCCATACCATTTACCGTCACTTTCACTCCGCTTGCCGCCAGAATAATCTGGGCCCAATATCGCGGAATTACCTGGGCATTCTCTGCGGAGATTCTCAAAACCAGAAGAGCGATCAAGGCCAGAAGACTTGAAAAAAAAGTCAGTACCGGTGTCAGGATAAGAACAAATAATCCCCTGATAAAATGAATAATTTTCATACTGCTCGTTTTGAAAGATTTCTTGTTGATAGTTATGCGCTTGTTATATGATAATCTCTCACAGAGGCACAGAGCTCACAAAGTTTTTCTCTGTGTCTCTGCGAGCTCTGTGAGATATAAACGCCCGTGGAGATTGGGGTTAGTGATCAGGAAACGACAATGCCGATAATACCACAAGGGTCATTCCGGCGAAAGCGGGAATCCGTTATTGATGAAGCGTGCGCTATCTTTTCACTGCACGGTTTCCTGCAAAATCCACAGGGCCATATTCATTTTTCCAGGTCACATATTATTCCTGTTGCACTCAACCAGACTAATGGGTAGCATGGGGCCCTATCTCCTGAAAACAACTATTAAAAGACCAACCTACCGATCACCACGCCCGTATGACAGATAACAACAAAAAAGATCCCGTAGGATCTATCACCATATCTTCCGATCATCAACCCAAAAAAGTTTCAGAGAAAAAAAAGAAAGAACCTTTTTCTGCACCAAAGCAGGAAATTCCTGTTTCCGAGCCTGGCTCCAGAGCACAGCAGAAAGATACTGCACGGCCTCTCCGGACCAGGAAGCCTAAACATTCAATAAAGACAACATCTCTCCTCTTCTGGGCAGTCCTCGGTGTCATTTCTATTTTTGCCCTTTACAGCCTTGCAGGTTTCCTTGTCGTTCCATATCTTCTGCGCACCACGCTTCCTGAGACCCTTGGAAAAAAAATGGATCGTCCTGTCACTGTGGGCAACGCCTCATTTAATCCATTTACCCTGCAGTGCACCCTGAACAACGCTATAATCGGGCCTGTGCTTTCTGATCCGGAAGATAAAGTGGATCCCCTCTGCTCCGTTGACAAGCTCCAATTTTCACTTTCCCTGTCTTCTTTTTTTAGCAAAAAAGTGATTGCCGATCAGGTGTCCATGGATCACCTTTTCTTTCACCTGGTGAGGACGGGAGAGAAGCAATACAACATCAGCCAACTCATCAAAAAAGAGGGCGTCACCGAAAAGACAGCGGAAATGCCGGCAATACACTTCCCCTTCCCTTTTCTCCTGACAAATATCTCAGCAGCCAACAGCCGCATTCTCTTTGATGACCTGCCGACCGGTAAAAACCATGTTATTGAAGAGATATCCCTGGCCTTTCCTGCTTTTTTTCATGACAGAACAGCAGAAGGAAAATCCCAGAACGTCCTTTCAAAAAATGGCACTCTTATTAAACCGCAATTTGCGGCAACAATAAATGGCAGCCCGATTGAACTTTCAGGCGACACAAGCCTCAGCGAAAATGGCATTGAGGCCAAGCTGCGCCTGCAGCTTAACAATATTGATATTCCCGCATACCTGGGCTACCTGCCAAACCAGCAGGCTTTCACCCTCGACAAAGGCACAGCCGCAGGCGAAGTAGACCTGGTGTTCCTCTCTCCAAATGAAGGCAAGGCTCAGCTTGAGCTCAAGGGTAAAGGGAAACTTCTCAACCTGCAGTTCCGCGACAAACAGGGCAATATCAATACGCTCCCTGAAGTCGCGCTGGAAGGCTCATTCACTCCCCTTGGCCGCCGCTATCATTTCTCTGAAATAAAAATATCCAAACCAGTGTTTCACGTTGGCCGACAGAAAGATGGCTCCTGGTCTTTCCCGGAACTTTTCCGTATTTTCTCCTCTTCACAGACAGCAGAGAAGCGGACTCTCCTGTCAGTTAACCTCCTGCAAATCAACGCCGGCTCTCTCTCTTTTGCAGACCATTTCATTCCTGACGGTTTTTCCCATCTTGTTTCCAATCTGCAAATGACGGCAAACAATATCAGCAATGAAAAACAAGCACCGTCACCCTATGTCCTTTCCGGCTCCACAGGCCAGAATGGAAAAATTGTCTGCCAGGGTGACCTCTTTGTCAACCCGCTCCGCATGCAGGGCCTTGCCATTATCAACAAATTGGAGGCCGGCCTGTTTTCACCCTACATGTCGCTGGCAAAAGACGTAAAGATAGCAGGAGGCATATTCCCCAAAATCGAAAGCCGCTTTGACCTGAGTCTTCCTGCCTCTGCCGAGGGAAAACCTGAATTCATAGCAAATGAACTCGGGACAGAACTTATTGATTTCACAATAACCCATAAGGGCCAGCAGTGGCTTTCCCTGCCAAAAACCTCTCTCTCTGTGGAGAAACTCAATCCGACCAAAAAAATCATTCAACTAAAACGCGTTGAAGCAACCGATCCATTCATCTCCTTCTCCTGGGACAAAAAAGGAGTTTCCAACTGGGAAAACCTGCGCAGAAAGCCCGAAAATGGCACCAAAACCCCATGGGATATTACCTTTGCACAAACTGAGATAAAAAATGGTTCCATACGCCTTCATGACAATACCTGGAAAACGCCTTATATCGACACGCTGACCAAGGTTTCAGGAAAAGCCATCGGAATAACAAGTCAGGAGAACACATCCGGCAGCATATCCATGTCCGGTATCTTCGCAGACGGTGGAGCTTTCAGTGCTGATGGCGCCTTGTCGCTATCGCCTTTTTCCGCCAGCGCCCAATGCCTGCTGGACCAATATCCCCTTTCAAAGTCCTCGACATTCCTTAAAAAATGGCTGTCGCCTTCTACATACTCCGGCCTCCTGCGGGCAGAAGGGAAGGC
>JACKQG010003371.1_pt1 | contig 19706 bp, 19 predicted proteins | sample 8237621 | NCBI WGS metagenome assembly JACKQG01 (sample SAMN15677084, study PRJNA649215) | marine metagenome | biome: marine; feature: Black Sea; material: saline water; isolation source: suspended particulate matter (SPM) from the Black Sea western gyre | collected 2013-06-09/2013-06-10 | depth... | reverse complement strand
GAGTACTGCAGAGGTATCATCGTTGTCCTCACCCAAAAGACGATGGGAATAATCAAGTAACAGGGCTGACCAGTCAGTCAGACTCTGATCACGGCCACATCGGGCCTGTGCCTCGCTCAACAAGTCAACAAAGAGGCCCAGCCCCCCCAGGGGGCACGCCGCACCTCCCTCGATCTCCGAATAGGGCAGAACACCCTCCACCGGAGAGGCCGAACGCATGGCAAAACCGAGAAACAGACGATCAAGCCCCTCCTGCCAGTTGACTTCCGGGACCTCGGGCAGATCCTGGTCATGGCATTGTACATCTGACAAACCCCAGCGGATACCCGCATCCAAAACCCAGTGGCGCACAAGATCCAGATCATCCTGACTCAGCCCGAACGTCGGATAAACAGCTGGGTTTTCCAACAAAGCCATGACATCACTCCAACCGAAACGGCCATCCAGGAGGGTTAAAAAACTGAGAAAGGTTCGACCGGGGTGCTCGCTCTGCAATAGAGAACGGTCTGCAATGGAATGGGGCAACTCTGCAAACACTGCCGAAATCAGCGGGGCATACAGCTGAATATCCGGGGCCATCACCACCACATCCGATGGTTCCATTTCCGGATATGTATCAAGCCAGCACAGGATCTGATCCTTGAGTGCCATGAGTTCACGCAGAGGCGAATGACATGAGGCTATGATCAGTGAGTCATCGGCGTGGTTTGCCTGGTGTGTTGAAACAGTACGGTGAAGCGGCATTGCGCCGGTCAGCAAATCAGACTGGATGAGATGGAGAAGCCTGTCCCGGGCATGATCAGGTGACCCGGGATCAACAAAGATCCGCGATTCCAGAAGCAGATCCGGAGAGTCAAGCAGCAGCTCCTGAAACTCCCGCGCCTGCCCACCGCAGGAAAGCAGAAGCGGATGTGAGCAGGGCTGGGGCGTTGTCACACTCTCCTCCCATGAACAACGACTCACGGCCAGTAAAAAGAAATGAACTTCAGTGTGGCGCGCTACTGCTCGAAGCGCACTCAACAGCAATGGCGGCAAACTGTGCAGTCCAAAGACCATGAGTCTGGATGGCAGCAGGTCAGAGATGTCTGAATTCTGTTCCAGGCACTGAATCAGATGCGTTAGGCGCTCACCACGGTGGACCAGATCAGGCTCCGCGGCAAGTAAAAGGCGCCAGATCTCCATCTGCCATCCTTCAGCGGAATTTCCTGTACAGCGACGCCCCTGCTTCCAGGCCGCAAGCATCTCCGGGCGCATGATCTGATATTGATCGTAAAGATCTGCCACTTGCCTGGCCAGCTGAAAACGCTTCAAGGGGCCATTATCACCGCTCAGATAATGGCGTAGAGGAGCCAGGACCGACTCGGTTCCGTGACGAAGAAGATCATCAATACGCCAGCTCAGAGACTCACGGGAAAAGAGTTCGTCCAGACCCTCAACGGCCAGCCCCTGAAGCAGGCGCTCAAAAAAACGAGCCGGCCACAGATACTCCATATTACACCAAACCGGCTGGGCCGCTGCCAGACGTTGAGAGAGCATCTGCTCCATCCCGTGACTCTGGACCAGAAAGGACTCCCGAACCATGGGATCACGCCGGGGCTGAGCCGCAAGTTCCCCGGTCAGCTGATCGACCAGCGCCTCGGTCCTGTTAGAAACATGGAGATGAAACATTCATACCCTCAGCAGACCCCATTGCCGGGCACTGCAACAAATCCTTTTGCCTACCTTGAAAAACTGCCTTCACCCCCAAGAGCTGCCTTGCGATCAATATTTCATCCTCGAAATATCGCTTCCATGCCAGTGGTATTTTTTTCCGCACGCCTTGATCTTGAATGAAAACCCTCATTTTTCACAACACCCCCTTGACGGAACAATCGCTTCTCTTTACTGTACCCCCGACCCATCAACCCGGTTGTTGACAGATACCATCTATTATTTCACGAAACACCCTCAGCGACTTTTAATTATGAACATCCGTCTTTTTCAACCCCAGGATCAAGAGCAAATTGTGGCCATTTACAATCAGGCCGTGGCTGACGGAAGCTGTACCGCCGACACCGAACCCGTAACCCTGAGCAGTAAACGTGGCTGGTTTAACCAGCACCCCGAAGACCACTATCCCATCTTTGTAGCCGCAGAAGGCGCGCAAATTCAGGGCTGGTGCAGCCTCAGCCCGCACCGTCCAGGACGCAAGGGGTTACAGGCAGTCGCCGAAATCAGCTATTACATCGAGCGCGACCATCGAGCGCAGGGGTTAGGAAACAGGCTCATGGATCATGCCATTGCTGCCGCTCCGGCACTTGGTCTTCAGCACCTCTTTGCCATCCTCCTGGACTGCAATAAAACCAGCATCCACCTCCTGGAAAAAAAGGGCTTTACCCGCTGGGGTCACCTGCCGGGTATCGTCGATCTGGGTGTCAAGGTCTGCGGACAGTACATTTATGGGCGCGCCCTTTAAATACACCTTCCGGATATAAAGAGGAAGTGCCCTGAACCATCCAGACTCCCTGCTGTCAGTCCGGACCACAACCACCCGCCCCCACCTGTTTATAAAACAGGAGACTGGCCGGTATATTCAACAATTGCATAGACAAGACCGGCAAAAATTCCTATGGTAAAAAAAAGTCGCAAGCGGCGATCCCAGGGAACTTTTTCTCCATCAGACATATACTGAAGGAAAGCCACCAGAACAAAGGTGATCCCGGCCACGTAGGGAACAGTCTCCAGCAATTGCATGAGTGTGGCCTTGACGGTCAGGCTCAAGTCCGCCGCCGGGCGCAGGTTGAATAAAAAATAGACCAGACCTGTCAGATAAAACGATAACTTCTCTCTTTTCTCCAGCATATGAACATCCTCACAACTCTTTATTTTCCACAAACCCAGCTTCCCGTTCATCACCGGCTGCCGCTCTCTCTCCTTTTTGATCAACTCCACCTGCTCCAACCAGTGGAAAAAGCACCCGATCATGCCCCGGTACCAGACGATGATCATTTCATGGAAAGCGATTTCTGTCAAGTTCATACTCCGGCACCATTGGGGACTGATCGGGACCGCTTCCTCCACCTGGTTCAAGATATCCGCGAACGGAAGGACGACTACACCTCACAACTCTCCGCACTGACTTTGGCCGCATTATCCGGCAAGGAACAAACACAGGAAAGATCACACAACGACATCCTGGGAGCACTTCGCCAATCACACACGCGCACACCTGACAGCGACGAGACCCTGTGGCAGGCGCGTCTGGTTTTAAAAATCGGAGAAATTCTGGATACAGAGGAAGATGAGCTGAATCTGGAGATTGCCAGCCTTTCTGAACAAAAGGATCGTCTCTTCAAAGAGCTCAAAGGAGAGAACAGCAGCCCTGAAAGCAGTGACGATGATGACGACCTCTTTACCGGGATTCTGGAACAGCAGGAACAGATCAGCCGCCCGTCCGGCGCCACACTGCGCAATCGATTCCGGGCCTGGCAAAAACTCTACCAGGCCGAAGTGATCCCTGACCTGCCAACCATCTGGACCACTCGTTGCCAAGAGTCTGCTGAGCTGATTTTGGATGCCTACGAAAATCGCAGCGGCCGCACTGCTCTGCCACTGCTACAACTGGAGCTTCCAGCCCGTCTGCCAGGCCACGACACCACAGAACGGATTGCAGCCTTCCACAATGAGACTGCGAACCTGCATCAAACCCTGAGGCGGAAACTGCACGAACTGACTCACCGTGAAGAACTGATCCTTGCGGAGGCAGACGTTCTACTCCCCGAAGCCAGGGAGTATCAGGAACAATGGCGAACGGCACTGGACACGCATTTCCCCGGCGCCCGCTACGGTCGTCTCTCCTTAACGGTTCACCTTCTAGCCAACATCTCCCTGGAACACCTGCTTCGAGATGACGGGCAAACACCATCGGGACACGGCCTGCTGGCCGTCATCAGCTGAAACAACCAAGCAGGGCCCTGGGACACTCATCAATCTTTCTCGTTACACGCCCCGCAGCAAGTATAGGGATTGATGGTCAGAACCGGACAAGGGGCAAGCTTGACCACCTTATTGGCAACACTGCCAAACATAATCCGCTCCAGTCCCTTATAGCCATGGGTGCCCATGACCACCATACACCCCTCACGGCCAGCAACGTAATCTACAATCTGTTCAGCCACATCACCCACCAGCACCTTGGAATCCAAGGCATTCATTCCTAATTCCCTGTAGGCGCCCTCGTTCTTATCACAGAACTGGGCCATCTTCTCCCGGGCATTGGTAAGAAGGTCCTGCTCAAGCTCAGGCAGGTTCATCTGCGGTACAAAAAAACCTGAATAATCCTCAAGATTCTGGACCACAAAGACCAGTGTCAACGAGGCATTAAAACTTGCCGCCACATAGGCCGCAGAATTAGCAACCAGCTGTGCATTCTCGGAAAAATCAATGGGGGTCACAACATTAGTAATCTTGCCTATGCCTTCCATACTCCCTCCTTGTCTTTTCTGATGTATATTCCACATCTCTGAACTTGCTGTGTGTCATATATATCCATTAACGACCGAACAAACCCTTCAGACCTTGCTCCAGGAGACTGGGGCTGCCCCCCTCTGTCGCACCATCTGTGGTGTCACCGCTGGGAGCAATCTTCCCGCCCAACTCCTTCATCAGTAGATTTTTGATCTCACCCTTGAGAAGATCCGCTACGGCAGCGCTCTGCTTCAAATCTGAGAAAGGTCCCGATATCCGGTAGGGAATAACCCGATCGCCAAACTCTGCCAGGCCGGTAGCATCATCACGATTCACACCTCGGGCCATACGAATATCAAGCTGATAATCGAGGTGTTCCTTGACCAGATCAACAGTGCCCCGACCGTTTACGGCCATCAACTCTGAGGAAGCCTGAAGATCTTCATTGAGAATGACACCGTTTTTCATCACACCGGTGGCAGTCAAACGAGCAAAGCCTGTGGCCTCCTCTTCAGCAACAGTTGGTATGGCCTCACCCCGATAAAGTGCCCGGGCTCCACGAATCACCTTGAGAATCTTCAGTTTTTTAATCTCACCATCTGTACAGGACAGGCTGACAGTCCCGTTTGCTTGAGACACAATGTCATCACGGGTTACACCACGACTGGTCACGGCTGTATCCATGTCGAGGGTACCGCTAAACTCATCTTTTCCCGTCATGGCCTGGACCAGATCACCCAGATTGACCTGTTTCAGATCCTTTTGTACACGCAATTGAGGATTATCCGTCCGAGCGTCCACCTCAGCCTCAACATTCAGCGTGCCACCATACAGGGTCGCCTTCAACGGCTTCACCTGAAGGCGACCATCCGCGGCCGTGCCCTGAACAACAACCTGGGTCAATTCGGCACCACCACCTTTCAAAGAATCAAGGCGAAGATCGCCACGGAAGTCCAGACCGCGTAAAAGACTTACCGGAATCAACTGCCCACCTTGCCCGGCCCCGGTTACCGTCCCTGACTTCTTCGTCGTAGTTTCTCCAGCGGTGGGCTTGAGTGCATATCGATCAAGATCCAAACGGTCACCATGCAATTCCACCTCATAACTCGACTTGGAACCAATCCCTGCCAACACAAGCTGACCCTTGAATACACTCTGGTCAAACTTGATATTGAGCGGGGCAATCTCCAGGCGCTGTCCATTGCCGTTCACCTCAAAATCCGCCCCAACACTTGTCAGGGCATCCCCTGCCTGAAAAGCCGGCAGCTCAACACCCAGCGAAGCAGCGAGCTTCTTGAGGGAAAACGCAGGGATCGCCAGGGCCGCCTCAATGTTAAGCGCAGTAAAATCCTCAAGCCGCAAAGAACCACGAAGCTCAGCCTCTTCCAGATGCAGCTCCATATCTTTGACAGTCAGCAGCTGTTTTTGAAGATCAATCTCACTGTCCCCCTCACCCTTGAACTCAAGACCTGCCTCGGGAAAACCGGGTTGTTTCAAGCTGGCCTGAAGCATAAGATCTTTCAGACGCACACGCTGTTCATCAACAAAAAGAGTCAGCTCGCTCTCCAGATCAACCCGGGCTACACTGCGTTCCCCCTGCTGTTCAAGATCCAAGCCAAAACCAAGACTCAACGGGAATGGCGTTCCTGAACTGATGGGACCTGCCGTAACTGCCATCTCTTTTAAAGCCAGATTTCGTCCGACCTGTTCATCGATGAGATCAACACTGATATTACTCAGGCGGATTTCCCCAACCTCCAGCCCGCTCAAAGCAGGCACGGCAGCTTTCTTCTGCTGCTCCTGATCTGGTGAATCATCAGCTGCCAGTAAATCCTGCCAGTTGCTCCTGCCGTCATTTCGACGATGGAGATTGACGCGCAGACCATCGAGAATCAAGGTCTGAATCTCAAGCTGTTTCGAGGTGATCAACGGCCACAAAGCCAATTCAATACGCGCCTGTTCCACGGCGGCAAAGTTCTGTGCAGGAAAGCCGGGGGCATTCCCCAAACTGAGCTGGCCCAATCCAAAAACAACCTTGAGCTGCATTGAAACCGACAGATCAATCTCACCAGGAATAGATAATTCACGACCGGTTCGCTCCTGAACCGCTCCGGCCAGAGACTCTTTGTAATCGTTAGGATCAACCAGCAAGGGTACCGCCACCATCAATGCAACAAGAAGAAGCACCAGCGCAACCGCTCCAATCCCCAACCATTTCATTATTTTTACCATCATTTCCTCCTGAGGTTGATTCCTTCTTAATTCAGTATCTCACAGAATCAAGGGGTGATCAACCCGAGAAACTCATCTTCAGTCAAAATAACCTTATTCAACTCCCGGGCCTTTTTGAGTTTGGAGCCAGCCTTCTCTCCAGCCACGAGATGGGTCATTTTTTGCGTTACGGTAGTTGTCACCTGCCCTCCATGCTCCTTGACCAGATTTTTCGCTTCAGCTCGGGACAGATGGCTCAATGTGCCTGAAAAAAGAATAACCATATGACTCAGGGCTCCATCAGTAGCGATCTTCTGTGGTGCCACCGGCTCCACGCCAGCCTCGTGCAGGGCTTCCAGCATCTGAACAACCGAGGGATCCGCAAAATAATCAACCAGGCTTGATGCAGCCTGGGCACCAATGCCTTCAATTTCTTCCAGTTCGTGGCGATCTCTGCCCATAAGATTTGAGAGCGTCACAAAATTCAACTCCAGCAGACCGGCTGTCACCTCACCGATAAAACGAATCCCCAAAGCCGCCAAAAAACGTGCCAGGGACGGAGACTTGGCCCGAGCCACGGCAGACATGACTTTATCTGCCGATCGCTCGCCCCAGCCTTCAAGCGCAGCCAGGTCTTCGTGGCGCAACATAAAGAGATCGGGCAGATCCCGAACCAGCCCCTGTTCATAAAGCTGCTCCATACTCTTTTGTCCCAAGCCATCAAGATCAAGCCCGGCCTTGGAGGTAAAATGAACCAGAGAACGGAGACGAACAGCCGGACAGTGGGGATTGACGCAACGAGTCACGGCCTCGCTCTCGGGCCGAACCAGATCATGACCACAGACAGGACAGACAACCGGAATAAAAATGGGTTCTTCACTTCCATCGCGGCGCTCGACAATGGGCTTCACCACCTCAGGAATCACATCCCCGGCCCGCTGAACAAAAACATAGTCACCACGACGCAGATCCTTGCGCGTGATCTCATCCTGATTATGCAAAGTAGCCCGGCTGACCACAACTCCGCCAACGTCTACGGGTTCAAGATTGGCCACCGGAGTCACGGCGCCCGTGCGTCCCACCTGGAACTCAACATCCAGAAGTCGGGTTGTGGCCTGAATGGCCGGAAATTTCCAGGCGATAGCCCAACGCGGGGCCCGTGGACGCATGACTCCGCCAATATTACCGAGCCGGCTCTGCAACAAAAAGGAATCGACCTTGATCACCACGCCATCAATCTCATAGTCAAGGTCATGGCGCCGGGTGGCCAGTTTGTCAAAATACGCAGTAACCTCCGCCAGCGAGCCGCAGAAACGATTCAGTTTATTGACCGGCAGGCCCAACTCACCCAGATAATCAAACAATTCAAGCTGACGGGCACAGGGGGTTTCCTCAGGTGCAGACACACCATAGGCATAAAAACAAAGCGGCCGTCCGGCAGTGACTGCCGGATCCAGCTGACGCAATGCTCCTGCTGCTGCATTGCGAGGATTGGCAAAAAGCGACTCGCCCAAACGCTGTCGTTCTTCATTCAAACGAACCAACCCCTGGCGTTCCATAAAGACCTCACCCCGGACTTCGAGCAGAGGAGGTGCAACCCCACGCAGACGTAAGGGAATAGAGGAGATTGTTCGAAGCTGGGGTGTTATCTCCTCGCCAATCCATCCATCTCCCCGAGTACTGCCCCGAACCAGAATCCCATCTTCGTAGACAAGCTCCACGGCCAGGCCATCCAGCTTCACTTCGACCAGATAGGTTAACCCGGATGAACTCTTCAGAAAGCGGTACAGACGTTCTTCGAAGGCATACAGATCCTGTGGAGAAAAAGCATTGTCCAGGCTGAGCATGGGTAATCGGTGCTCCAGCCGGCCGAATTGATCCAGAGGGGCACCACCAACCCGCCTGCTCGGCGAATCAAGGGTGACCAGTTCCGGATGGGCCCGTTCCAGTGCCAGAAGCTCCTGAAAAAGCAAATCATACTCACCGTCTGAAATAACGGGAGCGTCCAGAACATAATAACGGTGATTGTGCTCTTCAAGCTGGGCACGCAGTTCCTCCATGCGCTGAGCCGCGTCCATCTCCGCTAGCTCAGCTCCGAAAGGAGTGTGCCACCCTTACTGATATTCTCACGTTCCACCTCATCAATAAAAACAATAATCGACTCAGGTGGCTTGTTGGCCTCGCGCGCAATCACCTCAGTGACTCCGCTGCAAATTTTACCCTTCTGTTCAGTCGTTAAGTCTCCAGCAACTCGAATACTGACATATGGCATCATATTCTCCTTATAATGAATGATTCACTGTACTCAGTCATAGTTACAGTACACGGTTTTATGTTCATTTCCGCCATCAAGCTGAATCGTTACGATCAACGATTCTCTCAAATTCATCTATAATCACATTTAAGATATCACATTTCAAAATAAAAACCTCTCGACATGACAAAATGTTAGACCCGGGCGCAGCAATCAAAAAGCCGCAGCACAACTTCGTGGCACTTTCATTGTAAAGAAAACATGCCTGATGGGGCAGGCACAGGTAGCGAGGGGGAGCCGGCAAGAACAAATCAACGACCGACAGAAATCAATCAGTCGTCGGGAAGGCAGAGGCAGACCAGAGCAGACGGCAATTGAAGTTCTGCAAGGTCCAGGTCTTTGAGCAGGGTGGAGAGTTCGGCACAGGTACAATTAAAAAAGGGGGATTCAACCTCCTGCTCGGCCTGGACCAAAGTCAATTTCCGACGCAGTTCAGCAGCCGCCTGTTCCCGTAAAGGGCCGGAATCCACTTCCTGCCGTTTACAGAACGCCTGAAAACGACTCCAGTTATAGACCACACGTTTAAGCCCCCGATAGATACGGAGATGAACATGATCATAATTGAGATCCCGCAGGATAATCTCGCCAAAGCGCTCAGTCGCAGCCTCGCGCAGGAACTGCAACTCATCAGTACTCAGCGTCAGGCCAGGCCCCTCCGGATCATCGGTCAGATAATATAGCGCCGAATGAAGGGCAATCTCCGGAATTTCACCCGAATGGCGAACCACCAGCCACTCATCCTCCAGAACCTCCTGGCGTTCCTGTTGCTCCCGACTCATGAATGCTCGTCCTCAAATCCAAAAACCTTTTGAATAATCTGAATCTTGGCAGCAGTCTGATCACGATGATTATCACTCTTCATATAACAAAGAGGATCATGGAGAAATTTTGAACAAATGGCCGCGCTCATCTTCTCCAGAGCCTTTCGCTGCTGCACGCTCAGGTCGCCAAGCCGGGGCAGAGTTCGTTCCAGCTCTGCCTGACAAATGGCCTCGCCCTTGCGGCGCAGGGCGGCGATAGTCGGGTTAACGGCCAGACCATCAAGCCAGTTCCTGAACTTAAGCGTTTCCTCATCGACAATCCGTCGGGCACTGATCGCCTCACGCTCCCGTCCGGACTTATTCATCTCCACCACATTGTTCAGATCGTCAATGTCATAAAGATAAATATTTTCAAGCTCGTTCAGGGCCGGATCCAGGTCACGAGGCACAGCAATATCGATAAAAAAGATCGGCTTGTTACGACGGGCGCGCATGATCGGCCGCATATCATCACAGTGGAGGATGACATCACTGGCACCGGTAGAACTGATCACAATATCTGCCTGCTCCAGCTCGAGCATGAGTTCATCCAGGGCCACGGCCCGCCCGCGAAAGCGCCTGGCCAGGACAACACCATTAGCCAGGGTCCGATTGGCCACAGCAACCTCAGCCACCCCCTGACCCATAAGATTTTCAGCGGCCAGTTCGGCCATCTCGCCGGCACCGATCAGCAGAACCTTTTTATTCTGGAGTCCGCCAAATATCTTTCTGGCCAACTCAACTGCGGCATAACTGATGGACACAGCGGCTGAACCGATCTTGGTCTCAGTCCGCACCCGCTTGGCCACGGAAAAGGATTTATGCAGCAATTTATTAAGAATAGGCCCTGCCGCGCCTGTGGAAGCATGACGATAAGCCTCTTTGATCTGCCCCAGAATCTGGGACTCACCAACAATCATTGAATCAAGGCTGGCCGCGACCATAAACAGGTGATGAACCGCCTCATCACCCTGATAATTATACAGGTATTCACTATACTTATCAGGATGGACGGCATCGCCGAAGAGAAAAGAGGGGACAATAGCATCCATATCGACCCCGTGCTCGGCGACCACAATGACCTCGACCCGATTACACGTGGACAGCAGAAAGGCCTCTCGACAGCCAGGCAAGGCGACCAGACGACTCAAGGGCTCCTCGTAGCCGGAACTGAGCGCCAATTGCTCCCGTACTGCCAGAGGGGTGGTTTTATGATTGACCCCATAGAGGCGGATCATTTCACTGGGCATAGCTGTGGGCTCCCCCCAGAAGAAAAGTCACCCCCCAAAGGGTGAAAAGGACCGACAAAAACCCGACTATGGCCATGATTGCAGCCCGTCGTCCACGCCAGCCAACTGTGAGCCGCTGATGCATCTGGGCTGCATAAAGAAGCCAGGTAATCAGTGACCAGGTCTCTTTGGGATCCCATTGCCAATAAGCCCCCCAGGCCTGACGGGCCCAGAGCGAACCGGTGATAATTCCCAGAGTCAGGAAAACAAAACCAATGGTCAGACAATGCCTGTTGAGTTGATCAAGAGAGTCCAGTGAGGGCAGACGAACAAAGAAATACCCCAGCCGTTTGCTTTTGAGCTCCCACTCCTGGATGAGATACATAAAACCCCCGCAAAAGGCCAGGGCCAGAAAACCATAAGACAACACGGCAACACTGGCATGTACCGGCAACCACCAGCTCTGCAGGGCGGGGGGCAGCGGCGCCACCTCACGGGAAACCAGGGCAGCCACAAGCAAAAGGAGCACAACCAGGATCGAAACAAAGGTACCGAAATTTTTAACTGTGTAGCGCCAGCGAAAAGAGAGGTAAGCCCAGGTCACGGACCAGGCAAAAAAGACCACGGCCTCATGCTGCGAGGTTATTGGTGTATAACCGGCCAGAAAGTAGCGGGACAATATATAAGCGGTCTGGAGCAGTCCGGAAAGCAGGAGAATAGTACGCGCAATGGTGCGCACCTGTTCACGGCGACTGATGAAAAAGACCACATAAGCGGCAGCTGACAGGAAACTGGCCGCCAACACGAGCTGGAAAAGCAGGTAGCTGATTTCTCCGATCATTATTCATGCTCCGGCAGTCAAGACTCCGGATTCCCTCCCTGTTGTTGAAGACCGGACACCAAATGTTCCCAGTCAATAGACGCAGGCAAGACCCGCCCCAGTTCCTGACGCAACAACTCCCAATTCTGTTCACGAAGCGCCTGCAGAACTGACGTCTGCAGGATGTCATGAAAGAGACGCCGGTGTACGTCCTGTTCTTCCTGGTCAACCACAACCTGACGACGAATCCGGCCCATCAGGTTGATCAACAGGCCGTACTCCGGTCCATAATTTTGTTCAAGTTCAGCACGAATTGTCGCAGCCAGGGCAGGACTATTGCCACCAGTGGCGACTGTAAGCAAGAGATCACCGTTACGGACCTGAGCCGGAAGCTGAAAGGAACATTGCTCCGGGGCATCAGCAACATTGAGCAATCCCCCCAGCCTTTCAGCCTCTTGCACGACCTGGCCTTGAATCTCAGGCCGGTCAGTGGCGGCAAAAGCAAGAAAGGCTCCAACCAGATCACCGACCTTATAGCCACGGGCCAGCCACTCCACCTGCCCGGCCTGGACCATTTCAACAATTCGCTCATCCAACTCCGGGCTTATAACCCGTACCTGAGCACCACAGGCGAGCAGTCCCTCAATTTTACGTGTAGCAACGACACCCCCGCCGATAACGACACAGAGCCGATCAAGAATCTTGAGACCAACTGGATAAAGCGCTCCCTGCCCCAACTCAATCCCCTTTCCGGCGGAGCTGATTGAAGATAATCGTAATGGGCTCACCAAATTTTTTGAGCTTCTGACTGCTGATGGTGATGTGGAAATCTTTTTTGGCCTCCTCGAGAAACAACGGCAGACACTTGCGTCGAGCATCATGGGCCAGAAGAATTCGCCCGCCGGGCTTGAGGTATTGATCAAAGACATTCAACAATGGAGCAAAAAATTCCTCACGAAAAAGAACTTCAGCGGCAATCAAATAATCAAAGGCGGGCAGCTCGGGCGGGGCCAGCCAGTCCAGATGCTGAAACTGAACCCGATCCAGCTTTGAAGCCGCCGCGCTGACCCGCTGAAAATCCATGATAATATCTTCATAATCAGACAGGGTTACATCAAAGCCACAGGCGGCAGCGGCCAGTCCGGGGGCGCCAAGGCCTGCGCCAAGTTCAAGCATTGATTTTCCTTTGGGGTCAGGAAGTTTGGTCACCGCATAGGCAAGGACCATGGCCGCTTCCCACAACTTGATCCAGAAGGGAAATTCGGACACATCAGCAAAGGGATCCTTCCCGTCCAGCATCTCCTCAATATCAGCAACCTTCAGCAGACGCACGGTGTGCTCACCCACTCGCAGACTGTCAAAGAGCAGACTGTAACGATCACGAATCCTATTATATATCTGACGTTCGGCTTCAGGCAGGGTGCGGATATCCATTACTATTCCTTTCTCACAAAGTAACTATTCAGCTTGATGCCGGAAATAAACATAAAACCGTATACTGTAACTCTTCCGTAGCGCGCCGGATGCGCAAAAGAGGTCTGCAACGTGTACTGATCAGTATCAGAACAGACCCGCTCAGGAAAACGTTACAAAAAAACCAATCGCAGACACGATCAGACAATAATAACCAAACCAATGCAGTCGATTACGACGAATAATATCAAGAAGCAGGATAATGGCAAAATAACCGCTCAGCGCCGAGGCCACCAACCCCGCCCCGATCTGAACTGAAGAGTCAAGAGACGGGGGGGCAGAGATCAAATCACCAACCTGCAAAACCACAGCTCCAAGGATGGCCGGAATCGACATGATAAAAGAGAAGCGAGCCACCACCTCCCGGTTAACTCCCAGGGCCATACCCACAAAGATGGTTGAACCGGAGCGTGACAGACCGGGCAGAATGGCCAGAGCCTGTGCAAAACCCATCCCCAGTGCACGAGGACAGTTCAGTGTTTCAGCTCGTTCCGGGAGATACCGGGCCAGGATCATGGCACAACCGGTGACCACCAGCATGGAATAGACAGTGAGGGTACTGGTAAAGATCGACTCAATGGAATCTTTGAGCAGGAGTCCAACTGCAACGGCTGGTAAGGTGGCGAGGACCACATACAAATCCCAGAGCAGATAGCGGGAATTCTCTTCGTCCGCAGAACCGGTCAGGGCAGCAAAAGGGGCCCTGACCATAAGGAGGATATCCCGGCGGAAGACAACAATAACGGCCAGCAGGGTTCCTAGATGAACAAAGACATCAAAGGCAATACCCTGCTGCTGAAAATGAAGCAGATGGGAGACAATGACCAGGTGACCGGAACTGGAAATGGGGAGAAACTCTGTCAGCCCCTGAACCACACCGAGAATAATTGCCTTCAACAACTCTAAATCCATGTTTCCTCTCTATTACCAAAACAACTGCAGCTGTAGAAATAAAAAAAAAGGCTGATTGATCATCGGATCAATCAGCCTTGGCAAACTACCTAAAAACAAGGATTATGTCAATTAGCAACCCTCGACTTTAGCGGCCTTGCTCTTGGTTTTAACGGTTACTTTATCACCGGCTTTCATGGAGTCAGCCTCCTTGCAGGTCAAGGTCACGGCGGTACCAGCAACAGAGTCAACAGTACATTTAATGTTAGCAGCCGCGGCAACGCCTACGGTGCTGATTGCAAAAACCAAAGCCATCAATGCAGATACGATTCCTTTGTTCATGATATTCTCCTCTATTCTATCATTGGAAAAATGGTTACCCTTTCTGGATTATTCCAGAACTAACAAACCATCACACAATTAGATAAAATAATACCTACCCGTCCAAATATGTCAAATAAAAATCACAAAAAGGAACAATAAACAGACAATCAATTAATGATACTGTCGATATCTTTTTTCAGGATTTTATGAGGAACATAGCCCGGATATTTCTTGACCACCTGCCCCGAACTGTTGATGAGAAACGAAGTGGGGATACCCACAACTCCACCAAAATCACGGGCAGTTGAGCCCTTGGCCATGAGCACCGGATAATTGATATCTCTCTGCCGGATCAACTGAGCCACCACCGACGGTCCTGCCTGATCAACGGACAGAGCCAGAACGGAAAAATTTTCATCGGCTAATTCTTCCTGCAGACTGATGAGTGTGGGGATTTCCTGAATACATGGAGGACACCATGTGGCAAAAAAGGTCACCAACAGTGTTTTCCCCTCAAAAGCATCGCTCTTCACTGAAGAACCAGTCAATGCATCTGCCAGAGAAAACGACGGCATCGACGTTCCAGCCTGCACCGGCACCGCCAGAAGCACCAGTGACAGAAAGAAAAACAAAGACCTGCGACCAATATTTTTTATTGAATTCATAAGATGTTACTCCAATGTGTACGGGGAATACCTCATGGGTATTAAAGGAAAATCTTTTATAGAAAATAGTACATTCTCCAGGAAAGTCAATCGTCAAACATGCCCGGGGGAGCAGTTTCCCCGATCAAACCAACAACCACAGAGTGGTAAAAAATTAAAAGTCCCTGATGGCATTCAGTAAAATATATGGTAATATTTTTTTAATTAGCCTATCAACTATAAAGTACAATTCAATCAGAAGACAGATCTTCACAAAAAATCATTCCTGTCTCTCCAACATCCTTTTATCCACCAGCGACATTCCATGACCGAAAAATTATCTTCGCCCGTCCCGACTCTCACCCGTCAGCCCTTCTTCACGACCCGCTTCGGCCTCTGCCTGCTGAGTCTGTTCACCCTGCTCCTCACCTTCTCTCCCGCACCAGGCCAAGCTGAACTGGTCGACCGGGTCGTGGCGGTTGTCAACGATGAGGTCATCACCCTGTCCGAAGTCAATGAAGAAGGCCAGCCCTTCTTTAAGAAGATCAGCACGCAGGTCGAAGCCCATGAACTGTCTGAGGCAATTGCCAGAGCCCGGGAAGAGGTCTTGAACGGCCTGATCGACAAACGCTTAATTGCCCAGGAAGCTGCAAAACTGCGCATCACCGTCACTGAACAGGAGGTTGCGGCCGCAGCCCAGCGAATCCGTGATCAAAACGGGGTGGACCGCGATGCCTTTCTCGCCGAACTTGACACCATGGGACTCAGCGAAGCAGGCTACCTAGACAATCTCAAAAACCAGATTCTCCAAAGCAAGCTGATCAACTATGAAGTTCGTTCAAAAATTGTCATCACCGACGATCAGGTTCTCGATTATTACGATGAGAACTATACTCGACGTGTCAACAGCGGGGGCTACTATCTCCTGCAGATGGGCTTTTCCTGGAATGCGGACAAAGATGAACGCGACGAAGCCCGTCAACGGGCCGATCGGGTTCGCAACCTGGTTTTGGCCGGTCAGGACTTTGGCGAACTGGCCGAGAAATTTTCTGACCTACCTTCAGCAAAAGACGGCGGTGACATTGGTGAGTTTCAGGAAACAGACATGGCCGAGGCCATGCGGACTGCAATCACCCCACTTGCAGCCGGAGACATAAGCCCTATCATTGAAATTGGTGCTGGATTTCAGTTTTTCAAACTGGTCTCCAGCCGACAGGGCGGTATCGTCTACCAGGCACCGTTCGAATCGGTTCAAGAAAAAATACGCAAAGACCTTTACGAAAAACAATTAACAAAAGAATTTGATATCTGGGTTAAGAAAATCAAGAACGAGGCGTATATCAAAAGATTATAGTAAGCCGCCAGACGCCCTTCTGTACTCAAGGCACCCTCAAGCGTTACCGGCCGAAAAAGGACATCATGCCGAGCACACCATCCCCTGAAACACCCATCCACACCTTGGGCTCGCAACTGCGGGAACAAAGAGAGCTCAAAGGACTGAGCCTGGAAGAGATGGCCGAGGAAACCAGAATCTCCCTGGCCAACCTGCAGGCCATGGAAGCCGACGACCATAACAGTCTGCCTGCCGAAGCCTTTGCCCGTGGCTTTTACAACATTTGTGCAGATCGTCTTGGCCTGGAGCGGGAAGCCGTTATGGCTCAATACAGCAGGGACCTCAACCTCGGTCAAAAAAAAGAAAAGACCATTGCCCAAACTCCAATTCAAAAAAGCAAATACGTTAAAGGAATGGCCACCCCGGCTCCAGTGAGCTTCAAAACAATTTTTCAGATCATCCTGCTTCTCGTTCTGCTCATCGCTGTGGGCTATGCCTGGTTCACCCCATGGGATCCTGTCAGTGCCACGCTCGAACTTTTTACCCCCGGCACACAGAAAACCACAGTCAACAACAATCAAGCAACAACAGCCACACCACTCACTCCAATTGAACCCGAGACCATTTTTCGTCAAGTCCCAGCCATCGGCACCACTCAACTCCTTCAACCCCCTTACCTGTTACAGGCAAGTGTTGCAAACAAAACGACAATCAATATCCAGATTGACGATCTCCCCGAACAACAAGAAACCATTGAGGCCGAAACCACAGCCAGCTGGCAGGCAGAACGAGCCATCCGCCTGACACTCCCAGCCGGAACCAGAGCCGATATTCTGATCAACAACATCACCTTTCCCCTGCCGCGAACCACTGACGACACCATCGAGCTCTCTTTCCCAGAAGACCTCATCCACTGATCTCCGGCAATGGCCGTCACCGAACATGAAGCCACGGCTCTCATCCTCGACTGCAGGGACCAGGGAGAATCAGACCTGATCGTCACCCTTTTCTGTCGAGATCTTGGTCGGCTGACCTGTATTGCCAAGGGAGCCAAGCGCAGCAAGAAGCGATTCGTTAATAAACTCGAACTGTTCTCAGCCCTGCAGACTCGCTACAGAGAATCGAGAACCGGTGGCCTGGCCCTGCTGACCGAGGCCGAGCTCCTGGAGAGCTTCCTGGAGCTGCGCCGCCAGACCCCCCTCTATAACACGGCCACGGTCATCCGGGAGCTTATGCTCATGGCCACTAAAGATATGGAGGGTGACGATTCCCTGTTCGACCTTGTCATCTGGGCCCTGCACTCACTGAATGACGGTCGGGAACCCACAAACACCCTGGCTCTCTTTTTCATTAAATTTCTGGACAGAATCGGCTACCGGCCTCATTTTTCCACCTGTGCCGCTTGTGATATCGCAGTGGCTCCCCCTCAAATCTACTCCTTCAGCCACAGTCGCGGTGCCATACTCTGCGCATCATGCTGCGGACCTGATCTCCGCGCTGCACCACCGGTCTCCCTGGGAACCATCAAGATCATCCAGGCTGCACAGGATCAGCCTCTTGATCGTCTCCACCGTCTCCACTTTCCACCCGCCATACGCCGTGAAGGACTGCAACTTCTCCAGCGCTACACCAGCCGTCTCTTTCAACGGGAAATCCATTCATGGAAATTTCTGAACCTCAGCTGAACAGCCGGCACAAAGGAGGAGGGGCAGGGGATCTATGCAGAAAATGCAAGCACACCTACAAATAACGCAACTCACCACTATACTCAGTCACCTCATGACCGTCACCCAGACGCATGACCAGACCGCCATCAGGGAGAATGGCCATAACTCTGGCCTGATACTGGGGCAACTGCTCAACATCATAACCATAAACAATCCTGCGCCCCAAAGTATCAGACAACAAGCGCCACTCATCAAGGAAGAGTTGACAGGCAGGCTCGGCATCATCTGAGCCAAGACTCAAATCCTGCTGTTCCTGGTAGAGCAGGAGGCCAATATTCCAGGCCAGTTTCGCCAGGAAAGACACTGTGACAGCAGACAGATCGAGGGAATGCCCCAGGAGTTGCCCGAGCGAGACGGCTGATGAGCGCAACTCTGCAGGAAAAGATCTGTTATTGACATTAATGCCAAAGCCGAGCAGAAACCAGTTTTCAGTGGAAGCAGGAGCGCGATATCCTTCAACCAGGAAGCCAGCCAGCTTGCGGCCGTCAACCAGAACATCATTCACCCAACGCACTGCTGCTCCGGAAACCCCAAACTCGCGAGCCGTCTCACAACAGGCCATACCAAGCGCCAGAGGCAAAAGCATACGTGCCCGATCCAGAAAAATATCAGGCAGCAGCAGACACCCCCATATTCCACCTGCCGGCGCATGCCAGCTCCGGCTGAATCGCCCCTTGGAAGCGGTCAGACAATCAGCCAGAATAACCGTACCAGCAGCAGCGCTGCGTCGAGCCTCCTCAGCCGCACGAATACTGGCTCTGCCCTGCTCCATGGCCCGGTCAAGACCTGAATGACACTCAATCACTGAACCCACATGCCCGCCGAGGCGCAGAATGACTTCAGGATCACCGCCCGTAAAGCCCCGACGGCAATCCATCTCCGATCCAATAATTCTTGCCCGGAGCATTGCGGGAGTCACTTTGTTCTGCGGGGTAATCACTTTCCTGACACCTTTCAAGAGATGTTTTGTGGTAACCATTCAGCTTGACACCGGACAATGAATAAAAAAAAGCGCGCCGCATCTCAAAGATGTGGCGCGCTTTTTTTTATTCACACAACGTAATCACCCAGGGTCCTGTTGTTTGGCACGAAGGGGGGGGGGGGAAGTCTTCAAGTGAGCCTGATATTCCCGGAACAACAAACAACTCGAAAATTATTCGCCGCTCTCACCAAACTTGTCCCAGTCAGCCTTGACCTTGGTAATAATTTTCTGAACCAGGAGAAGTTTTTCCTCAGAACAGACTCCAATCAAAGGTGCACCCTGGTCCACCGAGACCCCTGGCTCAAAATACACTGAATAAATCACCCCGGCCTTGCCATCGTAATAGACCGGTGTGTCACGCTTCATCAGAGACATGATAATAATCTCATCCCCTGGACGAATAACAATGGCACGGGCACCTTTTTTATCAATCCGTGATTGAATATCCAAGGAAAAAAAATATTTGGCCCGCTCAGGGGCGTAAAACAGATCACGAACCTCCTTAAGGATCC
>JACKQG010003370.1_pt1 | contig 19711 bp, 18 predicted proteins | sample 8237621 | NCBI WGS metagenome assembly JACKQG01 (sample SAMN15677084, study PRJNA649215) | marine metagenome | biome: marine; feature: Black Sea; material: saline water; isolation source: suspended particulate matter (SPM) from the Black Sea western gyre | collected 2013-06-09/2013-06-10 | depth... | reverse complement strand
TTTATACCCTCCCTGGATGAAGGAGGGTAATGGACAATATTTCCTGTGATTAAGGCCCGTACTTTTCCAGCAATGGCAACTTCGAGAAATGGCTCATCGTCTGGATCGGGCAAACGGTTCTTAAGTGGCAAGCTCGAAACAAATTGTCCATTTAGTTTTATAAAATCAAGCAAGGTGCTGATATGATCTTTATTGAATTTGAATTTTGGACGGTGAAGAACCTCTTGGTATTCTGATAAAATGCGTGCATCTATATATAAAATAAGTTCACCTGCAGATACCATCCGAACAATTTCACTGCTTGGACCAAAGGGGGTAAGTAGGCCAGAGACAAGAATATTTGTGTCCAATAAGATTTTCATTTTTTCCGCTTAGACCTTACAGCTCTAATTTCGGCATCGATTTCATCCATGGATATTTTATCGGTCTCTTTTTGAGATGATTCGTATTGAAGTAATGCAACAGCATTAGTTGCACGAGCATGACGAAATGCGGTTAAAACTTGCTCAAGATTGTTTTCATTTATTGATGAAAGGAGGGCAATCGGTCTGCCGTTACTGGTAACGATCATTTCCTTTTGGCCCGGCAGTTCCTTCCAAACTTGTGCCGATTTTGTTTTTAGATCTCTTACGCTTAAAAATTTCATAACATTACCTCCAATTGAGTCTCAATAGTATATTATAATGAGATACAATACAAGTATTTGTTTTGTTCTGACACAGAACGGGCTCTTCAGCCGTAGCGGTAGCTGTCGGCTGCAAGAGCAGGGTTAGACAAATCAATATATTTTGAATATTGTAGGAAGAACGCTAAGCTCATGAAGTTCTTCAATGATTTCAATTTGGAATCTTCAATTTTTTGGAGGGATGATGGGGGGTGATAAAACTGAAGCACCAAAATTGTGAAAAGTCACCGGGGAGGTGCTTTACAACTGTTTTACAACTCGGGATAATTGGTCATTATAAAAAGATGTTTTGATAACGATATGGCGCGCGAAAATAAATGTTGGGGGCTTTGCATTGTTGGCTTTAACAACTTTTGGCTTTCGACCTCTATTTCATAACTGTTGATCGCCATTGCCACGGCTTGCTTGACTCTCTTACTATCCAACGGCTTTTTTACAAACTGACAGACATATCCACATCTAATAGCATTTATTGCTGCTTCAGATTCCACAAAAGTTGTCATAATAATCCCCATAGTATTGGGCGACCGCTCCTTTACTCTTTTTAGAAATTCTATTCCGCTCAATTAGGGAAAAAGTCAATTGATAGTAATTCTGTAGTGCAAGATAATGCCGAAAAATCGAGTTAGATTTGGCATAGTAGTCTGCTTTGACATGAAAAAAGGGGTTGTCAAAAATGACCAACCCCTTGGTTTTTTTGGTGCCGGAGGTCGGAATCGAACCGACACGGGGTTGCCCCCGCGGGATTTTGAGTCCCGTGCGTCTACCAATTTCACCACTCCGGCTTAAATGGAATTTATAGGGAATTGGTACCCAATGTCAATAGAATTGAACGCACCGAATTTTTCATGAATAATTTAGTTTTCTTTTTTTATTTAGACCCCAGTACGATCTGCCGGCCTGTTCCGGTAATTCTACGGAGACCTACGGGGCAGGCAGGATTTAGCCCGGTTAAATGGCTTTCAGATTTAACGGGACAGGCACGATCTTCAGGATTTTCTTTTCCCCTCTCCGGACGAAAGGGGAAAAACCAAGTCCGCTGACGCGGAGGTGCTCATCCGAGTATATCTGCAAGTGCGCCACAAGCGCACTTTTAATATACAGATTAAAGGTGTACGCTGATACTGTCCTTTTGTTCGGCCGACATGGCCGAACAAAATTAATCATATCGGCCGTGAACAATTGCATTAGGTATTAGTAATAGTGTGAAGATGGAGAGTTATATCTTTAGAAAGTCGTTTACGGATAAGCCGGATTGCGAAATGATGGATCTTAATGTTTTTTTAGGTATATCTTTTCCTGGATGGTTAGGGATCACCGCTCTTTTTTTGGTTTCGGGATTATACCAGATCTCGTGACTGCCCTTTGCCTGGCGATCAAAAACAAATCCTGCGTTTTTGAGTTTACGGATTCCCTGAATGGGTGTTAGGCTTGGCAGTTTTGTCATGCGGCGATCGAAACGGGAATTTTGACTTCAATGGCAACCTTATCGGCCCTTGCTGCTTTTAAGGCTTCGGGAAGTGCATCTCCATGTTCAAGGTATGATTCCACTAGTTTGCGTGCCACGTCCTGAGCTATCTCCATTGTCTCTGCAACAGTCCTGCCCTGGGCCAGCAAATCCGGAAGATCCTTGCTCGTGGCGAGATAGCCTCCTTCTTCCAGAGATTCAATCTTGATGTTTATAAGAAGTTCAGACATGATGGTTTTCCTTTAGTGTCATTCAATTAAAAATATATGAATTTCGCAAATTTGTCAAAGATTTTGTCTAAACCAAAAATACCGCCTATCCAAAATTTGTCATTATTCTTCATTCCTATTTCTCTGCCTATTCAGCAGAAAAAATGATCGGTGTTCATCCGTGTATACCTGCAGTTATTTTCATATAAGAAATCCGGGTTAGTCGAGGATTGCAAATATGTCTTTTGCAGGGACAGCACCTTCTCTTAAAATTTTGGGCACATCGACGGTAACATCGATGACGGTTGAGCCGGTGCCGCCTTCAAGCGGCCCGGCGTCAAGCATAAGATCCAGCTTGTCGGCAACCAGAGGGTCCAGATCGGTAACTCGTGAGCACCCGCCGCGGCCGGTAAGGTTGGCGCTTGTGGCGGTTATGGGGACTTGAACCGCATTGGTCAAGGCAACGGCTACCGGATGCTGCGGCAGACGGACGCCTATTTTACCGCTGCCGGCGGTTAAATTTCGTGGTAAGGTTGCATGGGCCTCAAAAACAATTGTGATATCGCCCGGCCAGAAACTTTCCATTATTTTCACGGCGGCTTGCGGCACATTGCGCACCAGCCAGGACAGATCATCCTGGTGGTTTATCAGTACAGAGAGCGGTTTGTCATAAGGCCGCTGTTTGATTGCAAAGACCCGGTCAACCGCTTCAGAGTTTAGAGCGTCGGCTCCCAGCCCGTAAAGGTAGCGGGTGGGAAACAAGACAATCCCGCCGTTCTTTATAACCCGTGCAGCCTCGCTGATTAAATCCGGACGGGGGTTTGAAGGGCTTACTTTAATAATCTTGCTCAAGTATCGCACCTAACTTGACTGTTTATCTTCTAAGTGATGGTTTTGAGGTAAGCGTTTAATTCGTTTTGTTTACGCTCAAATAGAGTTTGAAACTAATTGAGCGAAAGTCGAGGATGTGCCAGATCTAAGGCATCGAGGGCGAAGCCGTAGTAAAACTACTGCGAGCCCTCGATAACGCGGGTCGAAAATCCCGCGTCAGCGGGGAGATGGCGTATCATCGGCTTTTGCTAAGTTTTTGTGCCTTCAGCTCAACGTGTTCCGCAAGCTCCTTTTTAAATGCTTCCAGTCGGCTTGCAAGTTTGGAATCTGAAAGGGCAAGTATCTGGGCTGCCAGGATACCGGCATTGCGTGCGCCGGATTTCCCAATGGATACAGTGGCGACCGGAACACCCGGGGGCATCTGAACCGTCGAAAGCAGCGCATCAAGTCCCTGAAGGCAGGAAGAATCTATGGGAACACCGATGACCGGAAGCGATGTGTAGGCTGCCATGGCTCCTGCCAGATGAGCTGCGTGTCCGGCCCCGGCGACGATAACTTTCAGGCCTCGTTTGCTTGCCGTAGAGGCGTATTCAGCGGCTCGCTGGGGGCTTCTGTGCGCTGATGCCACCGTCATTTCAAAAGGAATGCCCAACTTTTTCAAGATCGATGCAGCTTCTTCCATAACCTCAAGGTCTGAATCACTACCCATAACAATACCTACTTCAAAAGATCGATCAGAGGGATTTAAAGCCTTCTTTCGTTTTTTCAAAACACCTCCTAATTTTTTATGAAATATTCAGGTCAGCGTAATAGGTCAGGCACTAAGACACTAAGATTATAGTACTAATTTAAATTGTCACCTGTCATTGGAGTGCTACGCTTGAGGAGCACTTCGTTTGAGGAGCGGCCTGGCGGCCTTGAGGGGTATTGATAAAAAGACTTTTTCCCCTTAAGCGAAGCGATCCTAAAGCGTAGCGCTCTTCAAGCATAGCGGTCTTTTTTTATATGACCAATGGAACCAATTTGACCAATAAAACTGAATCATTAAGCTTTATAATCCATACTCCTTCTTTGTGCCTTCGTGGCTGAACTGTTACGGATTAGCGAGTTCTTCCAACATGGATTTCTTTTTTTTATCGAGTTCCTGGCGGCTGATGCCGGCACCTTTGATTCCGCCGTTTAAGGCAATTTCCGCGAGGTGATATTCTCCGCTTTGCGTGATCTGCAAATCCAAGTGAGCATAAGGAAATTTGCCCCTTTCTATGACAGATCGACAAAATTTCTCCTGCTCTTGGTCTAAAGCATAAGGATAATACTTGCCACCAGAGGATATGTTCATTCTGAAATTGTTCGGATTGTGCCGGCCGTATGCCTCGATATAATCAGCTACAATGATGACGCGCACATCGGTTAAATCATTCAGAAAAGGCTGCAGGACAAAAGGGTATGAAGATTTAGACAGAGCCACTATATTATAAAGTGTTTCGATGTTTTCCCAGCGCCGCACACCATGGCCGCAATGCATGCCCTCTTGCTTGGTTAGCACAGCTCTGATGCCGTGTTTGTTATATTGATTGATGGCATCGATCAGATCCATTCGGCGAGTAATAACCGATGTGCGCGGCAGCATCCAGGCCTTAAAGATTAAGGCCTGGGCAACCTTGGACCTGTTTAGATTCTGTGAAAGGGGAGATGGAAGGCAAATGACGCCGCGTTCAAGCAGGTCGATCAGCACCGATTGGTTCAGATATTTAGATGACAGCATGCCGATAAAAATATCCCCAGGGCCAAGGTCATGATAGTGTGCCTTGAGCTTCCGGTTGCTTCTGATGATCATGGCCTCTTCACCTGTTGGACTTTTTATCCTCTAAACTGAGCTCGATTAATTTATCAAGAAGTTGGCTGAAATCTATTCCGGCAGCTTTCGCGGCTTGGGGTAAAAGGCTGGTTGGAGTCATACCGGGGATGGTGTTGGTTTCAAGGACATACAGCTGTCCATCAGCAAGAATCATGTCGGTGCGGCTGTAGCCTTTACAGCAAAGCGCGCGGTGCGCCATTTTGGCATAGGATTGCGCCTTTTGAGTCGTGGCCTCATCTATGCGGGCCGGACATATTTCTTCAGTGGCACCGGGTGTATATTTGGCGGTGTAGTCGAAAAAATCAAACTCTTTTCCGGGAATAATTTCGACAATTGGCAGAGCTTGTAGCTCTTCGTTGCCGATAACCCCTCCGGTGAGCTCAACTCCTTTTATATAGGATTCGATCATGACTTCATGATCTTCGGCAAAGGCCTTTTCCAGAGCATCGTTGAGGGCATCTTCGGATTTAACGATAGAGAGTCCGATGCTTGATCCACTGGTGACAGGCTTGATGACCAGGGGCATCCCCAGTTGATCGACAACCGCACGTGTTTCTATCATGTCGATGGATTTAAAAGTCATATCAGGCGCCACCGGAATGCCGGCGTTTTTATAAAGCTGCTTGGAGACCAGTTTGTTCATACCGATAGCACTTCCCAGTACACCAGAGCCTTGATAGGGGATGTTCAGAAGATCCAGAAGCCCTTGAACCGTACCGTCTTCGCCATAAGGTCCGTGAAGAATTATCAGTGCAGCATCGATACCGGCTGCATCTGCAACCAGCTGCGGGAGGTCTGTTTTGGGATCATAACGGATGACCTCGTACTTGTCGCGATCCAGAACTTCATAGACCTGATTTCCGCTGGCAATGGAGACGTCGCGTTCGGAAGATATTCCACCTGAAAGAAGTGCAATAGATAGCTTTGTCATAAGATCACCTTTCAGAATGTTAGTGAAAAATTCAGACTTAGTCCCTTAAGTGCAAGTTTTTGGTATTTTATGGCAAACATCAATTGTTGAGCAGTACATTATTTCACGCCAAGGCGCAAAGCCCGCAAAGGAAAACAAAGATAATTTTTTAAAGAATCTTGGCGTCTTTGCGCCTTTGCGTGAGAATCCTATTTAATTCCGGTTTATCCGGGTCAAGGTTTTAAGATTTGCTGCTTAACTTTGTTATATTCGTCAAGGGTAATCAGGTTATCTTCAAGCATACGAACAAGCTCGGTCAGCTCTCGGACGCGGACGGTTGCCGGATCTTCGAGTTGTTGCAGGGGCTGCCTGGCTGCTTCGCTGCTCAACGCCGGCGTGCTGCCGGGCCTGCCGATCTTAAAGGATGCGATGCCCCCCAGAAAACTGATTTCAATTGGACTGGAGCCCAGCCGGGAAGAACTCATCATTTCCCCCAGGGTTTTCCCATCTTTTTGAAGTCGTTTGTAAAAATGATAGCCCGAAGCTAAAATGATTGCTGCGCCGCCGATAAAAATCCATAACATGTAATTAATAATACCGCGGAAAAAAATGACCAACATGACCAACCCGGCGATCAGGAGAACATGCAGAACAAGAATAAAATAGGCCATTAAGACACTTTTAAAATGTTTATTTTCCTCGCTTGTTTTATTAAATGCCATAGGTTTAACGTTGTTTTTACGGATTCATCAATATTATGATTCAAAACGGCTGACCAGCTTCTCTTCGTATTGCTGCGGCATTTCAAGCATAACGGAGGTGTTTCGAAGCGTATTCAACTTCATGATCAAAAAGTTCAGTTTTTTTAAGGTTCGATATTTTTCAGCCGTGTCTTGCATGCCGGCCAGAAGATCCTCGGTCTGTTTGATTTCCTTTTTCAGCTCAATTTCAGGCGGGAGAAAATCTGCATTTTTTAATATTTTATAGGCTAAACGGAGTTCTTCCGATACACAGCGGCCATCATCGAGTTTTAGCGGTTTGCCGGAACCTTCGAGGTTGTCAAACTCCCCATTTTTGTGAGCGTTTAAAATACGCGTTTCCACGATTTTTGTGAAACCCGGAATCATTACCAATTCCTCTTTTGCGTTCATCTTGGCGCAAGGCTATAATGTTACATCCTCATTTAACTTAACTAAGGTATAATACATCCTAAAACAGTTTTTCAAGGGATAATGTGGTTTTAACCCACATTTCTGCTAAAGAGTTTATAATTAATCTGCAAGGGGATCTCTATGCCGGTTGCGTGCCGGTTCCAATTCCACCCGCTTGGGCCAGAAACCGTATCTCAACCGGTGGACCAGCAGACGAGCATCACTGAGCAGCGTCAACAGGCTGGGAACCAGCACCAGGGTTAAAACGGTTGCAAAGGCAATACCTGCAGCTATGGAAAGCGCCATGGGGATGAGAAACTTGGCCTGCAGATCCGTTTCCATAATCAACGGAGCCAGTCCGCCCACCGTACTGATCGAAGTAAGAAAGATGGCCCGGAAACGCCGCGCACCGCCGCTTAGGATGGCCTCGAAAAAGGGCATGCCCTCGGCGATGTTTTCGTTGATCCGTTCGATCAGGACAATGGCGTCGTTGACTACCACACCTGTAAGGGCCACCATCCCGAATATACTCATGATTGACAGGTCATACCCTAGCAGCAGGTGCCCCATAACCGCACCGATGATTCCAAACGGTATCGTAAACATAATGATAAAAGGCTGGGCATAGGAGCGGAACATAGTGGCGATAATAATGAAAATCCCTAAAAGGGCCAGTGGGTACCCCACATACAGACTGTCGAATGACTCCCGCATCTTTTTCTGCTCTCCCTGAAGGTTCACATGGATTTTCGGATACCGTCGCTTAAGCTGCGGGAAGAAGTTTGCTGCAAGCTCGGCGAAAATCTCGTTGGCGTTGGCTTTTTTGGTATCCACGCCGGCACTGACCACCACCCGGCGCATCCCGTCGGTTCTGGTAATAGTGGTGTATCCCGGAGCAAAAGAGATGTCCGCCACCGACATCAACGGAACTTCATGCCCGCCGGGAGTCCTTATGCGCACCCTTTCAAGGTCTGAAATCCGGCTGCGCTCAGCGGCCGTATAGCGAACCTTGATGCGGACGTCGTCCCGTCCCCGTTGCAGACGCACGGCTTCATCCCCGTAATAACCGGCATAGATCTGTCTTGCCAGATCTTGGACGGTCAGCCCCATAGTTCGGGCTTCGGGCTTTAGCTGAAGACGCAGCTCGTTTTGCCCCGGCGAATAGTCGCTGTTGATCTGGTAGACCCCCTCAAATCTGCGGAGCCGCTCCATAAGATCACCGGCGGCAGCCAGAATAGTGTCCATATCATGCCCCTGAAGCCATACTTCAATAGGAGCCCCTGGAGGTCCGGCCTGCAATCCTTTAAATGTCAAAGATTTTACACCCGCTAACGGTCCTATTTCCTTTTCCCACTGAACCATCAAATCTTTGGAATGAACCCCGCGACGCTCGGAATCGAGCAGTATGGCCTGCACCGAACCGAGGTGAGGCCCTGACTGGGGTATGTCTTCGATAGTCTGGCCGATCAGGACCAGGCGGTCTTTGATCATTGGATCTCCTGATCGGGTTTTGATGCGTTCAGCCAGGCGCAGCAGAGCGGCGTCGATCTGCTCGATCGCTTGCCGGGTAACCTCCGGCGGTGTCCCGCTGGGAAATTCTACGGTCGATGTCATGATAAATCCGTCAACCTCAGGAAAAACTTCAAACTTGAGAACGCCTCCCCTGATCAGCCCGATGGTCAACAGCAGAATACTGATGGCGATACAAAATGAAATATAGCGCCAGTAAAGGGCCTTGCTCAATAGCGGTGTGTAAATGCGGTCCACAAACCATTCCATGGACGAACTGGTCAGGCGGTGCACTATCTCCAGCTTGCGAGTTAAGAAATGATGATTAGTACTGTTCGCATTGGGGTCCGGTAGATGGCTGAGATGAGCCGGCAGCAGCAGCAGACATTCCAGCAGGGATACCGCCAGGCAGGCAATCACCACCGCAGGCATGATGGCGATGAACTTGCCCATAATTCCACCGACATAGAAAAGCGGTATAAACGCCACTATGGTTGTAATCACAGCCGCAGTCACCGGCATACCCACCTCGACGACACCGTCGACGGCCGCCTTTAAAGGCGGCTTGCCCTGCTTGCGGTGGAAATAAATCGCTTCGCCCACCACAATGGCATCATCAACTACAATACCAAGAACCATGATCAGTCCGAACAGCGATATCATGTTGATGGTGCCGCCGATGGCCCACAGTATGACCAGGGCGCCGGCAATGGAAATAGGGATTCCCATGCCGCCCCAGAAAGACAGGCGGGCGTTTAGAAACGACCACAGCACCAGAAAGACAATCATCAGACCGATAAGGCCGTTTTTGGTTAAAAGATTGATACGCGACCGCAGCATCTGGGTATTGTCATAAAGTATTTTGAAATTGGCGCCGTCCGGCAGTTGCTGCTGCTTTTGCAAGATAAACTGATGCACAGCCTCTGATATGACCAGAGCGTCTTCTTCTTTGGTTTTATAGACGATGAGCATGACAGAGGGTTTGCCGTTTATCAGGGCATTGATGGGGTCTTCCGTAAATCCGTCGTTAATGGCGGCCACACGATCCAGGGTAATGATATCACCCTGGGGTCGGGCCAGGATGACGATGGAAGCGAGCTCCTCACCCGTGTATTTGCGTCCCATGGTTCGCACCCGGATCTCTTCGCCCCGGGTGCGGATGGTTCCGCCTGCCAGGTTCAGGCTGCTGCGCCGCACAGCAGCGACCACCATGTCAAAGGTTAGCCCGTATTCACGCAGCCGCTGTTCGGAAACCTCGATGCCGATTTCATATCCGCGGGCACCGAAAATTTCCACACGAGAAACTTGGGGAAGCTGCTGGATTTCGTCTTTAGTTTTCTCCGACCACTCCTTGATCCTGCGCTCGGACATATCCCCGGAAAGGTAGAGCAGCAATACCGGATCTTTGAGCATCAGTTCGGTAATAACCGGCTTTTCGGCATCGACCGGAAAAGTAGAGATAGCGTTCACCTTGGATCGGACTCTGTCGAGAACATCGCTTACATCGTAATCTTTTTTGACTTCTATAATGGCGGTGCCGATATTTTCGCTCGACTCGGTGGTGTACTGCTTGATACCTTCCAGGCCTTCTACGGCCTCTTCGATCTTTTGACTGATACCCTCTTCGACCTCTTCAGGGTCGGCTCCGGGGTAGGGGACCGAAATCGTGATCATATCCAAAGAAAATTCCGGGAAAGTCTCCCGGATCATGGACATGGCGGCGATACCCCCGGCAATCAAGATCAGAACGAGAGCGATATTGGCAAATACCGTGTTGCGGGCAAATGCCGCCAATAAGTTCTTCATGATGGCCTTTTCTGTTTGCTTTTTATCGTGAGTAATGTATTTTCCAGCGGATCGATAAGCCGGGTGGTGACAACCGTATCACCGGCATGCAGGCCTGCGCTTATGTAAACGTTTTCTCCTTCCACGCGGGCCACTTTTACCGGTACAGTTTTCAGGCGATTGTCAAGGACAACATATACCGTATTTTCAAAACTGACTGCCTGCCGGGGGAGTCGGAAAACGTTATGCAGGGTTCTGCCCTCAATCTTCACCGAGCAGAACATACCTTCGACCAGGGGCAAAGATTCCGGGTTTTTTTTAGTTGCAGTTTCAGCATCAACCCGCACGGCAACGGTAAGGGTGCGAGTTTGCTGATCGAATTTCACTACCCGGTGCAGCCGGCCTTCCCAGGTTTGTCCGTTATTATTCTCCGTCCAGCGGACGATGCTCGGCACTTTTTCAAGGCCGGAAAACCATGCGGTTGCTTTCTCTGTTTTTTCTTTTTTAAAACGGAGCCACCGTTGCGCATCCCGGCTGTCCAAGGGCACCTGGATTTCTAAAACCGAATCATCCGCCAGGACGGCGACATTTTGCCCCGGAGTGACATACTGACCCTTTTCCAGTGCAACCGATTTGATACGTGCATTAAAGGGCGCGCGGACCTCGCAGCGTTTAAGATTGGTCTCCGCCGTTGCCAGAACCTGTGCTATCTGGCTGGTCAGATCAGCCGCTGAAAGAATCATCTTCTCAGCCGCTTCAACACCTGCTTGAGTGCCGACGCTGTTCTTTTCCAGCAATACCCGGACGCGTTCATGTTCTTTTTTGGCAAGTTCTTGACTGCGCTTGAGGATTTTCAGGCGTTCCCTGCCGGTTTTGAGGACAATCATATAATCGGTTGGATCAATTTTAAAAAGGACTTCTCCTTTAGGGATAATTTCACCGGCTTTCAGTCTAGGGTGTATCGTGACAATTTTTCCGGCAACTTCGGGCGCTATCGGCACCACAGTCAATGCTTTTACTTCACCATAGCCGGAAATCAACACGAGGATATCTTCTTGTTCAACCTGCAGAGCCTCTACCTTTAGGGGACGTTCGCCGTTTTTGGCCTCGGCCGGAGGGGTTTTCATCCTCGAGAGGATTCCCATTCCCATCACACCGGCAAACAGAACGATGATGGAAACTATAATGCTGACAAGCACAACCATAGCCGGTTTTTTTGATTTCTCGATTTTTTTAAACTCCATCTGACTTCACCTTTTATTCTTCTTGAACTGCACAGCGAGCGCATTTCCCGCAAGAAGCTTGATGGAGCGTAGCGGAAATCCCGCTCAGCGGGGCTGCGGGGTTAGCGAGCGAATCAAAAAATAGACAGCATTCCTTACAGTCGAAGATTCCCTGCAGCCTGCTGCAGGGAGCTTCAAATAACGGGTGGTAAGGCGGCAGGAAAGGTGGAGCGCATCCGGGCGCACTCAGGCATCGCATGCGTATGCTGGATATTCCTTGCGGAGGAAACGTTAAGAATGAGTAAATTGCAGGATTCTATGTTTTACTTAAACCGATTCTTGATGATGCCAAACGATTTATGCAGACACGTTGTCGCCGCAAACAAAGATCCCGTTACCGGGCGATCTGCAGCAACCTCGACTTTCGCTCAATAAAGGTTATAGAATATCCGCCGGGGACTCAATCCTCCAGATTCTCCACATTGGTGCCGAAGGGTTGCGCCGCCGCCTCGTCTGTATCTGAGAAAATGAGCTCAGCGGCCATCTCAGCGACATCCGTAATTATCTCACGACAGTAAAGAGCATGCTCCCGAGAAAGCCAGGCTGCGTGCCATTTGGAGGTCAACTCTCTACAGAGTGTCTCCCCGTACTTTTCTTTGATTCGATTCGGAATCTGATTGAACAATCTGTATAGACCCGGTTTTCCGTAAAGCTGTTCTTTCGATTTCTTGAGAACTTCCTTGCCTTCTCCCTCGGGAAGGACGCTTCTTCCGTGGACGGCACTGACGGCCATGACAGCCCCAGCGACAGCGCCGCAAGTATCGCCGTAGAGCCCGATGCCGCCGCCGAATCCCGTTGCCAGTTTTTTCACTTCCGGGGGCAATCCGGTCTCCACCAAAGAGAGCACCGCTTCGGTAACGCACTCGGCGCAATTGTACCCCAAAGAAAAATTTTTCCTCGCTCTTTGTCTTATTTGCTCTATTAGCTCTTCTTTATTCATTTTTTGGCACCCTCTGCATCCGTAATTATGTAATTGCTAAAGCACTCTTTTTGCTAGAGTATTTTGTATTTGGTGTTTAGTGTTTGGTGATTCAACAAGCTGGTATGTTGGTATATATTTGAAACAAAACACTAAATACTAAAAACTAAACACCTGATGAATTCGGCTTTATACGAATTTATCAATCTTTTTGAAGAGTTGTTTTTGCTGTTGGTAGGGTAAAGCAAAAGCGGCTCCCCTTTTGACTTTCACTTTCAACCCAGATCTTTCCTTGATGGGCTTCCACGGCCATCTTACAGAAGGTCAACCCCAAGCCGGTTGTATGTACACGTCCCTCGCTTTTTTTGTCAAGCTGGAAATATTTGTCAAAAATGTTTTTGTGGTGCTCGGCAGGCACACCGGGGCCGTTGTCCTTAACGAAAAATATGATCTCTGCAGACGGCAAATACTCAAAACCCACCTCAATGGTATTATCAGGAGGTGAATAGTTGATGGCGTTCGTTAAAAGATTTTGTAAAATTCGGAGCAGAATGCCGCGGTCGCCCCAGAAAAAATCGGTAGTTTCAGAGGCTGGAAAGTTTTCCGCAAAAGTCAGGTTTTTCAGCTCGAAAAGACCAAAGAGCCTGGCCAGAGCCTCTTTGAGCAGGTCCTGAGGATCAATCTTTTCATGGACCAGCTTGAGCCGGTCTTCTTCAAGCTGGGCAATATCCAGCAGATTGAACACCATGGAGTATAATGTATCACACGCTGTTTTACCGGCGTTCACATATTCGCGGTCTTCGTCGGAAACAGCATAAGAGAGAATGTCAAGATTTGCTATCAATTCCGAAACCGGCCCTTTTAAATCGTGGATCAGCATATTGTAAAAGTCGGTTTTAAGCTGTTCCAACTTCTCTAATTGAAGGTTCTTCTGCTGTAAAGTGCGCTTTTTCCTTTCTAAAGATTCTGTCAGGCGTTGATTTTCAAGAGCACCGATGACATGCCCCGCTAAAATTAACAGGGATTTCTGTTCCTCTTGGGGAAAAGAATCCTCACCTATCTTATTCGTTGCAGTTATGATTCCAATAACCTTATTTTTGACGATGATAGGTACCAGCAACAAGGCGCATCCTTCATAGTGCTCAAAACGCTCCGGGAAAATATCACTGGTGGAAATATCTTCGACATACAAAAGGTCTTTATGTATGCAAACCCAGGAGGAGGGAGATTCCTGATCGAGACTTTGCTTTATGCCTATCAAGTCGGTATTGGTCGAGGCCGCAACTTTAATGCTCTTAGAGCCTTTCACAAGCATGATAGAACTGCTTTTGACACGCATGTGCCGGACAATTTCAAGAATAATATGCTGCAGTTTCTCCTTGAAATCGAGGTGCTGGTCATTGGAGATGGAATTAATTTTTATTAAAACTTCAAGCAATTCTTTAGCGCTTGCCATTGGCTTCTTCCTCACATTTTAACACAACTTTGTAAAAGCTCTTGGGCTTCTTTATGGTCCGGGTCGATTTTTAACAATCTTTTCAAAACTGTTTCAGCCCAAATCGGCTTGCCTAAAGATATATAATCCTGGGCAAGGTGGAGTTTAACTTCCAGGTTTGCGTCATCATTTTTTTCCGCTTCAATCAAATATGGTAATGCTTTTTTGACATCACCTAAAGATTCCCATGTTTTACCCAGCTTAAAAAGAAGGTCCGTCCGTTGCGGCAGTTGACTTATCAGCTCCTTGAAAAGGGAGGCGGCATACTCTCCTGCTCCGTTCTCAAAACAAAAATCGGCAACTTCCTCCTGAAGCACTAAAGGAGTTCTCGAAAATTTGAAAGCCTGGGTAAATACCTTAATGGCTCTGGGGGTCATGTTCCTTTGAACCAGGGTCTTGCCAAAACTGATTCCGCGGTCAAGGTGGCGCGGGCTGATCGCCATGGCTTTTTCAAAGTAATGATGAGCATCATCGATTTTATCCTGCTTGAGATACAACTCCCCAAGATTATGGCAAGCGATCACATCCATATGATTCATCCGGGCGGCCTGCAACAACCACTTTTCAGCCTCTTCTAAAGCCCCTTTTTTTAAATGAAAATAGCCCAGTTCACGGATGGCTCGGGATGAATCCGGATCCAATTCCATGGCCAGCAGGGCTTCTTGGATGGCCGCATCCAGATCGCCTTCTTCTTCAAAATCCCGGGCTCTTTTAAGATGGGCGACAATGGGAGGAGGATTGTTGGCTTTGGCAACGACATCGACAACCTTGTTTCCCAGTATCTTGATGGTCAAAGGCTTCAATATCAAGGCATCAACATAGGACTCAGCCGCCTCGGCCACATAATCTTGGTAGGCCTGGGCCGTAATCATAATTACCGGTATATCTCTTAATATCCGGTCATCCCGAATAACGCTTAAGGCTTCACCGCCCTGCATCTCGGGCATATTGTAGTCCATCAAAACTAAATCGATGGGCTCCTTGCGCAGGATGCGCAAAGCTTCTCTTCCATTATGAGCATAGAAAAACTGATCACCGTATCCGATGGTTTTCATCATGCGATGTATGGATTTGCACATGGTGATGATGTCATCCACGATCAGTACGGTCATCTCTTTCAGATCGATCATAACAGGTTTCCCATGATGGCTGTTGCTGATTATTTTATCGTTGCCGCTTTTAATTGAAGCTCCCTGCAGCGACTCGACTGTCTTCGACCCTGAGCTCAGGCCGAAGGGAGCTCATCGAAGTCAAGCTGCGGGGTTAGCGAGCGCTGTGCAGTTCAGGTTAACCTTCAAAACATATTTCGATTGTAAAACTTCCGCATAGAATACCACTACCATGCTCTTTTTTAATTTTGCATCTAAGATCTTGGGCAAAATTGAATGTTTGGAAACAGCCTCGAAAATAGAGGCGATGATCTAATCGGCTGACTGAAGACGATTAGATTTCACTGTAATATTCAAATGATATTACAATCCTATCTTCAAATAACATAGTCGCACCCAAACTGCAAATATTTTCATTTGTGCAGGATGATCAACTCGGATTTCTAACGATCCAGGTTTGTCCGAAGGGTGAAATTCTATTTTTTAAACAGATAGGATTGAAAACAAAAAGTTTTAGCTAACCCATCATAACCGGGCCGGAGGCTTTGCGTCCCACTCTTTCGAGAGGTTTGCCTTTTCACAACTTTATTCTATTATCGGCAGAAAAACTAGAGATCTTTAGAGCTATTTGGTCGAAAATCAATAAAAACCGGTTAAAATGGAGCAAGCGATCGTCTTGACTTTCCATTATCTGAATGCCAGAGTATGGTTATGAAAACACAAGGTATTCACGTGAGGGAATGGCCTGATCTGAAAGCGCCCATTTTAATTGCGGGCTTTGACGGCTGGGGCAATGCCCTGGACGTTTCCAGAGGCATGGCCGCCTTTTTAATCCGCAAGCTGAAGGCGCAGTCTTTTGCCGAGATCAATCCGGATACCTTTTACCTCTATGATATCAATCGTCCTGAAGTAGATATAGAAGCCGGAACTCTGAAGCACCTTGCACCTCCGGGAGGAACATTTTATGCCTCCCGGATCGAAACAGGCTCCAACGATCTTGTTATTCTAGAGGCCGTCGAGCCCAATCTGCAATGGTATCGTTTTGCAGACGAACTGTTTTCCCTTTGCCGCCAACTCGGAGTCGAAACCGTTATTACCCTGGGAAGCATGTATGACGGCGTCCTCCATACGGATCGGATTATTTCAGGTATTGCCTCAAACGCAGAGGTTTTTTCCAGGCTTAAACAGAAAAACGTAATTCCTGTTTCCTATCAGGGGCCCAGTGCCGTTCATTCCACTCTTCAGTCTGAAGGTGTTAAACGGGGTTTCCAATGCATCAGTCTATGGTGCCATTGCCCGTATTACCTTCAGAATACAAAACATTACGGTATGATGTCCCATTTAGGAGCGGTGCTTTCATCTTTAGGACAATTCGAGCTGGACACACAAGACCTTGACGCCCGCTGGGAAGAGCGTGAAGATCAAATTGAAGATATTATCGAAAAAAGCCTTGAGCTAAAAACTATTGTCAACGAAATTCGCAAGGCCAAAGTACGCGGAACCTGGGAAAGCATGAAAAGATCCACCAAAGGCGAAAAAGTTATCAACCTTAAGGATTTTTTGCCGCCGCAATAACTTGGAAAAATCAAGTATGGAGGAGAATATTAGTGCTTGCCGATAAAACCGACATCCTGATTGCCGGCGCAGGCATCATTGGGCTCACCGTGGCAAGAGAGCTGATTGCCTGTGGATATGATGAAATCGTTATCATCGAAAAAGAGCCGGAACTCGGTTTGCATGCCTCCGGCCGCAACAGTGGTGTCCTGCATGCGGGAATCTATTACAGCCCCGACAGCCTAAAAGCTAAAATGTGCCTTAAGGGTAATTTCCTGATGAAAGCATACTGTAAGGAAAAGGGATTGCCGATTCTTGAAAAGGGTAAGGTCATCGTTGCCCGCGATGATGCCGAGCTGCCGGCACTTGATGAGCTTTATCACCGGGCAACGGCCAACGGCGCCAAGGTAGAAATTATCGACGAAAAGCAGCTGGCGGAGATCGAGCCTAACGCCAAAACAACCGGCAAGGCCCTGTATTCGCACCACACCGCCCAGGTGGATCCCAAAGCGGTTTTGCAAAGTATTCGCAAAGAACTTGCCGGCAGCGGGAAGGTGAAAATAGTCACCAATTGCCGCTTAAAGGGTCTTGTCGGTACCCGCACGGCAGTCACCACCCGCGGCAAAATCGCATTTTCCCGCTTCATTAACTCTGCCGGTGCCCACTGCGACCTGGTGGCTCAGGCCTTTGGTTACGGCTATAATTATCGCCTCATTCCTTTCAAGGGGATCTACCGCAAACTGAAAAAGACCGCACTCTATTCAGTCAATGGCAATATCTATCCGGTGCCGGACATTCGTAACCCCTTTTTGGGCGTTCATTTCACCCGCAGTGTCCACGGCGATGTCTATCTTGGCCCCACCGCCATCCCGGCCTTTGGCCGTGAAAACTACGGAATATTTACAGGCATAGATTCTGAAGGCCTGTCGATTGTCCTGTCCGATATAGTTCTCTTTTGCCTCAATTCCCAATTCCGGACGGTTGCATTCAGCGAACCCAGAAAATATGATTCTTCCTTTTTTTTCCGCAACGCCGGCAAGCTCGTTAAGCGCCTCAACCCTGAGGATATCGAATCGAGCAGCAAGGTTGGGATTCGTGCCCAGCTTGTTGACTGGAACACCAAAGAAATGGTGATGGATTTTTTACTGCATCAAGACGGCGATGCCGTCCACATATTAAACCCTGTCTCGCCGGCGTTTACCTGCTCCATGGAACTTGCCAGGCAGATCGTAAAAAAATACTTTTGATGGCGTCGTAAAAAGTCCCATCTACGGCGTTATTGAAATTGACTTTTGGACATTTACCCTGTTATAATTTGACATAAGATCTCAGACTGATTTCCGACTCCTCAGATTTTTATGTTGCGCTCTTATCCCTCACTCGATCTTCTCTAGCGCATTGTTGTCTAACTTATAATTTCAGGCTTCGATTTTACGCACCTTTTTTTGATTGGCAATGCGCTTTAATCTTCCTGCTGTTAGGGCTTTTTGGACGGAGGGCCCATGATCATAGGATACCTTAAAATGCCGATATTCGGCCCCATAGGGAACCAGCCGTTCCCTTTGGGGGAATTAATTGCCGGCGATTGTTACCATGGAAAATGCTAACATTTGTTTACCTTGGTTTAGACGCTTTCAATCTCATAATCATGGGCTCCAACATGCATTTCTTGCAGCCTTTGACGGTTTGAGATGAAAGGAGGAAACCATGTTTATCAAACAATCAGATCTTTTTTGGGAAATGGACAAGGCTGTTGTTAAAGATATTATGGGCACTGCCGTAAGGGAATCCTATCAGCAGGAAGAGTTTCTCTTTCATGAGGGAGATCCCGCTGATTACTTTTATATATTAATCAAGGGACGTGTGAAGCTGAGCATCTGCGAAACCGGACCGGTGGTTTACACGGTAGATAACGCCGGTGAAGCGTTTGGCTGGTCGAGCCTGACCGGCCGCGAGGCATACTCTGCTTCGGGGCAGTGCTTGAAGCCGACGGTATTGGATAATTTTCATAGAGCGGAATTTGCAAAGGTTCTTGAAAAACATCCGGAACAAGGGCTTCATTTTTATAAACGCCTGGCGGGACTAATCGGAAATCGACTGCTGTGGAGTTACAAGATGCTTACGTCAACAGCCAAGGCCGAAGATACGCCTTCCTTCGGTACCGGCCAGATCCAGGAGTCGGAGGCTGCAGCATAAAAACCAGGTAGGACTGAACTACGACAGCGAGCTCCAGTGAAATGTGCCTTGCATTTCACGGGGCTGGCTGAACTTACCATTTTGCAAAGGTCTCAGGCTCTAATCTGCATATACGCCGCCCCTCGTGGCGGTCTTTTTTTTGGAAAATCCTTCCCAAAATCCGGTTTTTATAATATATGTTCGTGATACTTTCGATTACATGACGGGAGGGCTGTATGCGGAAAATCAAAGCATTTTTATTTTTAGTAACGATAACAATCATCGCCACTTATACCGGTGGTGGCGCTCTTGCAGCGGAAGTAACCAAGGTAAATGTCAGTAGAGGTCATGTTTATATCGATGCAGGGAAAGAGGCCGGATTTATCATGGGGGCCGATGTTTGCTTCTATTCAGTTGAAGGTGCAACAATTGCCTGCGGCACCGTCCGCCAGACTTCAGCCGCCCGGGCCACGGTAAAAGTAGAAAGCAGAGAGGCAAAGCTAATCAAAAGAGGCATGACAGCGACATTTCCAAGTGCAGCAGCAGATTAGGTGTTCAGCTGATTTCTTTATATTTATATCACTAAGTGAAGGCAGCCGGATCTCTACTGAAAAAAAGTCTAAAGAAAGGATCTTCCCGGAAATTTTTCTTTATCCCGAGCGGTATATTTGAAAAGGGATAGGGGTCTAAGAAAGTGAGGCAGGGCCGGTATCGGCGAGCCGATCGCTTAACGTGTTGAAGAAAAATAAAAAAGGACTGCTGATTGAGTA
>JACKQG010003369.1_pt1 | contig 19711 bp, 18 predicted proteins | sample 8237621 | NCBI WGS metagenome assembly JACKQG01 (sample SAMN15677084, study PRJNA649215) | marine metagenome | biome: marine; feature: Black Sea; material: saline water; isolation source: suspended particulate matter (SPM) from the Black Sea western gyre | collected 2013-06-09/2013-06-10 | depth... | reverse complement strand
GTGGAGGCTGTCAGTTCTTTGGAAAAGTGGATAGAGCGTCAAGAGGCTGGAATCGAACGAGTAATTGCGAAATATACCTGGGACCGCACCGCTGATGGGTATCTTAGGGTTTTTGAAGAAGTTCAGAAGGCCGCGCCACGCCTGAGGGAGTCAGTCATTCCCCCCTGGTATAAATATTCAAACCCAGAGAATGAAATCCCCCTAGAAACATTATCAAATCTCTACTTCTAAGAATCAAAAGATTGGAGAGCAACACACACTCTCCAATCATAAATCTCCAAATCGCAATTTCTATCGGCTTGGTCTACTCCCCAATGCCCCTTCCAAAGCCCCCAAGCCGCTCTGCGCCTGCGGCAGTTGACCGCGTGCCAACTGTGAGGTAATATCCCCAATTTCGCCTGAGCGGCTCTGGAGCAGCGGCCCGCCAGCTGCATCAATACTGGCTCTGGCATTAGCGCTCAATTGACCGATATCCAACAATTCAGAATTTGAGAGCGCCCCATCCCCCAGGGCATTGCGCACTGAATCAACAAAATCAAAAGCGCTCAAGATGGCGTCTTTTCGGTCTCCGGCTACCTGATTGGCAGCAATGTTTAAAATATCCGCAACACGGTTTTCCAAGTCACCACTGAGGGCATCTTTCCAAGTGCCGCGTTTTTCCAAGAGACTGGCGACCTTATCGTCAAGATTGCCTGCCACACCCACAAGTTGATCGACAACTTCTGTGGCAACTTCAAGCCCTTGCATCAACGCATCTTCAACCATCAATGCCAACTCAACCATCTCAATCGCAAATGCAGCCAATTCATCAAGGTCTTCCTCAATTGCCTGGAGCAAGTAGAGTGTCTCTGTGGCTAATTCGCCATAGATGCCATAGTAAGCATAAATTAATTCATTGGCTAATGCTATGGCGTACTCTAAATCATTTAGTAGTGCTTCGATCTCATCAATCTCTTCTTGTGTGATTGTGCCATCTGCAGCAGCTTCATCAACCGCGTCGCTGGCTTGCTCAGAAGCATTTTCAGCTTCGTTTACAGCAGTATCAACCTCTTCAGCCAGCTCTTCTTCACTGACATCGCTGTATTCGGCCAGATCGGGCGTTGGCATGGCGGTTACCGTTGCATGGACAGCTTCATCAACCGCTTCTTGGAAGGCTGCTTCAGCGGTAGCAGTTAGTGATTTGGACGCACCGATGGTCGCCTCTGCATCTACTGCAGGGGTTTCGATGGGGGCATCACAACCTGAAATCACAAGAGTTAGACTCACGATACAAAAAACTAGAAAAAAGTTTGCTTTCATTGCAGACTCCTAAAGTGTTGCATTGTGCTCTTTTGCAATTTGTTGCAAATTTTCCCACGACCCTTTGGGAAGAGAATAGTTTTCTCGCACAATGTTGTGCATCAAATCACTGAAACTAGTGAAATCTGCGTCGATGATCTGATTAATTTGATCTCCCACCCAACGGTCTTGAAGCTCCACCCCAGGTTCCCAATCATGCTCTAGAACTTTATCCATCAATTCAGCATAGGTATATGGCGGAAACTGCTGGCAAAACAATCCTTCAACAAGGAAGCCAAATAATTTTCTCGTCCGGTCAATCCAGCCTTCCTCATCTCTTGCGTTATCCTTGCCCTTTTGTTTTACCATCTTAATATCTTCAATCAATTGCACAGCAACCTCTGGCCCAAGCTCATTAACAACGCGGTCGAAATAAATCAAAAACCGTCGATTATGTTCAATTCCATAGTGACCAGATGTGTAATCAAGATTGAAATCAAATGAAATCGTTCCGTATTCAGGGTGAGGCAGGGAAATATTAAAAACTAAACCTGGATAGCCTTCCCAAGTCCGCATAAACTCAAAATTCGCACTGCCCGAAGACGTATTGAAATGTTTGTCGAGAACTTCAAACACGTGAGGAACAAATGATGCTAATTTTGCATCATACCTTTTCAATTCTTCGATGGATGTAATCCCCTCTTTTTTCCCAGTCAACTCTCGAATGCCAATAGGTGTCCAATCTTTGAAACCTTTTGATTCGTCGTTGGGAATATCCAGGAAAATAATATCTACATCGGGTGCCAGCTCGTTGTTGGTTCCCCGATTGAAGGAACTCATGTCCCCACACTGAATCTCATCAAGCGAGAGATCTGGGTAAAATTCTTGCTGGAAGATTGGCTTGACAGCATTAATCACCCCATTACTAAGCGCTCGTTGCTTCCTCAATTGTTCAAATAGTGAAGTACTCTTATTAGTCATCATTTTACTCTTACGCCAGGAGAATAAAAAACATCAAAGTTACCCTAGTATAACGCAGCATCTGACCGAAGAACAATATCGATTGGCATCTTCGCCGTCAGGATTTCAAGCAGATCGAAATCAATTGATTCTCACCACTCCTGATCTATTGAGACCAAGGCGGCAACATGTTTCGCCTTTCCCGTTTTGGCAATTTGCGGATTTCTTTCCCTTGTTCAACTAAGTCATCAATCAGATCGAGTATTCGCTTAGTCGCTTTGCCATCGAAGCGCGCCCAAGTTTTAGCAGCCTGGGCCTGGCCTTCGACGAGCTGAGTGTAATAATCTCGATCAGAAAATAATCGCTCGAGCATCGGTAACAAATTTTCATGCTCTCTAATTATCTCAATTCCAGGGACATTATTAAAGAGCAAATAATCTAACTCATAAAAATCTACAATAACAGTAGGTTTATGCGCTGCAATTGCCAATGTAACAGTAGATGAGTGTGTGGCAACGAAAATATCACATACTGGTATCAACTGATCATAACTAATATTTTGAGCAATGATCAAGTTGAATTTTTCGGCTCTTGGTAAATATTTTTCGTATTCGCTTTTGGGATGCAAACTTAAAACAGTATTTACATCAGGTTGAAGCTGAGCGAAGGTATCAAAAAGAAATTCCATCTCTCTCCAATGTTCGGGCCAGGGCAAGAGATCATGTTCAGCTAAATGCGGCACTGCACAAACTATCAATGGCTTTTCAATATCTAATCCTAATGAATCGCATATTTGCTGGCGAATTATTTTTTGAGTATTCCAAACCTGTGCGGCACGATCATAACGTGGTTTCCCTGTAATTCTCATCTTTCTAGAAGGCGCGCCTTGGTCTACAAAGTTGTTCTTGTTATATTCACTTTCAACTGCCATCAACCATGCTTTCCCACCACCTAAACTCCACGGATTTTTAGGCATCAACCCCAATATTTCCGCAGCTAAAAGCCATGGAACCGTATTCCATAATAATGGGTTTCCTTCAAAATTATAGACCCACTCAGGTCGAATTCGAGAGATCACACGATTTATCCTGGAAATCATTCCATAGGTTTTCCGCCATCCAGGTTGCGCTAACCGATACTCGGCCAAACCTGAAGATTCAGATAACGCAAATGGAACAATCAAGCTCGGTATCCCTTTACGGTTTGCTGCGCTGATCAAGGCTGTTTCAATACCAACATGCCTATCCGCCATGAAAAGTATGCATTCCGGTTGAAGCTTTCTAAGGAGTGATATTGCATCAAATTGAATTCGAGAAAAGCGCACTAGATATAACAATAACTGTGCGAAAAATAGTTTCTTTATTTGTGCTACGAACCAATTTGTTAGAGATTGAATTCTCCCAGGTCTTTCGCCTGAATTAAATTTTTTGTTCTCTGATACCATGCTATCTTTTTTGGGGGTCTCAGCTTCAGTTCCGTAAAGATAAACTTGAAGTTTTCGATCTTTGCAGATTTCAAGTGTTCGATAATGTTTTTTCCAATGAATTAGTACCAATGCTCGGTATTTTTTTTGCTCATCCAAGGCAATCGCTATATCCAGCATCTCGAAAAACGATGTATCCATATGAGGCACAAATAGAATTGTTTGCATTTTGGGAAGTGATTTATTGTTCATTGGGTTTTTCCTTCACTCCTCCAACGCAATCCCAACTCAAGGGTGTGCCACTTGAAATATCCACTATTGCCTTTCGCTCCAGTACATCCCCTAAATATCGTGTGTGTAATCCGTGTCCTGGTCTAATTGAGCGCACATTCTTAGAAGTAAAATTATCGCCTGCCTTTAAATCTTCTACAACAAAGAGGGAGCGGCGAAATACTCTACTCTTTTTTTCCTGTTCACTCACTCCATAATTAATTTCGCCAAGTGCTTTTTCTGCCGTGCGCACAGAATCTACCATCTGTTTAAATTCAGCTGGCTCTAATGAAAACGCACTATCTGGTCCTGCTATCGAACGAGATAGAGTGAAATGTTTTTCAATTATGCACGCTCCGAGTGCCGAAGCTGCGACGGGCACTGCAGTTCCCATCGTGTGATCTGAAAGGCCAACTGGCACTTGAAAAGCATCAGCAAGGTGTGGTATCGTGATGAGATTCATCTCTTCGGGTAGAGCTGGATAACCACTAGTACACTTCAGTAACGCTATTTGGTTTGCACCATTCTTCCGAAGCGTATTCATAGCCTCTTCAATCTCAGCTAATGTCGCCATCCCGGTCGACATAATTACTGGCTTTCCCGTTTGGGCAATTTTTTCCAGCAAGCCAATATCTACAATTTCAAATGAGGCAACTTTATATGCTGGAACAGCAATATCCTCTAAGAAATCTACAGCACTTTCATCGAACGGTGTAGAAAATAGGTCGATCCCAAGATCGGCTGCTACTGCTTTTAGTTTTCGCTGCCACTCCCAAGGCATATACGCTTCTTGATAGAGATCATAAAGAGTGCGCCCATCCCATAGAGTCCCCCCCCCTACCCGAAAATATTCTTTATCAGATTGAATAGTTAAGATGTCTGCCGTATAGGTCTGGAGTTTTACCGCATTGGCTCCAGCTTGTTTGGCTGCTTCTATCATTTTGACAGCCAAGTCATAATCATGATTGTGATTAGCTGAGAGTTCTGCGATTATGTAAATTGGATATTCTGTTCCAATATACCGCCCATTGATATCTATAAATTTTCCCATCGAATAACCTATCTCTTGAGAATATAATGGTGAGCTACATTCCCCTGAAACTCATCTTCACCCACTCTAACAAATCCAGAATTGCAAAAGGCTAGAATAGATGCCTGGTTGTCTTTCTTTATATAGGCATGAATTAATTCAACGCTTGTTCTATCAAAAATTCTCTGTGCGCCCAACCAGATTATTTTTTGACCATATCCCTTCCCACGATTATTTGGATCCACACTCACTGAGATAACCGCTTCTTTTCGTTCTATTTGAAAGCGTACTTGCCCAATGGGGGCAGTATTTTGATCCCGAGCAATAAAAAACTTACATTTCGGATCTATAATTTTTTTCTTGAACCATTCAATATGGCTTTCGAAGGAAATGGGATTTACTGAAAATGAGGCTGCTCTGGTCGATGGATCATTCGCCCACTCCCTAACCAAATCCGAATCTTGTTCTTCAATATCACGCAAATAAATCCCCCAATTATGCATATGCTGGATAACACGATGTGCCCCAAATCCATCCACAAGTATTTGGCCACTTTTAGTCATCATCGAGCGTTGATTGACATCGGCAAGCAATTCTTCTATCCTTGATGGTAACTGATCGAAGCTTATATCATTATGCCATCCTAAGCTAATGGCAGCACCAACTTTTTCTAGGCCTGGTCCAACAGATTTTTGATTCTCTGCTAACGTGATCACAAAGGTTGGCAATCCCATGAAAGCCAATTCCCAGCATGTGCTTCCCCCCGCAGAAATAGCGATATCAGCCCACGCTATCTTTGATGGCATATCGGCTACGTTATGCTCAAGGCGAAATCTACTTCGATGTCTTACCATAGCTTCTTGGAACGATTTCCAATAATTATTAGCTCTGCCAATAACTGCAACAATTTCTAAATCATCTTTTTCAAGAGAATCTATAACACGGATAACGTTGATGGCAACATTTTCATTATCGCCACCACCTAGTGTTATGATGATTTTCCGGGCATTTTGAGAAATTTTTCGTTCCCATTTTCGCCATTGCCAAAATTCGCGTCGCAGCAATGCATATCTAGAACCTAATAACAATTTGGTAAACCTATCTTTGAGAACATATAAGGTACTTTCAGCATACACATTTTGGTTTAGTACCAGATCAGCAATGTAATGATCAGCGTGGCCAAAATCATCAATGAACAATAGCTTGGAATCCGTTTGTTTGATCGCTTCTTGGTAATTGATTCCAAATTGATAACCATCGACCACAACCCAAATTGGCTCCACTCTCTCAACCAATTCTTTGATCTGAGTCTCATCACTTACACCACCCGATGCGCCAGTCAGCACATGCGAATTTATCCCTTCTTCATGTAATCGCGATTCAAGTGAAACAGAACTTTCCCCAATTGCAAAATGAACCTCTCCACCTTTCTCTTGCCACGCCTGAGACAGCGCCAGACAACGCATTAAGTGCCCAATTCCTATTTGACTGTTGCCATCTGCCCTAATGAGCAGGTTATTCATTTTGATGGCTCCCAGGTTTCCACGTCCATATTCAAGGTACTGATTTCGGGGTGGGAGCGTGCGTAAGCAATAATTTCAGAATAAGGAACAATATTATTTCCCAAATCTAAGGCCTGAAAAAGGGCACGGATTACATACAGATCTTCTTCTGTGTCAACGGTCCAACGCAAATCAGAATTGTCCTGACTATCCGTAATATTCCGTAAGACAAACAACTTAGGTCGTTCTGTGTAGGCGACCAGGGTAACATGCTCCCGGGCCGCCGAAGATTGAGCAAATCGATCAAACCGCATTAATGTATCCAGGAAAAAAACTTCTGTATCTAAACCACGAGGGTATGTACGGGGATGAGTGTTACTGACATAGTCACACTCATCCATGTTAATAATCAATTCATTGATAATCCTATCTATCACCTGATGGTCGATAAGTGGGCAATCAGCTGTAATACGAGCAACGATCTCTGCTCCAGACTCATCAGCGGCACCCAAATATCGAGAAAGGACATCCTGTTCATCACCACGAAAATACCTGATGTTTTCATGTTTTGCGAGCTTTACTATTGGATCATCGGAAGAGTTGGTAGTTGTAGCAATAATGATCTCATCAACCATCTTGCATTGCTTAAGTCGATTTAGTTGATGAACTAGCATCGGATGCCCAACAACATCCATCAGGACTTTTCCTGGAAGTCTTGTAGATGTCATGCGTGCTTGAACAACAATGACTCGTTTCATATCGGATAATCAGCCTGGATTATTTTTTCTCGAACATCCAATATGTGACATCATCCCACCCTTCATCACGACTTAGAAAACCCTGTTTTATTAGTTCAAGCTCGGGAAATAATTCTTGATAAATATGCAGATAATTTCTTTTAAACAACGCGCCTGTCTGCCCTCGATATGGCATTTCGGCAGTCTCTTCAGAATAATATTCTACACATAACACATACTTATTTGAACAACGCACAATTTCAGACATAACTAAAGGGAGCGTGCTTTCTGGTTGATGAATCAATACTCCCATGGTAAATGTCAAATCAAACCAGCGGTCTCGAAAAGGCAATTCACGCGCAGGGCACCATAATGAATTGATATCTGGAACTCGATTTCGAATCTGGAGCAAAGCCCTCCTGTTGACATCAATCCCATAAACATTCTGTGGTGGAATCAAAGATGCAATCCACTGCAAATTTGCACCAATATTACACCCTATTTCCAGCACACTCTGGGAAGGGAACTCACTTAATATTATCTCCCAAAATGGGCGTCGGTGTTCTCCAACTGATTGATTTCTTTCCACGTAATCATCGCCAAAATCACTATCCCATAAGTTTTCTAGTCGCAAGGTTTCAGCAGGGTTTTCTTGAATATTTGACATAATTCTCCATATTATTTCCTATCTCTGAGAATGGTAATTTTTTCGTTCTAATGCATTTATGTGCCAGATTCTACTAAGTCCGCGTAAACGGGTGATTTTAGTCGCCAAATACCATTCGTGTTATTAAACAACGCCGGATTCCAATATTTTTCGACTACATCCCAATACTCTCTTGCACTATAGCCCAGCAAAGTAATGAAATCGTCAAGGGCTCTCTGATCCAATTTGTGATCGTGCTCCATTATCAACCTTTTTGCATCTTCCCGAGTTATGATTCCTTTGCGAATCCATCGGGATGTTATATCGGTTACGCGTGAAAATCCAAATTTTGGATATTTCATCCACAGGTGCAATATATATGCAATTGAGTCGATTTGACCATAATTATCAATAAAACCCTCACGTTTCCATTCGTGATGTAAATCTCTAAATCCATATCGTTTCGCAATTTCGTAATTGTACTCATCATCCCATGGAAAGAAGTAACTCATAAAAAATGGCTCAGGATTAACCTTAGCAATTTCCTCAGTTGATGGTGGAATTATTGCATTTAGTTCTGGCAAAGGAATGCCCCGTTCACGCCAAAAACTCGCAATCGTGGCCGCAAGTTTTTCCCCAGAAGCACTGTGCCCAGCTTCTATATACTTTTCAACACTAGAATGATCATCTTTGGTAGTACCATAAGTAAATGCAGCGTTTTCTCCATAAACAAGTAGAGGGATATTAAAAGCGACGGCATATTTATATGGGGCAGTATAAATTACTGCTTCTATGAAACGAAGAGGTTCACCCAATTCTTCAAATCCAATTCTGGTAACACGCTTGAACAAATCAATACTCATGCTGAATGAAACGATATCACAATTAAACGAGTCTCCCAGATTTCTAAAATTGTGGGTTCCTGCATCTGTATGTGTAAATGGATCCGTCACACTAATCAGTAATGGATTCATCCCCATCCTTTCTTTCATCAAATAGGTCAAAAAGTGACTATCCTTTCCACCACTTACAGCAATTATACAATCATACGTTCCATCATTCTTTCTGTAATTATCACATAAGGTCTCTAATTCATCTAGCCTTGCATCCCAATTTACCAATTTCCGTTGATCAAAATTTAGACACGCCTGGCATACCCCATCTGAGTTAAAAATTGACCCAGGTCTGGTATCAGGCATGACACATCGTTTACAAAATTTCATTTCCCATTCTCCTCATACTGATAAAACATCAATTTCTGTATGCGTCTACAACTTTCTCAACTGCCAATATCACATCATCAATATCTTCATCTGACATTGATGGGAACATGGGCAATGTTAATATCCTCTCATAGGCTGCTTCCGCAATAGGCCATTGTCCTTTTTTATATCCCAATTTACGATAGTATGGGTGCCAAGGAACAGGAATATAATGAACATTTACACCAATATTTTCCGCTCGCAAGGCCTGATATATTTGTGTTCTATTAACTGATAATAGTTCAAGATTCAATTGAACTACAAACAAATGCCAGGCCGACATCCTATCGGGCAACATATTCAGCGGCTCGACTTCTCGAAGAACATTAAATGCATTTTGGTACATAGCAGCAATTTTTTGCCGCCGGGCTAAATTGCTATCCAATTTTTTCAATTGTGAATTTCCAAGAGCACACTGAAAATCTGTAAGGCGATAGTTATATCCCAGATGCTCCATTTCATAAAACCAGGATCTTCCAGTTTCCCTTTGTCGATGTTCCGATGTAATTCCATGATTACGAAAAATCATCATACTATTCGCTAATTCCGGGTCATCTGTAGAAATTACCCCTCCCTCACCTGTTGTAATGTGTTTGACCGGGTGAAGACTAAATGTCGTCATATCAGTCAAGTATCCCACAGTACGCCCCCGATAAGAAGCTCCTAATGCGTGGGACCCATCTTCGATAACCATTAAGTTGTTCTGTTCAGCGATAGTATTGATCTCATCTAAGTCGGAAGGCTGACCCGTGTAATCTACCGTAATAATTGCTCGGGTACGGGATGTGATTGCAGCCTCTACACAAGCAGGATCAATGTTCAATGTATGGGGATTAACATCTACAAATACTACGGTTCCACCCTGATATCTCACACAGTTAGCACTAGCGGCAAAAGTCATCGCTGGAACAACGACTTCATCACCAGGTTTGATACCAGCAGCAAAAATTGCTGAATGCAACGCAGCTGTTCCGCTGCTAACTGCAACAGCATATTTCGCACCAACTCTTTGGGCGAATGCATTCTCAAAATTTTCAATATTAGGCCCAGTTGTCAACCACTCAGAACGTAACACCTCAACTACAGCATCGATATCCCCATCGTCAACCATCTGCCGGCCATAGGGTAATAACTCACCTCTGACTGGGCGGCCACCTTTTATTGCTAAATTTGGCATGAAAGACCTTCTCCAAATATACTGAGGGGGAAATAAACCCCGTCAATAATTCAAACCCAAAATATCTTTAAGATTTTCTACTGATAGCCAGTTCTTATTTGTGTCACTACTGTAGCGGAAACCATCATAACAAGGCACACCATGGGTTGGACCTAGGTAAATCATCCTTCCAATATCGAGATAGAATGGGACGATGGAATAGTATGATTCGTACTCCAAAGCGAATTGGGAATCATCTTCAGAAAGCAAAACTTCGTGTATGTTTTCACTTGGATCTAACCCAGAAACTTTGATTTCACGATCAGGGGCGATTGCTCTGGCTAAATCAACCTCACGAATGCTCGGCAGTTTTGGGATGAATACTTCACCTTTGGTCATCTGCTCTATAGAGAAAATGACAAAATTAACCACATCAACATAAGTCATCCAAAAACGTGATCTTCGAGAATCGGATATAGATAAGGTCCCTGCCTTATTCATATTCATGAACTTCGCAACGATGTTTTCTTTGGAACCAAAAACACTACCAATTCGGACAACACTAAAATGTGTTCCATCATGACCAGAATAATTATTGCCGGCAACAAATAATTTCTCTGATGTACGTTCAGCCAAACCGGCCAACATGCCTGGATTACTCGCGCTAACAGTGCTGATAGAAATTACTTTTTCAACTTTCCTATCAATGGCCATATCAACGATGTTGGCAGCTCCCTGGATATTTGTTTTTACTGCCTCAAATGGATTATATTCTACAACATAAGCTAGATGCAAGAATTCTGTGTGTATAACAATATCTATGCCTTTGAAGGCCCGATTTAGAACATCTCGATCTCTGACGCCGCCAATAATGTATTGCAAGCAAGGGTATTCACGCGTACTAAACTTCTGCTGAAGGTTGTGCAACTCCAACTCATCAGTACTCAAGACAACCAACTGATTTGGTTCAAAATTCTCGAGAATATGCGCAACGAATTTTTCACCAAGCAGGTTAGTGCCTCCTGTAATTAGAATCGACTTCTCATCGAGCTTCAAGTTACCAGCTGTAGGAATCGCCATTTACACCTAATTATCCAACTTGCTAATTTGAGATGTTTTTAATTCCACCGGGATCTGCCGTTTATCATTAATTAATTGCATCAATACCCTAACTCGCTCATTTCCGGGCAAACGTGCGTCAAAAATGGCATCATATCCCGAAAAAGGACCATCTTGAATTCGAACATCATCTCCAGATTCTAAGCCGTCAAATACTTCACCCCCAGCCTCATTAATCTCCAAAATGCGTAATTTTAATTCTTTAACGATATGATCCGGGACAGAAGCGGGCTCTCCATCAAACGAGACAAACCCTAAGGTATGTGGCATCCATTGGAAGGTTGAGATTCCCAAGTCCTCCAAATCGGCGTGAATAAACATATACCCTGGGAAAAAGGGTTTTACCTTGCTTGCCCGAGGATTAACAGGATGCACTCGAATGCGCGGGAAGAAATTTTCAAGACCCTGAGACTGTATCTGTCGCCAAACCACATCTTCTTTCCTTGGCTTACTACGTAAAACATACCACTGCAAAGACATTCTATTAACCTTTTCCATGGTGAATTTAAATTGACATCATGTATTGTAATGAATCAACTTTAGATCGACAAGAGCCTAGAAAATTGCGAAGCATCAGCAAAGTTATGCCCGCCCCAGTCAAATAGAAATTGATGTATAATGCAAAGGCTGAGGATAAAATTCCAAAATTACGACGATTACGTTGAAAATGGCAGAAGGAATGGACCTAGAAAAAATTGGTCGCTATCAAATAAAGAATGAACTAGGCCGGGGTGGAATGGCAACTGTTTACCAAGCCACCGATCCCAACTTCGAGCGGGATGTGGCAATCAAGGTTCTTCCGCGCGCTTTTTTGCATGATCCCCAATTTCGACAACGCTTTGAACGTGAAGCAAAAACTGTAGCAGCACTTGAACATGCTGCGATTGTTCCTGTCTACGATTTTGGTGAAGATGATGGCCAGCCATATATCGTGATGCGTATGATGTCTGGTGGGGATTTAGCAGAAAAGCTCAAAGGTGGCAGTCTTACTTACCAGGAGGCTGCTAAGATCACAGAACGTTTAGCCGCTGGGTTGGATGCTGCACATACAAAGGGCATCGTCCACCGAGATATGAAGCCTGGGAATATTCTGTTCGACCAGTATGATAACGCATACTTATCCGACTTCGGTATTGCACGTTTAACTCATGGAAGTCACACTTTAACCGGGGAAAATATAATCGGTACCCCAGCCTATATGAGCCCTGAACAAGTACAGGGCGAGAAAGCGCTGGATGGGCGCAGCGATCTCTATTCATTAGGTATCATCTTTTATCAAATGCTCACTGGGGATACGCCTTACCAGGCGACGACACCAGCTAAAGTTATGATGATGCACATCTTAGATCCGGTCCCTGATCTGGCATTAGTAAAACCAGATTTGCCGGCTGAGATAAGCTTGTGGCTGCAGAAATCATTGGCCAAAGAACCTGACGAGCGCTTTGAGACAGCAAAAGATATGGAGGGTGCACTCCATGCTGCAGCACAGGGAAGATCACATCATACTCTTACAACTGCACCACGAACTGCAATCAGAGAAACCGGAGCAGTGGTTACTCAGCAACAATCGCAAGTTCAACCTCCCAGCTATGGCGCCCAGCCTGCCGTCGCGACTCCCACACCTTTACCAACTCCCCTTCCAGCAAAGTCCAAGAGAAATTGGCTCTCTTTCGCGATTGGAGGATTCATCCTATTAGGAATTGGGGCAATTATCATTTTAGCTACAGCATTCATGGGTTATCAAGGACGGGGACCTCTTGCAGCTGCCCTGGGACCAGCCACATCGACTTATACGTCAATTCCGTCAACAATCACCCCAGATTTAGGGATGACAAATACACCAGAAGAGGCTGCTGCCGAAGTGATAGCAGGGGTATCACCCACACCTACCGAAGAAGCAGAAGCACTCCCAACTAATACAGAAGCCCCCCCCACAGAGACACCAGAACCAACTGCTACGAGTACTCCTGAGGTACCAACGCTTGGAGGTGCTGACAAAATTGCCTTTATTAACGAAGAAAATATCTGGGTTATGAACGTTGATGGAAGTGACTTGCAACAACTCACAAATGATGGTACGTTAAAAACCGATCTCGCCTGGACACCCGATGGCCAGAGTCTGACATATATCTCCGGAAAATGTGTATGGTCTGCCGAACTTGAGACAGGCCGACTTGATTTTGTCGCCTGCTTTGAATCAGCCGAATACCTGGATTCTTTCGCAATCTCCCCAGATGGAACGCGGGCTGCTATCAGCGTCAATCGCGCCTTATACATCGTTCCATACGACATTAATCTCCTAAAAGAGATAAGATATGGCCCTCACCTAGAAGAAATTAGTGAATGCCCAGCGTTTGCTCCACTAAAGAACACAAAAGAAAGCATTGTTTCAGTTCAAAGAGTGCGCTGGTCTGACGATGGAGAAGCTTTGTCGCTGATGGTTTTGGCAGCCCTAAGTGGTGTACAAGGAGATATCGTCCAAATATTCCCGATAGGAGATTGCGAAACTCAACCCTATCGCAGCGATGAGTTTCCCTCTGCCCGTTTTAATGTAGAAAACTATGAGAGATCTCCCTACTTACAGAATTTTGGTTTTGATGGCAATTACATTTATGCCATAACGAGTTACACTCGTAACGATGGTTTTGGACAACTTTACCTTTATAACGGCGATCTCCATAAAGCTGAAGTCGATGCCAATCCCATCAACGGCGAATGCTGTTATCGTGATCCTCAATTCAGCCCAGACGGACATTACTTGATCTTTGCCTATCAACCATTTGAAGCTGGTGCGACAACTGAGCTTTATATCGTCCCTTACGGCACAATTGGAACAGGAGCTCAATACCAACCCATTTCTCTACCCGACGGATTCTTTACAGATACGCGAGCAAAACCTCAACCCGTTTTCCGACCCGTTTCTGGAAGCAACGAATAATTTATTTCCAAAGGCACCCACATGAAAACTAGAGCAATCATCCTAGCCGGTGGCGAAGGTTCCCGGCTAGGTGTTTTAACTGCTAAAAGAACAAAACCAGCAGTGCCCTTCGCCGGAAAATACCGCATTATAGATTTCACACTTTCGAATTGTGTCAATTCGAATCTTTTTGATGTGATGATTTTAGCGCAATATCGCCCTCATTCGCTGGTAGAACATATCGGTGCAGGCGGTCCTTGGGATCTTAATCGAGATTTCACCGGCGGCGTGAGAATCTACTCTCCTTATAAGGCTCGCCGTCCAACCAACTGGTATTTAGGCACGGCCGATGCCGTCCAACAAAATTTCAGTTTCATCAAGAGTACAAACCCAGATTTTGTTTTAATTCTCTCAGGCGATCACATTTACGAGATGAATTATGACGCCTTGATCGCCTTTCACATCGACCACCGTGCGGATGTGACCCTGGGGACAATTACTGTGCCAATTGAAGACGCATCTCGCTTTGGAATCGTAGACTTGGACAATAACTATCGGGTAACGTCATTCGTTGAAAAACCCGACGATCCTCCCTCAAACCAGGTCAATATGGGAGTATATCTTTTCAGCATGGATGTACTGGATCGTGTTCTCTGGCAAGATTACACCAGCAAAGATTCCGCTCATGATTTTGGGAAAAATATTCTCCCAAACCTGGTTGCAGAGGGGGCCCGGGTGTATGCCTTTCCATTCTCTGGTTATTGGGTCGATGTGGGAACAAAAAATTCGTACTGGGGTGCCCATATGGATTTATTGGCCAATTCACCTCCCCTAGATTTAAACGACCGTTCTTGGATCATTCACACTCGCACTGAGGAACGCGCACCGGTGCGTATTGCCAGCGGAGCTCAAGTCCACGATAGCATGATCACCGATGGTTGCGTAATTTCCAAAGGTGCCATTGTCGAGAAAAGCGTGCTTGGGCCTGGCGTACGGATCAAGTCTGGCGCAATTGTAAGGGAATCAGTTATTCTCACCGATTGTGAAATCCAAGCCGGAGCCATTGTCGAGCGTGCCATCATCGATAAACGCGTCCAAGTTGGTAAGAATGCCTTTGTGGGCAAGATCAACTCGAAAACGCCTCCCCAGCTCGTGATGATCGGAAAGAACAGCCTCGTTCCTCCAGGATTCACTATTGAGCCAGATACCACAATTCCTGCAGATATTCGGGAAGCAGATTATCCATCAAATACCATCAAATCCAACACAAAATTTAAACGGGGTCAAAAAATTCCCTATGAAATTTGAACGATCGTCAGGGGTATTGCTTCACCCAACCAGCCTACCTGGTTCTTATGGAATTGGGGATATTGGCCCTAAGGCTCACGAATGGATCGATTTTCTATCAACGTCTGGTTGCAATTTATGGCAAGTATTACCCCTCGGGCCGACAGGCTATGGGGATTCGCCATACCAATGCTTCTCTGCATTTGCAGGGAATCCTTATATTATCAGTCCGGACTCACTGCTTTCCAATGGCTTGCTTACATACGATGATATTCGTGACCGCCCGTCGTTCCAAATTGAAAAAGTGGATTATGGGAAAGTAATTCCATATAAAATAAAACTTCTCAACCGGGCTTTCGAGAACTTTCAAAGCAATGCTCACTCACAAGCCGGAAAAGCTTTTCAAACTTTTTGCAAAAATGAAGTGCATTGGTTAGATGATTATGCGCTGTTCATGACTATAAAAGAAGTTCAGGGGGGTGGTCCGTGGGTGGACTGGCCGGCACATCTGCGTAATAGAGATACTGCTGCTCTAAATACATTCAAAGATGAATACGCCGCAGACATCACAAGGCAAGCATTCTGGCAATTTCTCTTTTTCCAGCAATGGTCTGCATTACGCAAATACGCCATAAAGCGCGGAATAAATATCATCGGCGATATTCCAATTTTTGTTGCCCACGATAGCGCAGATGTGTGGGCTAACCCTGAACTCTTCCTCTTAGATAAATCTGGTCGGCCGACTGTTGTCGCTGGGGTTCCCCCAGATTATTTTTCTCCCACCGGCCAGCTTTGGGGAAACCCGTTATATCGTTGGGATATCCACGCCGAAAATGATTATCGTTGGTGGCTTGATCGCTTGCGGGCAGTTTTTTCAATGGTTGATATTGTTCGCCTGGATCACTTCCGTGGTTTTTCCGGATATTGGGAAATCCCCGCTGACGAAGAAACAGCCGAAAACGGTCAGTGGGTTCCTGGTCCCGGCGCAAAATTCTTTGATGCTGTGAAGAAATCTCTGGTCTCTCTCTCCATCATCGCCGAGGATTTAGGCGAAATCACACCCGATGTAGTCGAACTGCGCGACCAATTTGATTTACCCGGTATGAAAATCTTGGTCTTCGCCTTCGATAGCGACGAAGAGAATGAATTTCTGCCGCATAACTACCACACGCCAAATTGTGTCGTCTACACCGGGACCCATGACAATGACACTACGCGTGGCTGGTATGAACGAGCAGATGATAAGATTCGCGATTACGCCCGGCGATATCTTGCCCGTGACGGTCACGATATTGCTTGGGATCTAATCCGTGCGGCCTGGTCATCTGTCGCTGTATTTGCTTTGGCACCTCTGCAAGACTTACTAAACTTGGGCAACGAAGCACGCATGAATTACCCCAGCAAACCCAGCGGCAATTGGCTATGGCGCATGTCACCCCGTACCCTAACGGACAGCCTGCGAGCGCGCTTACAAGATATGAACCATCTCTATGCCAGGCATAGCAAATCTACAATGGAGAAAAGCGAATAATTTGAGATTGTGGACTCTTCATCCCGAATATCTGGATTTAAAAGGTCTCGTTGCCCTGTGGCGCGAGGCCTTATTGGCACAGAAAGTTCTTCAGGGTGGTACAAAATGAGCACCAAACCAAATTGGAAAATTCGCCTTCAAAATGAACTAGAGCAAGCACAAACTGCGCGTGAGGCAGGCAATGAAGGCAAAACTCGCGTTTGCGCTCGCCGTGCTGCTGGGATCGCCATTGGTGAATACCTGCAACGAAATAACATCCCCAACTCAAGCTCCAGCGCCTATAATCGTCTGCAATTCCTAGCATCGCTCCCCGATAGTACGCCGCGTACACGTCAAATTGCTCAACACTTAATGCTGCGTGTCAATGAAGAGTTTAAACTTCCTATTGATGCAGATTTAATCGCTGAAACCAGGGAGCTCGTTGAAATCCTTCTTGATGAATCTCATTAATAAGATCTCACCAATCTTTGAAAATGCTGAACCTAACCACAATGACGGTGGTTATTTAGATAGATTATCCAAAGGAGAAAAATGATGGCAGAAAAGAAATCCCTGGAATTCATCCAAAAAATTGATTCCCCTATGAAACAAGTGTATCAGGCTTTTGCCGGATCAGTGGCTTTTGAGAGTTGGTTTTCCGACTCCGCCGAAGCTGATGTTCGTAAAGGTGGACGGTTCTACGCCTGGTGGAATGAAGGGGATTACACCAGCGGTCAATTCACCAAAGTAAAAGAAAATGAACGGATCGCTTTCACCTGGTTTGGTTTCAATGAGCCTGCTCCCACAAAAGTAAATGTTGCTTTTAAAGAGGATGAAGGTGCCACTCTGGTAAAAGTTTCACACAAAGGGATCGGTAAAGGAAAGGTTTGGAAGAAAACCAATCAGCAGATATCCGAGGGTTGGGAAACAGCTCTGGCAAACCTAAAGTCAGTTGTTGAGACAGGCTATGATAAACGCTTATACGATCAACCGATGTTAGGTGTATTACCTTCGGGTATGGTTGATAAGAAAATGGTCACTGAATTCAATTTACCAGTTGAAACCGGTGCCAAAATCTCTGACGTAGTTGCAGGTATGGGCGCGGAAGCTGCCGGTTTGCAAGGGGAAGATATTATCTACAGCATTGGTGGCCAAAAATTGAAAACTTTCCCAGATTTTGGTCTTGCCATGTCTGGCAAGAAAGCAGGGGATGTCGTTGAAGTGGTTTATTATCGGGGAGGGGAAAGACTCACCACTGATATGAAATTGTCTGGACGACCCAAGCCTGAATTACCATCATCTGCCAAAGAGTTAGCTGAACGCACGGCAAAAGTGTACGAAGAAGTAAACAAAGAAATGGACGCCCTCTTTGAGGCGGTCACCGAAGACCAAGCATCTGCACGTCCTGGTGATGAAGAGTGGAGCGCTAAAGAAGTGCTCGCTCACCTGATCTATTCGGAACGCTGGCTTCACTTAGCGATTACGTGTTTCATTGGAAATTTCCGCACTGGTGGATTTTCAAATGATTTAGGCATGCATGCTGCTATCGCAGATGCCTATCCCTTGGAAGAATTGATCGCCGAACTTAAGCGATGCGAAGCCATCACCGTTTCTGCGATCGAAGCACTTCCAGAAGAGTTCATCGCAGACAAACGCCGATTATTGATCTTGACTGCCAACGTCGATGAGCAAGGATTTGCTCTGCACACCCGCGGTCATTTCCCCCAAATTGAAGCCGCACTCAAAGTATCAAAGCAAAGCTAACACACATCTAAACAAACTAATAAAAAAACATGAAGCCCTCTCTAGTGAAGAGGGCTTCATGTTCCCTAAATTAAATCTGAATTGAAGTCTTACGTTTTCTTCTTCAATACTGGCAGACCGTTCTTTGTCTCCGAAACCATGTACGCATCGGGGACCGCGTCGATGGCGCCATCTTTGATGGTCTTGGCGAAGAAATAGATCCTCTGCTCGCGGCCACCTTTTAGTTGGGTAAGCCGAGAATGCAAATAATAGGTAACGCCTTTTGAGTTTTGGTGACTATATGCCATGTCTCTCTCCTTTCAGATTTGTTCTTCAAGTATAGATGAATATTATTGATTAGGCAACACCCTAATGCATATCAATTTTATCAGAAAATCGGGTTTTTATTATTGTATTTTGTTACAATTCGAGAAGGTTTTTACATGCATGTTTTTGGTAATTTTCGACGCACGGATTGCCAGCAGCTAGCCAAATGGTTGAAGCATTCAAATCCATAATGATCGAGGCTACAGTTTTATAGTGCTCCTGGATAGGGTCGCGTGGGTCAGGGTGGCTGCAAATCCCATTGGGGAAATTGAAATGGTCTGCAAGAGCATTCTGAAGGTCCGAAACAGAAAATGTGCCATTGTGAGTTCGCAGAAAACGGTTCATACGTTGATTGCGGACAAGGCTGCCTGGTCCGTGCCAAATGCCGATATCGATGAAGCTAATATCTTCAGTCAGGAAATGATTGGTATGCGAGTAATAATCGTCCAAAGGGAAATCAATTAGTGCCTTCGTAAAATCTCCTGGAGCAGCTTCCACGTTAAAATATTCTCCATCTCGGTGTGCAACCGTAAAATTTGCCGAA
>JACKQG010002649.1_pt2 | contig 19711 bp, 17 predicted proteins | sample 8237621 | NCBI WGS metagenome assembly JACKQG01 (sample SAMN15677084, study PRJNA649215) | marine metagenome | biome: marine; feature: Black Sea; material: saline water; isolation source: suspended particulate matter (SPM) from the Black Sea western gyre | collected 2013-06-09/2013-06-10 | depth... | reverse complement strand
CAAACTTCACCAAAGATTCAAACTTCACCAAAGATTCAAACTTCACCAAAGATTTTGCTTCGAATTTTGAATTTTGAATGTTTAATTTTTAATGAGAAAGCTTGTGAATTTTCTTGGAACCGCGACTTGAGTCGTGGCTGTGAACTTGGAGTGCCACACTAGCCCCGAATGAATTCGGGGTTCCGAAGAGCCTGAGTTGCTTTTTTGGAACCGCGACTTTTAGGAATGCTAACCAATGGCATTCTCCACTTTGAGTCGTGGCTGAGAGAAGTCAACATGCCACACCTTTAACCCTAAAATATGACTAATTGCAATAAATTTTATACTTTACTGAGTTTTGAGTATAATTGTTCCAAATTTAGCTTATGAGAATAAAACAATGAACAAAGATTTAACCAATTCTAAAATAGATAGACAAAATATTTTAAATAATACCTTTGCAATTCAAGAGATAGAAAAAGCTACAAATATTACTGGTGTGATTTTTGAAGGTACTACTAGAGTTACAAAAGAACAAGTAGCTCTATTTTTTGATGTAGATATTCGAACAATTGAAAGATATTTAGAATCAAATATTGATGAACTTGGATTAAATGGTTATGTTGTTTTAAAAGGTCAAAAACTCAAAGAATTTAGAGAAGCCATTCAAGAGCAGTTTGTGACCGACATCAATGTCGGTCACAAGGTTAGAAACCTCGGTGTATTCGACTTTCGTTCGCTATTGAATATAGCTATGTTACTTACAGAGAGTGAAACCGCAAGGGTACTTAGACAAACAATTTTAGATATAGTAATAGACACTATAAATAAAAGAACAGGTGGAGGAACTAAATACATAAATCAAAGAGATGAAGAGTTTTTGCAAGCTTCTTTCAGTGAAGAAAATTATCGTAAAGAGTTTACTGATGCTTTAAGAGATTATGTAAATATGGGTCCTTTTAAATACCCCCTTTACACAGATAAAATATATGTTTCGATTTTTAAAGAAAACTCAAAAGCATATAGAAAAATACTAAAGCTTCATGATAAAGATAAGGTTCGAGATACTTTTTACTCGGAAATATTGGACTTGATTGCTTCTTTTGAATTTGGTTTTGCAAAGCTAATAGAAGAAAAGAGTAAAGAAAAAGGCAGAATTTTAAATGCTTTTGAAACAGAAAGTCTTTATAAAGCTTTTGAAGTTCAGCCTCTCTGGATTCCATTGGTTGAGAGAGCAAGAAATAAAATGGCAAGTCGTGACTTGGCATTTCGTGATGCTTTACATCATCAACTAACAGAATATATAACACCATTACAAAAAGATGGACTTAGTCAATTGTCTTTTGATTCTTTTAAAAGAACATCAAAATAATCTGCTTTTGGATTATTTTATTTTTAAATGATAATTTAAAAAACTTCACCAAAGATTTTGCTTCGAATTTTGAATGTTTAATGGAGCCGCGACTTTTAGGAATGCTATCCAATGGCATTTTCCACTTTGAGTCGTGGCTAAAAAAATTGATTTACAAACCTTTTCTATTTAAAACCACTAACACAGTTTTACAAACAACTTTAAGCTCAAGCATTAGATTCCAATGTTTGATATAGTATAGGTCATACATGAGCTTTTGTTTTGTATCGTCTAAGTCACGACCGTATGGGTAGTGCACTTGTGCCCAGCCTGTGATTCCAGGTGCTACAAGGTGGCGTTCATGGTAGTAAGGTAGTTGCTTCTCATACTGCTCTACAAGTATATTCCACTCTGCTCTTGGACCTATGAGGTGCATTTCACCTTTTAGTATGTTCTTATACTGCGGTATTTCATCGATTCTGGCCTTGCGCATAAACTCGCCAAAAGGAAAGATTCGATTATCCTTATCTTGCGTGTATGGATTGTGCTCTGAGTTTTCATGCATGGTTCTAAATTTATAGCATGTAAAATCTTGTGCATTTTTCCCCACACGCATCTGAGTGAAATAAAGACTGCCGGGTGATTCTTTTTTTATTTTTGATTTAAGTGTTGTTTTAAAGTAAAGATGTATCAAAGCAAGAAAAAACACACCTATATAATCAGCAAACCTTTTTAAAAAGTATTCAAAAGAGTTATAAGGTCGAATATCACTTAGATAATGTAAATCATTAAGGTCTTCTGGTATATAACATTTATGTAAGTATTGTTCAACAAAATTCTCTATTGTGATGATTTTAATTTTTTTTCTATTTTTTTCAAATTGCAGTTTTGTAAGGTACTTGATAATCTCATCACCAACCTTTGCTTTGGTGTTTAAAACCAATAAACTAAAGTTATTTTGATGCACTGCAGAATCAAGTTCAGATAAAACTTCTTCTTGAGATTTCTTTGAGTATTTTATGAGAGTGATATTTTTGAACTTTTTATTTAAACGATCTAGTTCTAGTTGTGTAAACGTGTATTTTTTGCCTAATATTAACATAATGGAGGGAAGGGTTCCTTTAGGCTCAGTTTAATTTAGAAAACTGTTTTATAATGTTTGTGTTAAAATCATTTATGTTATAAATTTTAAAAATTTATTATATCAAATTAATTATAAAAAATTACTTGCTGAAAATCATAAATATGCTAAAGAGATTGTAAAAAGTGTATAAGTGTGGTTATAAAAAGTGGGATAAATAAATAAACCCCTATAATAGGGGTTTTAGTGTGGATTAAAGTGGAGTTACGTTTTCAGCTTGAGGGCCTTTTTGACCTTCACCAACTTCAAAAGTCACTCTCTGTCCATCAGATAAAGAAACACGACCGCCAGTAGTGTTGTTTACTTGACGAAAATGTACGAATACATCTTTCCCGCCATTATCTTGTTGAATGAAACCATAACCTTTTTCTTCGTTAAACCATTTAACTGAACCGTCTTGTAATTCTGCCATTGTAATACCTTTGTTGTATAAAATTCACTTCATTTATGAAGTGGAGTCGAAATTTGGAGAGTCTTTAGGTAACAATTGAGCAAAATACAAAATCACACACTAAAGATGAACTTTTAATCCTCATCTTTCATCGGAAAAAAGTATACCGAAATTTTTCTCTAATATCAATATAAAAGCTTAAATTTAAAAAGATTTACTTATATGTCGATGTGATAACCAACAATTATAAAGAAGGATTCGCTATGAATATCACTACAAATATGCATAATGCAGCACTAAACACCAACACAAAAGATATTAAAACCAACTTCACAGAGAAAATTTCTAAAGAAGAAGTGCAAGAGATTAAAATGCAGATTGCTGAGAACTCTAAAGCGATAATGTTTAATTCTGCCTCTGTTCAAGTCGGACTAAGTGCTAAGAATGATGATTTTACAAAAATGTATGATGACTTCCAAGGCTTTTTAAAAGATGTGGGTTATGCAGGTAAGCCTATTGCTGAGCTATCACAAGATGAAGCAGCTGCACTTGTGAGCGAAGATGGAATATTTGGAATTGCACAAACATCACAGAGGATAGCTGACTTTGTCATCAATGGATCTGGCGGAAATGAAGAGATGATGCGTGCCGGACGTGAAGGAATGATTCAAGGCTTTAAAGAAGCTGAGGCGATGTGGGGCGGTGAACTTCCTGAAATTTCACAAAAAACTATGCAAGCAGCTATAGAGATGGTGGATAAAGCAATGCATACAGCCGGCTTTTCAATTATGGACACCGAGGCTTAGTTTAAAACGTGGTTTGATTGTGCTATTTATAAATATTAAAATATAGGCAGTTAAGTATAGTATATTGTTATAAGTGGAATATAATGACACCTATAACTTTATTAGTGCAAAATTCAGAGGGAGAAGTATGATAAACATGACTACAATTAAAGGTTTATACAATAGTGATGTTCCCACTATTTTAGAAAATAAACTTGTCCATGAAGCTCTTGAATTATTAGACGAAACTAATTCAAGCGCTATTGTGATAGTGAATGAATACTTACAACCTTTGGGCATTCTCACACAAAGAGATATAACAAAATATGCAGGGAAGTGGGATGAGATAATATTTTCACCAGTGAGTGCGGTGATGTCAACACCTCTAAGCACAATCGGTGAAGAAGATGATTTTCGTGATGCCTATATGCAAATGACAGAAAATGCTTTTCGTCATTTAGTGGTTGTTAAAGATGATCTTTCTTTAGCCGGTCTTCTTGATGAGGGTGATTTTTTGAGGCATCTTGCACCTGAACAACTGCTTGCGGTGAAAGAAGTTCATCTTGTTATGTCGAAAAATGTCACCACTGTGGAGGAAACACAAAGCGTCGCAGAGACTATAAACATAATGACTATGCAAAAAATCAGTAGTATAGTTGTTGTCTCTGATAAAAAACCCCTAGGTGTTTTCACTGAACGTGACAGTATCCGTTTAGCTCGTCTTGGAGATAAAAATTTATCCTCTGTAATCTCTAAACACATGTCTTCACCTGTGAAAACAATCACTGAAAACCATTCAGTTATGGATGCAGAACATATTTTAAAGAATGAGAACATAAGACATCTGGTTGTTGTGAATAATGAAGGTGAATTATCCGGAATTATTTCACAGCATGATTTAGTGAAAGGAATTTCGGGTATTTATGTGGAGATGCTTAGAGACACCATCCGAAAGCAAGCTGACATTTTATATGAAACATTTAACCGTTTAGAAGAACATTCTGTTTTAAATAATATTTTAAACTCATTTTCTGACAGACTTATCATCGCCTGTGATACGCATAATGTTATTGAATTTACAAATGCTTCTCTTTTTCAGTCTTTGTACGCAGTGCCCTATGAGGGTGAAGTGCTTGATGAAAGGCTTGCATGTTTTGATAAAACAATCAGTGATTCCATTCTTAGCGGTGAAGTGACAACAATTCAAAATAAATCCACGACCGTGCTTGATTCACAAGCTAAAGAACATTTTTTCAAGACCTCGTATGTCCCGATTTATTCAGATGAAAAAATACTTCAAGGTTTTTTATTCACAGCGGAAAATATTACGAGTGAGATACTCACAAATAGTGAACTTAAAGAGACAAAAGATCTTCTTGAAGAACAAAATGTTTTACTTAAAAAGAGAGAAGAGCAATTACTACAAGCGCAAGAAATAGCTAAAATTGGAAGCTGGTCCTTAGATGTCAATACTCTGCAAGCAGAATGGTCAGATCAGATAAGAAATATATTAGATATCGGCTTAGATGTGGAAGTTGGTCCAAAGTTTCTTTCAAACTTGGTTGATCCAAAAGAACGGCCGAAGCTTGAATCATCTTTAATGGGTGCAGTGAAATATGGAAAACCTCATCACATGGAGTATAAAATCACGCGACCAACAGATAATCAGGTGCGCTGGGTTGAGTGTCAAGGTGTTCGATTATATGATGAAGAGGGAATCCCTACAAAGGTCGTTGGAACATTTCAAGATATTACAGAGAAAAAAGAATTAGAACTTCAGATAACTGAAACAGGAACTCTTTTTAAAGCGATATTTGATCAAGCTGCTGTCGGAGTGGCTCAGATAGATTCAAATACCGGTCGGTTTATTAAAGTGAATCAAACCTATGCTGATATCTTAGGCTTAAGTATTGAGGAGATGCTTAAGATTGATTTTATGAAAGTGTCACATCCTGATGAATTAGAAGAAGATTTAACAAATATGCAAGCTATGAAAAACAAGGAAATAGATACCTTTTCAATGCGTAAACGTTACTATAAGTCTGATGGAGGCACAGTCTGGATTAACTTACATGTTTCACCGCTTCATTGGAAAAATGGAAAACTTCAAAGTCATATTGCTATTGTAGAAGATGTTACAAAAGAACATGAAGCATTAGAAAGTGAGAGAAAATTACTTAATTTAATTGATTCGAGCAGTAATGAATTTTATGTTTTTGATAAAGACACACTTTTGTTTTCTTATGCAAACACCGGAGCATTGAATAACTTGCAATATAATTTAGAAGAGTTGCAAAAATTGCGCGTATATGATTTAAAACTTCAATATACAGCTGATGTATTTAAAAAAACTATTGAACCTCTTATTAAGAAAAAAGTATCACAACTGATTTTTGAGACTGCGCATATGCGTAAAGACGGCACCACATATCCGGTCGAAGTGAATCTTCAATTATTAAACACTTCAGAAGAAAAAGAAGATTTTTTAGCGGTTGTGATCGATATCACAAATCGTCATAAAATAGAGGCAAAACTCCAAGAACAAGAAGAGATGATGATAGTGCAGTCTCGCCAAGCTGCAATGGGTGAAATGATAAATATGATCGCACATCAGTGGCGTCAACCACTCAGCGTTCTGTCTATGACAGCAAATAATATTTTACTTGATATACAGACAAATAAACTCAATGAAATCCGTACAGAAGAGGACTTATTGTATATCAATGAACAAATCCAATATATGTCTACCACCATAGAAGACTTTAGAAACTTTTTTAAACATTCTAAAGCTTTGGAAAAAGACACAGTGAGCAACATCATTCAAGATGTGCTTAGCATCATCGGTCCGGCATTGGATTCTAATGGTATAGATCTTAAGCTTGAATGTGAGCCTTCAATTTCAATCACTACATATAAAAGTGAATTGAAACAGGTGATGATTAACATTCTTTCCAATGCTAAAGATGCTCTAATAGATACGTTCAAAGATAAAAAGATCAGTATAAAGGTTGAGGCTGAAAAAGAAAAAGTGACTTTTTTCTTTACAAACAATGGACCTCAGATAGCACCTAAAACACTTATGACAATATTTGAACCATATTTTACAACTAAAGAGTTGAGTGGTGGAAGCGGGCTTGGTCTTTATATGTCTAAAGCTATTGTTGAAAAACATATGCAAGGTAAAATAAGTGCAAAAAATGTAAATAATGGAGTTGAGTTTTGTATTTGTGTTCCCAAAGTATTAGAAAGTGTTTATAGTGAATAAAGGTTTTAAGACTTTAGTGAAAAGACTTGAGCTTATAAAACCATAAGACTTATTATTGCGCTCGTGGTTTTAATTATTTCTTTGATATTATTCCATAAATAAAGGTTGACAAATGAAGTATGAATTAAAAGGTGAGTATATAGAGTTGTTTAAATTACTCAAAGTTTTAGATTTAGTTGATAGCGGTGCGCAAGCAAAATATTTGATTGCAGAGGGTTATGTAAATCGTAATGGTGAACCGGAGTTAAGAAAACGCGCGAAGATAGTGTCTGGAGATATGATAGAAATAGCAGACTTGACAATCATGGTCTCATAATCAGATTTGATTTTATTATGAACTTTTACGCACTGATAATAGGAACTGAAATACTAAATGGCAGACGGGAAGATCAACATTTTGAGTTTCTTAAAAAGGAGTTGGCTAAGTATGGGCATGAACTCTTTGCATCATTTATAATCAAAGACGATAAAGAACTTATCAAAAAAAGTTTTGAGATGATAAAGGCTGATTCAAAGAGCGTTCTTTTTTCTTTTGGAGGTATCGGCTCAACTCCTGATGATTTAACAAGAGAGATTGCATCCCAAGTGTTTCGAAATTCACCAGTTCTTGTGCATGAGAAGTTTTTAGAAGATATCATCGATAGATTTGAGGAAAAAGCATATCCGCACAGAATACATATGGCAGACCTTCCTCCCCGATCAGACTTACTTTTCAATCCTGTAAACAATATGTCAGGATTTTCATTGGATGATAGATTCTTTTTCACTCCCGGGTTTCCATCTATGGCGCATCCAATGATAGAGCAAGTGATACAAAAACATTTTAGTGATTCAGTGGAGAAGTTTAGAAAAACACTTCTTGCAGACACTAGCGAAGAATCACTTATCACTTTAATGCAAAAGCTTCCAGACACAATAGAACTCTCTTGTCTACCTATGTTTATAGACAATAAAGCAAAAGTGGAGCTCTCTTTAAGCAGTGCAGTGTTTAGAGAAGTTGAAGCACACTTTGAGATATTTGTAAATGAGTTAAATGATAGAAATATAACTTATAAATTGTTATAGATGGGTTTGAGGTAAAAGTGGAAGAGACTGAGGCTTAAGCCTCTTGATCTGAACTATTAATAGTTTGATTTTCTTGTATCAGCTGATTTAAGATTTATACATGGTTTGAGCATATCGAATAAATTAAAATCCTTTCCACTTTTATGACAAAGTGTTTTTCCTGAGTGATCTAAAAATACATAATGCTCGTAACTTTGATATTTCTGATCCATGTGGGGTGAAAATACAACATACTTCGCCTCATTTAATAAAGGGCAGTTTTGACATTCAAAATGATATTTCTCAGAGTTTCCATCTACACCCCTTATGTCCAAAATATCTCCTTGAAGAGAGTTTCTCAATAAGGCTTGTAAATTTGGTAATTCTGATTCAATATTTGTAAATTTCATATTTTTTATATTCATAGTATCTCCTAAAGATTTATAGTAGATGTTAAATAACATATATATTCTTAAATACTTATTAATGTAGTTTTAAACTTTAATATGTATTGACCTTATTACAGGTCTATAAAAGGAATGAACTCACTAATCCAATAAGTCCACCAAAAACGCCGCCCCAAACAACCAGCCATGATAAATGTTCTTTGATTAACCTTTGCACTATCTCTTTCACCATTTGAGGAGTGAGTTCATCCAGTCTTGCGTCTATAACACTTTCGATAGAGTTTAACATATCGTCATTGAGGGATGAGCTTTGTAGGTGATCTTGCAGTGTTGCATTAAAAGCATCTGAGTTTACGATTTTGATAACTGCTGATTTCATTTTTTGTGAGAATGGTTCACGAAGAGCATCAAGGGCAGATTCGCCGCCAAACATTCCAAGCATTCCTCCAAAAGAGGACTCCATCACAGTTTTAGAGAGAGCGTCAAAAGCAGGTGAAAAGTTTGTTTCTTGGATGATTGGTTCTAGGTTTATTTTTTTTTCTTCACTTGCAAAAAAGGTCTCAAGTTGATCACGTGTGAAAAACTCTTGCATCATAAGGTTTTTGATGGCTTCCTTAAAAGCTTCAAAGCGTGATGGGATAACACCCGATCCGTAAAGAAATGGAACACGCTCAAAAAGCATATGGATGGCAAGTTGATTTGTAAGAGCTCCAGAGAGTGCAAAAAGACCGGTGAAGAGTAAAAATGAAGTGTAAGGGCTTGTTAGGATAAAAGAGAGTGCCACGAGTGAAAAAGCGATAAGATTCGTTATAAGACTTTTATTGATTTTCAAAATATTTCCTTTTTTTTAAAAGTGAAATTATACTACAAGGCCCCTTATTATATAAATAAAATAAAATATTGCTGGATTTTTCTTATTTTGAAATTAATTCAATATTATATTTGCTATAATCATAACACAAGGAGTTCGGATGAAATTTTTTATAATTGTAGTTATGTTGTCAACTATGCTTTTTTCAGGGCAAAAACAGATAATACTTGGAAGTTATTCTGTTGAGAGTAACGGGGAAAGAGCCCTAAAGACCTTTAAAAATCAGATTGAAAATGATATGCAGCTGCAGGGTTTTATGAAAGATAATTCCTTACGAACGATAAACACTGAGATAAGCGGATACACAGTGGTTTCCTTAAATGCTTTTAATTCGTATACTGAATTGTTAAACACTATGAGAGTTTTAAAAGTTTATTATGCTGATGCGTATGTGCTTAAATACCCTACAAAAAATATACTTTTAGCTGAGTCTTTTGAAGATGTGGCAAAAAAGGCTAAAATGGAAGAAGAAGCTGCTGCATTGGCAGCAGCTAAGATTAAAGAAGACGAAGATGAAGAAAAGCGGATAGAGTTGAAAAAACTTTTGGAAGAAGAAGCCCTTGAAGCAGAGCGGTTGAAGGCACAAAGTATTGAAGAGGAAGTTGTTCAAAAGGAAGAAACAATGGAAGAATCTCTAGAAGAAACGGTGCTTGCTGAAGAAGTGAGAGAAGAGACTTCGCAAGAGGAAGAAGACGCATCTTCAATGCAAGAGTATATGATGTATATAATTGCTTTAGCATTGCTGGCTCTTATAGCTGCAGGTCTTACAGTTGTGAAGATTGCAGGTTCTAAGTCAAGTAAACAAGACGAGAATGAATAACTTCATAGAATACTTTTTAAAAAATAAGAGGCTTAATTATGCACTTCTTATTTTTCTTGCATACCTTGGGTATCATGCATACATAAATATTCCTAAAGAGATGTTCCCTCCCGTGGAACTTAATAAAATCAGTGTACGCGGTTTTTACTCAGGGGCTAGTGCTACAAACATGGACAAAATGGCTGTTCGTGATATTGAAGATCAACTCAGTAATATTAACGGTATAGACAAAACAGAAACAGCAATTGTCCCTGGCGCATTCGTTATCGTTTTAACCCTAAACGAAACCGCAAATAAAATCAATGTTTTAAGCAAGGTGAAAGATTCCGTGGCTGTTTCAAAGCAGTACCTTCCATCAGACATGGATGAGCCTATAGCAAGACTTATAGATAAAATCAGGCCGCTGATCCGTCTTTCTATCTCGTCAGACTCTTTATCTATTGCGCAGCTTACTGAAATATCTCAAGACCTTAAATCTAAACTCTCAAAAGTTCCAAATATAAGCGAAATTTCTATCCGTGGGGATTCAGATGAAGAGGTGCTTATCAGTATTGATTCTGAAGCTATTTTAGCTTATGGTTTGAATCCTTTAAATGTCATCAGCGCTATATCAAACTTATCGTATATATTTCCTATCGGTAAGATTGAAGAGCAGGGGAGTTTTGCATTTATCTCCACTGTCAACGGTAAAGCAAATCTGCAAGAGTATAAAGAAGCTATTTTAAATATAGAGGGAAAATATATACGCTTAGAAGATGTTGCAAAAGTGGATATCCATTATCCTCAAACAACAACGATTTCCACATTCAATACAAATAAAACATTGACACTTGTAATCTCTAAAGGTGAAGAGGGCAGTGCAATGGAGCTCTCAAAGATACTTAGAGAAAAGGTGGAAAAACTCAAGCAAACGTATGGTGAAGTTGAGTTTAACTTTTACAAAGATAGCTCAGAGCCTATAAAGAGCCGTCTAGACACCGTGATATCAAATTTGATGTTTGGCCTTATTTTAGTTTTTTTGTCTTTGCTTATCCTTATAAATTTACGTATAGCGTTTATTGTCACACTTGGAATCCCATTTTCATTTATCATAGGTTTATTGTTTATCTATTACATGGGATACTCTATCAACATTGTTTCTTTGCTCGGTGCTTTGATAGTGATCGGTATTGTGGTGGATGATGCTATTGTTGTCGGTGAAAATATACAAAGACATATAGATGAGGGTATGCCTTCAGATGAGGCTGCCATAGTCGGTGTCAAAGAGATGATGCTGCCGGTTTCTTTAGCGACTGTCACAACAGCAGCTGCATTTTTACCTATGTTTATGATGCAAGGTGAAATAGCACTCTTTTTAATTCTTGTGCCGATAGTTGTTGTGATGATTTTACTCGGTTCGCTTATAGAGAGTTTTTTCTTTTTACCTTTACATGCAAGTGAACTTTTAACAAAGAGCCATAATCTTATAAGCTGGGTGCCTCTGCAAAATGCGTATGAGCGCTTACTTCATTTCAACATAAAGTTTAAAAAGACTTTTGTGCTCTTGTTTTTACTGCTTATACCGGTTTTTACTTTTATGACAGCAAAATCAATGCATTTCCAGTTTTTTCCGAATTTCGATGGAAACAACCTTTATATATCAGGTAAATTGGATATCAACACTCCTATTGAAGAGACCTTTAAAATCGCCAGGGAGATAGAAAAAATCATGAGAGAACATCAAGATGAGTTTTCTATTAAAACCACATCAGCAACTGCCGGGTACCGTAGAAGTTTATCCGGTGAAGTGGAATATAATAATAATGTTTTTTTTATAACTATTGAATTATATGACAGAAAGTTAGATGATTGGATGAGTAAATACATTAATCCCGTTTTAAATTTCAGTTACTTTGAGAGTGGCAGTTTTGATAATCCCGAGGCAATCAGAAATGACAGAACATTCGTTCTTGCACCACGTGTGACAGAGATTATGGATGCGTACAAAGAGAAGTTTGATATAGTTGAGTTAGGCGTGCAAGAGGATAAACCCGGACTCATTAAAAGTGATATACAAATCAACCTCTCAGGAAGTGATTCAAAAGCACTCGATGCTGCTATAAAAGAGTTGTCACAAGAGATGGCAGAAATAAAAGGCATCATAAACTTTAGTGACAATATCCGTTATGGAAAGATGGAATACAAAATAAAAGTGAACTCATACGGTGAACTTTTAGGTCTTAGCGAGACTTCTATTTCAAAAATTTTAAGTAATTATTTTTTAGAAAAAAGACAAAGCACAACCTTTAATGATCGTGGCGTTATGGAGATAAAAACACAAGATCTCAACAAGGATAAAACAAAAACTTTACTTGATTTCAACCTCCCTGTAGGCGATGGGACTTTTGTTAAACTCACTGATGTTGCAGAGATTATAAAAATAAGAGATTATGAAAAAATAGATAAACTTAATGGAAATATTGTAAAAATTCTTTATGCAAAAGTGGATAAGCGTGTCACAACCCCCACTGAAGTTTTGGATAAGCTTGAAAGAACATTGGATAAAATTGCATCTTCGGGAATTGAAGTGGATTTACTAGGTGAAAAAGAGAAAAACAAAGAGCTGAAATCAGATATGAAAAACACTGCTGTTTTAGCAATCTTTTTAATCTTTTTAACTTTGTTGTTGATTTTTTCTAAAATAAAGTATGTGCTTATAGTTATGAGTGTTATCCCTCTTTCAGTTTTAGGTGCATTTCTTGGTCATAAGCTTTTAGGTGTCAACCTCACTATGCCTTCTATCATCGGTATACTCGGTCTTGCCGGGGTTGTTATAAATGATGGGATCATTATGCTCGATGTTTTACATGGAACGCATAAGGCTGAGGAGTTTTTTAAACGTGCAAAACAAAGATTGAGACCTATTTTAATCACTTCTATCACAACATTCTTAGGTCTGTTTTCACTTATATTTTATGCAAGCGGACAGGCTGTGATTTTACAACCTATCGCAATTTCTATAGGCTTTGGTTTGATTTGGGGGACTGTATTGAATCTGATATATCTGCCAACACTTTATGCATTGGTGAATGGGATCAGTCTGGAAGAAAAAGAATTAAAGCCCATTTAGTTTATTTGATAAAAAGAAGGTATAAAGCTCCCCAAAGAAGAAAGATTAAAAAACCTAAAACACTAAGAGTTATGACTATTCTCAGTGTAAGGTAAAAAAGAAATTTAATCCAAGTGGGCATTAGTTAGTATTTTACAAAAGGGAGTTTTTTATAATCCATTCGGTGAATCATAATCCCGCCTGTCACGTTGGTGACTTTGTAATTATAGGTGTCTGAAAGGAATTGCGCCACCATTTTTGTTCTGCTCCCTGTTCTGCAAATAAGGGCGAATGGTTTTGAAGTGTCCACTTTTGAATTTAACTTTGCTAGAAAGTCAGGTATATTGTACTGACCTTGTTCATTGAAAAATTCTATAGGGATAGAGCCTTTTAAGATTCCGGTTTCCTTCCACTCCCCAACTGTTCTGATATCCACTGTAGGCATTTTAGAATCAAGAAATTTCTGCGTTAAATATTCATTTTTAAGTTCTGCAAACAATGATGAGCTTAAAAGCAATAGTGTTAAAATTATTCTTTTCAATTATTTCTCCAATAAAGTGTTATAATTTTGGAAGTATACCAAAGAATAATATACAAATTTAGGACAAAAATGGCAGCATCACAAAAAGTTATAGACAGTTCCAATAGACTTCGATACATCAGAGCACTGGAAAGGTTCCATAAAAGTGTTATTTCATATTTAATGAACACTCCGGAGCTTTCAAAAAAAGGTTTTGAAAAAAAGATAGAGAACGGCTTGAAGCTTTTAAACAGAGTGGAAGCTATTGATTTATATAAAGGTGAATTAAAAGACTTGCAGATCTTAGTGCAAAAAATCATCTCACTAAAAGATTCTGAGCTAAGCATGGAAGAGATTAAAGAAGATGTTCTTTACAGCTCAAACCAGCTAGATAAAAGTAAAAATGCCAGGCATTATAAAAAAGACAAGCATGTAAACTCCAAATACGATGATTGGAGTTAATGCTTTAAGATTTAGACTCTAAAAGCATTGTGTCCATGAGGTCAAAGAGTTCTTGAGATGCATTTTCCATTTTATCAAAATTCTTAATTATTTCATCTGCATTTTTCAAGGTTTCATTTTCTGGATCATGATTTAAATAGCTAAGATTTTTATTTGCATTGTCATGAACTATCGCATGAGGGGCTGCCACTTTAGGGTAAGCATTTGTATTTTTAAACCTTTCTTTTCCTTCATTATCATACCATTCTCCAAGTCTACATTCGTGAGGCGTTTGTGTTTTCAATAGTTTTTCAAGAGACATGATAGAGTTGTATGAACGGGATTTGTATAAAATATGATCTAATTTAGCAAGTACAATAAAGATGCTGTTTTCCATTTCATAAGAATAGGTGACAATTTGAGTGGAGTTATCGCTTAATTCCTCTAAGGTGCTTTCAAAGTTATTGATTTTCTCTGTAGAACTCTCTACAGCTGTTCTCATGCTGGTTGAGCTATTTTGTATTTCACTCATCCCTTGCTGGAGAGATTTTATAGAGATTGATATTTCACCGGTTGCCTTATGTGTGCGTTCAGCCAACTTACGCACTTCATCTGCAACAACGGCAAAGCCGCGACCATGTTCACCGGCTCGAGCTGCTTCTATAGCAGCATTGAGAGCAAGAAGATTTGTCTGTTCTGCAATATCTGTAATAAGTTCTATGACAGATGTGATGTCATTTGTTTGACTAGCCAATTCACCGATACTCATATTATTACTATTCACTTGTTCATTAAGCTCATTGAGTTCTTGTACAATTTCAGCAATATTATCACGAGAATCAATAGAGAGCTCTGCAGCATGTTGTGTGGCTTTGGTGACCTCTTTTAGATTACCGATATTTTCTCTTAAGTTTGAGATGATAATAGATAAGGATTCGGAAACATTTGTATTTTTTGTACTAAGCTGAGAGTTGAATGTGTCTCTTTTAGCTTTTGAATTTTGTTCTTTCATATAAGCTATGCTATTTGCCACATTTTCAATAGCATGTACAAATTCACCCTCCATCCCCTCAGATGAAATTTGTTTGGTGAAAATCCCTTGTGACGCATCCGTGACAGTTGTGTTGATCTCATTTATGAGCATTTTAACACTAGTCATTAATTTAGATAGTTGCGTGCCTAAGATGCCAAGCTCGGTGGTGCTGTTGCACTGTGTGCATTCATTGATGAACTTACCGGCTGCAACGAGTTTGATTAAGTCTGTAAAATCACTGATACCGCTTATAATAGATTTACGTGTTAATGTTGCAATGATAAATACTACAATCGCCACTAAAAATCCTAGTATAAAAACAAAATTCTTGTAAAAATTCATTTGCCATGAAAATGATTCAGTGCTTTGTTCCAACTCTTCATTTTTTATTTGAAGCAGTTTTTTAAAAGACATTCTTGATGCATTGGCAAGCGGGGTTAGTTCACTTTTGTATTTTGAATAAATGAGCGCGCTATTTTTAGAAATTTCATCTTGCGTTAAGCCTTTCATCATAGAGAGTGAAGCATTTAAAAACTTCATTGTAGATGTTTTTGTTTTGCTTACAAGATGAAGGGATGCATCATCGAGCATTGTTTTTTCTAGGGATGAGAATAAGTCTTGAATTTTTGAGATAGAAGTATTGAGTTTATCAATATTTTTTTCATAATCTCCTCCAAGCATGATATCTCTTGTTGTTCTGCTTATATAGTTGAGATTTTTTTCTATCTCTAGTGTTTTAAGCTCTGAAGCCATCGAGTTTTGAGCTAAATGACTAAACTCATTTTCAAGATGTGTCATATATGCATAAACAAATAAAGTCGCACCCACAACTGCCATGGTGGCAACAGCAACTAAATAATTCATTTTTTTGTAAATACTAAGATTTGTAAACATGGAATATCCTTCTAGTTATGAAGGGTATTCTAACAAATAAATGACCTTATGTGAATAAAAATAAATTATACGTCATAAAATTGTGATATATATTACTTATAGATACATAAATTGTGACAATAATATGATAATCACCACAAGAGAGAAAGGAAAAAAGTGACTTTTAAAGACCCAGGGGTTAATCCCGAACAGTTTTTGATTTATTCCACGAAGACCAAGCCATAGGCCTAAAAAAGCTTTTAGACTCAAAATTATCTGAAAATTATTCATGCCATCTTGGCTTATTTCACCAAATATGTTAAAAAACATATATACACCACTGGCCACTGCAATCATAAGGGCGAAGGGGACAACTTTTCTCACATGGATCATAATTGCTTCACGGGCAACTTTATGTTCATCTTCACTCAGTGTTTGTTTCATTTTGGAAAGAAATAAAACATCTACAAAAAGAAAACCGCCGTAAATAAAAACAGAAAATATATGTATAGTATGAATAATTGTGTATGTCATAGTCTTCCTTTAAATGGAATTTTATCATAATGTTATAATTTTATAGTAAAATCGTGATACCAAAATAAATGAGATGGAAAGTGTATGAAAAATAAAAAGATAGATAAAACACCGGCAAGACTTGATTTTATTCAAAGTGCAACAGGCTTGATTTTAGCGGTATTCATCATGGGGCACCTTCTTTTTGAAGCTTCTATCCTGATTTCAAATGAAGCAATGTATAAAATGACTATATTTTTTGAGGGTTATTACTTTTTTGGTGAAACATACCCTGGGATAATCACATTTCTTGCAGCTGCTGTTTCAGTTATTTTTATACTTCATATACTTACAGCTATAAGAAAATTTCCAGCTAGTTATAGAAAATATAAAATCATGCGAAATCATATGAGCACTATGAAGCATGAAGACACATCTTTATGGATGGTTCAGGTGATCACTGGATTTATGATGTTCTTCACCGCTTCTGTTCACCTATACATCATGATGAGTCAACCTTCAAATATCGGTCCATATGCCAGTTCGGCAAGAATCGTGGATGAATTTATGGGACCGCTTTATTTAGTGCTTCTTGTTTCTGTTGTTTTTCATGCTTTTGTAGGTCTTTACAGATTGGCCGTGAAATGGGGATTTATGGAGGGGAAGAATTCTAAAGTCTCCCGTAAAAGATTTAAAATCACGATGTATGTTTTAATAGCTTTTTACCTCATAATAGGTTTGGCATCTTTGGCTAAATACACATATATCGGAATGACTCATGATTTTGCTGATGGTGAAAGATATAAATCAAAAACTATAATCATGGAGCAACACTAATGAAAATAAAATATACAGATGTTTTAGTGATTGGTGGCGGTCTTGCGGGATTAAGAGTTGCAGCAGGGGTGAAGCAACGTGGGCATGATGCGGTGGTTCTTTCACTTGTCCCTCCAAAACGCTCGCACTCAGCAGCAGCGCAAGGTGGGATGCAAGCCTCTTTAGCAAACTCCAACATGGGTGAAGGCGATAATGAAGATGTGCACTTTTCAGACACCATCAAAGGAAGTGACTGGGGAGCAGACCAAGAGGTTGCCCGTATGTTTGTGCACTGTGCGCCAAAGGCTATACGTGAACTCGCACACTGGGGAGTGCCTTGGACTAGGGTGCAAGCCGGTGAAAGAAATGCGATTATAAATGCGCAAAAAGTCACTATAACAGAAAAAGAAGAAGCGCATGGTCTCATAACTGCAAGAGATTTCGGCGGTACAAAAAAATGGCGCACTTGTTACACCTCTGATGGAACAGGGCATTCTATGCTTTATGCAATGGACAATAAAGCTAAACAAGAAGAGGTGGTGATTCATGAAAGACAAGAAGCAATCTCTTTAATCACCGATAATGGTCGTTGTTATGGGGCAATCTCTAGGAATTTAAGAACTGGACAACTTACAGCTTATGTGGCAAAAGCAACTACGGTGGCTACAGGTGGATACGGACGTATCTATAGTGTCTCTACAAATGCGATTATATGTCAGGGAGTAGGTCAAGCTTTAGCCCTTGAGACAGGGATCGCGACTTTAGGAAACATGGAAGCGATTCAATTTCACCCAACAGCAATTGTTCCGGTTGGGATTTTGACAACAGAGGGTTGTCGTGGAGATGGCGGACTTCTTTTAGACAAAGACGGTTATAGATTTATGCCAGATTATGAACCGGAGAAAAAAGAACTTGCATCTCGTGATGTGGTGAGTCGTCGAATGACAGAACATATGCGAAAAGGCAAGGGAGTTAAATCAAGATACGGAGATCACTTATGGTTGGATATCACGATTTTAGGTCGTGAACACATCGAGAAAAACCTTCGTGAGGTGAAAGAGATTTGTGAGCACTTTTTAGGCATTGATCCTGCAGTGGATTGGATTCCTGTACGTCCGACACAGCACTACTCTATGGGTGGAATCCGAACGAAATACACAGGTGAGTCTCAAACATTAAAAGGGCTTTACTCTTGTGGTGAAGCGGCGTGTTGGGATTTGCATGGCTTTAACCGCCTTGGAGGAAACTCTGTGAGTGAGACAGTTGTTGCTGGAATGATGGTGGCAGAACACATAGCTGACTTTTGTGACTCTTCTGAGAGTTCTATGCATATAAACTCTTTAGAGATTGAAAAAGCTCTTAACACGCAAAAAGCAAGACTTGAAGCTTTACTAAACAAAGAAAACGGTGAAGATGCCTATGTTCTTCGTCGTCGCATGGAAGAGATAATGATGGATAAGGTCGGTATCTTTAGAAATGGAAAAGATTTGCAAGAAGCTGTTGATGAACTCGAAGACTTACATAAACGCTCAAAAAATATAGAGGTTTTTCGTTGCAAATCCCGTGCTGCAAACCCAGCGCTTGTCAATGCCTACAGAACACAGATGATGATAAAAGTTGCATTGACTGTGGCTTTGGGGGCATTGCTTAGAACTGAGAGCCGCGGGGCGCATTCGCGTGAAGATTTTCCAGCCCGTGATGATGCAAACTGGTTAAAAAGAACAATCACTTCATGGCCTGATGAGAACCAAACTATGCCAAGTGTGAGTTATGAAGATATCCCTATAGCAAATATGGAGTTGCCACCTGGTTTTCGCGGTTATGGAAAAGATTTGACTGAGCATCATCCAGACACCAAGGTGCGTCAAGACACAGTGGATGCAGTGAGAAAGAAACTACAAGAGAGCGGTGCGAGCCGTTTTGAGATTCAAAATGCTTTGATGCCGTATTTGGATAAACTGCCACCTAAGTATAGAGGGAAAAATGAGAGATTGGGAGAAAATATATGAGCCAAGAAAAAAATAGAATATTAAAAATCAGTATTCTCAGATTTGATCCTAATGATCCAAAAGACTTTCCACACATGGAGACTTTTGAAGTGGAAGAAGCAGATGGTATGACGCTGTATATCGTTTTAAATGAGATTAGAGAGCATCAAGACAATGCCCTTATGTTTGACTTTGTTTGCCGTGCAGGAATTTGCGGATCATGTTCTATGCTGGTGAATGGAAGACCGACTCTGGCGTGCCGTACTTTAACCTCAAAACTTGATGAAAATATAACTTTAGCACCGCTTCCTCTTTTTGAGCTTATCAAAGATTTATCTATTTACACCGGTAAGTGGATGAGAGGACTCGAAGAACGTTTAGAGAC
>JACKQG010003368.1_pt1 | contig 19714 bp, 13 predicted proteins | sample 8237621 | NCBI WGS metagenome assembly JACKQG01 (sample SAMN15677084, study PRJNA649215) | marine metagenome | biome: marine; feature: Black Sea; material: saline water; isolation source: suspended particulate matter (SPM) from the Black Sea western gyre | collected 2013-06-09/2013-06-10 | depth... | reverse complement strand
AGTCTTCCCAGTCCGGTTTTTCGGCACCGAAATATTCCAATATTCGCGCTTTGTTGGTGTTACGTCTGCGAATCGTTTCATGATCCAACCCGAAAGGATATTTGTCTAAGTACTGTTGCACCGTCTTTGACATTCTTGAGAGGTCGGCTGACCTCAGCCTTGCTGCTCTTCTCCCTTCATGTCTGGTAAAGGCAGGGGCTTTTTCAGGGTAAATCCCTGTTTTGCCCATAATCCCCTTTAGCAGGTGGTCCAGTTCTGCAAAAAAGTCTGGACTGGGCTTTTCAATGTCCCGGAGGTTTTCTGCGTGCAAGAGGTCATCAAGGTATTTTAAGAAGCTGTAACCCGTAAGTATTTCACTCCTGGGCCATATAATGGTCCTAAATATCCGTATGGTATCACGGGCCAATATCCATTCTAAAGGTGGAACAGTGTGATCATCGCTAAATGTGGCTGCATGCACGTCGGCCAAAAAGCGTCTTATCTTATTCCTTTTTATGTCTACAGACTCTGAAGAGATAAGGATTTCCTTTAAAGCCGGTGCAATATCCAATATTCTTAACAGCTTGTTTCTAATTCTCTCTTTTTCCATTGTGGCCGGTCCCTTTCTGAGCCTATGTCTTCAATACTGGGTACTGGGTATTGGGTGCTGGGTATTGGGTACTCGTTACGTTATATGTGTTTTGGGCTTTCAATAAACGTTTGATGGCAAATTCTAATTGATCCGGATCTTTCTTGGGATCTTATAAGGCGAAATATTTTTCCGGCACCAATGAAAGAAGCCTTGTTTATTCATCGTGCTTCCCGGTTTCAGGGAGATCTCACCAGCGACGATATCACCGTATTTTTCGTGCCATTCTCTGTAGATGAGGGCTGACTCGATTTCAGGATGATAAAGAAGCAGTCTTTCGATCTCTTTGGGATATGCCTTTAACCCGAATACATTAATCATATCCTTTTTCAGCCTTGTCAATGTCAAATAGTTGTCTTTATCCACATGGCCAAGATCACCTGTCTTGAACCAGCCATTTACAAAGGTATTTTGAGTATGCTCCGGTTTTTTGAGATATCCTGCAAAGACGTTTGACCCTTTAACCAGGACCTCTCCTTCCTGCCCGGAAGGAAGCTTTTTGCCGGTATCGTCAACAATCTTTACCTGGCAGCAGGACAACGGTGGGCCGACAGTTCCAAATTTGGGCGGTCTATCCAGGCCGTTCCAGGTGACAACAGGGGATGCCTCTGTGAGGCCATAACCTTCGCTTATGGTCAATTCCAATATGTTTTGATAGCTTTCCAGGAGGTTGTTCGGGATTTTAATCCCTCCACTTGTCAAGTTTCTCAGGCGGGAACAGACGTCGGGGTGCTCGGATAATGGTTTTACAAGCGCATGAAATATGGCGGGGATCGAGATAATCTGTGTGGGCCGATAATCTTTCATAAGACCAACCACGGTCCTGCTCCTTACGGAAGTTCCTAAAAGAAGACAGGTCACGCCGCCCACCAGGGGGACTAAAAATCCGTTGGTAAACCCATAGGTATGAAAAAGGGGGAGGAGTGAAAAAAGTATCTCTGAACCGGCATCATTTTTTCTGAATGATTTTTCGGCAAAAGAGACACTGTCGTAAAAAAGAGAACCATGTGTCAGCTCCGCCCCCAACGGATAGCCGTCCATGGCTGCTGTATATACAATCATGGCGGTTTCATCAGGTGCCATCTTTTCCCAATGGGTAGTAGTCCTCGAAAAATCGAGCTCTTCCATGAAGATTGTTGAAGGAGCCTTCTTATCGATCGTAATGAAAGAGGGCGGAGTAAGGCCCTGGCTGAACTCATATGCTTTAACGGCGGTTGCCAGTTTATCTCGATTGCAAATAAGGAGTTTGGGACATGTTTCGGAAACGATGTGGGTAAGTTCGTACGGACCCATTCTCGGGTTCACCGGCACCAGGATCGCCCCGATCCGAAAGACCGCTAATGAGACGGCAGCATACCCGGAGGGGTTCAATGACGAGAGAATAACCCGATCATTTCGTTTTAACCCGATCTTCCTCAGTCCATGGACCAGCCGGCATACTTTCTCGTGATATTCCCCAAAGGTAAACATCTCACCAGGAATCCCGATCCCGTCTCTGTCGGGATACCGTTCCTTAGAGTAATCAAGTAATGCTCCGAGATTGCCTGGAAATTGACGGCAATTTTCTTTTGATGGGATTTTCAACATATTTTAGTATCTTAGGGGAATCGGGACCGGATTGCAAGTGTCATGCCCCGGTAACCCAAATTCCAGTGCCCTTGTCTTCCACAACCGGGCGTGGTAACGTTATTCGTATGACTGAATCAGCTCTTTCCCCTGTAGTCCCGGTCCGTGCCTCCACCGTTATCCTGATACGGGATTTGAATGGACCTTTCCAGGTCTATCTCCTCAAACGGAGCAACCGTAGCGGTTTTATGCCGGGAAATTATGTATTCCCGGGTGGGACCGAGGATCCCGAAGACACGGGTCTTGATTTCTGGAAGGGATATGTGGACATGGATTCCGGGCAGTTAGAAAGACGCTTTGGCAGAGGTCTCAATATGGAAGACGCCATGGCCCACGGCATCACTGCTGTTCGTGAGACCTTTGAAGAAGCATGCCTCCTTCTGGCTGATAACAACAATAAGGCAGGCAAAGGCCTTGAAAAGCTCCAGGGACCGAGGCTGAACGGGGCCCTTCCCAGGGACTGGCTTCGCCACCTGGTTCTTTCCGGGGATTGGACCGTGAAGTTGTCGGCATTGGCGCCCTGGTCCCACTGGATTACGCCTAAGATCAGGTCGAAACGGTACGATACCAGGTTTTTTGCGGCCTTTATGCCGGAGGGACAGGAATGCCGACCCGATAACAGGGAGACTACCCACGGAATCTGGGTAAGCCCTGAAACGGCCCTCAGGGGAAACCTGAAGGGGGAGATCCCTCTAAGTCCCCCGGCCGTGACTACCCTGAACGAATTTCTTCAAATCCCTGATGTCGGTACCCTGAAAAAAGAACTGGAAGTCAGGTCATGGGGGGAGGCGAGGGTCCCCTGACTTATACCTATGCCCGAAAGCACCCTCCTTGTTCTTCCTTGGGACCCCCATTACCACGATCAGGAAATCGAAGTGGAGGTCGAGGGCCTCGAAAAAAGGGCTGCCTCTTTAGGCAAACCCTTTTCCAGGCTCTGGTACAGCGAGGGAGTCTGGAGACCCATTATTTTGGGTTGAGAAGATGTTTTTGTAATACGAAAAACTGCATGTTTTTCATCCCAGAGGATCCGAAAGGCCTCGTCCCGTGGGTGGTCTTTCAGCCCATTTGGGAATGTATTTGAATTGTCAATGCCAGCAGTTTGGGAAAAGGAAGCCTATGGCGACAATTGTTATGACAACGAGAGGAACTTTTGGGGACCATTTCCCGTTTATAATGATGGGTCAGGAATTAAAGCGCAGGGGGCATCGGGTTCGCCTCGGAATTAACCGTTCCATGCAGGCCTTTGCCAGAAAATTCCATTTGGACTGCTTTGATTGCGGACCTGTCATGGGGATTGAAGAAGCACAAAAAGATGCCGCCTGCTGGAATTACTGGAACCCCCCTAAACCGGCATACCATGTTAAAAATTTTAAGGTCGCCGAAAAATACGGCAGTTTGATAGAGGCGTGTAGAGAAGCGGACATATTGATCTGCGCCAGTAATTTTTTTATGGGCGCCGTGATTCAGCATGTTCTGAACGTTCCCCTGATTTCAATTTGCCTGGCGCCGGTTCAGGTATGTGCTCCAATGAAAGGCCATCTCGGTATTGACATTGGTGATTCAAGATTCACGGAATGGCACGAAATATTCCAGCAAATGCACAAATGTTTCTACCGGGAACTGGAAGAGATCAGACAAAATCTGCTTGATCTACCCGAAGCCATGTTTACCGATGAATGGTGGGAGGACAATATGATTTCCAGGCGTTTGATTCTTGCTGCCAGTCCCCACTTCGCCAGGCCGGCCGGCAAATACGATGGTGCCTTAACGGCCGGGTTTATTTTTTATGAGGAGCCATCGTGGGGTGAGTGGCGCCCGGGCGCAGAGCTGGAATCGTTTGTCGAGCCGGAACCATCCCCCCTGGTACTCTCCTTCAGCAGTCTGCCGCTGCAGGACCCCCGCCGGGTCATGGAGATCCATGTGGCTGCAGCCCAAAAACTGGGACGACGGCTTTTGGTTCAGAAGGGATGGGCGGGATTTGAAAAAGATCATATACCGTCCAACACGGGTACCAATGGGATCATGCTTGTGGATTTCCTGCCCCACGACTGGGTTTTTTCCCGTACCGCCGCCGTTATTCATCACGGTGGAACGGGTACGACCGGAAGGGCGCTGCGAAACGGCTGCCCCATGCTCATAGAGCCTTACGGGAATGATCAATTTTTCAACGCAAGACGGGTATTGGAACTGACAGTGGGCGCAGCGATGCATCCTTTTGAACTGACTGCCGACGGGCTTGCCAGGGTGCTGGAAGAGAAGGTGCTGGGGGCACAATACAGGATAAATGCCGAGGCATTAAAAGAAAAAATCTCGGCAGAAGACGGCATTCAATCCACATGTGATTTTGTTGAAAGGATTGTATAGGTCTGCAATCGCTGATCCCGGGCGTTGACCTCTTTTTTGGATTATGACATAATTGGCTTTTCTGAAGGGGTAAGCATTTCGTTTAATACAGGAAAAGAAGGAGGAGCGAAAATGAAGAGGCAAGAATTGCAGGAGGTTTGGATCGATATGATTCAAAAGGCATGGTCGGATGCGACGTTTAAAAAGGGGCTTCTGGCGAACCCCAAAGACGTGTTTAAGGAGTATGGGGTAGACATACCGGATGGTCAGGAAATTAATGTGGTTGAAAACACCGTAAAGTTGTCCCACTTCGTTTTGCCCCGGCCGCCGGATGGCGAGTTAAGCGAATCGGACCTGAAAGCCGTCGCCGGTGGAGTTTTCAACAGCACTTGGGTTAACACATTTAATACCACCTGGACATAGCCCACGAAAGGCGAAATTGGGGATATCGATAAATGAAAGCTGAAATAACATGAAACGTCCCTATGAACCCGATGCGCTAAATCGATTGATCCGCCTGCTGGTCTTTCTTGTTCTGGCCGGGTGCGCGGCCGTGGGACCCGATTACCACCCGCCTGAAAAAGCGGTGCCCTCCCAGTGGCAGACCCCGTTGAAAGGAGGCCTTGAAGATGGATCCATCGATCAGGAGACCCTGGCCCTCTGGTGGCGCCGGCTGGGGGACCCCCTGCTGTCGAAGCTGATTGAGCAGGCCGTGGCGGGGAATCTCGATCTGAAAGAGGCCCGCGCGCGGGTTCGGGAGGCGCGGGCGCGCCGGGGCATTGCGGAAGCCGGGCTGTTTCCCTATCTGAATGCCTCCGGGCAGATCACGCGCATCAAGGGGAGCAGAGAGACCGGTGCCGGTACGGAGCGCGACCTCTATGCCGCGGGGTTTGACGCAGGATGGGAAGTGGATATTTTCGGCGGTGTGCGCCGATCGGTGGAGGCCACGGATGCGGCCCTCCAGGCCAGTCAGGCTTCTCTTCGGGACGTGCTGGTTACCCTGACCGCCGAGGTGGCGCTCAACTATGTGGAAATGAGAACCTATCAGGCCCGCCTGGCCACGGCAGCGGAGAACCTTAAAGAGCAGCAAGGGATGCATGATCTGATTCAACAGCGTTTTGAGGCAGCGCTGAGCGACGCCCTTACCCTTGAGCAGTCCCGATACAATGTGGAAAACACCCGTTCCCAGATGCCCCTGCTTCGCTCAGGAATGGAAGCTTCCCAAAACCGGCTTGCGGTCCTCATGGGAAAAGAACCCGGGCGGCTTCGCAGGGAACTATCGCCGCCGGAGCCCATCCCCGTAACGCCTCTCCGGGTAGCGGTGGGGATACCGGCCGAATGCATTCGCAGGCGACCCGATGTAAGTCGCGCGGAACGGGAGCTGGCGGATCGGACCGCCCGCATCGGCGTGGCCACGGCCGAACTTTACCCGAAATTTTACCTTCTCGGTTCCATCGGGCTGGAGGCCCTGGATATCGGCGGGTTCGCTTTTTCAGACGGTGTGACCCACAGTATTGGGCCCAGGTTCTCGTGGCGTCTCTTTGATGGGGGTGCCATCCGCCAGAACATTCAGGTCCAGACGGCCGTCCAAGAACAGGCTCTGATCCGATATGAATCCACCATCCTGGGTGCCCTGGAGGAGGTGGAAAATGCCTTGAGGGCTTATGCAGAGGAGCAAAACCGTCGCGCGGCCCTCAAGCAGGCGAGCCAGGCGGCTCAAAAGGCGGTGGGTTTGGCGGATCAAAAATACCGGGCCGGTCTAATCGGCTTTTACGATGTCCTGGATGCTCAGAGGTCGCTACGTTCTTTCGAAGACCAGTTGGCCCAGAGCGAGGGCCTGGTTACGGCCAATCTGATCTCCCTTTACAAGGCTCTGGGCGGCGGCTGGGAAGAAATGTCGAGAAACGACCAGGGCGGTTAGCTGTTAAACCCTTTAAGGGGGGGGAAACCCGGCAAGAAAATGAAAAGAATTAAGGACTTTACATGGAAACAAGGAATGACTGTTCAGGAATTGATGCAGCAATACCAAAGCCTTGGATATCAAAGTACAGAGTTGTATAAAGTCAGTGAAGTATTTGTAAGAATGAAAAAAGATTCCGCCAAAATTTTCTTAACATTCACATCAAACATGGTTACTTCCGGATTAAGAGGATTCTTTGCGCAAGTTCTTAAGAAAGGCATGGCAGATATCGTCGTTACGACTGTTGGAAGCATTGAAGAAGACATCATGAAGGCAATGGGAGAAACCTTTAAAATAGGGGACTTTGAAGCCGATGACGTCGATCTGCATGAAAAAGGGAAAAACCGTGTTGGAAATATTCTTATTAACAATGAAAGCTATGGGAAGATCGAAGCTGTATTCCTTCCCATATTGAGAGAGTTATATAAAAAGAAACCGAGATGGGCAGTTTCAGAAATGCTTAGGGAGATTGGATTAGTGCTGGATGACGAACATTCTATTTTAGCAACAGCTGCAAAGTATGATATTCCTGTTTTTTGTCCGGCAATAACGGATAGCGCATTTGGTTTTCACCTATACCTTTTTCAGCGAAAACATCCGGATTTTATGATTGATGTTGTTAAGGATTTTGGGAATATATTATTTTCCGTATCATATGATGATAAAAAAGGCGTTATTGCTCTTGGTGGATCGATTTCAAAACATCATGCAATACTTTTTACACTTCTTAATGGAGGAGCAGAATACGCCGCATATATTACAACAGCACATAAAACCTCCGGAAGTATGAGCGGAGCAAACACTAATGAAGCAAAATCCTGGGGTAAGGTAAAGGATTCGGCAGACATTGCAACCGCTATTGGCGACGTCACTATTCTCTTTCCGTTGGCAATGATCAATGCAATGGAAGAGTTGCAGGCCGAAGGATTGCTTCGAGAAGAATAAACATGGCACACTTTGTATTATCAAGAAGAAAGGTGATTGAACAGTATCAAAGAATTAGGGAGATTTGCGATCGCGTAACATACAGCTCAAAAACAAATCCTGTTGTCAATTCTATTCTTGAAGAAAACACCGATAGCTTTTTCAGCATTCACTTAGAAGCCGAACTTACCAACATTCAAGATATGTCGCGCGTTCAGTTTCTGGCACAAGGATGGTCGAAAGACGTTATACAAGGATTGCTTTCTCGAGGAATTCGCTGGTTCGTTGTGGATAACGAAACTGATTTAGATACGTTGATAGCATACCTGGAAAAAAGAACAGAAAAAATAACTTTATTACTGCGTCTAAAACTAAAAGAGAATACTATTCGAACAGAAATACATTATGTTTTTGGAATGTACTCCGAGACAATTGAGAAAAGAATTAATGATCTCACAAAGGCCCCTTTTATCAAGGACATAGGGATACATTTTCATCGAAAAACACAAAATATGAGTGAATGGAACATTTTGGGGGAATTAGAAGAAACATTCGATGAAGATTTTTTCCAAACGATTACTCTTATGAATATCGGCGGAGGGATTCCTGCTGCATATGCCAATACCAACATAAAGGTTTTTGATCATATTTTTAAAAAGATAGAAGCCCTGTATGCCTGGTGTCAAAAAAGAAACATTTCCATGGTCATTGAACCGGGACGTTATATCGCAGCACCTGCTGGAGAATTGCACACCGAGATCCTGAGCATTCACGAGGACACGATTATCGTTGATGCATCGGTGTACAATGGCGATTTAGATGCACTGATCGTTCCGGTCAAATTAAAAGTAAAAGGCGAGATTGAGTATGAAGAGGCGGCAAAGCATTCAGCAGAAAAGTATATTATAAAAGGGGTAACGCCCTGTTCTTTGGATATCTTCAGGTATCGCGTTTTTTTGGGAGGAAAGAAGACAGGAGACACTTTGGTGTTTCAGAACGCCGGCGCATACAATTTTGCTTCGGATTTTTGCAGCCAGAAACCCCTGAAAGTGTTCATACAATGATACTGATAAAACACCTTATGTTGTCACGGGAACACAGCCGGGGAAATCGTGCCTGATTTTTCTAATGGTCCGAAACTACGTGCCGAGGCAAAACCGCCGGACCCCGAATGGGATTATGCCACCTGGCCCATGCACCGAAAAATGCTTGCGGACGAGATCCGATGCACCCACTTCCGCGAAGCACTGTTGCGAGTGGTGCCACGGGGCGGCACTGTTCTGGATGTGGGGGCGGGCACCGGCATACTGAGCATCTTTGCGGCCCAGGCAGGCGCCCGAAAAGTCTATGCGGTCGAAGAGACCTTAATGGCCTTGGAAGCGCGTGAGTTGGTTGCCAGAAATGGTCTCGCCGACCGAATTGAAATTTTGCATTCCCCGATCGAGGAACTGGTTCCGTCCGAGAAGGTTGACGTCATCGTCTCGGAATGGCTTGGTGGCTTTGCAGTTGATGAAAACATGCTGCCTCCGGTCCTGCTGGCACGCGATCGCTGGCTTAAGCCTGGAGGCGCCATGATACCAAATTGTGTGGATGTCTGGATGGCGCCATGTTTTCTTCCAGATTTTGAAGAAAAGCGGAGGTTCTGGCTGGGCAAACCATACGGTGTGGATATGGCTTTGGTAGCAGAAAGAATGTGCTGCGAAATATTCTATGAGCAGCACGATTTATCCCGGGAACATTTGATGTCGGAGTCAGCGGTTTTATGGACCATCGATTCGTTGAGTGAAACGGTCGATCGATCCCAGAAACCTTTTGAAACGAAGTCCATCTTCATCGCCCTGAGAAGCGGAGAGATCAATGGATTGGCGGCGTGGTTCTCCGCCGATCTGGGAGGCGGCGTGCTGATATCCACTGATCCGGATTCTCCTGCAAACCATTGGGGTCGTGTCTTCCTGCCATTGACCCGGCCACTCATGGTGCAACAAGGTAATACAATCGAGGTCAACATGGCATGCCATCCTTTAGGGCCGTTGGCGACTCGGTCCAAGTGGACCGTGATGGTTAAGCGAATACGGTCCACTGCTTAACATGGAAGGCAAACCATTGCAGGGCAGGGTTTCAGGTTGGAATTTTTTAAAAAATACCTTGACTACCAATTTTCTGTTTCATAATCTTCGTCTTAGCGATCACTGATCACCTTTTAAAGGAGGCCCCTATGTCAATGGAACAGGTGAAAGCCTTCATCAAGAAGATGAAGTCGGATGAGGCATTCAGCAAACGAATCATGGCTATCCAGGATACTGATGCGCGTTTTCAAGCTATTTTGGAGGCGGGATTCGATTTCACAATGGAAGAGTTGGGCGAAACCGGAAAGGAGATTAGTGAGGCTGAACTTGAAGCCGTTTCCGGCGGGAGTGAAGGATGCGGCGGGAAGATGGCATGCATGATGTTCGCGTGCTTAGTAATACCAAAGACATATCAGCGCTAGATGAAGCGTTTCGAGCGCCGGGCGCAGTTCGCATATCCCCCTGAGTGCCGGAAATGATCCGTCCCGGCATTGACAGCGGGTGACCCTACTCCTGTTCAACCAGATTTCTAAGAGGATTTTCTGCCTGTTCTGCACGGCTTTTTTCCGGTTGCACCATGCGATACCCTTTCTCCATTGACCGCGCTTTACCGGTTCCCAGAACAGCATTGCAAATCTGCTTTGTTTGCCAGGCCTCCAGATAGGTTTCAAGATACTTCCGGAGCGATTCCTTGAACGGCGAACAGTACTCGAGACCTTCCTCGCCCAACTGCTGTGACCGCAGACGTTTGTTCACGCATCCGCCGCCGCAGATGGGAAAAACGTTGCACTCCAGACATTCGGCATCCTGATAGGGATCCGTCCCGATGGTGTAGCGTGCAACATGCTCAGGGTTGGTGACGGCCGTATCCTCATGTACCGAACCGATCACCATGTGCGCTTTTCCCACATCCTCCCAGCATTTGTACATCTCCCCTCTCGGTCCGATGACATAGCCGTAATGACTCGTGGCGATGCAGATGTTTTGTGCACCGCTTTCCGGGAAAAACCCGCCACGCGGAACAATCCCTTCGTCCTTGTACCCGTCTACCATTAACTCAGTCCATTCGCTCAGGCAGAGCCCGCATTGCCGGTCGTAGGAATGGTCAAGGAAGGTTTTCACATAGCCGGCGTAGACTTTCAGGTTTTTACCCCTGTAGCGCTCCAGCAGCTCCTTATGGATGGCGGAGTACTCCTGCCGGTTTCGCCTGTCGACGTTCACCCTCACGGAACACTTCCCCTTCCATGAAGAGGCCATCAGAAGATCGATGTTGCGAAGGATCCGCTCATAAGTCGGGCTTCCGTTTTTGAGTATTCGCCTTTGGTTGTGCGTCTTTTCACTGCCGTCGAGGGTAATTTGCACAGATGATATCTTCAAATCTTTCAGCCGATCGATTTTTCTCTCGTCGAGCAGGTATCCGTTCGTTATAAGGATTGCATTGTCATAGTTGGGATACAGTTTCAGGAAACCGGCGGTCAGGTTTTCCATAATGTGGAAAGCTAGCAACGGTTCGCCCCCGTACCAGATCACATAGAGGTGTTTGGTATCCTGATGTTTCCTGATGAATCCGATCAGCGCCTCCATGGTCTCGTCGCTCATGACCGTGGCATCGTTCTGTGTCTGCTCGAAGCAATAAAGACAACCGAAGTTGCAGGCAAGCGTCGGACAGATGGTAAGCCCCACATACCCCGTGCTGAAACATGCCGCATTTCGCTGATAGCGAAGCGTCATCAGTTTCACCTTTTCCGCTTCCCTTTGGGCAAGAAACCCGTTTTCCTCGAGTGTCTCCATGAATTCCCCGTCATGGTATGGTGGGAATATGGGCTCCCCGTCACACAGGGATTGGGCTATCCTGTAATGATGGTGGTCAAGCTCAAACATCACACCGGACAGGGCATTGTATAGGAACCAGCCATATCGTTCCGAACAAAACAGAGTATTATATCGTGACCAGGGTTTCATGAAAATCGGGAAAAATAGTTCTGAAGTTTGATATTATTTATAACATAACAATAAATTTCCTTAAAAAGCAAATTAGCATCCCTTTTCACACCATCTGCCGTTTCGCCAGCTGCTGAAACAGCCCCGGTTGTTCAATCAGTTCGGCAAAAGTCCCCGCCTGCACCACCTTTCCCGTTTCCAGAACATAGATCCGGTCGGCGTTGATAATGGTGGAGAGGCGGTGGGCGATGACGATGCGGGTGGCATTGAGACGCTCCAGGCTGTCGGAAACATGGGCCTGGATTTCGTTGTCCAGGGCGCTGGTGGCTTCATCGAAGATGATGAGTTTCGGATTTCGTGCCAGGGCCCGGGCAATGAGAATGCGCTGCTGCTGCCCGCCCGAGACCGCGCCGTTGTATACGAGAGTGTGCATTCCCATGGGCATGGCTTCGATATCCTGGTCCAGCCCGGCCGAACGGGCCGCTTCCCATGCCGCGTCCATGGACATGCCGGAGGCCCCCGCGATGTTCTCGTAGATGGAACCGCTGATGAGTCCGCCTCCCTGAAGCACCACCCCGAGCTGTTTTCGCAGGTCCCTAAGATTCACCGAGGAAAGATCAATTCCGCCATAAAATATGCCCCCTGTTTCCGGCGTTTCAAACCCCAGCAACAACCTCGCAATGGTGGATTTGCCGGCCCCGGAAGGACCCACAATGGCTACGAATTCCCCGGAGCGGGCGGTAATGGAGACATTTTTGAGAACAGGCGGGGCCGGCCTGTCATCCCTTGAGACATCCACAGGGTCCTGGCTGTACCGAAAAGTCACATTCCGGATTTCCACATTCCCGTCGATTTCACCCGCGGGTTCCTTGGTTTCCACGATCTCCGGCGTGGCTTCCAGGATGGGCTTTAGCCTCTTGTAGAGTGCACCTGTTGTGAGGAGGGCGGGCAGAACGCCGGCAAATCCGGTAAACGCCACAAGCAGGGAGGAAAATGCGGCGGTAAAGGCAAGGTATTCCCCCACATTCAGCATCGTACCCCGCCACTGGGAACCGATGATCAGAAAAAATATGCCGGTCATGAGCGGGGGAAACAGGGCATTTAGCACTGCCATCACATTCATGTTGTCGATGGATCTGGATTGCCATCTTATTTTTTCGCCGAGCACACCGGCCCACCGTATAAACGCGCGATTCTCTGAAATGGCCATGCGGATTTTGGCAATGCCGGTCAGCACCTGCAGACCGATTCCCGCGAGATCCCCCTCATATTTATACTGCTGTTGCTGGTTCCGATAATTCTTATACCCCACCCAGCACATCAGGCTGACAAAAATGAGGATCGCCATTAACCCAACGATGGTCATGGATCCGCTGAAATAGAGCATCAGCGCCAGATTCGGAATGGCAAACAACAGGGTCATGCACCCAATGGTCACATTGTCCGCAAGATGCTCCCGAATAGCATCTACCCCCATGACCCGATTGGCTAGATCCCCGGCCGTGTACCGGCTGAAAAATCGTGAGGGGAGATTGAACAGCCGACTCCATACCGCTGCCTGAAGCTGAAAACTGGACCGTGTTTTAATGCGCAGCATCAGGATGGATCGGGATAATACCAGGAACGCGCCGGAGATGGCTGCGCTCGACAAAATCACACCTGCCTGAAACAGCCCGAACATATCGGCAGCCGGAATCACGGTATTGAAGATGGTACTCATGAGCCACGCGGGCGCCAGTGCAATGATTCCGCCGATCATGCCGATCAGCAAAACAGCCTTGAAATCCGTTCTTAGGCCCCTCAAGGCAACCGAGAGCATCTCTTTTAAAGAGACGCGACCCGATAGCGGGATGTAGACGGAGACGGCATGGGGCTGAAGTTTCTGGGCCACAGACTGGGTTACCCCTGTTTCCCGGCCATCCACCGGATTAAAACACATCCACCGGCCCCTTTCGAAAAAAAGGGCAACGGGTTTCTGATCCTCCAGGCGAAAAGCAATGGCCGGCATACCCTCCTGCCGCCACCACCCGTCATCGAGTCGAACGGTGCGGTGGTACAGGTTGCACGACTCCAGAAGCCGGGTCGAATGGCTGATGCTGTGGGCGGGGCCCATATGGGCGCCGGGCTCAGGAAGGGTTATTGTCATACCCCAGACATGGGCGATGCGTTGAATTACCTGGTGCATCAGAAGAGGTGATGCGGCCGTCTTAGTGGAATCCGATACGGCGTGGCGATCCAAAACCAGCTGGCGGAGCTGCTGCTCGAGGCCTTTGATGGCGTTTTGTTCATAGGTGACCAGTTCCTCTTGACGTTGCAGACGTCCATGCCTTTGGAAAGCCGCCGTCATCAGTACGGCGCGCAGATACTGCCGGTATATGGATGCCATCACCCCACCCACATCCGGGGTATCCACCAGTCGGGCCGTGGTGCGGCAGGCAATGGACACCGGGTCCTGACATTCAAACCACATCCGGGGCGACATGGGAAAGGTGCTTCCCGGAGCCAGCAGCATCTGCTCTTCATCCTCATTCAGAAGACAGAATCCATCTTTCAGTTCAACCCACAGAATTTCCTGGCCCGGGCGAAAGGAAACCCCTTTTTCAAACTGAAGGGATGCGCCCTTTTTCAGATCGGATTGGGTGATCACATGAGTTCTTGCCGGGGGCATGCGGAGGGCGAAAGGTGTTAGCAGATTCTGTATGAAGCGCTCAAACCGGTCTCGTATCTCCTCATCTTCACGGATGAGATGGATCCAGGATGTCCGGCTTTGACGGATCTCGGTGCCTGTCTGGGGCATTGCCAGGAGTCTGTAGGAAACGTCGCCACTCTCCACACTCACCCCCACGGGAAACAGCAACTCCCCTTCATCCAGTCCGGCGATGAACTGAAAGGGACCCATGGCCTGGCCGGTGGTTTTGTGGAAGCCCCCCATAAAGAGATTCACAGAACCGCTCACAATCAGCCGAACCTGGCTGTCGGACAGGAAAAATCCCTGCCCGGCGCCGACCGGGTCAACATTAATGTGGGGTTGTGAAATTTTCTGAAGGCTCATAAAATCCTGCCTACCCCTCCGCCCGAATCATCCGGGCATAGGCACCCGTTTTATCCTGAATCAACGCGTCATGCCGGCCCCGCTGCACCACCCGCCCGTTGTCCAGCACGATGATTTCATCACAGTTCCGGATGGTGCTGAGGCGATGGGCCACAATCAGGCAGGCGCATCCCCGCTGCCTCAGATGCTGGTCGATCTTTCGTTCGGTTTCCGGATCCAGGGCACTGGTGGCCTCGTCCAGGATCATAACGGCCGGGTTGTTGCAGAGGGCACGGGCGATCTCGATGCGTTGCCGCTGACCGCCGCTGAAATTGCTGCCCCCCTCATCTATGACGGCACAATAGCCCCCCTTGCGGTTGGCGATATCCTTGTGAATCTGAGCATCCCGACAGGCCCGAATAATGTCTTCCTCCGCCATCATCGGGTTCCACATGGAGAGGTTGTCCCGCAATGAATCCCGAAAGAGGATGATCTGCTGGTCCACAATGGAGATGAATCGTTCCAGCTTTCTGCGCGGCCACTGGGAGATAGGCATGCCGTCATACAGCACTTCCCCGGCCCAGGGTTTATACAGCCCCGCGGCGATCTTGGCGATTGTGGATTTTCCCGAACCGCTTGGCCCCACCACTGCCACATGGGAGCCGGGACGTAGATGAAGGGAGAAATCCGAAACCACCGCCGGCGCCACCGGGCTGTAGCCAAAGGTGATATCCCGGAGCTGCAGTTCACCGCGAATGTCAGAGACAGAAGCCGCCTCAGGGGTTTCGAATTCGCGATCGTACAGGGGATCCAGTTCATAGTGGTCCACGTCATCCAGTTTATCCAGGGCTCCTTTGGCTTCCTGTATCTGGGCGCCTAACTGGGTGATCTGGGTGATGGGAACCAAAAAGGCCGCCATCAGGATCTGGAAAGCCACCAGCATGCCGGCCGTCATGTCTCCATGAATGACCCGCCATGCGCCATACAGAAGGATAACGGCATTGTTCAGGGCCGCAAGAAATACGGGAAGGGTGGACAGATAAACGGTGGAAACAGACATCCGCTGTTCCGCATTGGTGTAACGGGCCTGCTGACCGGCCCATTTGGTAAAGTAGTCAAATTCTCCGGCAGATGCCTTGATCGTATCAATGAGTTGAATCCCTGACATGGCAACCCCCATGAGTTTCCCTTTTTCCTGAATAAGCGTCTGATTCAACACCTTTCGGAAATGGGCCACCAGGGTCAATACAATCAGATTAACGGCTGCGATGGCGATGCCCATGAGTGCCAGATTGGCATCGTATGAAAAGAGGAGGGCGCCATAAAAAGCCAGCATGAACAGACTGGCCACGGCGGTTCCCACCTGACCGCTGATCATGTCGGCCAATTGATTGTTGAGGGTGATCCGGTATTGAATTTCACCCGGGGCTCTTTGCATGTGAAACAGCATGGGGAGACGGAGCAGACGCTCAAACATTCGGGACGTGTTCATGGTCAGGAATCCAAGGGCAAGGGAGCGGATGGCCAGCCGCTGATACCAGGTGAGCAGCAGGGTTACGAGGATGGCACCCCCCAGGGCCATGAGCACCGGGGCCAGCCAGTTGGGATTGGGGCCCAGCACATCGTCCACAAAAACCCGGGAGAGACAGGCGATCACCATGCCGGGCAGCGCCAGCAGAACGCTGGTCAGTACGATAAATGAAATGGCGCTTTTCATGGAAGCCGCCCGCTGGTGAATTCCGGCCAGAAGAGATGGTGCATGTCCACCCCGCTCAAAGCGGTCTCCCGGACGAATTTTCAGGGCCACGCCGGTATAAGACGTGTTCATGTCCGAAAGGGACACCTTGCGGGGTCCTGTTCCGGGATCGTTCAAATAGAAGACATCCCCTTTACGGCCTTCCAGGACCACAAAATGGTTGAACTCCCAGAACAAAATCAGGGGCATCGGTTCCCTGTGCAATTCATGGATTTCCAGACGCAACCCTCGCGTCTCGCATCCATAATGGCGTGCTGCCTCCAGCATATGGACGGCGTTGCTTCCGTCTCGCGAAACCCCGCAGTCCACCCGCAAACGCTCAAGGGGGATATACAGTCCAAAGTGTGCCAGAACCATGGCGAGACAAGCCGCCCCGCATTCGGTTGCTTCCATCTGCAGAATTGTCGGAACGCGTACCCGGCGTTTGTGTCGTTTTCTCCTGCTCACGCCTAGGGCTCCGTCCGTGGTCCGATGTGGGGCTCTGTGTGGCCCAGAAGTGTCTTTCGAACATAAGGAAGGACATAGCTTACGGGCGCCCGCTGTTCCACAATCACCTGGATACTGCATAGCCTTCCGGTGGTAATGTGAATCCGTTCAGGGACTTTTCCCGTCCATTTGATACCGGTGGGTTCTTTAGGATCGGCAACCAGCCGAATGCGGACCGTGCCCACGGCCTGTTTTCCCTTGAGGGTCTGTGCCAGGTCTTCATTTTCGTACCAGTTGATCAGTTGTCCCATGGTCGCCGGATAAAGCCCCACTTTTTCCACCACGCCCAGCATATAGCCGATACGATAGGGTTCCGTATCAGAGGGTGAAATATGGACCGTCTGCCCCGCCTCGACGGTTTTACTTTGCGTGGCGGGAACGACGGCATTCACAAAAAGGGTGTCTCCCGCAGACTGCTGCAGCATACAGAGGACCTCACCGTTGGCCATATGATCCCCGATGTTTTTATGGATATTGACAATGACGCCTTTGGAATGGCTGACGATTTGTTTGCGGCGGATCAGCTGCGCCATTTTAAGGGCCAGATCCTGTTGTGCTTCCTGTATTTCACGTCCTTTTTGCCAGAATTCCCGCATAAATACATGCTCATAGTCCAATTTTCCCATTTTGTGGTTTACTGTTTCCTGACGCTGGCGGATCAGACTGACAGCCGTATTCAACATGTTTTGGAGCACCGTTACGGTTTCCGATTCCGTTACCAGGCCGCGGCTGCGAAAGGTCTGATATTTTTTGTTCAGGCCGATCAGCTCTTTTAAAAGCCGGTCCAGGTCTTTGATGATCTCATCGCTGTCCCCCAGGATGCGCGAGATGAATGCTGTGCGCTCTTTCACATGCTGGTCCGTCAGTTGGCGCAATAGATCCACGTCCTCTCGCAGGGATTCCAGACGAGCCTGGCAGTGCTCCAGTTCAAGCTCCTCAAGGGGCAGAGACAGCATCGCCAGAATGTCGCCTTCCTCTACACGCATCCCTTCCGAAATATTCAGGATTTGGACGATTCCCTCCGACAGGCTGACGATATTTCGGAATTCGCCGCTCTGAACCAGCATGCCGGACCCGTACACTTTAGTGTTTACCCGGCCATACCATCCCCACAGGGCCGCCACGCACAAAATAAAAAGAATGGTCAGAACACTGATCCACCACCGGGGAGCGATCAGTTGCATCCTTTCTTCCAGGGGCCGGATGCCGGACTGGGTTTCCAGGGCTTCTTCTCGAAAAAGATTGGTATTTAAGGGGTTCGCGGGCATTTTAAGGTCTCCTATGCTATCTTGAGCCTTCCGCTGCGTCTTCTTAGGCTTTCATTCTTGATGAGATGACCCGGTACCCTTTATAGCCGAATGTCATCTCGCGGGCCAATGCAATCTCGGCTTCCGAACAGGGGCGAGCAGAGGTCAGACATTGAGGATACTACAGCAACGTCTCCCGTGACAACATGATTCTAGTTCAGTTAAATAAGGGGAATAGGGGACCGTTAATATTCAAATATCTCCAGTTTCCAATTGGAAATTCTTTTCCTTTGGCACTTTTTCGCCACACCGACCAGCACAACTGACAGCAGCCGGCGTCAGGTCAAATTTTCTAGCCAAATCCACTATAGGCATACCCAGTTCAACTACAGTCCAATAACAGGCAAATCCCTGGCTGTGACCCGGTCCCGTTGCCTGCCTTTTCCGGTTATGTATTCCTTTTCCAAATGGAATAAGGTGGAGACTCTCTCTAGCACCTTTTGAAAATCATAGCCCAGACTTATTCGTCTTACCGGAAGCGCCCTCCTCCTTCTTCCATGGGATCCCCACTACCGCGATCAGGAAATCGAAGTGGGGGCAGGGAGCCTCGAAAAAAGGGCTGCCTCTTTAGGCAAACCCTTTTCCAGGCTCTGGTACAGCGAGGGGGTCTGGAGACCGATTAACCCTTGATAATCCTGGGGATCATCATGTGGTGATGCGGGCAGATCGACACGGGGTTCTGATACGCGCAACCTGCAAAGGCGGCGACATATTTTCTTATCTCAGGAAAGGAGACGATTTCGTCAACATAACCCCTGTTGGCGCAGTATACGGGTCTTGAGTTATCATGATACTCTTTGGCAAGGGCATTCATCTTATCGATGACCGGTCCGAGCGGACGTCCGGCATCCTTTTCTTTTACCAGCCTTCTTGAAAAGGAGGCTGCCGCAGCCGTTTCTCCATGCATGACATAAATCTCTGTGGTTGGCGTGCCCAGGGTAAAGGCGTTATGGTTGTTGGCAGTTGGCCCTCCCATAATGTAATGGGCTGCCGCGGTTCCCTTTCTCACTACAATGCATATCTGAGGCACATCGGTCTGCTCGATAGAGTATATGAGAGACTGGCCGAGGCCTAAGAGCTCTGCCTTTTCCGCTATATCCCCCACATCGATCCCTGTGGTGTCCTGGAACCACACAATGGGGGCTCTGTCCCTGCCACAAAGTGTGACGAATTCGTTCATCTTGATAAGACCCTGGCGATAGAGCTTGCCTCCGATACCCGGATAGGAGGCGTACTCAGGGTATTTTGCACCCAAAAAACCCTGGCGGTTGCCTATGAAACCCATCAGCAATCCGTTGATCTTGGCCAGACCGGTGTAGACCTCCGGGCCGTAGTCCGGTCTGAACTCCATATGCTCACTGTTATCAAAGATACGGGCAAGCATTTCGTCCAGGCTGTAGCTCCGTTTCTGGTTAAAGGCGACAATATGGTTGATGTCTTCCCCTGGGAATTTTGGCTCTCTGGGCTCGGCAACCCGGAAGAAATTGGGATCATAGGCCGGGGTCATATCCACATACTTTTTCAAGGCATCGAGGACCCCTTCTTCCGTCTCATAGACCTCCTTGAAAAAACCTGTTTCATTATAATGAACCGGAACGCTGCCGGGCGGGACCTGCTTGAAGTGGCGTGTTGCCTCGATTAACTGC
>JACKQG010003367.1_pt1 | contig 19718 bp, 19 predicted proteins | sample 8237621 | NCBI WGS metagenome assembly JACKQG01 (sample SAMN15677084, study PRJNA649215) | marine metagenome | biome: marine; feature: Black Sea; material: saline water; isolation source: suspended particulate matter (SPM) from the Black Sea western gyre | collected 2013-06-09/2013-06-10 | depth... | reverse complement strand
TTTTAATATCTCAATATCGGCTCTTTGTCAAAATAATATCCAAGTATCTTTCCTGCGAGCGTTGCTGCAATGTCTGCTCCCGATCCGCCCTGCTCCACAAATACAAGCACGACAATCTCAGGATCGTTCATTGGAGCTACTGCAACGAACCAGGCATGGGTATCTCCATAATAATTTTCTGCAGAACCAGTCTTTCCGCCAACCATTACATCTTTTACCCGAGCCATACCGCCAGTTCTTCCTTTTGCATTGACCGCTTCATATAAAGACTGCTTTAAAATGTCGAGCGTGTTCTGAGAAATGGGTAGCCGTAATTGCGGATATTTAAAAGTTTCTGTGATTTCATACCTAATGGCATAATCTACAAAATGTGGTCTGTGTACAACTCCGTTGTTGGCAATGCCGGCATAAAAACATGCTAAAGATAAGGGTGTGAGAAGCACTTCACCCTGCCCGATACAAAGATTCAGCAGGTTGCCTCTGGTCCATCCCAACTTTCCATAATTTCTGTCATACCAATCCGTAGTGGGGAAGAAGCCCCTTCTGCTGCGAATTTGATCAACAGGAATGCTTTCCAGAAGATTGCAGCTCTCAACAAATTCCTTAAAATCATTCAAATCGATCATTTCGGCGATCTTGTAAAAATAGGTATCACAGGACTCTCTTATGGCATCGATAAGATTCATTTTTCCGTGACCTTTCTCTTTCCAGCAACCGAAAAATCTTCCCCCGTATTCTACTCCGCCTTTGCAATCTACCAGAATTTCGTATGGTTCAACCAGATCCTTTTCCAGTACATAGGCGGCTACGACGAGCTTGAAAACAGAAGCAGGTGGGTATGCTGCATTCATCGCTTTGTTCAGCAGAGGATTGTTTTCGTCCTCCACTATCTGATTCCAATAATCCTCATTCATTCCTGTGACAAAATAATTAGGATTATATTCCGGGGTGCTCACCATTGCCACAACTCCTCCTGTTTTGCAATTCATTACAATAGCCACAGCCGATGTGTCTTTGGGTAGCAACCGAGCAATTTTTTCTTGAAGATTTTTATCGACCGTAAGCACAAAGTCTTTGCCGGGTAGAGATTGTTTTCCCGTATTTTCCTTCATTAGTCCGAGCGGACGACCTGTTGCATCCACTTGAATAATATCGTATCCCTTTTCTCCCTTGAGCTCTGCTTCATAGCATTTTTCCAAACCCACTTTCCCAATATAATCCGTCTTAGAATAATCACTTCCCTTATGCTGCCGGTATTCTTCGGATGACATTTTTCCCACATATCCAATATAATGAGAGTTGAGGTCATAATACCTGATTGCTTCGGGCTTAATAATAACCGCCGGGTATGCTTCGCACTGCTCCTCAAGTATAATCGCAGTTTCCATATCAATTTTATCCCGCACAAGGATTGGTGCAAATTTGAAAAACCTGTGTTTGTATATTAGCTCGGTAATTTCCTCTACAGGTACTCCAAGATTTATCGAAACGAAAGCTGCTACGCTGTCGGCATCAGTAATTTCTTTTATATCAATATAAACCGAAAGGGAGGGTATATTCTCTGTAAGTGGTTGCATATTGCAGTCGTACAGGATGCCCCGGCGCGCAGGTTTTTTTATGATACGAAAGTAGTTCTTCTCGGCGATTTCTTTATACTCATTGCCCTTTATAACCTGTGTCTGAAATAAAAAATAGGTTAGAATAAGGAAAAGAACCAGTACAAGTATAAGTAGCTGGTCAGCTTTTTTCAGCTTTCTTTTCATTTTTGGGTAAAGCTTAGTTTAAGATGGTCTATCAAGTATAAAAGAAGTATTATTATGAGCGAATACACTGAGTTATATAGAGTAAGAACCATTATCTTTCCAAACGCCAGCGCATCACCTGCATTAAATACTAGGAATATTAATGATGAAAGTAAAAAATAAAATAGGTTTGTGGCAAGAAGCAGCGCAATTCCTACTCCCACCAACTGCCTACCGAGCAATTTCTTGAGCTTACCGAGTGAAAAAGCAATAATGAGGAAAAGCAGAGACGAAACGCCAAAGGATGATGGCTGATTTAGATCTATAATAATGCCAAGTAAGAAGGCAAGCACAAAGCCCGAAATATTCTCGCGAGTGATACTGTAATAAATAATCAGAGGTAAAAAAAGGTTGGGGATCGTTTCCCACAAACCAAGGGAAGCTGCAAAGAAATATTGAAAATAGACCGTGAATATGGTAACGAGAACGAGCGCAATCATTGCTTCTCCCATACAAGACACAGAGGTGTGAGTTCCATCTGCTGTCCCTGTGGATTATCTCGCATAATTTCTTCGAGAAGCTGAGCATCAATACCTGCAGATTTGCCAATAACCCACGAACCCCCTATGTCATTAATATCCATGATAGCAGCTTCGTTCCCTGTCATTTCATGGATCTTCTGACATATTTCATCTGTATGAATTGGTCCTTTTATAACCGTTGTGTTATAAGGGGGCACGGGAGAAGTATGAGCTGCATCGACCAGGGCTGCCTGCTTGCCGGCAAAGCGGTAAAACACACCATGAATCCCAAATAATTTCCCGATGGCTCCGGCTATAGCTGCTACGATTATTCTGATATGTCCACACTCGTCTATAGCACATTGCATGCTTGTTTTGGAGCGTAACCCTACACCGTAAGGCACTTTTCCCACACAGCGCCAGAGAAGTTTTGATAGAAGTCCGATCTTGATCTCGTCTTCCAGAACAGCTCTTCCCTGGGTGATCGCTACCGGGCTTTCGCTCATGATAATAATATCGTTCTTCTTTCGTTTCCCTTCAGTATATTCCAGAACGATATCTATAATATCATCTTCCGGGGTTAAAATTTTTGTTTTGATCGGCTGCCGCAAATAGACCTTCGTGCCGACCATTCTTTCTGTGATATTATTGCTCATATTTCTGTATTATTGCTACCGCCTCGATATTTGCCAGATTTACAAAGGGCTCTATCTCTGCTCTTGTAAAAAACCCTTCGCTACTCTGCTCTATCTCAACGATCTTTCCAAATGGAAGTTCCGGAGGGTAGATCGAGCTCAATTTTGACGAAACGATCACATCTCCTGTCTTCAGATCGCTTCCAACCTTAATCTTTTCAAAATATATTTTCCCATTTAATTCCGTCTCTACAATGCCATGTATCCTGCTTCTGCTGTCTATCGCACCAAGTCTGAAATATTTATTTCCAAACGTCTGTACTATCGCATAGTTCGTGTAAACCGCTATTACTTTTCCGACAAGTCCTTTTTCTGATATAACCGGCTGATTGGTCTGTATATTCTTATTCTTACCTGCGTCAACAATGAGTGTTTCATAATTAAGGAAGGATCCTGTTCCAATTACATCTACTACCAAAAATTCATAACTTGAAATATCAATATTTTCTACCAGTTCTTCAAATCTCTGCTGTTCTTGAAGCTCTTCTTTAAACATTCTCAGTTCGTTCTGTGCAAGAAAGAGTTCTCTCTGCAAATAATTATTCCTTTGATACACATTTGAGAGATTTTTTATATATGTGATACTTGATGAAAATGGTAACAGAAGCGTGTTGCCGACAAGCTGTGCTTTTTTTATTCTCTCTGCATTGTTTCCAATTATTAGAAAAATTGAGAGAACAAAAAGTATGCCGAAAACAATGTTTCTTCTTGTGAACATAAAGACCCTTATAAAATTTCGTCTTCTCTATTATACCTTTGGCAAAAGGACTTTTTCATATTCTTCGAGATTGTCCAAAATCTTGCCGCACCCCATGACTACGCTGATCAGGGGCTCGTCCACAAGCGTCACCGGAAGATTGATGGTCTCCTGTATCTTCTTATCAAATCCTTTCAGTTGAGCTGCACCGCCTGTGAGTACCACTCCTCTATCGGCTATATCTGCAGAAAGTTCCGGCGCTGTTTCTTCAAAAAGGCGTTTCACCGCATCTACGATCTTGTTCACCGTGTCGGATAATCCATCTCTGATCTCTTCGGAGGAAATTTTCATCGAAACCGGATATCCTGTGATAAGATCTCGTCCGCGAACTTCCATGGTCAGCTCATCTTCGAGTGGAGAGGCGGAACCGATCTTCATTTTTATTCGTTCTGCGGTTGACTCTCCGATATAGAGATTGTGTTTCCTCCTGATATAAGCAACTATTGCTTCATCCATCTCATCGCCACCGATTCGAATTGATTTGTGGTCAACAATATGAGAAAGAGAAATAATCGCAATCTCTGTGGTCCCTCCGCCGATATCTATGATCATATTACCGTAAGGTTCGTGTATCGGCAGTCCGACACCTATGGCTGAAGCAAGTGGTTCAGAAACAAGAAACACCGTCCTCGCCCCAGCATGTTCTGCTGATTCTTTTACCGCTCGCTTCTCTACCTCTGTTATGCCCGAAGGCACCGCAACGATCACCCTTGGTCTGATCAAAAACTTTTTCTGTTGTGACTGAAGAATGAGGTGTCGCAGCATCGTTTCTGTTATCTCAAAATTGGCTATCACTCCGTCTTTCATGGGTTTGATCGCCCTGATCTCTTCTGGTGTCTTTCCCAGCATCTCTTTTGCTTTGTTCCCAATTGCAATGACCTTTTTGGTTTCCGTTTCTATAGCAACTACCGATGGTTCGTTAACTACAACCCCCCGCCCCTTCAGATATACAAGCGTATTTGCTGTACCCAGATCAATCGCAACATCGTTCGTTAACCAGTTTAAAATAAAATCCCAAAACATTGATTCTCCTTAAAAAACTTCATGTCGTTTACTTATTAATTCATAATCTATTATGGTAAATTCTTTATCCAGAATTGAAAAGATAATATTAATATCCGCATTCTCCTCATTTTCTGGAACATTTACAAATCCCCGTTCCCGCAGCTCGGTGACATCTGCGTTTATCATCAAATAAGCAAGTGGCGGATTTCCTTCACCAAACGGTGCAAATATTCTATGTATCTCTCTCAGTTTACTAACTTCGAGCTGGTCTTCACCAAGCACATAATCTATGTATATCTTCTTTGATTCCCTTTGAAGATTGTGTATCTTTTTATACTGTTCTTCTGCCAGAATTTGCAGTTTATCATGAATTTTCGAATAGTCTTTTGCATGGCAGGCGAATCCCGCTGCTTCCTTATGTCCCCCGTATTGTATGAGATAGGGCTCGATCTTCTTCAAGCAGTCCAGCCAGTTAAAGCCGGATGGGGCGCGAGCTTCTGCTGTGAGAACATCATCTTCCCATTTTGTGAGCACCAAGCTCGGTATTCGATAGGTATCGGTAATGTATGATGTTGCAACTCCAAGATAGTTGACTGATATGACACCTTTGGGGTCGCAGTACATGAAAAAATGGGGCTCTTCATTTTTATATTCAGAGTCAATAAAATCCTTAACTTTATTGACTTGTTCTTCGTTATCATGAACTCGCTTTTCTAGAATTGAATAGATTTCTCTGATCTCAGATTCATTTTGTGAGAGAAGGATTTCGACTCCGAGATGCTTTCCGTCCCCTTCCCTTCCTAATGTAAGCAAAAGAATAAGCTGACGTACCGCTTTCTCTCTTGAAAGTCCGTGGGTTCTCTCTGCATAAAAATGAAAAAACGGATTTTCAGACTGCTCAAAATTATAATATAGATGCTTTGCATAGATCCTGTTATCGTCAACAAGCGGCATTCTGTCTGCAATAGTGCCAAGACCCGCAAGCAACGGGTACACCGGCTTGGCGGGAATACCTGTCATCCGAGATAACACCTTCACAACATTCAGCACAACTCCTGCTCCTGCAAGATACTTAAAGGGAAATCTGTCGCTTCTTTTGTTGGGATCGACTATTGCGGATGCCTGTGGATATTCTCTCATAATTTTGTGATGATCAAGAATTATCGTTTTAATACCTTTCTTTCTGAGAAGCGCTATTGATTCTACTTCTGAAATGCCTATATCAACAGTAATAACTCTCTTGGTGCCGTCTTTCAGAACCTTCTGAATAAAGTTCTCTCTCAGCCCGAATTTATCAAATTCTCTGTTGGGTATGTAATAGGAAATATTCTTCGCCCCGAGTTTTGATAAAAAAGTGTATAGTATAACTGTGCTTGTGATCCCATCAACATCATCGTGCCCGAAAATGGTGATCTTGTCACCTTCCTGAATATTCGCTAATATTTTCCTTGCTGCTCTTTGTGATCCACTTAAAAGATTGGGATCGTTGCACTTGTCAAGGGTAGGATTTAAAAATTTATCTACATTCATTATCTCTCTGCTCCTGATAACAGACGAGACAATATCTTCAGTTTGGTGATTACGAAGAAACCAATTATCTTTCAATTTTCCTTAGTTCCAATATTCTTTATATTTCGGGTCTAATTTTGGAATTTCCTTGTCTTTCTTATAATGTTTTGGGTTTCTCCACCAATCTGTTGATGCGAACCCAAAGGAGATACGGAAGAACTCATCTTGATATATATTTTTATCAATTGATCCGCGTGCGCCGTAGGCAAGAGACACGCTTAATCTGCCCTGGTTGAGAAGCATTATGGGTATATCAAATCCTGCCGTAATCGCTTTTTCATCAATATAATTACCGTTATATTTGCAGGATAATTGTCTATAATATCCGCCTATCCGCACAGGTGTCTTCCAGAAGAAATCCTTTTTTGGTGTATAAGAAAATCCAAGAGAAACCATACAGGTATTTCTGTCGTTCATAGTTTCAACATTTGTATCTTTCCAGAAGGTATAACGTAGATCCGTCTCCGCATAGAGATAATCTGTCACTTCCATACCGATACCGAGTCCTGTCTGCATTGGAATATCATATTTTGATGTTGTGCTGCTTGTATAATCATAATTTGAATTGCTATAATATTCAACCTTATACGTATCCTCAGAATGTAATTTTGCTGCTGTTTGGATGAAACCACCTAAGGAAAATGCTTTATAAGGAAAAGTAAATCCTGCTGAGAAGTTCACTCCATCCATAAGATGTTCTTTTATCTCCCTCGTATCGATCAGGTCCGCATCAGAATAATCTACATACAGATCCTCGATACGGCTGCCAAAGATATAGTTCACATTCACACCCAGTCCAAAAACACCGATCCTTTTCGCAAGATAGAAACCAAGCTGATTAAGAGAGCCAAATTTCTGGTCTGTTACAAGATAATCTCCAACCAGACTTAGTGAGTCTTTTGCTGTGTCAAGTCCAAAATAGTACTTTTCAAGATAGGATATTCCCAGAACAGTTCCTTTGGCAACGGGAACATACATCGCTGCATAAGGTATGCTGGATACTTTGTTAGTATAAGAATTATTTGAATCTTTAAAATATGTGTATCCTAAATCTATCTGTGTTGAAAAGTTTGCTTTGTTAACTGTAGTAAGAAGAGCTGGATTTATTATCGAGAAATTCTTTCTGAATATCGAACTTATACCGTTAAATCCCATTCCAGAACCAAAACTATCCACTCCGAAATGCTCTTCAACAAATCCGTTCGGAGAAAACATCGATGCTCCGAATAATGGAGTTGACAGGCAACAAAACAGGAAACTTATTATTATTTTTCTATAAAACATGGTACCTCATTTATTCTAAAACTGGTATTGTATAAATAATTCGAAGAGCGGGTGTGCTGTTCTCCAAAAATTCTAAAAAAGAATAATCCTTATTCTCTTGGGTTGAGACTAATGCTATGTACGGATTTGAAAGGTCACCTCTGATTATTCCTTCCAGTACCGTTGTAATCGTAATTGAAGAAAGGGAATCACTTTTTCTGAAATACGAAGTTGGTGTTGTTGAAATATACGTACATTCATCAGCTTGGGTATCAGAAACATAATATGGAATTATTGAAATGTAGTCATTATCAACATAAGAGTTTTCGACAATTAAGGAATCTATCTGCACTTCTGCTAAATTTATGCTGTATTTCTTTAACTGATCAAGTGAAATCCCAAGCTGAGTACAAATAGAATCCACATGCACTTTCAGGACAAGCCGGGACGGTGGCAGATTTGCGATGATCATCTTGCCCGGATCATAATTTTTCTGCATGTTTTCATCGAACCCTATGAAAGTATCCCTTGTCGTTCCGAGCAACAGAGTATCTTTTTTGCCTGTTTCGTCACCAATTGCAACAATTTTCAGTTTAGGTCCTTTATCATTGGAATTGAATGTATAGAACTCAACAAAATTTTCTAACGCAAGCGGTGCATCGAGAAGCATGCCATAGTTAAGGGTATCATTAATAATCCAATCCTCAACTATTGCCTGGTCAAAAGGAATGTAAAAAGAGTCAGCATCGGCTACAAATTCAACTGGGTCAGGAAAATCTTCATAGTCATCTGTGCCAATGCTATCCCATTTTGTTGAACCCACCGACCAATCAACAAGAAGCTTGTACGCATGGATATCAATAGTGGGTTGGAACTGTGATTTCCTTTCAAAGAGAATTTCACAACTTTCAAAAGAGGTGGAGTACAGCCAAGCCGTATCCGGCAATGTACCGAACCTCATCAACGATCTGGTTTTCACTCCATTGAAGTTTCCGACCAGCATCACGGAATTTGAAGAATAGATTCCAATCGTATCCGTGAATGATCTTTCAAGAGTTAGCGCATTTGAAATAGTATCTGATACTATCACAACATCCTGATCGTATCCCATGTAATTGTTTTTTTGTGTACATGAAACAATAAAGATCAAAAGTACGAGAATCATAATGGAAATAAACTTATTCATATTTAAACCTTTTCTTATCTATAATAATATAAACACAATAGTAGTATTTATAGGCATAGTGGATTTGTGGAAAACACAGATGGATGGCTGAGAACATTATATTTTGCAGTATAATATCCTGTGGAAGAAATTGTTGATAAACCGGACTTATTCACACGGAAGAGTGATAAGCCCAAAAATATTAACTCATGTACTGGTTTATGCACATCATTGCACACAGTTTGTGGATAATTTAGCGAATAAAAGTTCTTCATTTTTATTGGACTATATTTTCTGTGATTTCATTAATTTTACTTTTAAGATTATTATCTTTGTCGATTTTTTGAGAGATGATCTTTTTTGCATGAATAATAGTCGTGTGGTCCTTTTTATTATAATGATTGGCAATCTCAAGCAGTGAGATATGTGGTATTAGTTTTGCAGACAGGTACATTGCGATCTGGCGAGGAAAAGCGATCTCCTTTTTTCGAGTGGGTTCTTTTATCTGATTTTTTCCTATTTCAAAATATTTTGCCACTTCCTCCTGAACAAGATCAAGTGTGACAGGACGCTTACGGTTTGCCATCATATCTTCGAGTATTTGCTTTACATAAGCAAGTTCAATCTGGTGAGGCTTGACTTTTTTATATGATGAGAAGGCGAGAATTTTTATAAGAGAACCCTCAAGCTGTCGAATATTATCATCAAAATTTTCTGCAATGAATTCAAGAACTTCGGGTTTCAAAGTGATATCTTCTTCGACACATTTCTGCCTTAGGATCGCAACGCGGGTTTCATAATTTGGCCGCTTTATATCAGCAAGAAGTCCCCATTCAAACCGAGAAATAAGCCGGTCCTGCAATTTTTTGATCTCTTTTGGTGGGCGATCGCTTGTAAGAATGATCTGTTTTTTGGCATTATAAAGTGTATTGAATGTATGGAAGAATTCTTCCTGACTTCCTTCTTTTCCGGCAAGGAACTGGATGTCATCAATCATAAGGATGTCGTAGGTTCGGAACTTCTTTCTGAAATTTATTGTAGTATTTGTTTGGATTGCAGAGATCATCTCGTTTGTGAAGTCTTCGGTTGAAGTATAAAGAACCCGCTTGTTAATTTTGTTATTTACTATCGAATTGCCAACTGCCTGCATGAGGTGAGTCTTGCCGAGTCCGACACCGCCATAAATAAACAGTGGGTTGTAAATTTTACCGGATTTGTCGGCGACTGCCTGTGCGGCAGAAAAAGCAAAATGATTATTATTACCGACCACGAACCTCTCAAATGTATATCTTGGATTGAGTCCGTTATCCTTAGAGGAACCGACAACAGACGATTTCGAAAACGAGTAATTGCTTGGAGCTTCTGAAGCAGAACCGATGAAATCAACAGAAATTTTTTCTGCGGTGAGATTATATGCGATTTCCTCGATGAAAGATTTATAATGTTGGTCAAGCCAGTCTGCAAAGAATTTGGTGGGAGCTTTTACTGTGAGTGTATTGCCAACGAGACTGAATTCATTTGTTTTATCAAACCATGTAGAATAGGTTTGAGGATCTACCTGAACTTTTATCTCATCGAGAATCTGTTTCCATAGTCCTAAAGATCCAGCCATAGACAGTTATCAACCTTTTATGTTACTAAATATAAGGGAGATACGAAATCCACTGCAATGTTATCCACAAAATTATCAACAATTTACAAACAGTTGTAATTAGCTATTATTCAGGAGGATACAAAACTAAACACCATCTGAACAATTTGGTTATCCACATTTTTGTGAATCTCACACTCTAAAAATTTTTTCTAAAAAGGGAGTTTTATATAACTCCTGTCAATAAAAATTTCCACAACAGCAAATTTTATTTCTACCCGTTCAGAAATTCCTTAAATTTACACATAAATTAAGGGAGAGTAATTTCCTTTTATTCCATCATTTATACATACTTGTATAGAGCGTAAAACTTGACATTCATAATAATGAAAAAGCAAATTAACGAAAGAAAAATATTAATAATTATAAATGAAATGAGTAATAAAAAAAGCTGGCATATACTAATTACGAGCAATTCTTCGACAGGAGTGAAGGGCTTTCATATATCTAAACCATTGATTCTTTTCCTCGCAATTTTCGTTTCAGTTTTTGTTATCGCCACAGGAGTGATCACATATTTTTTTGTCAACAGCGAGATTGACAGGCACCAATTACGAGAGCTTCAAGATCATAATATTAGACTCAAAACCGAGATGACGAGAATAAATTCCCTGCTCGACACAATGAAATTCGAGCTAGAGAACGTTCAAGAAAGAGATAAAGAAGTAAGAGAGCTTGAGGGATTGCGTTCCATCGATGATGATATTCGACAGATGGGTGTTGGTGGTATTCAATATTTTGACTCGACATTTTTCTCTGTGGACAAGGAACTCTTTGATACACATAATAGTGTTCTGAACAAAATAGATGCTTTCACGCGGCAGATAGATTTTGAAAAATCCAGCTTTTCTGAAATCTCAAAATACCTTACGGTAAAGAATACGATCTATAGCCACACCCCTTCGATAAAACCGACCTATGGGCGAATTTCACAAGGATACGGATACAGGGTTCATCCAATCTATGGCGTAAAGCATTTCCATCACGGGGTTGATATTGCGAACAAGGATGGCTCTGTAATCTATGCAACAGCAGATGGCAAGGTTGCCGACAAGGGCTATCATAAAGATTACGGATACTATTTGCTGATAGATCATGGATATGGCTATAAAACCTTCTATGGCCATTTTAGGAAGAGGTTTGTAATCACGGGACAGGAAGTGACAAAATATCAAATAATCGGAGAAATGGGCTCGACAGGAACCTCAACAGGTTCTCACCTTCATTATGAAGTGCGTTTTTACGGCAAGAGCACCAATCCGATAAACTATTTCAATAAAAAGAAATCTACGATTTACGTAGATAAAAGATATCTTTCGTAACGATTTTATCGCACCTTGAAAAAAGCATTTATTTTTTGTAATAATAATTATATTGATTTTGCAATGGATTTTCCTTTGGATGGTATGATAATAGCAGCGGACGGAGGAGCAGATTTCCTTCTCAACCAAGATATTATACCCCAAGTTCTCATTGGAGATTTTGATTCGATTTCAGATAATTCTTTGGACGAACTAAAGAAAAAATCAAAGGTTTTGCAGTTTCCCAAAGAAAAGGATAAAACGGATAGCGAGCTCGCTCTTGATTATTGTGTTGATGGGCATTATGATTCAATAACAATGGTCAATGCGGTTAACGGACGGCTTGAACATTCGCTGGCGAATATTTTTTTGATAGAAAATTTTGTGCGAAAAGGGCTCTCGCTTCATTTTATTAATAAAGAAAATGAAATCTTTGTTCTAAATGGTCCAGACAGGATCGAGATTGCTTGCCGAAAGGGCTCAGAAGTTTCTTTGATCCCCCTCACCGAGCAGGTGAAAATAGAGTTAATCAATGGTTTTAAATATCCCATGCAGAACGAGATCTTGTTCAGGACGCATACGCGAGGCATTAGTAATGTAGCAAAAAACGAGATGCTTTCAGTAAAGATCTCGTCAGGAATTTTATTAATTGTGCGAGGAAGATAAATGGCAGAAATAAAGTTTGAAAAAGCATTAGAGAGACTTCAGGAAATCGTGGAAAAACTCGAAGAAGGAAATATTGATATCGAAAAGTCTTTGGAATTTTACGAAGAGGGAATCGGCCTAATAAAACAATGTTCCTCAAAATTGAAAAAGATAGAGAATAAGATCGCTCTTCTTAACGAGACAGACGATGACGAGAACACACAAAACGATTAAGGCGTTGATGTAAAGGAGTAATCCAATGACCAAAATGATGCGACTGAAAAAGGACGTTAAAGAAAAACGGGAATTGGTCAATATTGTTGTAGATCGCTTTTTACCTAGAAAGGATGAATATCCTAAAATAATTCATAAAGCCATGCGCTACACGCTTTTTGCTGGAGGAAAGCGCATCAGACCCTATTTGACTATTACGACATACCAGCTCTTCGGGCACATGGACAAGAAGATACTGCCTGTCGCTGCCGCAATAGAACTCATTCATACCTATTCGCTTATTCATGACGATCTTCCAGATATCGATGATGATGATCTGCGAAGAGGAAAATCCGCAAACCACGTGGAATTCGGAGAAGATATTGCACTTCTTGCAGGCGATGCTCTGATAGTAGAAGCTTTTCGGCTGATGTTACAACTCGACGTAAAACCGAAGTTAAAAGCTCAAATGATCTCTGAATTTGCAGAGATAACAGGCAGCAAGGGTTTGATAGCCGGCCAGGTTGTCGATATTCTGAGTGAAGGAAAAAAGGTTAGCCCCGAAACCCTCGACTATATACATATGAATAAAACCGCCAAGCTGATCTGCATGGCAATCCGGTTTGGCGCTATAATGAGTGAAGCAGGTGAAGATGATTTGGAACGCGTTACTGAATTCGGAGAAACACTTGGGCTGCTTTTTCAGATCGTGGATGATATTCTGGATGTAGAGGGAATCACCAAAATGATGGGTAAGAAATCCGGCAAGGATGTAAAGGTCGGAAAGGCGACATATCCGCAAGTTTACGGACTGGATAAAGCAAAGGAAAAACGCGACGAGCTCATGCTGAAGGCGCAGAATATTATTTCCTATTACGGACCAAAAGCGGAGTTCCTGAAAAAGATATGTATCTATATTGCAACTCGTGAATTTTAATGATCAGCATAAAATTCAAAAAGCTCACACAAACAGCACAAACACCACAAAAAATGACCGAACATTCCTCTGGTTTTGACCTCTATGCAGACGTTGATGAACTTATTATACAACCCAAAGATGTGGCGCTTATCTCAACGGGTATCTCTCTGGAAATTCCTCCGGGCTATGAAGCGCAAGTTCGCCCACGAAGCGGATTGGCTATCAAACACAAGATAGGAATTCTGAATTCTCCCGGCACAATAGATGCAGATTATCGCGGAGAAGTGAAGGTGATCCTGTTCAATTTTGGAAACGAGCCATTTGTTGTAGTGCGGGACATGCGGATCGCACAGATGGTGTTTGCCAGAGCAGAACATGCGGAATTAACCGAAAGCACTTCTTTAGAAGAGACAGAACGAAACGATGGCGGATTTGGGCACACAGGATAATCAAACATGCCGGAAACCACGCTGGATGACCTGCAATACAAAGACCTTCACCTGCGACAGAATAAACGGGGTTACCGAAGCACAGAAGATTCACTGATTCTCTTATACGCTATTATAAAAGGGTTGGGGTTTAACTACAGCGGAAATGCCTTTGAGTTCGGAACCGGCTCAGGTATAATTTCATTACTACTTGCCGCAAAACTGAAAAATATTACAATAACAGCAATTGAGATACAAGAATCCCTCTTCGGGCTGGCAAAAGAAAATATTCTTCGTGCAGGACTGGAAGAAAGGATTATTCTCATAAAAGCAGACGGCAGAAAGATCAAAGAATATTTCAATCCACAAAAATATGACTGTGCCTTTGCAAACCCGCCCTTTTTCACAAAGAATTCAGGAAAACCCAGTTCATCAAAGGAGAAGCTTCAAGCTCGCCACGAACTGCTTTGCACCATGGACGATGTGCTGAATTCCTTTGAATATGTGCTGAAAACCAAAGGAGTAGGATTTCTTATTTATCCCATGGAACGGCTCGATGAATTTCTGGAAAAGATGAGATTACTTAAACATATGAAGCTCTTTCGCATTCAGTTTTTCAAAGACATAAAACATCCCACGGGAACATGGAAATCTTCACAAAACGAATCCGATTTATCTAAATGTGCGCAAAAGAGCAAATTGTTTGTAGCGGAGATTAAGAAGTGACCATGAAAGGATTTTTTCCACTTTTTAGGAAACTCTATTCTGATCTTATCGGACACCTCATCATAATTTGGTTCCTGATCCTACTCACTGCACTTGTGCTCCTTGCTATGTTCTATGCGGAAGAGTATTTAGAAAAAGCGTTGCACGAGGAAGTGGTGAAGTCATCGGTAATTGTGTATATCGATCCTCAAGCACAGACAGAAGATGTGATGATGAATATTCTTTCATATCCAGTCATTGAGAATCACAGACTTATCACAAGCATGGAAACCATCAAGGAATTGCAAAGAACCTATGGTTTGAGCACCCTTCCACAATGGGTTGATCCTGAGAAAATTCCAGATTTTGTGCATGCAAATCTTAGCCCGCTGGAGTTTTCAATAAATAAATTCAACGCAACGGTTGATTCGCTCACAGCAGACGAAAGGATTCAGCAGATTGACTATAACTCCCTGGAAGTAAGGCGCCTTGGCACGATCACTTCGCTTTTCACGAAATTCAAATGGGCGCCGCAAATATTGGTATTGATACTATTCAGTTTTGTTCTTTTCCTAGTCAGGCGGCTTATGCGAAGCAGGCAGAAAGAAAAGTGGAAACTCTGGAAAAGCATGAACATCAAACCGATTTTTAAAGTTCCCCACCTTATTCTGGAATTTCTGATTACAACTGTTGTGGTTGGCGGAATGTTCGAAGTGCTCATTCTTCTTTTCGGAGAGGACATGCTTCTCCTGTTCAACATCAATATTCTACAGTTCAATGACGGCTGGCGGTCTGTGTGTGTGCTGCTTGGACTTTATATGTTGATTTCACTCATAAACCTCATGTTCAAGGATAAAGAAAAAACAAAGGTGGTTTTTAAAAAAAGTGGAAAAATATAAGCACCAAATCCCAAATTCGCTCACGGTTTTCAGGATAATCCTGATACCGGTATTTATTTATTTTGCGCTCAACGACTGCTACATCCTCGCGCTTATCGTGTTTGTTGTTGCGGCACTGACCGATGCTTTTGACGGCTTGATCGCACGGAGGTTCGGATATGTATCAAATTTTGGAAAAATAGTCGATCCTCTTGCCGATAAATTACTGGTAGCTTCAGCCCTTATAATTTTTTCATACTGGGGAATTCTGTTCTGGTGGCTCACTGCAATTATTTTGTTGCGGGAAGTATTTATGACAATTTATCGTGAGCTTCTTAAGAAAAGGGGCATCTTCCTTGCAGCGAACCGATACGGTAAAATGAAAACCACCACACAGATGGTCACGATCATCGCAACCCTTGCATATAGAGCGATCCTGCCAAAGGTCGTAATCATTGACACCATACTGACCATTATGTATTTTTTGATTGCAGCATTGGCATGGATGTCAGCGATTATCTATGTACATCAGGTTCGGAAGGAGCAGCATGGGACGTAAATTTATTACTTTAATTGTTGGGTGTATTTTATTGGTCATCTTAGGATGTGATAATGGACCATCGGTACGAAAGAGCAGCTCAGACCACAAGAAACCACTTTCCTGGGGACAATCTCACCGAATCTTCACTTATGCAGACAAAAAGGCGTGGGATTACGGACAGCTTGAAATAAAAAAATCACTCGAACGCCAATTCTTCACCACAACCAACGAAGTACTCTTTACTGTGGAAAGACACGACATATCAAATATCCACACCTATTATAAATTTGCCAATCTCCTCTTTTTATGTGATGTAAGCTCGAAACAACCGGTTTCCAAATATGTGAAAGAGATTCTCCCGGAGCAGGCAGCAACGATCGGGGATTCCCTTCCTGCAACTATAGTCGCAGCAAAAGATCTCTGGGCAAGAGACCAGCGCGTTATCTTTATACTGGGAAAAGACCTTGAACAACTTCTTCTTTACACTTTTGAAAATCTGAACCTCATATTTGAAATTTATGAGGGTGGTGAGATTGAACGGATCGAGAATGTGGTGTATAAGCTCGGGTTGAATGAGACGGAGATCACATACGAGAAGGAACATTATCCTTGGTATTTAGAGCTGCCTTCTCAATACAGAGTTTTCCGAAAAGACGATGCACACAATTTTGTATCCTATCTTTGCCGTGTGAAAAAATATCCCGACCGATTCCTTGGCATCTATTGGGAACCCATGGAAGAGAATAATGTATCAAAAGAATGGCTCTATCAAAAACGGCTTGATATTGGAGACAAATACTATAATGGCGACACACTTTTTGTGAATGATGTGCGGCAGGAAAATTCGGATTTTCTTGGCTATAAAGCATATAAATTATCAGGAAGATGGCAGAATCTGACAAGCTTTACCGGCGGCACTTTTGCCTGCTGGGGTTTCTATAACGAGCAGCAAAAAATGGCTTACATGATAGATAATGCAGTATTTTTCCCGGAAGGCGAAAAGCTGCGTGCATTGATCGGATTAGAAATAATCAGCAACACCTTTAAAGCAATAAAGAAAAAATAAACTATAGGAGGACACCATGAGGAAACACATTCTTGTATCACTGGCAAGCATGATAACTCTGTGCATATCCGCGCTCACATTGCAAGCGTATGAAATTAAGATCAACGAGATTCTTTACGATCCCGAAGGCGGCGACACAGGCAAAGAATGGATTGAATTATACAATTCAGGCACCGAACCGGAACAGCTTGAGGGCTGGCAAATACAAAAAGGAGGTTCTAATTTCGAGGAATGCTTCACCTTTCCTGAGTATATTATTTATCCCGGAGAATATCTATTAATTGGAGAATCCCAGGTGCCGGACGCAGACCTGATCGGGGTGCTGGCATTTCAAAACGGAGGAACTGCAACAGACGGCGTGCGCATCATTTCAGCAGAAGGAGATACGATCGATACGATTCTGTATGATTTTCCTAACACAAATAATCTGCCGGGCGATTCACACGATCCTGGAATTTTCTTTGCAGTCGATGTATCTTCGGGGCATTCACTCATCCGTTACCCGAATGGTCATGATACCGATAATTGCGAGGAAGATTTCTTTGATTGCGAATACCCAACACCCGGCGAGCCAAATATCATTCCGCAGGATGTTGTGTTGCAAAACGTAACCATCCAGCCACCTCACCCGGACAGCACGGATATAGTTTCTCTCCATTTTTCTGCGTATAATAATTCAGACATCTCCATTCAAGCGGATAGCTGTTCCTACAAAATATTTGTTTTCGGAGACCTCATATCAGAAGGTATTATTGCAGAAGAAATTCAAAGCCACGGCACACACCAGATAGAAGTCCAGCTTGGAATATTTGAAGACGGCTTGTATGAATTTTATGTAGAATTGATCCTCTCAACAGATACGACTCCATCAAATAATTCTTATGAATCATCTTTTCTTGTTGGCGAATCCCCGATCATCATCAATGAGATCATGTATATGCCGGGCACACCGAACGTGGAGTGGATAGAACTGTTCAATGATTCTGAAAATACTTTTCTTGTCCTGAATTGGCATATCAGAGATGCAACATCCGGCTGGAATGTTGTCGTTACACAGAAAAGCATAACACCGTTTTCTTATATTGTCATAACTGAGGACACGACAGCAGTGAGAGATTTTTATGGATATGACATAGTTCTTGTCCAAACAAATGATTGGGCATCTTTGAATAACACATCGCCGGACGAAGTCCATATTTCTGATAAATATTACACCCAACTGGACTCGATGGGTTATGATCCCGCCGAGTTTTCATGTTCCCACAACTATTCTCTGGAGCGCATCGATCCTTATGAAAATATTTCTCTCAACTGGGGCGTTTCTGTTGATAGTCTCGGCGCTACGCCCGGGAATGTGAACAGTATCACGCCCAAGGAATATGATATTAGCGTTATTTCTCTATCAAAAGTTAGCGAAGGCGAAACTCTCGAGCTACACGCTGTCTGCAAAAATGTCGGATTCAATCCTGTGGAAGGCGCAGAATATATTTTCTTTGATGACATAAATTGGAATGCACAATATGATGAAGGAGAGGAGCTGGATACCGGCTATTTCGACATCTCAACAGGAGATTCTACGAGTTTTTCTTATTCCTTTATACCCGAAAGCGGCTATTATAGATATGGCTTTTATGTGAAAGATCTGCAGGATATGGACAACTCTAACAATCTAATGCTGACGACACACAACACACCCGGCTCCCATCCGATCTGTATAAATGAGATACAGGCAGCACCACAGGATGAACAGCCCGAATGGATCGAACTTTTCAATATCTTCGATCATGAACTCGATATTTCAGGATGGACACTTGCAGATAAGAGCGACACGCTCATTTTACAGTCAGCAAAAAGCACGATAGCAAAAAGTGATTATATTGTGATACTTCCGGACGAAAACGATTCCCTCGCGTTAAAGGCATACTTCACCTACTTAGACACCCTTGCTCATTTTGTCTTTGCATGGGAACTTCCCTCTCTGAATAATGATGAAGATATTCTTGTACTCCGCGACGCAAACGGCTGCCTGATCGACAGCATTCATTATTATAGTGATTGGAAAGAGGTTGAAGATAATTCTCTTGAGCGCATCAATCCCTACCTTGCTACAGAGAATTCCGATAATTGGGACAGTTCTGTGAGCAGTTTGTGTGCGACTCCCGGAAAGCAGAACAGCATTTATGTCGAGCATATCATTCCCAAAGTAGAGCTGAACGTCACGCCCAATCCACTTTCCTACAGGGAGAAAAAGTCTGTGCTTATCGAATACAATCTTCCAGAACCGATCACCAAAATAAACATCCGCATATTTGACATGAAGGGCCGCATGGTCCGTTGGCTGACTGACCAGCAATGGGTTGCAGCTCATGGCACGATCATCTGGGACTGCAAGAATGAAAACGGAAATGTGGTGCCAATAGGAATTTATATCATTCATCTTGAAGGAGGAGGAAAACAGAGTAACAAGATATATGAAAAAACAACCACAATGGTCATAGGAGAAAAATGAAATTCACAATAATTGTAATTATACTTTTCATTCTGGCTGGTTGTGCAATGATCACACGCGGACCTATTCAGGAGGTAGAATTTACCAGCAATACAGATAGCGTAATGGTATATGTGAACAATAAAAACATCGGGCAGACACCCGC
>JACKQG010002997.1_pt1 | contig 19718 bp, 18 predicted proteins | sample 8237621 | NCBI WGS metagenome assembly JACKQG01 (sample SAMN15677084, study PRJNA649215) | marine metagenome | biome: marine; feature: Black Sea; material: saline water; isolation source: suspended particulate matter (SPM) from the Black Sea western gyre | collected 2013-06-09/2013-06-10 | depth... | reverse complement strand
TCCATTGCTTTTGCAATCGTTGGGAACAGGCTCATGTCAGTATGCGGCAAGAACAAGGCCGACATAAAGGCATCGTAGAACGAGTTGTCGGCAGAAAGTTCAATATAGGTCATGCGGGCTGCAATATCGGTGATGCGGCGGCGCATCGTATGATCAATCAGCGCCAGATAAGCGCCGCGCACCGATGTGTTGCCCAAAAAGTCAAAACGATCCCAGGGAACATCAGGGAGCAGCCCAATTTCGACGGCTTTTTCCACATTGATATATTTGCCAAACGAGCCGCCGATGAGAACTTTGGAAGCCATTTCCAGGGGGATGCCGACGCTATCGGCCAGTACACTAAACCCGGCGTAGATGGCGGCTTTGGCGCGCAACAGATTATCAATATCCACATTGGTGATGACGATGTCCTCATCGATGGCGCTTTCATTGGCCCAGGCAATCACATACTCGCTGCCGTGATCGCCTTTGCGCACGCGCGGCGAATCCAGTTTGGTGTTGATGCTGCCACCTTTATCGACTACGCCGGTGAGGAACATCTCGGCCAACAGGGCGATCAGGCCACTGCCACACAGACCAGTGGGCTTGACTCCGCCAATCACGCGGAAAGAGGGATCATACGTATCGCCATTCACCCAAATTTCCTCGATGGCGCCTTTGGTGGCGCGCATCCCGTGGAGTACGCCAGCCCCCTCGAAGGCAGGCCCCGCCGAGCAAGCGCAAGTGACCAGCCAATCTTTGGAGCCAAACACTGTCTCACCGTTGGTGCCCACATCCAAAAAGAGCAACACTTCTTCGGCATCATCCATCCCCGAAGAGAGCACACCAGCGCTGATGTCGGCGCCGACGTAGCTGGCCACACCGGGCAGGCAATCGACGACGGCGCGCGGGTGTGTGTTGATGCCTACATCGGCGGCTTTCAACGCGGGGATGTGATTAACGCCGGTGACAAAGGGCGACAGGCGGATACTGGCCGCGGGGATACCCAGCAACAGATGGATCATGGTGCTGTTCCCGGCAATGGTGGCTTTCATAATCTCTCGGGGATCGGCTCTAACGCGTTTACAGGCGCGTTCAATCAGTTCGTTGATGGTACCCACCACCAAATCGCGCATCTTTTCGGCGCCGCCTTCTTTCCCGGCGACAATGATGCGCGAAATCACATCTTCGCCGCGCGAAATCTGCTGGTTATATTCGGCGACCTGAACACGCACTTTCCCGGTGAGCAAATCTACCAGCCAAACCGAGACGGTAGTGGTGCCAATATCCACCGCCGCGCCCCACAGTGGGGTATCTTCGGGTGTGTGCCCGGGGCGCAAACTCAGTAATTTGTTGGGGGTCTCCGTATCGTCCCAGGTGACAGTATTCACCACCGCGGTGACGTTCCAATCATCTTCTCGCAGCACTGTGCCCATATTGCGCAGTGTGTGTAAAGAAACATGCAAAGGCGCAATACCATACTGCTTACGGGCGGCGGTTTGCAACCTGCTCCAGTCGTCAGACTGGTCGTCCATGCTGGGGGGCGTGAGGGTGAGATTCAGGCGGCGAATGGTTTGTGCCTTATGGGGGTTATAACCCTCCGGCACAGCCACATCGCCTACGGTGCGATCGGTGGTCAGCCGCCGTTCAATTTTCTCTTGCGGTGGCACCTCAATGCTAACATCGCCCTCGACAACTGTCTGGCAGGCCAGGGCATAACCATTTTCGACATCTTCAGCAGAGAGTCGCAGCGAACTACGGCGACGAACTTCGCCTGTTTCCACGCGCACCGCGCAACGCCCACAGCGGCCTTGACCGCCGCAGGGTTGATTGATTTCAACATCGGCTTGTGCCGCGGCCTCGCTAATTAACGCGCCTGTAGGAACAACGACTGGCGTTTGAGCAAGGTCGAAAGTTACTTTGTGTTCAGCCATAGTTTAGTGCTTTACGAGTAAAAATTCTTTCTGAACTACTGTGTAAATCTACCACAAAGACACAAAGACTCGAAGAAAGGCTAATCTATGTTCTTCTTTGTGCCTTCGTGTCTTCGTGGTGAATAATTTTTTTACACAGCCTGCTTCATGTAGGCGGGCAGGTCTACGGCCTCGCGCGGGCCAACTTTGACATCCCAATCGGGGAGTTCTTCTTCAAGTTCTCCGGAAAGCACGGCGGTATGGCCGGGCAGCACGATCTTCTTGGTGCTTACTTTGTCGGCGACGTTGAAACGTTTGACATCTTTCGCAATCACCTCGGCGTCGAATTTTCCGGCGGCCCAGGCCGTCAGCACGCTCATGCCCTCGGCTTCAGTTACCAGCAGCCAGGCCGGAACTCCGGCGCTTTCGACTTCGTTGGCAACGCTGAAGTAAGTGATGCTGAAATTGGTCGTCACTAGCACCGGCGTATCGGGACCGGGATTGTTGATTTCGTAAACGCCGGGCTGCACCTGGATGGGTTTCTGCGGATCAGTGTAAAGATTCTCGCGCAGCACCAGCAGAGGGTAAGCGGACTCCGGAGTGAAGTGATCCATCACAATGAAGCCAGCGTATTTTCCGATGGCTTGTCCAGCCAAAATGACCTCTGTGGCGGCATCGCCTGCATCACCGGGGAAGTTGATGATGGGGAAGCCCAAGGGCCGAAAGCTAGATTTGAGCGCCATGCGCCGCGCGACGGTATTGGCAAGCAATGTACCGCGGAAACCGCGCTGTTTGGGCGAAAGCACAATATCTTTCACGCCTGCTTCAGCCACTTTCGTGGATAATTCGACCATCTCGTCCAGATTGTCAGCGGCGATGGATAAGGCGGCGTCGGCCTCTTTCGCCAGGGCGGCCATTATTTCCCAGTTTTCGGCGGTAGCGTGGCAAAGCATCACCTTCTCGCTCCCATCGAGAACCGCCAAACCCGCTTTGAGCGCGTCCGGCTCGCCGATGAGGATCAGCGGGCGGTGGCTGACTTCACGCACAGCCTTCACCGCGGCAGCAAAGTCGCCGCCAGCCGCCTGGACAACGAAACCGCTCATTTCCAGATTGATGCCAACATAATCCACCTTATAAGCATCGGCTGGCTTTACTTTGGCTTGAATATCATCAGCCGATTGGCTGTCATACACTCGCAAGAACAACCCCGGATGGCTGTAGAAGGTTTTTTCGTGGCGGAAGAGAACCACTTCGTTGCCAGCTTTGACTTCGTAGCCATTCGATTTGAGTGCAAAGGGGCGTACCGGCGGCGCGGAGGCCTCCGAAAGTTGGGCTTCGGCTTCTTCGCTCACATGCGGGCACAGCGAAAGTTCAACTTGTTTGGCGGCCAGTTTCATCGCAAAGGCGAGGCAGGTGGGAAACTCGCAATCTTTGCAGTTGGTTTGTGGTAATAATTTGTAAATTTGAATGCCTGATAGTGCCATGTTTTTTCTCCGTAGAGCGGTTAGCTGGAAGCGGGGAGCCGTTAGCCATTCATTTCGCTAACGGCTTCCCGCCAACCGCTGTAAGCTTATTATTCTCCCATCAAATCTTTGATCGCCTGATGTGTTCGCCGCACGCTTTCGGGGTGGCGCAGCACAACCACATCTGCGCCCGACTCGATCAGCATGACGGAAGTCAGTGTTTCCCAAGTGATGCCGCGTTCCAGCCAGTCGCCCCACTCGGCGGGGACATCGTCACCCACTTTGGATTCTTTGGTCTTCCAGCATTCTTCGCCGGAGGTGACCAGCATGGGCATCTGGGTCATGCTATCCCCTTGCAGGGCAGCCAGGCGCAGGCGCTCCATCACGGAGTAGCCATACTCAAAGCCATAGCCCAGCGCGCCCGTGGTCGGATCCATCACAATGCGGTCTAGCGGCAGGCCCATATCGTTAATCAAGATATTGAGCTGCTTCGCCAAATTGACATCCATCGCCGTGCGGGCGTTGACCAGGTGGCCGTTCGCCATCGCCGAGGCCACGATCGTGCGGTAGTTCTTGTCTTCGCACAGGCCCAGCAACAAACGTTCGCCTTTGGTGGCATCCGAGATCGGCACCATCAGGGCATTATCGATCTCAGCTTGCCCGGGGCCAAAAACGGCCAGCGGCAAACCGGTAGCTGCCAATACTTTCTTGACGGCGGCCACGGCTTTTTCGGGGGTGTTCGGATTACCCTCCGCATCGGTCAGCGAGAGGGTGAGCATAAGCATGTCGGCGCCAGCGGCTTCGGCGGCTTTAGCCCAGTCGCCGGGGTCATTCATGGCATCGCCCCATTGCTTGTTGAGCAATTCCGACCAGTCATCGGGGCGGCGGTCTTTAATTTCAATCGCTACCACAGGCTTGTGAGGCATCGCACCTTCAAAATCCATGAAAGGCATGGCGGTTTCGCCACCGATAGTTAGGGTTTTAGTACGCGTGCCGCCATCGGCTGCGGTAGCGCCGAGAACAACCTGGCGCACCGAACCCGACCATTTTTCTTTGGCTACCGCCGTGGATGTGCCTTCGGGCAGCCATTCTTTATCGGGGGGAAGTTCGATTTTCGGGGCCGCGGCAGGAGCTTCGGGCGCGACCGCGGGGGTGGTTGCGGCTACCGCTGCCGGAGCAGGGATTGCCACCTGTGACATATCCACATCGCCAAGTTCGGCAAGCGCACCGACGAGTGATCCGATCAGCGTTTTGACGGAACGTTCGAGACGATCGACACGTTCTTCGATTGAGCCAGCCGCTGCGGGGGCCATCGGAGGTGCAGCCGCGGCCGCGGGGGCAGGAGCAGGCGCGGGCGGCGCGGGAACATCCACCTTGACTTCAGGTTTCTCTGCTTTCGCTGCTGCCGCTTCAACTACAGCCTCGGCCTGTGCGATAACATCTTCTTCAACACGGGCGGATTCGGCCACCATGGGGCCCATATCCAGCACGGGGTGATCTTTTTCTTTAACCCATTCAACCAGTTCTTCAACCGTGGTGACGCTCTCGCTGTCGGCGATACGATCAATCAGATCGGGAATGCCTTCGCGCTCGGCAACTACCTGGAATTCGGCAGACATGCTGTCTTTAAGGTTCTTACTCATCCAGACCACGCGCTTGAAACCGCCATCGGCAGAGATGAATTTGGGGCTGATGAGATAAAACTTGCCTACACCCATCACGCCGGGGGTTTGTACTCCGCCGCCAGCCATGCCCGCCAGAGTGCTGAATTTCATACCCATGGGGGTCATGCCCACATCTTCACGGCTGACAATGAACACGCCTTCGACTTCGGGGATGTACATAACAATACACTCAAAACAGCCACAAGCCGTCATCGGGTTTTCCATGATCGAGTACATGGAGACGTCTTGAATCGCGCCATGCGAACCGACTTTAGCATAATCGAGGGTGCCTTCCCAGTAACCCAGGTTGGGGTCGATTATTTTGCCCAAACCAATAGGCTGATTGGGACCGGTGGGGTTAATACTGTAGGATGCCTTGCAATCGAGCCAGTTATAGGCCCCGCACAGGCCCAGACGTTCCGGGCTAACCACGCAAACGTGGTTGGGAGCAAAGGACTGGCACAGCGTGCAGGAGTAGAATTCGTCTACGGCGCTGTCGGTCAGATCGGCGAGACGCTTGTTACGATAATCGTAGGCCTCGCGAGCTTTTTCCAACCATTCGGTGACTTTATCGGGATCAGTGTAAATGGTAATGCGCACCTTGTCGATGATAGCGCCAAATTCGGCATGCAGGCGGGCGTGCAAAATTTTGCCGATGCCCTCCAGCGTAAAGCCTTTTTCGACGGCTTCTCGGGAAATTCGGATCCAGGTAATATCGCGCTGGCCGATATGCTGCAAACCGGAGCCGCCATTCACAAAGTAGTGAATCTGGCGTTCGAGTACTGGCTCAAAATCTTCTTGCATTTTGCGGCCAGCGACATCGACGACGATGCCCATATCCATCGAACCCTGGTCTTCAACGGAGTCGATATTGGGGCCAACAATTTGCACAACGCCATCGGTGACTTCGTCCATATCCATCATGCGCAAGAATTCGAAGCATTTGGAGTATTTGCCGCCCATTTCGACACGCATATCAGCTTTGCGGACAACCTCGCCCTCAAAGGCCGAGCCGTAGGGGATCGGCACGGGAACTTCGGTCATTTTGATCTTGACGCCGCGGATTTCGATGCACTTTTGCACCATGCGCTCGGCGCGTTCCATGTCGTCGGCGCCCTCGATCTTGTCAAAGGGCATTGAGACCACGTGCTCGTAATCGGTCACGCCCGTGGGCAAAATTTCGGGGATGACGGTGTCGGCGATCACCGGGAAGCCAAAGTTGATCGCTCCGGCAGCCGCGGCATATTTAAGATCATCCACTTCGCCGAGAGCCAACACAAAGGCGAATACGCGTTTCTTGTTATACATCAAAATGTCGCGCGCCGCTCCGGCGTCAATACCGCCGAAGGTCAGCGCCGAGCGAGTAGCAAATCCCAGGGCGTAGATAGCGCTAAGCGTATCCGTCCCAAAGGGGATCGTATAGGTGTCGTAGCCTAAATCCACACCTTCTTCTTGCAACTGGTGGATGATGCTGCGCCCGTTAACATTCCCAGAGAGGAAAATCAGGATATTACGGCGCTGAAGTTCGCGCACCAGCTTGACGGCAACTTCGTTGGATTTTGCTGCCCCGACGATGGCCGCAAACCCGGGCATGCGCCCATCGACAAGCTGGATACCCCAGGAACGAAGCTGGATGTCGTCAATCGGACCGTTGAGGTGGCCTGCCGGACCCCCGCCGTTATCCAGCTCGGGGTAGGCCGTGCCGCCCGCCAATTCGATGCCGGGGAAAGGTTCAGGCTGCATCCCATACACAAAGCGAATTGCCTCGATGATTTCGGCAGCCAACAAAGTTGCCATGCCGCCATCGAGAGTCTCACCGAGGTAGGGAGTCCAGTGTCGTTGAGATGGCACCGGGTGTAATAGCGAACGCGCGTGCGAAAGAACTTCCACCAATTGCCCCAACGTGCTAACCTGAATACCGGTCATCCCGTAGATGGTTGGTAAGAAATAAGCTGTATTGGGGAATTCAACCAGTGTATCTGCGCCTTTTTCTTCGATGGCGCGTTTAAGCATCAATTCGGCTTCGATCACCAGGGAATTTGCGCCGCGGATGGCGCGGGTTGCAATATATTTTGACATGTGTGCCTCCGAACGTTCAAACGTTAGAACGTTTAAACGTCATTAGTCTCCAGCAACGGGTAAACCGTAGATAGCTGCTTTGCGCTCAGAAAGCGGCAAGGCTTCCAGTTCCAACATGCGGGCATCGCCGCTCTCGCCAAAACGCTTGGGGTCATATTCGGGCAGCCCCAAGGCGGCGCGTTTCTTGTCGATATGCTCGAGGGTGGCTTTGATCATTTCATCGGGATCAGCTATAAATTCCAGCTTGCCGCCGTAAAGTTCCTCCCAGCCTTCACTAATCAAGCCGGAAACCAGATCGCTATCAGAAACTTTATCGGGCATACCGCTCACCGGGGAAGTGCCGCCAAAGATGACATACGCGCCCGAGGCCACGCAGTAGGTACCAATCGAGAGCGCTTTTTCGCTCATCCACTCCGGGGCCAAACCCACCGCCGGGACCTGGTCAATATCGTCGCCCAGACCGCCTTCTTCCACAATCTGGGTCAGTACGGTGAGGATGCGGGTGTTATCCACGCACGATCCCATATGCAGCACCGGCGGAATACCGATGGCTTCGCAAACTTCTTTCAATCCGGGGCCAACCTGATCGAGCCCAGCTTCGCCGAGCAGCAAACCTAATTTGGCGCTGGCAATCGCGCCGCAGCCGGTTTCGACGACAAGAACATCTTGCTTGAGCATTTCTTTGGTCACATAAGTGTGCAGGTAATCATGCTGGCTGCGCGGGTTGTTGCAACCCACAATAGCGGCCACGCCACGGATGCGGCCAGACATGATGGCATCATTCAGCGGACGGAATGACGAGCGGTAGGAGCCGCCTAACATATAGTTGATATATTCATGCGAGAAACCAGGAATCAGATCTTCGCGTACATCGGGGATCTGAATAGAACCGCGATTTTTGTAATTATCAATGGCTTCCTTGAGGATATTCTTGGCAATCGTCAGCGCATGATGCTCGTCGAATTGAATATGCGTTGCGCCTTTGAGTTTAACTTTGGGCGAAGTGGTGATGATCTTGGTGTGGAAGTTTTCGGCCAAGCCGACCAGTGCCTGCATAATGCACTGCACGTCCACAACCATGGCTTCGACCGCGCCAGTCATAATGGAGAGTTCCTGCTGCAGGAAGTTGCCCGCCGCCGGAATACCCTGACGCATCAGAATTTCATTGGCTGTACAGCAGATACCGGAAAGCTGAACGCCTTTGGCGCCCGCGGCTTTGGCATATTCGATAATCTCAGGTGTCTGCGAAGCGGCTACAATCATCTCGCTAAGAGTAGGCTCGTGCCCGTGGACAACAACGTTGACCATATCCGCTTTCAGTACACCGAGATTAGCCTGTCCCAAAATGGGTGCGGGAGTTCCGAAGAGAATATCGGAGACATCCGTGGCAATCAGGCTGCCACCCCAGCCATCGGCGAGCGCGGTTTTGATGGCATGCTGCAGAATATGTTCAGGGTCCTGATCGTCGCCGATATGCGTACGATGCAGCGCTTCAACGGTTTCACGATCAACACCGCGCGGCAGAACACCCTGTTCTTCCCAAACTTTTTGGCGTTTTTTGGGTGCACGGCGAATCGGGGCGATAACGCCTTTTTGCTGACCGAATTGCGCAATATACAGATCGGCCAGTTCATTGGCAATTTCTTCTGGCGAACGGCCTTCAACTTCAATATCGTAGTAACCCGCCACCGTGCGTAGTTTGGCAACGTCACGGATGTAGTAGCCTTCGGCTTCGCCATTGGCGGCTGCTTTGAGCGTAAAAGCCATGTCGCGGCCATGATCAGAGTGCGCCGCGGCTCCGGCAGCAATGGCGCGAATCAGGTTGCGGGCCTGAATGGTATCAATGGTTGCGCCACAGATTCCCGTGGAGCCATCTTTGGTCAGACGACAAGGCCCCATGCCGCAAATTTTGCAGCACATCCCCGCACTACCGATATTACAAGGGGCCATATCATCGGCGCGAGTAAATGCCGTGCCAATACCTAACTCTTCCGCTCGAATGAGCATCTCCTGTGCAGCCGGATCGGTGCTGAATTCCTGGGGGGTTCGTTTTTTCTTCGCCATTTTTTATTCCTCTTCCATACTAGTAATTGGTGCCATGCCAGGGCACGGCCACAAAGCGCGGCCCGCATGACCAACATTTTGCTCAAAGCTGACCACTCGGTTGGTTTGAGCATAAGCTTCCGTGTGCCGGAAGAACAGGTCTTTTATTTCACTTTCATTGGCTGGCACATCAGTTTCTTCCGGAATCGACAATTCACCGATATAGCCAACTGCTTCAAGCTTGGCAATAATATCTTGCTTGGCAACCTTTTTGGCGTTATAGGTGATCTCCGCCGCGCGGAAGCCGCTGCTGGCATAGACATTTTCAACGCCCTTGAGTTCAAGCAAAATTCGCCTGACTTCAACGACATGGTGATCCCCATACATGGCGGGGAGTTCAAGTGTTAGTACAGTCATAGGGGACTATCCTCCTTACTGAATTAATGAATAATGTGTGACTGTGTTTATAGACTGCGGTATATTTCTAATATATTACACAAAAAGCCAATGACTGTGTTTAGTCGCTGGCTTTTACTGCCAAACAGAAAACCAATTGACGATACCCTGGAGAACGCCCGGCGTACAAACGCAAACAATCTGAGCGATACTGCAGTGTTTTTGGACAGCACCGCGCATTGAGCGACTTGCGTTGACAACTTTCTACTCGCCGATTGGGTGTAAGCATGTTGAGTTATGACCCTTGGGATAAACAACTCAAAGATGGATTTAATATAATTGATCGAATTTACAAGCAACAAAAACTGCGAACTTAGTATAAAATCGCCTGCTGGATAACGTCAGTATGTACTATCACAAATCATCTGGATAATTGTCATAAATGATTGGCGACAACTATCAAAAGACAAGTATTTTGCTCAATCAGGCTTAAAAACACCTTCTTTAGGACATAGCAGGCTTTTCATTTCAACAAATTTTATGAACCGGCTTGTCCAATTTAAGTAGATTTTGGAAAGAACTTTGCAAAAGACTTTCGAAAAATAGGGGTGTGTGGGGCGCTTCGCGCCCCACACACCCCTATTTTTCGGCAATTTCTTACGGCGCGGCGGAAGCCACGTTAAAGCTACTTTCCAACAATCACTTATAACGAAAATTTCCGCAAAAAATCCCCAAAACATCATCTACCCCCCTCTCATTGAAGACCTACCGATATGATACAATCGCATACCGTCTACAGGGATCAAATGATGAGGCGCTTTGTAACCTTTTACGCCAGGAAGCATCTTAATGAATCAACAGGATCAAACAGAAGTAGAATTTTCTTTGGAAGCACTACAAAACGGCGATCAGGCTGAATTTGCCCGTGTGGTAGCAACCTATTCTGGGTATATCTATCGCCTGGCACTGAAAATGCTGCATAATCCGCAAGACGCTGAAGATGTGCTGCAAGATACGTTTATCAAAGCCTTTCATGCGTTGCCAAAATTTCAGGGACAGTCGAAAGTATCTACCTGGCTGTATCGCATTGCAACCAATGAAGCCCTGATGTTTTTGCGCAAGAAACGACCTGATACTGTTTCTGTAGAAGTACCACATCAGAATGACGATGAAGAAGCTTCCAGGCCTTTGCAAATCGTCGATTGGTGCTGCCTGCCCGAAGATGAGTTAGTCAGCGACGAAGCCCGCGAACAACTGGATCGTAGCATCACCCAGTTACCAGAAAGTCTCAGGCTAGCGTTTGTCTTACGCGATATTGAAGGGCTTTCAACTCGCGAAACCGCTGAAGTCTTGGAAATTAGCGAAACTGCTGTGAAAACTCGCCTGCATCGTGCCCGCATGAATTTACGCGAAAGCCTGACCGCCTATTACCAGGGCAAGATTCCAGAAAGCGTATAAAGTGCCGGAGAAAGCTATGACACAACACGATTATCACAATCATCATGATTGCTTCCACCTCCTGAATTCGCTCTCTGATTATGTGGATGGTGAGTTGGGCGAGGAACTCTGCAACGAAATTGAACGCCATGTTGCCGATTGCGAAGACTGCCGCATTTTTGTAGATACCTACAAAAAGACGATCTATCTTTACCATGAAACTACCGCTGAACCCGAAATTCCTTCAGATGTGCGCCTGCGCCTTTTCCACCGCCTGAACCTGAAAGATTTTCTGGAGAATTCAGTGGGAGAAGCGCAAGAATAGCACACACAAATATTCCATTACAAAGAGCTTCTGCAAAAAATCGCGGAAGCTCTTTGTAATTCAACAATGTAACCTTTCCCCTTCGCGCGCATCTAAAAATTCGACACAACGAGCTTTATCAGAAAATCATTTTCTCTGGAAAATTCGTACGTTGCCCTCCGGGCATAAAGGAGTTCACACTAAAAAATGGCCGATTTACTCAACGACCAAATCAAAGGGCAGGTGCGCGAAGCCTTTGCCGAGATGAAAGCACCTGTACACGTACTCTTCTTTGGCGAGGAAGAAAACTGCACCTATTGCGACGACACCCAACAACTACTCGAAGAAGTCGTTTCCCTTTCCAATCAACTTGAAATGAGCGTTTATGACCTGAACGCCAACGCCGATTTGGCTGCCAGATTCAATGTAGATAAGACTCCCGGCATGGTACTGGCTGGCAAAGACGGCGATGACCTCATTGACTATGGCGTGCGCTACGCGGGCATCCCCTCGGGGCATGAGTTTAGTTCATTGATTAACGACCTGCTGCGGGTTTCCTCCGGCGACTCTGGGCTAGATACCAAGACGCGCGCCTACCTCAAAGACTTGAAAGAGCCTGTACTTTTGCAGGTTTTTGTAACCCCTACCTGACCGCACTGTCCGCGAGCTGTATTGCTGGCGCACCAGATGGCGATGGAAAGTGAGTGGGTTCAAGCTGAAGCAATCGAAGCCACCGAATTTCAGGAATTAGCCGCGAGGCACTATGTAAGCGGCGTACCCAATACCACTATCAACGACGGCGCGGGACGTGTAATTGGTTCTGTGCCCGAGGGTAAACTTGTAAAAGAATTGCAGCGTGTTCTGGCCGGTTGAAGAACAGGGCATACACACCCTATGAAATCCATCTCACTATGGAGAAAGAAATGGCAACAAAAACCGAAACCAAGAAAAAACAACCCCGCGTGATTATGTTCAGCACACCCACTTGCTCCTACTGCAAAACGGCTAAACAATATTTTCGCCAGAAAGGCGTGCGCTTCAAAGATGTGGATGTTTCACGCGACCAAATCGCCGCCCGCGATATGCTGCGGCGCAGCGGGCAACAGGGCGTGCCCCAAATTTTGATCGGCAGCAAGATCATCGTTGGCTTTGACCGCCCAAAAATCGACAAGTTGCTGGACCTGTAATGATAAAAAAAATTGCGATTATTACCGAGAACGGTACCCGCATCAGCAGCCATTTTGGGCGCGCCCCTTTGGTCAAAATCTATACCGTTGAAAACGGTAAAGTGACGGCAGAAGAAGAACGCCAAAAAGCACATTTCACGGGCGAACATCATCACGATGCCAATCACCATCATCACGGCAAAGGCGCGCAGATGTTCCAGACGTTCACCGATTGCCAGGTGTTGATTTGCGGCGGCATGGGTCAACCCGCGTTAGACAAAGCCAACAATGCCGGACTAGAGGTTTTCCTCAGCGGCGGCGAGATCGAAACCGCCCTGCAGCAATACCTGCGCGGCGAATTGACCAGCGACCCGCGCCGTGTTCACACGCACTAACATCCCCAGGGGGCAGCACTCTGCTACAATAGCAGCAATCAACCCAACAGTAGTAAGGCTGCCCCATGACAAATCCATCCGACTACCCCTATGAGGAACGCTGGAAGCCCAAACGCTTCTGGACTCGACAAAAAGCGCTGATCGGCGCGGCGGTTGTGGTGATCTTGTTCATTGGGCTGAATCTGATCCCCCAATGGCTGGCGCCCAGCCCCACAGACCCAACCCCGACGCCCGCTTATATCGAATATGGCTCGCGGCGCATCGCATCGGTGATCCCGCAAGAAGTCGAATTCCCCGCTCCGGCGCTAGAACTCATCGATCAGACTGGCGCCGCGGTTGCACTCGAAGATTATCGCGGGCAGGTGTTGTTGCTGAATATGTGGGCTACCTGGTGCCCCGGCTGTGTAGCCGAAATGCCCGAACTGGAAGCCTACTACCAGGCCAGGCAGGCCGATGGCCTGCTGGTAATCGGCCTCAACGCCGAAGATTCCGCTGCCGAAATAGATGCCTTCCGCCAGAAAATGGGGCTGAGTTTCCCCCTCTGGCGGGATGCAAAAAAACACATCTACAACGCTTTCAACAATAATCATCTGCCAAGTTCGTATGTTGTGGATCGTACCGGCATGGTGCGCCTGGCGTGGTACGGCCCCATCAGCCTGGAAATTTTAGAAGAATTTATAACCCCACTACTGCAAGAGTAGACCTATGGCAAACCGAAGACGCAAAAGCAAACAAAGCAATGCCCTGCCGTTGATGATTGTCGGCACGGGATTGATTCTTCTGGCGATTGCGGGCGCTTTTCTGCGCCCCAAGCTTACCCGTAGCGCCGCGGATTCATCTGCGGGAAGCAGCGCCGCCTCGTCCATCCCGGCCGCGGTCAACTATCCGGCCCCGGAGTTGATTCTGACAGATGTCAACGGGGCGCGTGTCTCGCTGGAGGATTATCGCGGCGGTGTCGTACTGGTCAACAACTGGGCTACCTGGTGCCCGCCCTGCCGCGCCGAAATGCCCGAATTAGAAACTTTCTTCGAAACCCACCGCGCTAAAAACTTCACCTTGATCGGCATCAGCGCGGGCGACACAGCCAGCCAGGTTGACGAATTCATTGCCCAGAATGGCATCACCTTCCCCATGTGGCTGGATGCCGACGGCGCGGCCCTGCGCGCTTTCAAGAACAACAGCCTGCCCAGTTCCTACGTCATCGACGCCACCGGAACCGTGCGCCTGGCCTGGACTGGCGCCATCAGCCTGGAGATGCTCGAAAAGCATGTAACACCTTTATTAAGCGAATAGAACAATCTCATAATTGAAACGCGGATAAAAAAAGAAATTCGCGGTGATTCGCAAAATCAGCGTCATCCGCGTTCTAATTTATTTTTTATGGAGAAAAAGCATGGATGCAAAAGTAACCTGGCATGGACGTATGAGCTTCACCGGAATATCCGATTCCGGCTTTGAAATCCCCCTGGGTACAGACCCCGGCGTGGGTGGCGATAACGATGGTTTTCGCCCGATGGAGTTGATGGCAATCAGTTTAGCAGGTTGCACCGCAATGGATGTAATTTCAATTTTGGCGAAGAAACGCCAGGAAATCACCGCGTATGATGTACGCGTCAGCACCGAGCGCGCCGATCAACACCCCAAAATATTCACCGCCGCTACAATTGAATATCATGTCACCGGCAAGAGCATCGCCGAAAAAGCCGTTCTGCGCGCCATGGAACTCTCCGCCGTGCGTTACTGCCCGGCGCAGGGCATGTTAGCCAAAGTGATGCCCATCGCCCTGAAATATTTCATCTACGAAGACCAGGGCGATGACGAAGCCCAACTTGTCACCGAGGGCGAATACGTCCTACCAGAAGCAGAATAACCACATATAAAAAAACATAAACGCCCTCGCTCAATGCGGGGGCGTTTAGATTCCAAGAAGTCATTCACGGCTTTCATAAAATCCAATTTGTCATTGCGAAGGAGCGGCAGCAACCGAAGCAATCCCCTATTCGGCAACTTTTAGAAAAGCCCTGGAAATTTCTATTCGATTCTTGACAAATTCCTAAGTTTGCTATATATTTCAATTTACTTAACTATTGAGTAGAGCTTTCGTTTCAGCGAAGGAAGAATCTGAAAAACAGGGGTGTGGGGGGCGTTTTGCCCCCCACACCCCTGTTTTTCGGCAATCATTTACGGCGCAGCGAAAGCCCATAAGGATGTGAAGTATGTCGCCAAATGATCCATTTGTTGATGCGCTGCATCGCTGGATAGAAATTTTCATGCGCCGCTCGATGCGCAATTTTCTCAGTTATGTTCGAGAAAGCGGGCTTTCGATGTCGCAGATTGGTGCATTGTTTCATATCCATCGCATGGGCAGCAGCGGCGTCACCGACCTGGGCGACCATTTGGGCGTGACCAGCGCCGCTGTCAGCCAGATGCTGGAACGCCTGGTGCAGCAAGAACTCATCTCGCGCACGGAAGACCCTAACGACCGGCGCGTCAAACAGATCGTTCTCACCCCAAAAGGTTGCCAGATACTCGAAGAGGGTATCCGCGCCCGGCAGGGCTGGCTGAACGATCTGACAGAATCGCTCTCTCCGGATGAAAAAGAGCAAATTACCGCCGCGCTGAACGTGCTGATTATCAAGACCCAGCCGCGCGGGTAAACCGTTGAAATCCAAAACGAAGGAGCATTTTCAACATGCTACGATTGCTTAAATATCTAAAACCTTATACCCTTGCGATCTTGTTGACGATTGGATTGTTATTCATTCAGGCCAATGCCGATCTGGCGTTGCCCGATTATCTTTCCAGAATCATCAACAACGGCATTCAGCAAAGTGGGGTAGAAAACGCCGTCCCTGAGGCCATTCGCCAGAGTCAGATGGATAAGTTGCTCATTTTCATGAGCGCTGACGATCAAACGCGGGTGCTGGCGGATTATACGCTGATGGATGCGCAGTCCCCCGAGGCAGAATCGCATCTCGAGGCGTACCCTGCCCTGGCGCAGGAACCGCTTTACCTGCTCCGGGAGCTGGATCAGGCCGAGGTTGACGCGCTCATCCCGGTGATGGGCAAATCCCTGTTGGTTGTCTCCGGCATCGAGCAAATGATCGCTAATCCAGAAAGCGCACCCGATATGGGATTTGGCTTCGATCCCGCCAAAATCCCCGCCGGGGTGGATGTTTTCAGCCTGCTGACACAAATGCCCGCTGCGCAGCTTTCGCAAATCAGCGCCCAGATCAATGAGCAATTTGCCGCCCTCGGCGATAGCATGATCAACCAGATGGCGGTTAGCGCAGTCCGGGCTGAGTATGAAGCGATTGGCGTGAATACGGCCAAATTGCAAACCAGCTATATTTTACGCATCGGCGGCGTTATGCTATTGATCTCGCTGCTTGGCGGGGCCTGTGCAATTGCGATTGGCTTCCTGGCTGCCCGCACGGCTGCGGGGGCCGCGCGCGACATTCGCAAAGATACCTTCAAAAAAGTAGAAAGTTTCTCAAACACCGAGTTCGATAAGTTTTCCACGGCATCCCTGATTACGCGCTCGACCAACGATGTCACTCAGGTGCAGCATGTGATCTTCATGATCCAGCGTATGGTATTCTTCGCCCCCATTATCGGGATTGGCGGCATCATTCGGGCGCTTGATAAGGGAGCTGGCATGTGGTGGTTAATTGGCATTGCTGTACTGGCGCTGATAACCATCATTCTGACGATCTTCGCGATTGCCCTGCCGAAATTCAAAGTCGTCCAAAATCTGATTGATCGCCTGAATCTGGTGACGCGCGAAAATCTCTCCGGCATGATGGTTATCCGGGCTTTCAACAAACAAGAAGACGAAGCCGCGCGGTTTGACAACGCTAACCGCGATCTGACCGATGTCAGCCTGTTCATTGCACGAGTAATGGTCACAATGATGCCATTGATGATGCTGTTGATGAATGTTCTCTCCGTAAGCATTATCTGGGTGGGCGCGCATCAAGTAGCTGAAGCAAATATGCAAGTGGGCGATATGATGGCTTTCTTGCAATATGCCATGCAAATTGTGATGGCCTTCCTGATGATGTCGATGATGTTCATTTTCTTGCCGCGTGCAGCCGTATCGGGGGCGCGCATCGCCGATGTGCTCGAAACGGAGGCAACCATCATCGACCCACAGGAACCCCGGCAATTCACCAAACCGTTCGCCGGTGAAATTGAATTCCGTGATGTTTCTTTCCGTTATCCTGGCGCGCTGGATGATGTGCTGCGGAATATCAGCTTTTCGGCCCGCCCCGGCGAGACAACCGCGTTTATTGGCTCCACTGGCTGCGGAAAATCCACCGTTGTTAATTTAATTCCGCGCTTTTACGATGTGACCGAAGGCGCTATCTATCTCGATGGCCTGGATATTCGCCAGGTGCTGCAGAGCGATCTGCGCGACAAGATTGGCTATGTGCCGCAAAAGGGCATGTTATTCTCTGGCACCATCAAAAGCAACCTGCTCTATGCCGACCAAAACGCCGCCGATGAAGTTTTGAACGAAGCCACCACAATCGCCCAGGCCGCCGAATTCATCACGGCCAAAGCGGAAGGACTCGAATCTGAGATTTCTCAGGGTGGCACGAATGTGTCGGGCGGGCAGCGGCAGCGACTGGCAATTGCACGTGCCCTGGTCAAGAAGCCGCCGATCTATATTTTCGACGATAGTTTTTCGGCGCTGGATTTCAAGACCGATTCCGCTTTGCGCAAAGCGCTCAAGCAAAAAACGGGCGATAGCACAGTGCTGCTGGTCACCCAGCGCGTGGCAACCGTCAAAAACGCCGACCAGATTATCGTCCTCGATGAGGGACGTGTGGTTGGAAAAGGGACACATAACGAGCTAATGAAAAACAGCGAAACGTATCAAGAAATTGCCACCTCGCAGTTAAGCAAGGAGGAGCTGGCATGAGCATGCACAGTGATACAAAATCATCCGAGCAAAAACCGGCTGCCCCCCCGATGCGCAGACGCGGCGGCCCAATGGGGCATGGCCCCATGGAGATGATGAAAGGCGATAAAGCCCGCGATTTCAAGGGCACCATGCGCCAATTAGGCGAGTATCTGGGCGCTTATAAATTCACGATTCTGGTTGTGATGCTCTTCGCGGTCGCTTCGACTATTTTCAGCATTATCGGCCCCAAAATATTGGGCAAGGCTACCACCAAACTTTTTGAGGGCATCATCGCCCAGATTGCCGGAACCGGCTCCGGGATTGATTTTGCCTATATCGGCCGCATTATCCTCATTGCGCTGGGTTTGTATCTCGGTTCCACGTTGTTTGGCTATATCCAGGGCTGGATCATGTCTGGCATCTCGATGGATATTACCTATCGTTTCCGCAAGGATATTGCCGAAAAAATCAATCGTTTGCCATTTAGATATTTCGATAGCACCAGTCAGGGTGAAGTGCTTTCGCGCATCACCAACGATGTTGATACCGTCAGCCAGACCTTAAACCAAAGTCTTTCGCAGATTATCACATCCGTGGTCTCGGTGATCGGCGTGCTGATTATGATGTTCACGATTAGCTGGCAGATGACTCTGGTAGCCCTGTTGGTGGTGCCGCTCTCGATGGTTGTGATTTCGCTGATCGTGCGCCAATCGCAGAAATTCTTCAAACAACAGCAAGATTACCTCGGCCATGTCAACGGGCATGTCGAAGAAATGTTTGGCGGGCATGTGGTGATGAAGGCCTTCAACGGCGAAGCCGAGAGTGTGGAGCGCTTTGATGGGCTAAATGACACCCTGTATAGCTCTGCCTGGAAATCTCAATTTCTTTCCAGTTTAATGATGCCGGTGATGCGCTTTGTAGGCAATCTGGGTTATGTGGGCATCGCGATTTTGGGCGGTTACCTGGCAACCCAGAATGCGATCACCGTGGGCGATATTCAAGCCTTCATCCAATATATGAGTTCGTTCACCCAGCCCCTGACCCAGATCGCCAATATCTCCAATATTCTCCAACAAACCGCGGCGGCGGCGGAACGCGTCTTCGAGTTTCTGGCCGAAGCCGAAGAAATCCCTGATGTGGCCGACCCGGTCTACCCGGAAGCCATTGAAGGACACGTAGTCTTCCAGAATGTTCAATTCGGCTACGATCCAGAAAAAGCCATCATCCACGATTTCTCCGCCGAAGTGCAACCGGGGCAGAAGATCGCCATCGTTGGCCCAACCGGCGCGGGCAAAACCACCATCGTCAAGCTGCTGATGCGCTTTTACGATGTGGACAAGGGTTCGATCCTGATCGATGGCTACAATATCAAGGATTTCAGTCGCGGCGATCTGCGCTGCATGTTGGGCATGGTGCTGCAAGATACCTGGCTCTACAACGACACAATTATGGAAAATATCCGTTATGGGCAGCCCGGCGCCAGCGATGAAACTGTGATAGCCGCCGCCCAGGCCGCCCACGTGGACCATTTCGTGCGTACGCTGCCCGATGGCTACGATCTGGTACTCAATGAAGAAGCCACCAATATCTCACAAGGCCAAAAACAGCTTTTGACGATTGCGCGGGCGATCCTGATTGACCCGACCATGCTGATTCTGGATGAGGCCACCAGTTCGGTGGATACGCGCACCGAGGTGCTAATCCAGAAGGCGATGGATAACCTGATGGAAGGCCGCACCAGCTTTATCATTGCACACCGCTTGTCCACCATCCGCAACGCCGATTGGATTTTGGTGATGAACGAAGGCGATATTGTCGAGCAAGGCCAGCACGCAGAGTTGCTGCAACGCAAGGGTTTCTATGCCGAGCTTTATAATAGCCAGTTTGAATATGCGGAAGTAAGTTAAACAAAAGTGTAACTACTCAGGCATAAAGCCTGTTTGAAAATTACCATTGTCAAAATCGTGCAA
>JACKQG010003366.1_pt1 | contig 19722 bp, 13 predicted proteins | sample 8237621 | NCBI WGS metagenome assembly JACKQG01 (sample SAMN15677084, study PRJNA649215) | marine metagenome | biome: marine; feature: Black Sea; material: saline water; isolation source: suspended particulate matter (SPM) from the Black Sea western gyre | collected 2013-06-09/2013-06-10 | depth... | reverse complement strand
GGTTTGTGTCTCTGAGAACGTGAGTCGTGAGGTCCAGAGTACGCGAACTACGACAAGTTAAGCTCTTGCGCTTCTTCCAGTGATTGTCCAAAGAGTCTCTCATGATCTGGATTGATATATATAATCCCGCCGGCAGAATTACCAATGGCAATGGGTTCCTTTGAAGACTCTACAGTCTTTTTTCAAGTTTCTTAACTATTTGTTTAGGTTGTTTTTTCGGGAATAAACAAATCTTCCGATTTATTTTAAATAAGGAAAGCCGATCTACCCATCATGTGACTTTAACGATGTCATATTCAGCAAATCGGTTATTTTTTCACATCAAGATATGCGTTAAATGTAAATAAGCAGATTGAGCGCAGAGGTCTTTGTCTTATTCTCGCAGGGGATTCGACTTTATCAAGATGCAAATTGTAATAAGACTATAATAACAATAATATAATGTCAACTCAATAGATTGCACATTGTGGCAATTGGATTGAACAAATTTTCTTTTGTTCTCAAAAATGATGCCCCTTTAATTTTCGTGACTGAAAAGGACCATGTCTCAACCCAGGTTCCGTCTTCGTCTGATCCTTAATTTATAGCATAATTTCAAGTTTTTGAGGCTGCATATGTTGAATCCGCATAATATGGATTTAGAGTGAAAGATGTCAAGGTGAGATAAACATGGCTATGGTTGTGAAAAGGGCTTGACTGTAGGGAAGCATTGTATTAAATGGAAGAGACCGACCGGTCTGTCTCTGTATTGCAAAAAAGGTATTCAGAATGAATCTAAAAGAAAAAATTATCTACGAGTCCTTGAAACTGTTCTCCCTTAAAGGGCTTCTAAGCACCTCACTGCACGATATTATAAAGGCTGCAAACACTTCCAAGGGCGGGTTTTACAATCATTTTGCGAGCAAAGAAGAGCTTTTCTTCCAGGTTCTGGATGAGGCGCGCAGAATTTGGCGTGAAAAAAATCTTTCAGGCCTGGATGAAATTGAAAATCCTATCGAAAAAATTAAAAGGTTCCTGGAAAACTTCAGAGACCTGTATCTTAAAGATTCCGAGAATTTTCCCGGAGGGTGTATCTTCATTACATTTTCCGTTGAGCTGAACGATCAGCGCCCCCATTTGTCCAGAGAAGTGCATAAAGGGTTTATCGGACTTAAATCCATGATCAACAGGCTGCTGGATGAGGGCCAGGAGTCGGGCGGACTGAATAAAGACGTGAGTACCAGCGCCATAACCGAAATGCTGTTTGCCGGCATGTTGGGAGCTACGGTTATGTATGGTCTGGACAAATCGACCGCCAATCTGGACAGATCGATCAACTCACTGATCGACTATCTTGAACTGCAACAGCGAGTACATTACGCGCAGCATGTCGTGGCGTAGAGCAGATTAATCTGCCTTTGGGGTTTTGTGTCTAAAATCACAAATTCCAATTGGAATTTAATTTACTGCATTTGAGATAGGTGCACCCCTATGGGGTGAAACCAAAGCCTGGTTCTCCGGGCCGGGATTCTTATCTATAAAGGAGGAAAACAAAAATGATTGATTTTACTTTTACAGAAGAACAGGAAATGTTCAGAAAGGCGGCTCGTGAATTTGCGGAAACCAGGGTCGCTCCCAAGGTTCCTGAAATGGAAGAGACCGGCAAGGCCAGTGAAGAAGTTGTTAAAGCAATGGTCGAAGCCGAGATGACGGCATTGACCATTCCGGAAGAATATGGCGGCCTGGGATTGGGATATACCGCCCGTCTTATCGCGGTGGAAGAAGTCAGCAAGGTTTCGGTAGCAACAGGCATGATGCTCCAGGTTTTTGCTCTGGGTATCGAGCCCATTTTGCAATTCGGCAGCGAGGAGCAGAAAAAGAGGTTTTTACCTGCCCTGGCAAAAGGAGAACGACTGGCCGGCACCGCCGTGACCGAAGCCACAGGGGGCTCGGACCCCACCGGTATCCGTTCGACATATAAAAAAGACGGTGACGATTATATCCTCAACGGACGTAAATGCTTCATTACCAACTCCCATATTGGCGACACAATGACGATTCTGGCCCGGGACGAGGAAGATCCCAAAGCCTTCTCGACCTTTATCATGGAAAAAGGCATGGAAGGATTCAAGGCGACCCATGAAGAGAATAAAGTCGGTATGCGCGGTTGCAATACCGGTGAACTGGCCTATGAAAATTGCCGGGTTCCGAAAGAAAATCTTTTGGGTGCGGAAGGCAAGGGCATACGGGTCGCCCTGGGTGCCATTGGCGAAGTCGGCAGAGGCGGCATGGTCGGCTGCGCACTGGGATTGCAGGCCGCCTGTCTCGAAGCATCCATTAAATTTGCAAATGAACGCATTCTTTATGGAAAACCGATCAGCAGATTACAAACTATTCAAAACAAACTGGCGGACATGAAAATCGATCTGGAAGCAGGTTTTCTGCTGGGTTATCGAGCCGCTGCTATGCAGGATAAGGGCGAGCGTTGCAGCAACGAATTTGCTGCTGCCAAGTATTTCACCACAGAGGCAGCTCAAAGGGCGGCAAAAATGGCTGTTGATATACACGGCGGCTATGGGTGCATGGAAGAATATGCGGTTTCCCGTTATTTGCGCGATTCCTTTGTTCTGGGCCCCTCCGCCGGCACTTCCGACATTATGAAGGTTATTGTCGCCCGTTGGGCGCTTTCATAAATAAGGTTCTTCTCCAATTTAGTTGGAGAAGAGGGTCCGAGGATTCAAGGGGCCAAGGGTTCAAGTCTTTGCTTTCAAACGATTTTATCATCGTTTTGAGTATACTTTCAACTGCTGCTATTAAGGCATAGATATTTTAAAGTATTTCACTCGAACCCTCGAACCCTTTACCCCTTGAACCCCTAGGATCACTCCAACTCCTTTGGAGATGATTCATAAATAAGACTAGGATTTATACAATGCTCAAGATCGTCGTATGTGTCAAAGCGGTCCCGGACCCTAAAGAGGCCCACAAGATAAAAATAGATCCTGTCACCAAAACCCTCATGAGGCGCGACGTTCCGCTGGTTTTGAATCTTATGGATAAAAATGCAATGGAAGCAGCTCTGCAGCTTAAAGAGCAGCTTGATGCGCATATTACCGTACTCAGCATGGGGCCTCCTCCGGCAGGAAATATTGTCAAGGAATGTCTGGCCCTGGGGGCTGACCATGGATACCTGCTTACCGATCAGGCTTTTGGCGGCGCTGATGCTTATGCTACAGCGTATACTCTGGCCAAAGGGATAGAGCAAATAGGAGAGTATGATGTGGTTTTTTGCGGGATGGCCAGCAGCGACGGCAGTACGGAATGGGTCGGACCGCAAATCGCAACGTTTTTGAAGATACCGGTGGTCACAAGGGTTAAAGAGCTGGTTGAATATGGCGACCGGTGGTGGAAGGTAAAGGCCGGCATGGAAAATGGATATCGCCTGGTGCAGGTAAAACTTCCGGCTGTCTTGACGGTATCCAGAGAGCTGAATACTCCAAGAACTCTCAGCTTTTCAGGCATTATCAAAGCCAGAAAAAAAGAGATTGCCGAGTGGGGCATTAATCAATTAGGTCTGTTGGAAGAGACTGTGGGGCAAAAAGGATCGCCGACAATTGTTTCAAATCTTGACTCGATAGCAAGCCGGCGAACAGTTGAAATAATTTCCGGCACAAGGGAAGAAAAAGCCGAACAACTGGTTAAAAAACTGGCTGATGCCGGCGTGATATAAAGGAAGGATTCAAAACATCTATGAAGAAACAAGACAGTTCCGTATGGGTCATTGCCGAACAGATTGATTGTCGGGTGCTTGCTGTTTCTTTCCAGCTAATCGGCCAGGCACGGAAACTTGCTGCGGAGCTGGGAACTTGTGTAGAGGTGGTTCTGCTGGGAGATAATATTAGTGAGCAAGCCCGGCAACTGATTGCAGCCGGTGCCGACAAGGTTTATTTGGGCAACGCTCCCGACCTAGCCTTTTATCAACCGGAGATTTATACTGAAATTATCGTTAAACTTGCAATAGAGCGCCGGCCGGAAATCATGCTTATCGGTTCTACCTCTACGGGAACGGAACTGGCGCCGCTGATAGCGGCCGGACTTAAAACCGGATTGACGGCGCACTGCATTGATCTTGTGCTCGATGAAAACAAACTTTTGATAAGTAAAATTCCCGCATATGGCGGGCTGATGTCGATCATTTGTCCGGAAAAGCGCCCACAGATGGCCACGATCGCAACAGGCGTTTTTACCAGCCCCCATCCGGATGAAAGCAGAACAGGCGAAATTGTTCCCCTAAAAGTTCCGGATGCAATCCCCGGGCGCATTCAAACCCTTAAAGTCGTTCGTGAAGAAACCGAGGGTGTGTCCCTTGAGTCTGCCTCCATCGTTGTTGCCGGCGGTGCCGGTGCCGGCGACAAGGAGGGATGGGGCATGATTGCCGATTTGGCGAAAGCGCTGAACGCCGCACTGGGCTCCACCCGGCCGGCGGTTGACGCAGGCTGGACCGCGTTAGAGACGATGATCGGACAGAGCGGCAGAATGGTAAGTCCAAAACTTTATATCGGGGTAGGCCTGTCGGGTGAATTGCAGCATATGGTGGGCGTCGTCGGTGCCAAAGTCATGGTAGCCGTCAACAACGATGCCAAATCACCGGTCTTTGAACAGGTTGACTACGGCATTGTTGACGACTGCCGCGAATTTATTCCGGTATTGATTGAAAAAATCAAAGAATACCGGGAGAAACTCGTAACCTGCTGATTAAGCGGCTCATGAACTACGATGTGTTGGAGAATTATTCGCTAATTGAACTGCACAGCGAGCGCATTCCTGCAAGCTTGCCGAAGCGCAGCGTAGATTTATCCGCCTTTGGAGGATCCCGACTACCGGGGCTGCAGGGAATCTTCCATTCGTGATTTTTTACGAGATCATCATTTTTAGAACAGAAAAAAAGGTCAATTTTTCCCGGTAGTAGTTTTATTGACCTGCCTTTCCGCTTTAGGACAAAATTGATTTACTCTGACTCTGCTTCGGTTCTACGGATGGTAGCCTCTTTATCCCCTATTATAAAGCATGATATCCTTTTCAAAAGTTTTCATGCAGTTTTTAGGTATTAGGATACCTCTCCGGTACTGCCTGTTACTGTATATGTGGTGCTTGAGGCGGTGTGAGCAAATGTACCGGTGCCTGTAATAGTACCACCAACGTTTCCATATGTGCCGTCACCAGTTACTTCAGGATTTGGTACGTAAGCGGGTGTCATATTCGCGCTAGTGACAGTACCGTCCCCGTTGTCTGCAAAGTAGCCCAAGGCCAGATTGTGAAAATTCTTGGCTTGGGACCGAGCTGCCTGATTCTGCCCCCTTGTTTGATAGCCTAAAAAGTTGGGGATAGCGATGGCTGACAGAGTACCGATAATCGCAATAACAATCATCAACTCAATCAGGGTAAAACCGCGTTCATTGTTGCCTCTCAGTTTTTGAAGCATGTTAAACTTCCTTTTCCGGAGTCATTTAATGTTTAAATTGGCGTATTTAGTGACAAATTTATTCCATTGCCACCCCGCCTTCCGGATGACGGGCAAGTAAGACGACGAGGCACGATGAAAAAATACTAAAATAGAGTGGGCTGCATGAATCATGCCAAAAAATAAGGGGTTAAAGCCGATAGCAAATATAATTAATACAGTTATTTGATAAGCTTATGGCTTTTAGAAATAGGAAAAGATTTTTTTAGTCGAGTTCGATGGCAAAATTGTGACGCTTGGAAGGACTGGTTGTTGCTGGTGATGACGTGCAAGATCCGGATTTTAAATGCTCACTATAGATTTAAGATTACTGCACCTTTCGCGAGAAATCGGGGCGAGAGCGCTTTACAAGTAAGGATATAATCTTTATATTTAAATCTGATTTTCAATGGAAAAATAATATTAAAAAGAAAGGATTTTATTCAATGAGCTACGAATTTAACGCTGAAGAGATATTTGCGATGGCCGAGCAGATCGAAAGAAACGGTGCCAATTTTTACAGAGAAGCAGCCCAAAATGTTAGCGGTTCTGAAGCCAAAGAACTTTTGCTGGGTCTTGCCGGCATGGAAGATGAACACGAAAAGACCTTTCAAATCATGCGGTCTCAATTATCGGAAAAAGAAAAAGAAGCGACCGTATTCGACCCTGCCGGCGAAGCCGCTCAATACTTAAAGGCGCTGGCCGATACACGCGTATTTTTTGAAAAAACGATAGAGCTTTCATCCATGAAAGAGATTCTCAAGGCCGCCATTGTTGCCGAAAAAGATTCCATCGCTTTTTATTTAGGCATGAAAGATGCGGTTTCGGAGAATCGCGGCAAGCAAAGGATTGAAGCCATTATCAAAGAAGAGATGCATCATATCAGGATTTTGAGTAAGGAATTGGTGGCGTTCAAATAGTTTCCATCCATAAATGGCTATTTTCCCGATGAGCGGCGTTCTCCGCGGGTTTCCGCCCTCGACGTACAGACGTACGCCTCGGGCGAAAACCCTTGTGCGGCCTTGCTCATCGAAAAAATATCTCATTTATGAATTGGAAACTACTTAGTGCTCAAATGTATTTATGGATGGGCACTAAATAGTTTTACTTCCCGTGTTCCGCCAGATCTTCAAGGCCCGCAAGATCAATGAGGCTGATATCACGGCCGGTCACTTGTATTAGATTCTGTGCGCTCATCTTGGCGAAAATACGCGACAGGGTTTCCGGAATGGTACCCAGCAGGCTTGCAAGCTGCCCTTTTGAAATATGCAGTTTCACAGAATCTTTACGTCCCTGTTCTTCTGCCAGATAGATCAGATAGGCGGCCAAACGGCTCGGCACCTCTTTTAAGGAAAGATTTTCTATCTGAACCGTAAACCGCCGGAGTCTGGTTGAAAGGACCGCAAGCATATTCAAGGCCAGGGAGGGGTTATCAGAGATAAGATCGACAAATGCTTTTCTTGGGAAAAACAAAAGACGGCTTTTGGCAAGAGATTCGGCATTGGCCGGAAATGGTTTTCCGGTAAAGACCGGAACTTCTCCAAACGGCTCTCCCGCACCGAATATATGCAGAATCTGTTCTTTGCCTTCGGATGATAATTTATAAATTTTAATTCTGCCTTCTACAACGACGTAAAATCCAATGCCGTCGTCACCTTCAATAAAAATTGTTTCACTTTTCCTAAAATTTTTTTCTATCGCAATCTGCTCGATTTCTCTGAGCTGGTCTTCAGGAAGGCCGCTGAAAAGGGGTGTTTCAGATAATATATCAAGCTTTTTTTTCATAATTTATCCTCAAGCATCAGAATTACCATCTTTTTTTGACCTAAGTCAAGGTAACGGTCTCCAACCTGTTATACTATTTAAACACTAGAAAACAAATAAACATTAACGTTACATAAAATCACAAAGCGATTTTTTAAATAGTTAAACCAAAAAAGCAGATAGTCAAAAAAACGGAGGTGTCGATATGAACACGGCAGTAACACGTAAAATAGTAGAAATCGATGAAGAACTGTGCGACGGGTGCGGTCAATGCATACCGTCCTGTGCCGAGGGTGCGTTAGAGATTGTAGACGGCAAGGCCCGAATTATTGAGGACAAATTGTGCGACGGGCTTGGTGCCTGCCTGGGAGAATGCCCGACCGGTGCCCTCAAGGTCATTGAGCGGGAAGCCGATGAGTTTGATGAAGAGGCGGTTCACCAGCATCTGGCCGAGCAAGAAAAAGCCGCCAAGGAGGAGACCATGGCGTGTGGCTGCCAGTCCGGCAGCATGCAGAGCTTTGGTGCGGCGGGTGGCTGTCCGTCGGCCGGTATGAAGACTTTTGCACCGGCGGGTGTTCATCAGGCGGCCGGCATGCCGGCTGCTGTCGAAACTGAGGCTGAATCGGCACTATCCCACTGGCCGGTGCAGATCATGCTGGTACCTGCCCAGGCCCCCTTTCTTAAAGGAGCGGACCTTCTGGTGGTCGCAGATTGTGTTCCGATAGTCTATCCTTCTTTTCACCAGGATTTTTTGCAAGGCAAAGCGGTTGTGATGGGATGCCCCAAATTAGATGACGCCCAGCACTATATTGATAAATTTGCGGAAATCTGCAAGTATTCCGGGGTCAACAGTATTACCATTCCTATCGTCGAGGTCCCCTGCTGTTCCGGACTTCCTGTTATCGTTAAAAAGGGCATGGAAAAGGCCGGCGTTAAAATTCCCATCGAAGAGATAGTTATAAGTACACGGGGTAAAATTCTGCAGCGTACCAGGAGTTGACCCGGACTTCTCGGGAAGAATTTATGGTTCTTCTCCAATTTAGTTGGAGAAGAACCACTTTTTTCAACCCCTGTCTACCACAAGATTTAGTGGATGTGATTCAAAAGACCCTCCTGAGAGCGGGAAGACCGGCCTCTAATATCCAAAGTCCTCTATTTTCAGCCTATTTTTAGCTAATTGCCGGGTTGACATTACGATCTTCATTCTGTATTTAGGTCTTGGTTTGATGGAGCCGGTTGGGGCTTGATGCCGCATCAGTAGCGGCATAATATATCGTTACTCATCCCCGACCGTCACACAACCCTATCAACCTCGGTTTTTTTGCTTGATCCGCTCTCAAAAAAAGCGAATTCTTACCCTTTCAGACTTTCGGAGGGAAGGCATGTTCTCATCCGTTCTTTTCAGAAGGATTTTTTTCCCCATTCTGCTCATCATAATGGTTTTTTCCATTACCATCTACTTTTTTTCGGTACCGCTGATTAAACAGACCTTTTATGAAGCCGAAGAAAATTCAGCCAGGACCATTCTTGATAATGTCTTTGAACTGGTGAAAAGCGAATATCTTAGCATTGAAGCGTATAATAAGTCCGCCCTTGAGCTCTACAAACGGCAACTCAAAAACATTACCTTGATCCAGGAAGCCTTTCTGAAAACCAAATACAATAAATATAAACAGGGATTGTTAACAGAAGCCGAGGCGAAACGGTCTGCGCTTGAGGAGCTGCGGACGTTTCGCTACGGCCCCGGGGGCATCGATTATCTCTGGGTCTCGGATTATAATTCCGTGCTTATATCCCACCCGGATCCCGAGCTGCAAAATGCTGATTTCTCGAATGTTCGAGACGTTCGAGGTGCTCTTATTGTTCCGCCGATGGTCAAAGTTGCTTTGGAGAAAAATGAGGGGTACACCTCCTACTGGTGGAGACGGTTGGGCCAGGAGACACACATTGAAAAGCTTACCTATTCAAAACATTTTCCAGAGTGGAAATGGGTCATCGGAACCGGTGTGTATATCGACGATGTCGAGGCAGAAGTCTCTTTTCGGAAGGAAAAAATGATAGAGGAGCTCCGCCAGATTTTGCACGGAATAAAAATCGCACGCACGGGATATATGTATATTTTCGACTCAAAGAAGAACCTGATCGTTCATCCAAACCCCAATATCGAAAACACGAATGTTTCCAATTTGCTCGATCCGGTCACACAAAAACCGATCCTTGAGGAGCTGATAGAGGCTTCAAAAAAACCGGGCCATAAACTGTACTATAAATGGGACAAGCCTGGTGAAAATGGGAATTATATTTACGATAAGATTTCATGGGTTAAGTATTTCAAGGGGTTTGACTGGTACATCGCCTCATCGGTTTATATTGAAGAACTCAATAGCAGCGCTGCAAAGCTGCGGAATCTGATTCTCGGTGTTACTGTGATCGTGCTTCTGCTGACGATTGGAGCAGCGGGTTTGGTATTAAAAAAGGTTCTGGTTCCGATACGAAGTCTATCCAATGCCGCCGAAAAGGTGATGGGTGGCGACTTATCTGTTCGCTGCGATATCGAAGATAAGGATGAGATCGGTGTTCTGGCCGCAACCTTTAACAAGATGATCTCACAACTAAATGAAAATATAACGGATTTGGACAGAAAGGTACGTGAGCGAACCGACGAGTTGGTCACAATAAACGATCAGTTAAAACAGGCCAAGGAGGCTGCCGAAGCTGCCAGTCGTGCAAAGACCGAATTTTTAGCAAACATGAGTCATGAAATCCGTACCCCCATGAACGCTATTGTGGGCATGGCCGAACTGCTGCAGGAGACTTCGCTGAACCCCGAGCAGCAGCGATATATTAAAGCCTTGAGCTCGGCTGGAGAAAATCTTTTAAGTATTATCAACGATATTCTTGACATTTCCAAAGTGGAGGCAGGTCATCTGGAACTCGAAACCGTTGACTTTGAATTGACCGCGGTTATGGAAAAAACCTATGAAATAACAACTCATTGGGCTCATGATAAGAGGATTGAACTGACCTGTCAGATGAAGGGGGAGGTGCCGGTTCAGCTTAGGGGGGACCCGGTGCGCTTGAATCAGGTTCTGCTTAACCTGATAGGAAATGCCGTCAAATTTACTGAGGCCGGTGAGGTTTTGGTTGAAGTTAAACAGCATCATTTCAACCCAGAGGCAAGTGTGGTCGAGTTGCTGTTTTCGGTATCTGACACCGGGATCGGTATTCCGTCTGAAAAAGTGGATCATATTTTTAAAAGTTTTACCCAGATCGACGCCTCAACAACCCGCAAATATGGAGGAACCGGGCTTGGGTTGAGTATTTCAAAGCAGTTGGTAGAATTGATGGGCGGGCGTATTTGGGTTGAGAGTCGATTGGGACGGGGGAGCACCTTTTATTTTACAGCCAAATTTGCAGTTCCGACTGAACCAATAGAAGCGGTTTCAAAACCTTCTATCGATGCCGAAGATTTGAAACCTTTGCGTATTTTGCTTGTAGAAGACACCGAAGACAATCGGTTGCTGATCCAATCCTTCCTCAAGAAGACCCCCTGTCAGATCGATATCGCAGAAAACGGCGAGATTGCTGTAGAAAAGTTCAAATGCGATCGATACGATCTGGTGTTGATGGACATGCAAATGCCGGTCATGGACGGTTATACCGCTACCCGTGAGATCCGAAAATGGGAACAAGAAAAAGAGGTAAAGGCAACACCCGTTGTTGCGCTGACTGCTTACGCGTCTAAAGAGGAGGTGCAAAAAAGCCTTGATGCAGGGTGCGACCTTCATCTGGCAAAGCCGATTCGGAAAGCAAAAATCATTGAAACATTAATAAATATACCCATATGGATGAAAACAAGTTGATATGACACCGGAGAATGGGGGACCGCAGCGCGTACATTAGGGGACCCCGTTTAACGGCCATGCTTATTGCAGCTTGCATTCACCCAATAATCATCCAATATTTTCGGGGTTAAAAATGAAAGCAGAGGATAAGAATAAAGAGAGGATAATCGAAGGACCACAGGTTACCAATGAGGTGCAGTGGATCCGAACAGAACAGGTAAAGATACTTTATGCACACGGCCTTTTGGCGATGTCGTGGAGCATACTTTTTGCCGGGCTCCTGATCGTCTTCCTGTGGTCGGTTATCCCACATAACGTACTGATCCTATGGTTTTCCTGTTTTTTGATAGTCATGTTTCTTCGTTACCTGTTGGCTTTTGCATACAATCGCGCAAGTGCTGAATCGGCTCAATCCCGTCCTTGGGGAGACTGGTATGCCATGGGACAAGCGTTACATGGAATCGTCTGGGGTTGTGCCGCTATCTGGCTGTTTGCCAAAGGGTCTATCGCGCACCAAGCTCTGCTCATCATGTGGGTGACTGGATTAGTGGGGGGAGCCTTAGGAATGTATGCTGTCATGGTAAAAGTCTTTGTGGCCTTTACTATCCCCGCCATGATTCCCCTTACCGTGCAATTTTTCGTCCAGGGCACTGGTATTCATACTATCGTGGGCGTCGCGGCGGTGATTTTCACAATTGTAATGACAATGAACGCGAGGCGCGTAAATGCCTTTGCAATGTCGTCCTTGAAGCTGCAGTTCGAAAATCGCAACTTGATTGACTTTTTAACCGCAGAGAAAGAGCACACCGAAAAACTGAACGAGGAACTCACGGAAAAGATCGAGGAGCAACGGCGAACAGAGGAGGCGCTCAGGGAGAGTGAAGAGAAATACCGAACCATTCTTCAGAGCATTCAAGAAGGCTATTTTGAGATGGATCTTCCCGGAAACCTCACCTTTTTCAATGACCCATTCTATGAAACATTTGGGTATTCCAGGGATGAATTATTGGGTCTGAATAACCGGGACTACACCACCCCGGAAACAGCCGAGAGAATGTATCAAAACTTTAGCGAAATCTATCGCACAGGTAACCCTTCATCCGCAGTTGAATATGAAGTCATAAGAAAAGACGGCACTATAAGGATATTGGAGATATCTGCAACCTTGATCAAAGATTCGTCAGGTGAACCGATCGGGTTCCGAGGTGTTGCGCGGGATATCAGCGAGCGTAAGCAAGCGGAAGAGGCCCTGCGGGAGAGTGAAGAGAAATACCGAACCATTCTTCAGAACATTCAAGAAGGCTATTTTGAGAATGATCTTGCCGGAAACCTCACTTTTTTCAATGATTCATTATATGAAATATTGGGGTATTCCAGGGATGAATTGATGGGTCTAAATAACCGGGACTACACCACCCCGGAAACTGCCAAGAGAATGTATCAAACCTTTAACGAAATCTATCGAACGGGCAAGCCCTCATCTATAATTGAATATGAAATCATAAGAAAAGACGGCACTATAAAGATTGTGGAGATATCTGCTTCCTTGATCAAAAATTCGTCAGGTGAACCGATCGGGTTCCGGGGTGTTGTGCGGGATATCAGCGAGCGGAAGAGGGCGGAAGAGGCCATGCGGGAGAGTGAGGAGAGATACCTGTCCGTTATGGAGGCAGCGCCGGACCCTATTATCGTCTACGATATAGATGGTATGGTAACTTACTTAAACCCTGCTTTCACAGGTACTTTCGGGTGGACAATGGAGGAGAGTTTAGGCCATAGAACGTATTCTGTGCCCGAGGAGGACGTGTCCGAAACAAAGGATGCCATAGAACGTGTGTTCCGCGGTGAGACCATCCGGTCATTGGCAACCAGGCGTTTAACCAAAGATGGGGGCATACTGGATGTTCAGCTTAGCGCATCCATGTTTATGGGGCGCGATGGGAAACCCGCAGGGAGAATCATGATCCTGCGTGATGTCACCGCAAGGGAAAAGATGGCCGCGGCACTGCGGGAGAGTGAGGAGAGATATCGTAGTCTTTTCGAAGAATCCATAGACGCAATCTGTATTGCCGGCGCAGATGGTAAGATTCTTGACTTCAATCGAGCGGCACTGGATATGTGGGGTTACACCAGGGAAGAGATGCTTCGTCTTGACGCCTCAGGACTGTATTTTAATCCCGGTAACCGTTCAAGCTTTAAGCAGGATATTGAGACAAAGGGATCTGTAAGAGACTATGAGGTGAGATACCGTAAAAAAGACGGAACATTGATGGAGTGTCGGGAAAGCACCATTTTGTACCGGGCCGATGATGGAAGTATCATAGGATACCAGGGCATTATACGTGATGTGACCGAGCGCAACAGAATGCTTGTAGAGTTGCGTCAGGCCAAAGAAGATGCCGAAACCGCCAATCGTTCCAAGACGGAATTTCTGGCCAGCATGAGCCACGAAATCCGTACACCCATGAATGCCATTATCGGAATGGCCGATCTACTTAAAGAGACCCCATTGACGCCCGAACAGCTACAGTATGTTCGGGTGTTCAGCTCAGCCGGAGAAAACCTATTAAAAATCATTAACGACATCCTTGATATCTCCAAGGTGGAGGCCGGCCAGCTTGATCTTGAGCAGATTGACTTTGATCTTGTCGAAATCGTTGAAAAAACCTGCGAGGTTGTCGCCATGCGCGCCCATGAAAAGGGGCTTGATCTGGCCTTTCATGTTAGGCCGGATGTACCGAACTATCTGGTTGGCGATCCGGTCCGCCTGCGTCAGATTCTCATCAACCTGATCGGGAATGCCATCAAGTTCACCGCAAAAGGTGAGGTATTTTTGGAAGTAAAAAAACAGAGCTCAGAGCTCATTGGGAAGGGGGCGAAAGATGTTGAACTGCTTTTCTCGGTAACTGACACAGGGATTGGTATCCCCCCGGAAAAAAGGAACCTGATCTTTGACAGCTTTACGCAGGCCGACTCATCAACGACCCGCGAGTATGGTGGAACAGGGCTTGGTTTGACCATCTCAAAGCGTCTTGTGGCACTCATGGGTGGACTGATCCGGGTGGAAAGTGAAGTGAATCAGGGAAGCACCTTTTCATTTACGGCCCGGTTCCAGGTTCAGGCAGACCCCAAAAGATTCGTCCAAACACCTTTAGTGGCAGCAAAGGAGCCGGCAATGGCAATGCCTGCTGCCCCCGCAGACCTCCAACCCCTTCATATTCTACTTGTGGAAGACGTTGAAGACAACCGTTTGCTGATCCAGTCCTATCTAAAGAAGACTCCCTACCAGATAGAGATGGCCGAAAATGGGGTGATTGCGGTTGAGAAGTTCACATCCGGAAAATATGATCTTGTGCTTATGGATATACAGATGCCGGTCATGGACGGTTATACCGCCGCCAGGGAGATTAGGGCATGGGAAAGGAAACAAGGGGTAAAAAAGGTCACCCCCATTGTTGCACTGACTGCATACGCTACCAAAGAGGAGGAGCAAAAGAGTGTTGATGCAGGGTGCACTGCTCATCTGACCAAGCCCATAAAGAAGGCACGGCTGATGGAAGCCATCCCTAAGTATACGCAATCTAAGTAAGGAGTAGCTATGACAAAAGAAGATGAAGCCAGGCATGGTGAAAAAATCATTGTTCATGTGGACGAGGAAATAGAGGACCTGATCCCTGGATTTCTTAAAAACAGGCGTAAGGATTTAATAGCTTTAAAGGAGGCCCTTGCCAAGGGTGACCATGAATCCATCAGCAGATTGGGTCACAAGATGAAAGGGACCGGCGGGGGCTATGGATTTGACCTTATCACCGATCTTGGTCAGTCCATTGAAGAAGCGGCCAAGGAGAAAAATAACGACGAGATTCAAAAGCGGATCCATGAACTTTTCCATTTTCTCGAGAATGTTGAGGTGATCTATGGATAGTAAAGCAAAACCTTTGATTTTGAGCATTGATGATGAGCCGGATACCCTCAGGTTGATCAACCGGTTTTTGACAAGAAGCGGCTATGATGTAATCACCGCCGACAGTGGTCTCAAAGGTCTGGAAGCCATCAGTAAGGTCAAACCCAGTCTTATTCTGCTTGATATCATGATGCCGGAAATGAACGGCTATGAGTTCTGTTCCAGATTGCAAAAGAGAAGCGACACGGCGTATATCCCTGTCATATTTGTCACTGCCCTGGGAGATGAACAGGACAAGGCCAGGGCATTTGCAGTGGGTGGTGTTGATTACCTTGTAAAACCGATTGAAAAAGATGCCCTGATACGCAAGGTCCGCAAACATATAAAAACAGATGCCCGCTGGAAGGCGCTCAAAAGAGATGCTGTCATATGGCATGAAGGGATACAACCAGCGGATTTTATTCAATTCAAAGAATTTCTATTTGCTAAATTGAAACTGAATCCTGATAAAAAATATGAATTATTCAATATTGCGCCATCCAAAATCTATAGTATTTCTTCAAAGATAGGCATTAACAACCGTAAGATGGCTCAATACATTGCAAAGTTCTTGAAGCTTCCCTATATCTCTACCATCAACCCGGAAGACGTTCAATTGGGGGTCCTGCCAATACCATTTTGCAAATCAAACCATGTCGTAGCAGTAAGCGATGCTTCTTCTAAAAGTGCCTTTGTTCTGGGCAACCCCTTTGACGGGGATCATCTGGAAAACTTAAAAAAGTTTATGGGGGTGGACAAGACATCCAAACTCATCATATCCGAACCTGAAAATATCGATATGTTATTTAGATATGGGGACTCAAAACCGACTGACGAGATTTTCAAAGTCGAAGACGAAGCAAAACTTGAAAAACGGGTCATAGACACAGCCATAAAACCTCCGGAATCGGAAATAAAAAAACAGCCTATTGTGTATATTGCCAACACTATTCTCGCTAAGGCCGTCTCTGAAAAGGCCAGCGACATCCACATATTACCCAAAGAGAAAAAAACGGTTATCCGGTATAGGATCGATGGGGATCTAAAGGAAATTTATGCCTTGAAAAAGCAAACAGGGGATAAAATCATATCCCGTTTCAAGGTGTTTGGCGGCCTTGATATAACGGAAAAGAGAAAGCCGCAAGATGGGGTCTTTGCAGCAATCATAGATGAGAGGACCTTCACTCTCAGGATCTCTACCACTTTAACGCCCAACGGGGAAAGTATTATCATACGACTGCTGGAGCCATACGCCAAACCGAGGGAACTGCAAGAGCTGGGCATGGCAGATAAACAGGTTAATGCCTTACTAAAAATGGCTAACCGCTCCGGCGGGCTTATTCTAATCGTAGGACCCACGGGGTCAGGGAAAACCACAACCATTTACAGCTTGCTCCACAAGATAGACTGCGAAACCCGCAACTTAATATCCGTCGAAGATCCGGTGGAATACCGCATCCCTTTTGCCAATCAGCAACAGGTCAATGAAAGGGTGGGGGTGACTTTTGAAGCCCTCCTCAAGTCGTCCGTCAGACAGGATCCCGACATACTGTTCATGGGCGAGGTCAGGGATCGATATTCTGCAAAAATGTCCCTGGACTTTGCAAGCACAGGACACCTGACCATGACCACCTTACATACATCAAATGCGACTACTGCCATTTTCCGTCTTGAAAGGCTGGAGATTGACCGGGGGGCAATGGCAGATACTCTCCTCGCCATTGTCGCCCAGAGATTACTGAAAAAGCTCTGCCCCCTTTGCAAAAAAACCGAACCCATCTCAAAAGAAGAGACTCGTATGTTATCGCCCTTTACGAATGCCATTCCATCCCGGGTGGCCCATCCTGTGGGTTGCATGAAATGCAACAACACCGGCTATTATGGACGGGAAGGGATTTATGAGGTTCTCCAATTTGACGCGGAAATCTCTGAAATGGTTCGTTCCAATATGCCTATTTCAGAGATAAGATCCTTTGCCCAACAAAGAGGCACTTACCTGAAAAGCCAACATGCTATTGAAAAGGTAAAAAATCTTATTTTCGCTCCCAAAGATGTTTATGAAAAGGTGCTGGTGGAGGAGGTAAAACTCAAAAGGATAGAACCGGAAAAAACCACACGCAAAACTGCGCTACCTGACACAGAAACAGCAGACCAAGCATCGATTCTTGTTGCTGATGACGACCAGGATGCAAGAGAATTGATAGCCCTTTTCTTAAAAAATCGGGGGTACAGCGTAACCACCTCAGAAGACGGTATAGATGCTCTCCTTAATTTGGGTAAAAAAGAGTTTGATCTGGTCCTTTCGGATGTAGACATGCCTAATTTTGACGGGTTCAAATTATTAGAGATGATAAACCAAAAAGGGATCGCGACCCCTGTAATTTTTTTAACATCAAGGACTAGTGATAAGGATGAGAAAAGAGGGCTCGAATTGGGCGCCTTAGATTATATCAAGAAGCCCATCCAAAAAGAGATATTGTTGTTGAGGGTTAATAGCGTGCTTAGTAAAGTTAAGAAGTCAGGGTAAGCATTTTTGCGAAGATTTCAGAGTTAATCCTTTCAGAGTTTCAGGACTAAATAAATATTTCCCTATTTCCCTAAAAAAAATCACCCCTCTTGACTTAAGTCAATGAAATGCACAAGGATTGCATGTAGATTCCCAACTACAAAAAGAGGGCTCGGCCCCTTTAGATAACGACTATAAAAATTAATCTTAAAAGGAGGAGTTACATGTTTTGTTATCAGTGTGAACAGACTGCTAAAGGCGAAGGTTGTACCAAAATCGGGGTGTGCGGCAAAACGAATGAAGTTGCGGCACTGCAGGATCTGTTGATCTATGCTGTCAAAGGATTGTCTCTGGTTGCAGTGGAAGCTCGTAAAACCGGTATTAATGATGACGCTGTAAACCGCTTTACCTGCGAAGCCATATTTTCCACTCTAACCAATGTCGATTTTGATCCTCAAAGATTCCTCAAGCTCATCGATGAATGCGTGGAACTGCGGGATGGCTTGAAAACTAAGGTGGCTGCCGCCGGCGGCAAGACCGAATTTGTCCAGGAATCCGTTGTGTTTGTCCCTGAAACCACCCTGGAAAGCGTGGTTGGACAGGGGGAAAAAGTGGGGGTACAATCGGATCCCGACCTGGATCCTGATCTTCTTTCCCTCAGAGAGCTTTTGATCTATGGGATCAAAGGCCTTGCCGCTTATGCGGATCATGCCCGCATTCTGGGACAATCCGATGAGAAGGTTTTTGCGTTTATTCAAGAGGCCATGGCGGCAACCTTGAACAAGGACCTGAGTGCCGACGATTATGTTGGCCTGGTCTTAAAATGCGGCGAGGTCAATCTGCGGGCCATGGAATTGCTGGATACCGCCAATACAGGAACTTACGGCCACCCGGTACCCACATCAGTTCCCCTGGGCGCCAAGCAGGGCAAGGCCATCCTGGTCTCCGGACACGATTTAAAAGATTTGGAAGCGATTTTAAAGCAGAGCGAGGGCCAGGGCATCAATGTGTACACTCATGGTGAGATGCTGCCCTGCCACGCATACCCGGAACTGAAGAAATATTCACATCTTTATGGACACTACGGGACGGCCTGGCAGAATCAAAAAAAAGAATTCGCCGCTTTTCCGGGAGCCATACTGATGACCACAAACTGTATTCAGAAGCCCAAAGAGGACTATATGGACGATATTTTCACAACCGGTCTGGTAGGGTGGCCGGGTGTTGACCATATAGCCGACAAGAATTTCGCGCCGGTCATCGAAAAAGCCCTTGAACTTGAAGGTTTTTCCGAAGATACTGACGGTAAGTCCGTAATGGTGGGCTTTGGACGCAACGCTGTCATGGGAGTTGCCGGCCAGGTGATCGAGGCGGTCAAAAACAAGGCCATCCGACACTTTTTTCTGGTGGGCGGGTGTGACGGCGCCAAACCCGGACGGAATTACTACACCGAGTTTGTGGAAAAAGTGCCCGAAGATTGCGTGGTGCTGACGCTGGCCTGCGGCAAGTTTCGCTTCTTTGACCAAGACCTGGGAGATATCGGCGGCATACCGAGACTTCTGGATGTCGGCCAGTGCAACGACGCTTACAGCGCCGTCCAGATCGCGGTGGCCCTGGCAGGGGCTTTTGAGTGCGGGGTCAACGATCTGCCGCTCTCCATGATTCTATCGTGGTACGAGCAGAAGGCCTGTGTTATTCTGTTGAGCCTGCTTCATCTGGGCATCAAGGATATCCGGCTGGGACCGTCGCTGCCGGCTTTTATTACTCCCAACATTCTGAATGTGCTGGTTGAAAAGTTCAACATTATGCCGATAAAGACTGCTGAAGAAGACTTGAAGGCGATTTTAGGATAGGGATAGGAATTTTACCCCGCTTTAAAAGCGGGGTAAACCTTTAACCGTCTGCTCCCGTCTCGCTTTCAGCGGGGCGGGAGTTTTATAAAATCGTGCAACGATTTTATTGAGAGGAGCTGCCATGAAATGCCCCGGGCAAGACAGCCGGTACTGGAAACCAGGAGCGATTTTTGATGCCAAGTGCCCCAAGTGTGATCATACCATCGAATTTTTCAAGGACGACACGGCCCGCAAATGCGATAAATGCGGCCACCGTTTCACCAATCCTGACATGGATTTTGGCTGTGCTTCGTACTGCCAGTATGCCGAGCAGTGCATCGGCGATCTGCCGC
>JACKQG010003365.1_pt1 | contig 19724 bp, 18 predicted proteins | sample 8237621 | NCBI WGS metagenome assembly JACKQG01 (sample SAMN15677084, study PRJNA649215) | marine metagenome | biome: marine; feature: Black Sea; material: saline water; isolation source: suspended particulate matter (SPM) from the Black Sea western gyre | collected 2013-06-09/2013-06-10 | depth... | reverse complement strand
ATCGAATAATTATGTCAAAGAGCAAAGATTGGAGCTATATCAACATGCCATTGGCCGCATGACCTAAAAAACTTTAGACTGTTGAGTTAGTATCACTAGCGTAATAACCAGGGCGTTCATCCATGTATCGAACTGTCGCTGTAACGGTCAAACCAAAGTCAAACCAATAAGTCAAGTCGCCTTTAAAATGTTGTTTAGGAGTATATAATGCTTGACGCTCTAAACCGCTTGTTTTGCTCTCTTTGGCGTCTGTGTATGTATAATTAAGCGCCAGTGTCAAATTGTAAATTGGTCCGAGTTTCGTTCCGACTTCCCATCCCTCGGCACTATAGCGATCCAGATTCTCGGGTCGGTAGAAAAAGTTTGCGTCCGGAGCCCAACGGATTTTATCATCAATATCCCAATTGAAATATGAGAGAGTTAAAAATAACTTATTGTTAATTAAAGTTTGTTCAGCAGTTACATCCGTATGCCAGCCTATTTCCGGCTTTAAGTTCGGGTTTCCTTGAGCACCCGTTCCCCAACCCCAGTCTTCATAGGGCCAAAAAAGGTCATTGGGAGTGGGGGCCTTAAAATGCTTTCCATGGTTGAGTTTTAGCGCGGTGTTTTCCAATGGATTAATAATGAGCCCGAAACGGGGGATATTTTCCGCCCCAAAAGTAGAATGGTCTTCGCTCCTGATACCGGCTAACATCTTCAAATACTTACAGGGTCTATATTGAGCTTCAGCAAAGGCACCTTTGGTATGCAGGTCGGCATCTGCAGTTGTTCGAGTCGAGGCGATTTCGACGCCGGTTGCATCAAGGCTTACGTTTTCATTTTCCCAATCATAATCCCTGTATTCGTAACCCAGCAGCAGGCCAACTGCCTTGAGAGGTTCGATGTTCACATTTCCCTCGGCACCAAGCACTTTATTGGTGACCCAGGTTTTGCTGCCGGGCAAGCCAAGGGGAGCAGCGCTGTAATATCGATTGTTGTCATAACTTACCATGTCTGCGTAATCGCCTTTTAGGCTGTAACTCAACCAGTCTAAAGGCTTGCTCTTGAGCTTGAGGACCACATGTCCGTTTTCTTCACTACCGCTGTTGAGCAGGTTGGCGGCTTCACCATTATACAATTTAACACCATTGACCACAAAGTCAGAAGTCCCTGCTGGTGGTTTGACTCCCGGACGACCGTATTCACGATCGATATAGTCTCCATATAAACTTATGTCCATGGCATCGCCCTTGTCGAACACCAGGTTAATAGAAACGTCGTTGTGGGTCAAATCACTGTTGTCACGAAATCCGTCGGTTTCGCGCCGGGTGGCTGTCAAGTAATATCCAAAGTCACCGAAGGCGAACATGCCCTGCTCTGCTGACAGCTCATAGTTCTTTTCTGACCCGTAACCGGCTTTGGCTTTAAGAAGCATTTTATCACGCTCAGGCCGTTTGGTAATGACATGAACAGTTCCACCCATTGCGCCTGTGCCGTAAAGGAGTGAGCCTGAACCTTTAACAACCTCAATTCGGTCGATATTATTTAAAGGGATTCCACTCACGTCAGCGCTGCCGATAGAAGGGGAATTAACATTTATCCCGTTGACAAAAATCTGGGTTCCATCAGCATTCATGCCTCTAATTCTAATCTCCTGTGCAGCGCCTCCGTAGTCTCCGCGTGTCCTCCAGTCGATACCCAATTCACTGGCCAATAGCTCTCCCAAGGTTGTTGCGGGAGCCCCCTCGATATCGATTGAATCTTTGATAATCACGGAATTGGGAATATCTTTGCGTTGTTCTTTGGTTTTGGTGGCACTCACCACCACCTCTTCCATGGTAGTTATGGATGGCTCATCCTTTGTTGGGTCCTCTGCCCAACACAATGGTGCAAAAAGAAAAACCGCCAGGCAACCTAAAGATAACATTCTTTTCTTCATTCTTTTCCTCCTTTCCCAAAAAAATAATGTTTTTTGGGTCCGAGGCAAAAAAAATCCCCGGACCGAAATTAATTTCGATCCGGGGATGTCCCATTTTTATCCTCAAGATCTAACAAGGCACCTTTCGTCCACGAAGGTTACGCCCTTTTGTTCAGACAGGTCTTCTGGCTTCCCCTCCATTTTAGCGGCCTTCCCATTCATATACGAAAAGTGGCACACAATGGCCAAAAGGGTTCCTTTTCCTGAGTTAACTCTGAAAAAGGCAGGGTTACAGCGGCGGGCCCGTCCCCGATTTTCACGAGGTTCCCTTTTAAGCTCTTACGAGCATCTGAACAATAATGCTTTAATAGATAAAAAATAGGAATAAATCAAGGAAAAATATTACATGAATTTCTGAGGCACCAGCGTGATTCGTGGAGACTTTCCAAGGGGGCTCTCATCAACTAAAAGCTTGCATCCGTATGCTTCCTCCAGCGTCTGGTAGGTGAGCACCTCTCCCGGAAGTCCGCAACTAACAATTTTTCCATCTTTGAGCAAAAGCAAACGATCGGCATACATGGCCGCAAGATTCACATCATGGGATACCATGACAATGGTGACCCCCTTTTCTTTTTTCAGTTTTTCCATTAAGTCCATTATCTTGCCTTGATGGGCAAGATCCAGGGATGCTGTGGGTTCATCCAGAAGCATAATCTGCGGTTCTTGGCAAATAGCTCTGGCGAGAAAAACCCGTTGTAATTCTCCTCCGCTTAGCTGGTCCATTTTACGATTGGCAAGATGTTCCACTCCGGTGAAAGCGATCGCCTGCTTGGCAATTTCCAGATCTATTTCCTGTTCCAGCCCCAGGATGCCCAGATGGGGTGAACGTCCCATAAGGATAACCTCGATTACGGTAAAGGGAAAATCCGCCGAAACCATTTGTGGGACAAAAGCTACGGTCTTTGCCAAAGCCTTTCGGGTATAACCCCGGAGGGGGCGGCCCAGAATTTCCAAGTTACCTTTCTGAGGTTTAAGTATTCCCGAAATGACCTTCATTAAAGTGGTTTTCCCGGAACCATTTGGACCAATAACGATAAAAAAATCACCCTTTTGAACAGAAAAGGATAGGTTCTTTAAAATGGGTAGGTTCCCGTAGGAACAACTTATATGATTTATATCAATTGCCGTGTTCATCGTTTGGATCTTTTCAAGAGATAGATAAACAATGGTGCGCCTATCATGGCTGTGATCACACCAACGGGTATCTCGCCCTGTTTTGATAGGACCCTTGCCAGCAGGTCGCATAAAACCATGTAAGCGCCGCCGCCCATCAAAGATGCCGGAACAAGCACCCGGTGGTCGGGACCCAGAATAAGCCTTAGAAGATGGGGTATAACCAGTCCGACAAATCCCACCAGGCCGCAATGGCTAACCGTTGCACTCACCATAAATGAAGTAGCAACAAGAAGGGTCACGGTCACGGCCTTGATGTTCACCCCCATGGTCTGGGCCATTTCATTTCCCATGAGGAGCAGGTTCATAGCATTGGAAAGCCAGAAAAGGAGAAAAAAGCAGGGGAAAAGCGTTGCAGCGAGAATTCCGACTTGCTGCATGTCAACCATGGAGAGATCACCCATGAGCCAGAAAATAATATTGTGAAGTCTGGAATCCTGGGTCAGGGAGACAAGAAACATTATAACTGCGGAACAGAAAGCGTTGACCATCACACCAGACAGTAGCAGTGAATCCTTTTTCAGGATCGTTTGCCCTGAGGACATCACCAGTATCAGAAGAAGGGTGGCGATACTTCCTGCAAAGGCGGTTAGGCCAACGCCCGGAAAACGGGCAAATCCCAAAAGAATTCCGACAATAGCCCCTATGGCCGAACCTCCTGAAATGCCAAGAATATATGGTTCAGCCAAGGGATTGCGAAGCAGGGCCTGGAAGACAAGTCCTCCTACAGAAAGGGTGGCTCCTACCAGGGCAGACAGAATTACTCTTGGAAAGCGAATGCGCCAGATGATGGTATCCAGCATGGAATCCGGCTCGCTTATCCCCAGTATGTTTTGAAAAACAATTTTTACTCCGCTTGGGGTTGATCCCATGGAAATTCCAAGAGACATGGACATACCGAGTAAAAACAGAAATAAGAATGAAACCGTCACAATCCGTTTAATGAGAAAAGGCGTTTTGGGGTTCACTGTACTTCCTCAAATAGTTCAGGATGAATCAGTCTCACCAACATCTCCAGGCCGTCCACCAGGCGAGGCGTGGGACGGTCAAAAAAATTGGAATCCTGGAGGAAAATGCGGTTGTTTCGAACAGCAGGCAGGCTGGGCCACCGGCTCCACTCGTTTTTGACCTGTTCAAATACCGTAGCCCGTGCCATAGAAGTAATAATAAAGACTTCCGGTGAAAGGACAAGAACCTGTTCTCGGCTAAACCGCGGATATGGGATGGGTCCTTCTGCCAGGTTGGTCCCTCCGGCGAGAATGATGAGTTCATGTATGAAGGTGTTGGTTCCGACAGATACGACAGGTGAGATGCCAATCTGATAAAAAACCCGGGGACGATAAGACGCTTTCTCAACCAGAGACTCTACCCGCTGAATTCGGGAGCGCATGTTTCGAACCAGAATGTTTGCCTTTTCGTTGGCGTCCAGAAGTTTTCCGATTTCAATAATGGTGTTCATTATCGTAGACAGATTCCTTGGATCCACTGCATAGACAGGTATTTTCAAGGACTCTAGCAGTTGGACTACCTCCCTGGGATTTCCATCCTTGATAGCGATACAGAGATCCGGTTTTAAAGCCACAATCCGTTCCAGGTCAAGATGCACATAGGAACCCACTTTTGGAAGCTTTGCGGCTTCAGGAGGAAAATCGCTATATATGGTAACACCTTTTAACCGATCTTCTTGTCCTAAGGCGAAAATGATTTCCGTGATACTTGGTGCAAGGGCCACCACCCGCTGTGGTTCATCCGGAACGTTGACCTTTCGCCCCAACTGATCCGTTACGGTTCTGGCGTCAGATTGTGTCGTCACAGTCAGGGAAAGGCCTGTGATAATCAGTAGAATGACAACCTGTTGTAAATATTTCATGATGCCTGCATCCAAAAAAAAACCCGGGCCGATATTAAATCGATCCGGGATGTCCCTTTTTATCCTAAGATCTTCCGGCGAATCTCTACCACGACGATTTCACCTTCTGTTCAGGCAGGTCTTCTGACTCTCGGATCATCCTATTTGCCGCGCCTTCCCATTCACCTGAAGTGAGTAGTGACGTGTTGCGGCTTTTGTCCCCGATTACAGCGGCGGGCCCGTTCCCGTTTTTCACGAGATTCCCTATTAAGCTCAAAACGAGCACCTGAATAGTTTGTAACAATCCACATAAAACAAAATAGATGTCAAGAATAAATTTTTTACGCTTTCATCTTAAAGTAATTAGCGACTTGAACCTTCTTTAAGCTTTTCCATTAAATCCATTACCCGTGGACCTTGAAAGTCAAGAAAAAATCAATTGTTACGGATGCACCAATAACTATATACACGTCAAAATTTCTTTCTATTTCCCGGCTGGATCAATAGTCCCGGACAACACCCTGATTTGGAGCGCACCAAATAATCCTGGTCAATCTTCAAAAACGATCTTATGGTTAACCAGGTTCATCCCTTTTAGTTTCCCTTTGATGATCTTTTGCTCACCGAAAATGTTCACCAGCCGGAAACTTCCATCGTCCTGTGGTTCAACGATATCAACGGACTCCAGAATAAGTTCCTCGATTCCGTCTTTATCAATATAGACATTGGCTTCACACATCTTTCAACACCTCCTTTATCTTCTCCACAGCTTCCTGTACCAGGTGCGGCAGAGGCTCCTTTTGCAAACCAACGATTTCAACGCTTTCCTGTGAAAGGGGAAGAAGAATTTTTATGGCCGGGCTTGATGTGACGGCCTCGGCCATTTTCGGCGTCACCTCACCCAGCATGGCGTTGGCCCAGGTAACGGCGATCGGCCCGATGATACACTCGACTTGGAAAACGGTCCGGCAAATAGCATTTTCTCCGGATGCGCCCTTATTCGCACCGGCTTTGAGCATTTGAGCCGTTGCAATGGCATTTGTTCCCAAAGCAATGAGCACAACCGACTCGCCATATGCTTCTTTCAGATATTTGATCAGGGTAGCCCCGATGCCGCCGCCCTGGCCGTCGATGATACAAATTCGTTTGCTCAACTCCAAATCCTTTTTGTCGATTGCCGTTTGATCATTTTAAAACTTCTACACGGACTTTTTCCGGACTCTCATTCCCAGTCGCCAAAATAAAAGCCCCGATAGTCCGAATATGATGCCGATACCTATGAGCACCTTTTCGTATTTGGCAAGAGAATTCTTTGATTTTCCTGCCATTGAACCTGTTTCCAGTTTTATGGCTTCATCCACCGGTATGTCAACCTCCAGCCGGTGTCCCATTTCATCGTCTACCGCTACGTTCCATTCGCCGACCGTATCAGGGAAAAAACAGAAGCGGCCGTTTCTGTCCGTCCTGCCGGACTGGAAAGACAGCTTGGCACCGGGAGCGGAAATGCTCACCTTGGCGTAACTCATGGCCTCGCCGGTGTCATATTGGGCCGTGACCACCAGGCCGCCGTTTTCCACACTGCCCTGAACGCCGTGGGCATAAACAAGACAAGGCATGATGGCTGACAAGATGGAAGCTATAATAACTAAACTTGCGTATTTCATCATTCCCCCTATTAAGGGGCCTTCCGGCCAAGGGAAGGCGTATTGTCATTTCTAATCCTGAAAGGCCGGAAATTGAAGATTCCTTGTAGTAAGCTGCAAGGAATCTTCCCGGCAAGGGATTTTCCCGTTCTGTATTTCGCTCGCCAACCCAGCATTCCGGATTCATCGGGACGAAGAATGTACTTGCGTTACCGGTTCCCCCCGCTTTGCTGTTTACCTGATTTCAAAGGTCAAAGTGGATGAGAACTTGTATTGATCGCATTCCGCGGGATCCGGGTAATGCTCTGTATGTGATGTGGTTATCAGCCAGACGCCTGATTGGAGCATCTTTATATTTGCAACACCCTTTTTATCGGTTTTGGTGGCATAGGCAAAAGTGTTTTTCTCGGTGGAAAACCCCATGTGAGTGGCAAATACATGGTTGGATGAAAGCGGTTGGCCCTTGAACATGACCTTTATCGGTAGGTAATCACCCTGGGCCAAGGCACCGGGATCTGCCAGCGGAACGATTTCAAGATCGTGGCCGAGAATTTTTGAGAAGGTCTTCCCGCCGGCCTTTCCAACATTGACAATAGCTTTTGAGTGCTTGGCCGAGTAAGTGCATTGGATAACATTCTTAAGACCCTTTTTTGTGCGCCCCCTTTGATAGCCCTCCGTAGTCTTTGTGAAAAAGCCGCCTTTTTTTTCAGCTACGATCACATAGGTTCCTTCCTCCTTCAAAGGCTTATCGCCCTTGAACTCCACGTCGGAATGGGCTTTAATGGTAATCTTGTTCCCTTCCGGATCCAGGACATAGATCTCTTCCAGATTTTCCTTATCCATAAACTCCCGTGTCGGGAAATAGTGATCATATGCCAGCCTCAGGCTGATGTTTTCACCCACCTGCGGTGTATAATCCCTCACCTCCAGCCACAAATTATGAGCACAGGCCGGTTGGCAAGTCGTTCCCAAACAAAACCCGACAACCACAGCTAAAAGGACCGGTATTCTCAATCTTTTCATTTCTTTTTCTCCTTTCGATAATTTGATTCCATTCGACTTTGATATTTGTTAATCTTACGGTATTCAGTTTGCAAAAAGAGTTCACCCAACGCCTTGTGATACTTCCGACTATTCCGTTTTAGAAAGTCAGACTGCACGACAAAGTTACGTTGAAAGGATCAGACGGATAGTATGAATTGATCCCTTGCAGCTCAGCATATTTTTTATCGAAGATATTGTTGAGAAACAGTGTAAATGTGACCTTTTCCATGGCATATCTTACGGAAGCATCGAAAATCCAGAAATCATCCTCACGGTTCGTGTTGGCAGAATCGCTCCAGCGCTCTCCCGTGTATTTTGCCGTCAGGCTGCCGCCAAGGCCAAGCTTCGGGAAATACTCTAGCCCTGCTCGTGCGATCCATTCAGGCACTCTTTGTATGTCCTTTCCGCTTAAATCACCGCTGCTGGTGTTGTAGTTAACGTATTCTGCGTCCTGATATACACCGTTTACGTAAACCGACAAGTCCGATATCATGTTCCATTCTGCCCCAGCCTCGATTCCCTGCCTTCTGGTTTCTCCGGCATTTGTCTCTACTAAGGTAATCGGGTCCGTAATCACTTCATCCTTTGTGTCGGTGCGGAATATCGCCAGTTGCAGCAGCATTTCTGCTACGGGCAGGAACCTCACGCCGATTTCGTAGGAGGTTAACTCGGATGGATCGAGCTGCGAATTCTCGTATTTTTTGTACCCCTTGGGCAGAACAAAACCGGTGCCAATGTTACCGAAGAGATCAAGTCCCTCCATGGGCCTAACAAGGATTCCTCCTTTCGGGTTAAATATCTCATCAGAGAAGGAGTACTCTTTGCCTGTCAGATTGTTTTTCAGGTCGCCATCAAACATTTCGTAACGCCCGCCGATGGTAAGTTTCATGAAAGAAAACGGCCAAAAATCCTCCTGGAAGTAGAGCGCGGTATTCTGAAAATCAAAATCACCGGAAACCGTCTCTAACGCCCTTACCCTATTGGTCAGACTTTGCATATTCCATTTGTGTTGCTCGGAGTCGATATGCTCGTAGTCCGCTCCCAACACCAGATCGTTCTTAAACCCTGCAAAGTCACTTGAAATATTATACATTGCGCGTGATCCGAAGGTGTTCCGCTCGTCGTGCCTTTCTTCGTTATTGGCGCCGGTCCACCTTGTAAAGTTACTGTCGTAAACATAACCAAGCAGGCTGATCTCTGAGAAATTATTCAAATTGCGCCTATAGTCTACACTCACCATGTTCTTCTTTTTGTCTCCTCCACCGTCCGTTACCTGTTTTTCCAGGTTGCCGGCGTCCCAGTCCGCCTGGGTAATAGGACCTGGCGCATCCCAAGTCGTCTTGTAGGAGTGCAGCGTCAGCCTGACGCTCGAATCTTCATCAAGTTTGTAGCCGAACCTTGAAAAGATATTTCCACTATCAAACTCACTATGGTCTCGATAGCCATCTCCTTGTTCAAAACTTACTGCGTTGTAAGTGAAGAATCGGTCGTATTCACGGGCTATCTCGGCAACCCCCCTGCGATAATCCCATGAACCGGTTGAAAGCTTAAGCTTGTTGAAGTTACCCCTATCCTTTGTGATATAGTGCAATACCCCTGCCTGGGCGTAGCCTCCGAAAAGCGGGGAGGAAAGCCCCTTGATCACCTCAAGCCTTTCAATAGATTCAGGAAGTATGGTATTGTAATCAGGATAGCCATCGCCATCCACATGATTGATCTCATTATAAGGGATGCCATCCAAATATGAGGCGGCGCCTATTCCATGACCAGCTCTGAAGCCCCTGAAGGAATACGCCGCCGCGACGCCTTGTTGATTATAGTCCTCCGCCGTTACCCCCGGAATTTTTCTAATCAGATCCAGGGTCCGTTTGATATCCATCTTCTCCATTTCCTCTGAAGTTATTGAGTGAATGGTTGCGGGTTGTTCGTGCAACTTTTCTTCGAAACCTTTAACTAGCCGATCAGTCACCACTATGTCTGGAATCTTTAATACTTCAAGTGTCTTTTTTTGGGGTGATTCGTCCGACTGTGCATGCACTGTGGTAATCAAGATTAAGCCGATCAATAAAGCTAACAAAAAATTCCATTTCATTTTATGTCCCTTAACGCCTTTTTCAGCAAACGTGACAGGATTGTTTGTATCCTTTCTCATCCTTTGAACTCCTTTCATGGATAGACCATCGCAATGTTTAGAGGGATAGCCTGCTTGATGATTTGCACAAAGACCTCGTTTTGAAGCAATGTCGCAAGCGGGAGGCTTAGTCCTGCTCATCTTACGGGTTTTTAATAAATCAGATCCTCAGGGGAGCTTCCGTGAAGAATGCCTTGAAAAATGGAGGTCAGGGTGATATTAAAATAAGCGAGGCATCCCTCACCCCGAGGGGGCTTCACGGGGAAGGCAGCTTTCAGACCTTTGCCGAGGACGAACTGCCTTCCCTATCCTTTTTCATCATCTGTCATCCAAAACGTGACGTTCCTTTCACCCCCTTTCTGCCACTTTCTTGCAAAAAAAAAGCCACGAAGCATTGCACCCGTCCTTGGGTGATGGCCTTCGTGGCTTGTTCGGATAATTTTCTAATTTTGGAAAGATTTATATTTTGCTATCGCAACTTCTTGTTGCGAGTAGCGTCGATATCTATATAAATAGCAGCCATCTGTCAACCGTAAAAATGAAACTTTGACGCCAAGCCTCGGTCAGCGATGCACGGTTAACGATTTGTCAAGACAAAAAGCCTATCCTTTTGTCATTGGCAACGATGTTATTGCTGCCTTTTTTTAGCTTAACTCAAACACGATGGTAAGCTCTAAGGGAACATCTCCTTTAAACAGATTGCCCGGCGGTTTTGGAAACGGGGCCGCATCCTGAACAGCCCTAAGCGCCGCATGGTCCAAGGACTTGTTTCCTGAACGTTTGGCCACTTCAATTTTCCGCACCCCGCCTTCAATCGTGATCACAAAGCGGATGGTCACGCGCCCTTCGATATTTCTTACCCGGGCGATCTGCGGGTATTTCTTGTGCCTTTCAATCCTGAACCGCACCATCTCCAGATAACTACCGGATGTATTATACGCTTCCATGAACTTTCCGGGATTCCAGTCAGCGATATTGAGATTGGTGGTGGCGGAGGCATCCGGTATGCCGAGGCCTTCCATCAGACTGTCCGGAAGATTTTTTTCAATCGGATCGACCTTTATGGGCTTTAGACGTGGTATGGCGCGCGAGGTGATTTTGAGTTGCTGAACGTCTTTGGGCATGTCCGGTGTTTTGGGCCGCTGACGGGGCCTGGGAATGCTCCTGGTGAACGGTTTCGATATATTATGCATGGTCAGTTCAATGTAGCTTAAGGCATTTGACCGGTAGATCCCGGTAATATGCATGAAAATAACCAGGTGTATCCCCAAAGAAACGACCGTTAAATTCCGCAGCAGCTTGTTGGGTTTTCTTTTATTCTCAGACACGGATTTCACGGATTAAGGTTTTATTTTATCAAATACGTTTCTTTTTACTTTGACCGAATGACCACGTTAAAAATCTTTTTCAGTGGCCAGACAGAGCCTTCCGGCGCCGGCGGCTTTGGCAATGTCCATGACTTTGACTACTTTATTCAGGATTGCCGCCCGGTCCGCCCGCACCACGACCAGTTTGTTTGCCCGGGAACCCAGCTTTTCTTTAAGTTGCTCAAAGAGTTTGGCTGAAGACAGTTCATCGGTTCCCAAAAAGGCCCGGCCCTGCTTGTCCACATAGACCGTGATGGTCTCCTCGGTTTGCGGCGCCGAGGCCCTGGCCTGGGGCAGTTTGATCTTGATGCCCTCATCGACCATAAAATTGGTAGTCAGCAGAAAATAGATCAGCAGCAGAAAAACAATGTCGATCAACGCTGTCAGAGGGAGCTGGACCGTGTAGCGGGCCCGCTTTTTACGATGGACCAGCATGGTCAGCGCCTCCCGTTTCCGGCAAGGGTTTTGAGAAACATCACCGCACCGTTCTGAAGACGAGCTTCGTAGCGATCCACCTGGGCAACCAGATAACTATGGGCCACCATGGCCGGCAGCGCCACCGAAAGCCCCAGGGCCGTGGTCAGCATGGCTTCCCAGATGCCGCCGGCCAAAACCGCCGCGTTCACCTTGCCGCCCATCTGCTGAATGATCATAAAGGCCTTGATCATGCCGATGACCGTCCCTAACAGCCCTAACAGCGGGGCAATGTTGGCAATGGTGGCCAGGGTCTGAAGGTAGCGGGACAGGCCCCGGACCTCTTTTTCCGTGGCATGGGTAATCACCGTTTCCAGTGTTTCCCGGTCATGACCGATAACTTCTATGGCCTGTGATAAAACTCGTCCCATGGGAGAGTCGCTGTTTCCGGCGTCCTCCAAAGCGGCCGTCTCATTGCCGAGGTCCAGATGCCGGGAAACCTTTTCCGCCAGCCCGGCGCCCCTTTGTCGAAGCTTGGAAAACCGGATGATGCGCTCTAAAAAAATGGCCAGCGCCAGCACCGAACACAGCAAAATGGGCCCCACCAGCATGCCCCCTTTGGCAAGAAAATCGAACATATTTTTTACCCTCCTTTAGTTACCTGCAGTTGCCGTGCGGTTCCCCGGGCATTTTGGCCCTCGGCCGGCGAACTCGTATCGACGATATCCGGCTCGCCGTCGAAATTCAGATCCTTGGAACGCTTGACCAGGGCCTCTGTATCGTCATATTCCTCCCACACGTCCGGCCTGCCGTCGGCGTTGGTATCTTCCTCCACCCGGATAAGGCTCCCCTTTTCATAGAAATACCAGATATCCGTACGGCCGTCGCCTTGGGTGTCTTTTGCGGACCGAACAGCCTCTTCGTGTTCATTGTAGAACCATGTCAGGGTGAATCGGCCGGCATTCTCGTCGTCCTCTTCACTCTTGACCAGCTTGCCCTGATGATCATAGTGATCCTTGTAATCCGGTATGCCGTCACCGTTTTCGTCAATGGCTTTCATCCGCAACACGCCGTTTTGATAACAGTAGCTGCCTTCGGGCCGGCCGTCTTTATCAGCATCCAGCTCCATTACCAAAGACCATGGGGCTTGATTGAACCGTTGGGTGATTTCAAAATATCCGTCGCCGTCTTTATCCTGAACAAGCGTGTCCTTTTTTTCGTTTTTGAAAAAAATCTTCAGATCGATTCGGCCCTTGCCTTTTTGGTCTTTATCGATTCTGGCAATTTTTCCCTTACGATAGTATTCCCAGGTGTCTGTTTTGCCGTTCAAATCAGTGTCGCTTTCGACCTTTTCCTTTTCTTCTTTGGCATTAAAATAAATTTTAACGTCCGCCCGCCCGTCCTTGTTGTTGTCCCGGGTTTGCAAACGGGCCTTGCCCTTTTTAAACAGGGTTTGGGTTTCCTTGAAGCCGTCGCCATCGGCATCATAGACAATCTTGACCGGTTGGCTGCTCTGGTAGGTGCTGATGCGGTCGATGCGGCCGCTATAACGCGTATCTTCCTCGACCTTGGCAGCCAGACCTTCGGCATCAAAATAGGTAAAGATGTCTTTGTCGCCGTCAAAATTGCCGTCTTTTTCCTGATAGGCGGGCCGGCCGTTTTTGTAACGGGTCACGACGTCAAAACGGCCGTCTGCATTTGCGTCTTTGTGCTGCTCAAAAGGCTCTCCGTTTTGAAACCAGGTGATGATTTCAAAGCGGTTGTCCTGATCCAGATCCTTTTTCTGCTGCCACAGCTCGCCCTTTTGATACAGGCTGAACACTTCCATCTTGCCGTCCCGGTTCAGGTCGTGACGGCTTTCTTTGGGAAGGCCCTGGGCATCAAAAAAGGTAATATGTTCCACCCGGCCGTCACCGTCTTTATCCACGCGCCTTTCCAGCTGTTTGTCGTTTTGAAACGTCTGCCAGATGTTCACATTGCCGTCGGCGTCGGTATCCTTGGTCAAACGCGAAAGCTTCCCGTTTTCAAAATCGTATACCGTATCCAGCAGGCCGTCGGCCGTGGTGTCCCGCTGCATCTTTAAGGGGCGTTCCCGGGCGTCAAATGTTACGATCTGTTCCACCTTGCCGGTGGGGACGGACATCCGCTTGTGCTGAATCCGCTTGCCCGCCTCAAAATCGTCCCAGGCATCGATGCGTCCGTCATAATTCGTGTCCCGTTCCAGGCGTTTGATCTGACCGTTTTCATAGTACTGGAAGCGATCCGTGACCCCGTCGCCATTGCCGTCAATCTCCAGTTTCGTCAGCCGGCCCCTGTTGTCGAAATGGACAACCTGGTCAATTTTGCCGTCCTTATTGCTGTCTCGCTCCACGATTTGTCCCTTGGCCGATGCCGATTGAGGTCCCAAGAGAGCAGCAGTCATGAGCAACATAAAAGCAAAAATAAGGCGCTTCATAATCAATCTTCTATAGGTATAGGTAAAACCATAAAAAAAGCCAGAAAGACTCTCTAGGCTTCATGCCCTATGCCTTCCTGGCTGGTTATTTTTTATAAATTTAGGTGGTTAAATAGTAAAATGCATCTTCTTAATGCATGTGATAGAACTGTTCAATTACAAAAAAGATCAACTGATGTCAACCCTTTTTTAAACCTTTCATTCCTCTGAAAGCCTTATAACAGCTCTGTAGCGTTTTGCCAGATTACAAACGTTTATCATTCCCCGCGCCCGGTTTAGAGTTCCTAATTGTGCTCACTGTAAATGACGGATGGTCCTTTCAAAACCTCAAAATCGGCTTCTTTGAATATATGGATGCATGACTTTACATCCGCGCCCCTGCTTTTGGAAGTTTCGGCCTCGGTATCGCGCGGATTGGAACCTGCTTCAGCCCAAAAAAGATTGGCTCCGGCGGTTGCACCCAATATATTGGGTTCATGGGTGCAGTTGCCGATGAGTTTTATGCCCATGGCCAATCGAACTACTGAAACCAGATAGGCCAGGTGACGCTCACTTATCATGCCATATTTCTCCAGCGGAGATCCCGGGATGCTAATTCTTCGCATGGCTCCACTATAACAAGGTCTGGCATCTCTTCCGATGAGTATCTTTTCGGCAATTTCTTCGATAGAATGCTCCGGTCCGACAGGTTCCACACAGGTGCCGAGCAGTAACCCTGATTCATGAGCGGCTCTAAAGGTTGTTAATCTCGTCTGAGGTTCAATGTTTGTAACTTTGCCTTCACCCATCCTGATGGCGTGATATATGCCCTTGTATCCAACATCCTTAAGCTGCCTGCCTTCTTGATATCCGAAATCTCCTATATTTGCGATCATAACCGTATCAGGCTTAAGTTTTCTCCTGACATCTTTTGAGATTTCTATGAATCTCCCGAATGGATAATCACCTGTAGTCATGAAAAAGATGGCATTGGCCCCCGATATCTCTGCCTTGAGGGCCAGTTGGATAACGTCCTCCACATCAAGTTCGTTTCTTTCCTTGAACACCGCGTTCGCTGCGGCAAAGGCACAAAACAAACATTTGTTTGGACAGGGGGATAGATTCAGACCTATCTGAGCATGAACCTCTGCCTTGCCTTGAAAGGCAGCCCGATTGATTTCATTGGCAGCCGCCATGATCATGCCGCCGGCGAGGGAATGGTAATCTTTTTTTAGCAAACAGATGATCTCATCCTTGGTGATAAGATCACCATCCATCACTTTGTCGACAATGTTTTCAATATCAGAATCTATCTTCACTTTTCTTTTTCCGCGGGTCGGCCAAAGTAAATGGTCAACCTCCGATATCTTGTTTCACTGTTTTCTTTAAAAACCGAAATTAATTCTCCATGAGAAATTCGGACCAGGCGGTTTCTTTTATCAAACCGCAAAAGATGCGCCGCAGCAGGTTGTCATCCAAGCTTTCCAGCGGATCTTTTTCCGGATCGTCCTGCCGGCATACCGGCGCCGAGGAAGCATCTTTGGGCCGTGTCCTGGAATCGGCGACCGCATAGGTGGTGCTTCGTTTCATGATAGAGCTGAGTTCCAGATCTTTGTTGTTAGCGATCCATCGGCAGCAGTTATCATGGGCACCGATATACATGACAAAAAGGTGTTCGTCTTCTTTTATGGTAATCAGACAGTATCCGCTGCCAAGGTCATATTTTGTACATTTTTTTATTCGCCTATCCACATATCTATTTGTTGTTCCCAACTGATCCGGCCGGATGTATCCTTGATTTTGTAACAGCCGGAGAATCGATACATCTTGGAAGTCCTTTGAAAGTGAGAGTTAATATTTGTACATTGTTCAATAATCAATACGATCCGAAATGTCAAAATGATAATATCAATATACCATACGGGTCGTATCGAAATATTCTATGATTCGGGTTTTGGGCTTTGCCGTCAACACCGAAATAATTGATGCCGTTTTTTGAATTGCAACAGTAAGTGAACTGCCCGCAGCGACTCGACTGAACACGCCGAAGTTCTGTTGGAGCAAAACGGAGATCCCGTTTCCGGGACGGCGGGGAGCTTCATTGAAATCTTCAATCTCTTTAGCTGTTTATTACTAAATTGAATCCATGGCAGCAAAGCGCGGTTCGTGCAGCGGAATCAGGATATCGGCGCTTTCTTTGACTTTCAGCATAATGTCATAGGCCTCGTATACATTCACATGGGTGCCCGGCGGGATGACATCCATTTCCATGGCCTTGATTTCAACCGGCGGGTAAAAGTTCTCCATGATAACACAGAAGCCGGTGATGGCGGCTTTGCCGCCCGGGGTGTCCACGAAAACCGTCAGGCCGCCTTCAGTGTGAACCGGTGTATGCATCACCCGAATTCCCGGTACGATTTCCGCGTCACCATCCAGCGCCTGGATCTGACCGTTTTCTTCGACATCCTCGATATAATCCTCCAGGTAGCGGAAATCCAGGGGGTGGGGGTCGTGAATCCGTGCGATCTCTTTTTGGTGGGTATAGAAGGTGGCGTTGGTGCATTTGTAATCGTTTTCACAGTGGTCGTTATGAAGATGTGTGTGGATCACCACATCGATCTCCTCGGGCGCCAGGTCCCAGCGGGCCAACCCTTCCTCAAAGGTGTAGATCTTGCCGCCGACGGCCTCTTCCCGGTCTTGGGACCGGATCGGGTGCATCTCTCCGGTATCCACCAGAATCTTGCGGTCACCGCCCTCCAGATACCAGCAGTAGATGGGGATGGTATATTGCCTGCCGTAGTGATGCTGGTAGGTCATCATGCCTTTATCGAATATTTTGGTCCCCATGACAATGGGATGGATTGTAAAAGTGTTCATGCTTATCCTCTTTTATTGGAATTGTACGACTGCAGGTAATAACACTGACGGTTTGATCTGTAAATATCAATTTTGATGGCGTCGTAAAAAGTCCCATCTACTGCGTTGCAGTATTTTTTCAGAGACTCGGCATACTACCTGTATTGCCTCGTCCCTGAAAAAATACTACGCCTTGTATATGAACCTTTTTCCTTAGCCATCCATAATTAAATTTGAGCACTAAGCAGTTTCCAATTCATAAATGAGATATTTTTTTGATGAGCAAGGCCGCACAAGGGTTTTCGCCCGAGGCGTACGCCTGTACGTCGAGGGCGGAAACCCGCGGAGAACGCCGCTCATCGGGAAAATAGCCATTTATGGATGGAAACTAATTAAGGAAGTACCTTGCGGATGGTCTCGGCAATATCTTGTTTGATCACCGGCTTCAGGACAAATGCCCGAATACCCATTTTTTTGGTTTTCTCTTCAGTCATTTTGGTGCTGAACCCGGTACACAGAATAACGGGAATATCCGGCCGGACGGCCATAAGCTTTTGGGCAAGCTCATCACCGGTCATGTTCGGCATGGTAAGGTCTGTAATGACGAGGTCAAATTTATCAGGCTGGACTTTAAACAGTTTTAAAGCTTCGATGCTGCTGGTCCTCGTTGTCACCTTATATCCCAGAGATTCTAATAATTGTTTTCCCATATTTACCAGGGCCTGCTCATCGTCAACAAAAAGAATGCGCTCGGTGCCGGTGGGAACCGGTTTTTCTTCCCTGGCTTTTTGTTCAGATCTACTTTCGATAGCAGGGAGATACACATTGAAAATAGAACCTTCCCCGGGCTCGCTGTATACAGAAATGGTGCCGCCATGGCTTTTTACAATACCATGGACCATCGAAAGTCCCATCCCGGTACCTTCACCTTGTTGTTTGGTCGTAAAAAAAGGATCGAAAATATGTTCCAGCAAGCCGGGTGGCATACCGTGGCCGGTGTCGGTCACCGACAACTTCAGATACGGACCGGGTTTAATATCAAAGTGTTTGGTAGCGAAGTTAGAATCGAGCTCCACATCAGCAAGACTCACATTCAGCACTCCACCTTTTTTACGCATGGCATGGGCTGCATTAGTGCAAAGATTCATCAACACCTGGTGGATTTTGGTGGGATCTCCCATTACGTTTGTTTCGCTTTTAAGCTTCTGGTGTATTTCGATGGTAGCGGGCAGCGATGCTCTGATCAGTTTCAGCACTTCCTTTACAATCAGTTCTACCTTAATTGGTTTTAGATCCTGTTCACTCTGGCGGCTGAAAGTTAAAATCTGGTTTACCAAATCTTTTGCCCGCTCTCCGGCTTTAAGCACCTCTTGCAAGTTGTCGTGCAATAACCCCCCTTTTTCAACATCGGCTATGGCTATCTCGGTGTAGCCGATGACGGCGGCAAGGATATTATTAAAGTCGTGGGCAATGCCTCCGGCCAGAGTGCCGATGGCCTGCATCTTTTGGGCCTGCTGAAGTTGGACTTGGAGTGCAACTTCCTGAGTCACATCGCGGCTGACGGAAACAAAGTTTACTACCTCCCCCGAACTGTCCCGAACGGGCGAAATCTTGGTCTCAAATTCACGCAAGGTGTCGTCTTTCATTCGATTGGTTATGTGGCCTGACCATATCTCTCCACTGGAGATAACATCCCACATTGCTTTGTAAAAGCTTTCATCATGCCGATCACTTTTAAGAATGCGGAAATTTTTCCCAACAATCTCTTTTCTGGTAAAACCACTGAGTTGTTCAAAGGCCGGATTTACATATTGAATCGTTCCGGGCCTGGCTGATATAATTACACTCTCTGCCGCCTGCTCAATGGCGGTAGCCAAAAGACTCCGTTCTTTTTCAACCTGCTTGCGTTCGGTGATGTCAAAAAAGACACCGCTGATAGACTCTCTTTCCCCGCCGTTATTATGCACGATCTGTCCTCTGTCCTGTATCCAGCGGGTGCTTCCGTCTTTGGTTTTGATCCGATATTCCCTGACATAAGACTTGCCTGTTTTCAGGGCCTTACGAAAACTTTCACTAACTGTCTTTAAATCCTCCTCAACAATCACGTCAGACCATTTCATTTTTCGGGAATTAAATTCCTTAAAATCATAACCGGTTAACTCTTTAATGGTGCTGTCAAGAAACCTAACCGACCAGTCGCGGTAACCTCTGTAGACGACACCCGGCAAATTCTTAATCAATAACTTGTAGTCCTCCTCACTCTCGCGCAAGGCCTCTTCTACCTGGATGCGTTCGGCAATTTCTCTTTCTATATTATTTGTACGAATTTGTGTCAGTGATTCTAAGTCCACTATATCCTTCTTCCCTTAGAAGTATTTGTGCCGGCTTCAGGCCTGAATTTTAAAATGTGCCGCTGCCTGATAATTGGCAGATGCCCAATACAATTATCGGCAGTTTTTAAATAAAACTTTAGGGTTATTGAGGGTTGGCATCAACAAACAGTTTTAACGGGTAGTATCGGCATGAGCTCATATTCGACCGGCACTGTCGGGATTGTCGAGATTCTTTAAAAAGTCCCTGAACCAGGGCGGATTCACCATAAGGATATAGATCAAAAAAAACGCCGTAAGCGGTAGAAAAAATACCGCCAGATCTACTGCTAAAATGCCTGCACTCAGGAGTATTCGCTTGGTCATATTCATCATTTTTCCTTCCTTTGGCATAAAATATTATTAAACTGTCTTGAATAGTTCATAAAACAAGTGAATTCAAATTCAAAGTGCACCATACACAACTTACGACATAATGCCGAGTTCCGGATTATGCCGAGTGATCAGCTAAATCCGGTGGATCTCT
>JACKQG010001449.1_pt1 | contig 19725 bp, 33 predicted proteins | sample 8237621 | NCBI WGS metagenome assembly JACKQG01 (sample SAMN15677084, study PRJNA649215) | marine metagenome | biome: marine; feature: Black Sea; material: saline water; isolation source: suspended particulate matter (SPM) from the Black Sea western gyre | collected 2013-06-09/2013-06-10 | depth... | reverse complement strand
CAATTTCTATACTCTGGGGCACAAGACTTTGATGAGCCAGGGGTATACATTACACTATCACAAAATCTTGAGGAAATAAAAAACGACTGTAAATCTTTTGGATGGGACTTTGATAATTTGATCTCTGAGGAAAAAATTCTGATGATTGATGCAAGGCCATTCAAAATTGAAGACGGATTAATTGGAAAAGATGATTCGTTGTATAGGGGTGAGAAATTACCTTTTGAGCATTTGACAAAATTGATTAAAAGTGGAGTTAAACGAATAGATGCAAAAAGAGTAGTAATTGATTCAGTAACAATTCTTGCAATGCAGTATTCTGATAAATTTTACATGAGACAGGGACTGCAAGGAATGATTCAGGCCTTGGAGAATTTTGGAGTGTCTAGTCTGATTCTTTCAGAGTATGCTGAAGATAAAGAAATACCATTGGAATGGATTGTTACATCAGGAATTATTCAACTATACCATAAACAAGTAGAGGATTCGATGGAGCGAACTATACAGATTACAAAAATGCGTGGAATAAAACACAGTGAACAAATTCATCCAATTGAACTAGGTTCTGATGGCATTGTTTTACGCCATCCAAGATTATCTCCGTGATTATTTCTTTTTCTTTATTTGTGCTGCAACCATTGGCAAAAATGCACCTACATCAGATACAATTCCCAAGGCTTGCCATGTGCCTCTATCCATTAATTTTGTAACTGTTGGTTGGCTGATATCCACTACTATCACCTTGACATTTGCTGGAAGCATGTTTCCTGTTGCAATAGAGTGCAACATTGTAGAAATCATGATTACCATGCTAGCATCTTTTAGAACTTTTTTGTATTCACGTTGAGCTTCTGCAACATCTGTAATTACATCTGGCAATGGACCATCATCTCTAATTGATCCTGCCAAAACAAATGGAACTTTGTTTTTCACACATTCGTACATTATTCCCTTGGTTAGTTTTTTGCTTTTCACCATATTTGCAATTGAGCCTGCTTTGAAAACTGCGTTAATTGTATCCATGTGATTTCTATGTCCGTGGTATGCAAGTGTTGCATCATGAACATTCATTCCAAGTGATGTTCCCAAAGTGGCATATTCTATATCATGAACTGCTAGGGCATTACCTGCCAAGACTCCATCAATGTATCCTGATTTGATCAAATATGATACTGCATCATCTGCTCCTGTATGGACAATTGCTGGACCTCCAACAATTACAATTTTACCCCCTTTCTTTTTGGTCTCGTAAATATCATCTGCAACTTTTTTTGCAATGTGTTGAGTTGGTCTTTCACTGGAACTGGAACTTCCCATAAATTCAAAAACATTAACTCCTTCTCTTGGACGCTCTGGTGGTGTAATTTTGATCCCTTTCTCTCCAACAATTACTTGGTCTCCTTTTTTCACATCTCTGACTGGAACACAGAATGCTCTGTTTGCCCTAACTACAATGCATTTGTCCATCATCATATTTTCTACAGGAATCCATTTGCCCTTGTGGAAAACATGTGTGTGATTATTTGTGGTACTGTAAAAGTTATCTGGCATTACATAATTTTTTGGTGATTTTTTTAATACTATTTGTTGTTGAATCTTTGATACTGCTCCTAAACGATAAACGGTCTCTAAAATTTCATCTAAATGTTTTTGATTTTTTCCTGTAATTAGCAATCGTGCAAAGGATTGATCTCCTTTCTTTTTTCCAATATCAATCTCTTCTACCTGAAATTCCCCATGCAAGTCCATGATTTTATCGAAAATCTTGGTTAAAATCGAGGAATCAATCAAATGACCTCCGACCTCAATTTCTTGAGAAAATTTACTCATTTTATTATCATAAATTATATCATAACTAAAGCTTATGTTTTTTTCTTGAGACTATACAGGTAAGATTACTTTACCCTCAAATTTTGGGATATTGTCATTTTGAAATGCTTTCTCTAGAATCTCTTTTTGTTGTTTTGTGACTCCTTGAACTATGGTTTTAGATGATCCTGTTTTATCCACTAATGCAAGAATATACCCGCTACTATCAGTTAACACAAAACCTGCGGATTCATCTACAAAGGCGTACAAATTTTCCTCACCAACTGGGTTCCACACATTAGTTTTGGTATCTACCAGTGCCAATGCAGGCATTGCTTTGCCATCTGTTAAAGTATTGAGATATTCTCGTGCTGCAGCGACTCTTTTTTGACCTAATTTTAAAGCCTGAAAATACTGCATAAATTCCAAATGATCTGGTTCCTATAACAATTCTTCTAAAGATTGTTATAGAATCTGAGAGTCAGAAAAGATATGCCTCTTACAAATCCTGTAATCATTAAACTAAATGAAATCACCACAATGGTTGAGGATAAATCAAAATTATCTGAATCCGAAATTGATGAAATAAAACTAATCTTCAAAGGTCTTGTTGAGCAAAATGAACGCTATGATCTTGATGAAATAGAATTTTGGTTTGAAAATGAGGGAAATTGGAAAACAAAAGAACCGCGAGTGAGGATAGTAAACCTTGCAAATTATGTTCAAGACAAACATCAGCAAACAGCACATTTGAGAATTATCTCTGATGATGATTGCGGCTGTTAGAACTAGATTTCTAATTGTTCTAATAACCTGCCAACAATTTTAGCGTTCTCTGTTCTTTCATCTTGAATCGCTTTAATGCGAACTTGGTTTTTCTGCTCTTTTGAAATCATCTGAAAGTATTCTTCATCAAGATCATTGTTTGCCTGCAATCTTTTAATCACCTCAAACAAGATCCCAATCACTTGTTTTTGTGCGTCAATTAATTCGTCTTTTTCCTTACTGGACATTTCCTTATCAGACATTTCTCTAGTTATCTTCAATGATCTTTGTAAATAATTCTTTTAGTTTAGGATGGATGATCTCTTGTTTTCCTGATTCAATGAATGATGATATGTCGTCTTTAGAATGTCCCTCTTTTTCATATATTTTTGCTTGAAGAATCATTTCTAATCTATCTATTTGATGTACTATCTTTGATTCTGATGAATCGTTTTCTTGATATTCCTGCCAAATTTTTTGATACTGTAATTTTATTGAAGATGGTAAATTTTCTAAAATTTTAAAAAATGCATTATTTTCAAGTTCTTTCTTCTTTTCAGGTGCAATTTGCCCCGGAGTATAATCACCAATTTTGGATTCTGCCAAATCATGAAGTAAAATCATTTTCATTATTTTTTCAGAATCATAGTCTTCCAAATCAGATAACACCATGCCCATTAATGCCATGGAGTAAGAATGATCAGCTACTGATTCGGGGCTACTAATTGACAACTTGTCTATCCATCCCTGTCTTTTTACTCTCTTTAGATTAGCTGCGATTTTGAAAAAATCTATTATCATGATATTATGATATATCTGATGTTTTCTACTAATGAATTTTCATATTGATTCATTTCGAATCACATAATAGTTATTTCAAAAATAGTAAGTTAATGAAAATATACACAAAAACGGGGGATGACGGAAATACTGGATTGCAGGGAAATTTCAGAATAGCAAAATCTCACCCAAGAATTGTTTCTTATGGAACTGTTGATGAGGCAAATGCAGCATTAGGGATTGTTTTGACCAATTCCCTTGATGAGGATGTTGGTAAAATTTTAACTGAAATTCAAAATGATTTATTTTTGGTTGGTGCAGATCTTTCTAATCCCAATCTCAACGATGTGAAGAATAGGGTATCTCTAGATATGATTGAAAAATTAGAAAAATATATTGATAAATTTGAATTAGAGTTGCCCCCATTAACTAATTTTATTTTACCTGGAGGGGATCTCTCTGCAGCACAATTGCATTATGTGAGAACAGTAGTCAGACGGGCAGAATCCCAAACTGTCCTATTAAGTGAAAAAGATGAAATTAACTCAAATTGTATCAAATATCTAAATCGATTATCTGATCTGTTTTTTGTAATGGGCCGTTTAATCAATAAACGAAATAATCGAGAAGATATACCCTGGAAGATCTAAAAAGACAAACTTTAATTCCTCAACATAATCATTTTTTTTAAGTGCCGAGGTAGCTCAGCCTGGGAGAGCACTCGGCTGAAGACCGGGCTGTCGCTTGTTCAAATCATGCCCTCGGCACCATTTTACTAATGCCTAAATTTCGTAGTTCATGTTCGTCTTTGAATTTACTTTCAAAACCATACATTGTGTGGATTTACCATTAATTCCTACAGCAGGATTGATTTGAAAAATCCCATTATGTCATAGTTAGTAATTTTTCAAAATTACAACAATGTTAAGTAGATATTTGTCATAGTAATTTTGGTTTTCATTTTATTCCCTTTTCTTTAGAAATAAAGAGAAGGTGGAAAACCTTTTCCACAATCTAATACTATGCATCGACTAGGTTGAAGAAATTCTTACCTGATGCTGATTTTTCTGAGATGCATTTTACTGGGCCTAGTGGTATTTGTTTAGTGTTAACATCTTCGCGAAGTTTCTCATTTTTGAATCTGTTAACTATTGCTACACGGGTAGTGTGGAATTTATTGCAAGGATTTCCATCTACTTCAAATATTTCCTTCGTAGTGATTTTTACTCCTTTGGTAATGATTTCACCTTGGGTATAATCTGAATCTTCTACAAATGTGATCGTAAATGGTTGATCACCTATTTTTGCCAATGATGCACTATTTCCTATTGTTTGGTAATCTGCTAATGTTGCTATGTCTTTTCACCTCCAATGGGAGTATTAGGGATCAATTAAGGATAAAGTCAATCATGCGTTAATTATTGACTCAGATGGCCTAATTGATCGATTAAGATTTTCATACAAATTTGATTCTGCATAATCTTTAAAAACCACCCCACCTCTTGATTTTCGAGATTCATGGCTGAAAAAAAAATAGCAAAGAAAACAGCAACAAAAGCTAAAACAACAAAAGCTAAAACAACAAAAGCTAAAACAACAAAAGCTAAAAGCGCCAAATCAAAAGTAAAATCTAAAAAATATGATGATGAATCAACTGGAGATGGAGGTATTGTTATAGTAGATGATGATATTGTGATTGATCAAGAAAAAGTCAATGAAGAAAGACGGGCATATCTTGAAGAATCTCGTTCTCAAGAAGCATCTGACTAGGAATCTTTATCCGATCCGGTGACCTATACTAACCATGCGCGCATTATGTTTGATTACTGTAAAACCAGGTAAGGTAGATTCTGTTGTAGATATTCTAAAGAAAAAAAGAAAAATCATCAAGCAGATCATGGTGGTGGCAGGAAGAGCAGACATTAGTGTACTTTTACAAGGAAATATCGACGAAATTAATCACATGGTAATTGATTTTAAAAAAATCAAAGATATCGTTACGACTGAAACTCTAATTGAAGTGGAGGTAAACATGGGATGGTAAGGGCTATAATTTTGGTCAAATCTCCAAAAAAACTAATCGCAGCAAGATTGAAAAAAATCACATTCGTTACAGATTCATTTCCAACTAGTGGACAATTTGATGCAGTTGTCCTCATTGATGTCAAAGAATTAATTGAAATCAAAGAAGTGGCAAATCAAATTCAAAAAATCAGCGGTGTCGATAGAACTGAAACCATGGTAGAAGTCCAATAAAAATACAATATTTAACAAGAAACTTGATCAGATTCTAAACTCTTCAAATGATTTTTATCCCTTTAGAAATACCGTTCTTCGTGGGCTAGATGGGAATCGAAGGCCCGTCAAGTCCACATTTAAAAATAAAAAAAATTCAAATAATAATTTAAGAACAATCAATTCCAATACGCTTAAGTTCAAAATTTTTGTAGTAAATTCATGGAACATGACAAATATGAAACAATATCGATTGAATCAAAAATTAGAGAGGGAGTTTTTCATAAAGTCGTTAAAGATTTGGAAAGTGGAAAAGCTATTTCTTGTTCATGCAAATGTTGGAGTAAAGGAAAAAAGCCTTGTGTGGGCATGAGGACTGTTGGTTATGAAAGTTGATTTAATTATCTGATTGTTCTTTTTTCAGATTCTAAATTATCGATATTATTCTAGTCTATTTCTGGTAGAGACCAATGACGCAATGGATTTAAAGAACTTCTGGTTAGTATATCTGTGAACATCAAAAAAGTAGGAAATGTAATTTTAGCAGTAAAAGACATTGATAAATCCCTACAATTTTACCATGAAATCATAGGTCTTCCAATTAAAAACCAGAGAAGATCTTGGGTTGATTTGGGTACTTCTGGTGCTTTATTGAGTTTACATCCAGCATCGTTAACAGCACAACATGTTGGTGATTCTATTGATAATGGAATTACCATAGGATTTCTTGTTGGCGATGTACAGTCTGCAGTTGACGAACTAAGAGAGAAAGGAGTCACAATTCATCGTGATATAATTGAAAAAGATGCAGGAAAAAATGCAATAATTTTGGATCCTGACGGTTATCTTATTTCATTATTCGAACCTATCTTTGAAGATAAGGATCAACAAACAGGCGGATATCAAGGATTTACACCAGCTTAGATTGTCTTTTTAATTGAAGAGATAATCTTCTCTAAGTCTTTTTCTTTTCGCTCTATAGAAACATAGTATGTTACATTATTTTTCTGTAAAACTAAAATTGTAATTTTTTGATGTTGTAACACTACATGTTCTAACTTTCCAATCGTGCTGACTGAATCTTTTCTCAATGACATTAATGTAGATATCATAAATAATTCATTTTTGAAATCTTCTGATTGTAAAAGGGGTTTAAGATTTGGTTTAATCATCCCAGTCAAAGTTCTACCATATGCATTCACTATTCCTGCATATCTAACACTGCTAGAAATCTCTAAAATTTTCTGACACTGTTTTCTATATTTAATTACAGCATCTTTCCATTTTTCTGCAGGAGTTTTGACCATAATGGAACTATTTTTCTAAATTAATAAGGCTATTGACTAATTACAATTTTTAGAACTATTCGTTTTGTTTTGTTTGTTTTTGTAATTTTTTCTTCAATTCCAAGTTTTCTTTTATCAGTTTATCCTTTTCAGTTTGGAGTGTTTCTATGGAATTTTGTCTGGTATATGCAGGGTGTCCTGGTGGAATTACTGTTGAATTCATAGTTACCAATCCTGCTGCATATTGTTGATACAGATGTTGAAATCCTTGTAATTTTTGATTAATTGTTTCAGCATTTCTCAAGAATTGGGCTTTCATAGGATTTTCATTGGTTTTGAACATTGGATTTGACATGCCTGGTGGCAATCGTGGAAATTGAAATGCCAAATGTGGTATGTTTGGGTTTAATCCATACAAGTCACGTAGGTGATTTGTAATCATATTATCCATAATTTATCACAATATTTGCTCTATTTGTGGCTTGCTTTAGTCGTTTGATATACCCTTTAGTTAATTCCCAGGCGTTTTTGCTCAAATTGAGCTGATCGCAGATCCTTATAGATTCACATTTTAGATCGCTATTACACATGGATAGTTCGAAAAAAGCATGTATCAAATGTAAAAAAGATATTGAAGAAGAAGATCTACATAAAATTGTAATTTACGTGGTTCAAGAAAAATTTACAGAACATCATTATGAACATGTAGAATGTCCTGACAAATTCACTGTGTAATCAATAATCTGAATTATCCCTTAAATTCATAGACTCTGTAAATTTCACCCGTGATTCTAGAACGATATTTCCATTCATCCTTTTTCCACACAATTAGCGAAAAGTCTTTTTGTGTTATTGGGTGTAATCTTTGATAAACGTCATGGCCGATTAAAATTTGATTTGTTTTTGCCATGTTTTGAATTTTTGCAGCAATATTCATTGCAGGCCCCATTAAATCAACATGGGAATGCTCTACATCCGCACCATATCTTACAACAATGTTTTTACCAAAATCAACTCCAATCTTTACCATCAAATCCGGATAATCATATTGGTCTAAAATTGGGTTAATTCCTTTTTGTATGACCGATATCATTGACTTTGCACAATTTACAGCATCATCAGCTGCATGCCTTACATCACCAACAAAATATCCTATAACTGCATCACCTACAAATTTTAAAACATATCCGTGATGTTGCCTAATCACTGCGGCCATCTCTTGAGAAAATGAACTAACAATAATTGCAATTTTTTCTGCAGGCATTTCTAATGTCATTGTTGTAGAACCTACCAAATCCACATAGAGTACAACCATATCTAATTTTGAAAAAACATTTTTTCTTAGAAATTCATCTGATTCATCAATTAACCCACTGTATTCATAGCCTTTTTTGAGAGCGGCCCAAACACGCTTTTGAGTTTCTAAAATCATAGTTTCAGAATCCAAAGTTTCATTCTGATTTTTACTAAGAAGCATATCTACAACATTGATGCTCTGATCCTTTTTTTCTGATTGTTGTTTATTTTCAATTTCCTCTTCAGTCATAATATTTCCTCAATCTAATGGAAAATCCACACTACATTTGATACATTTGCCCCTTCTTCCCTTATAACCCTCATGAAAGTATTCTACTATGATCTCGTTACAATGCTCACATGTGATATTGGATGTACTCATGCGTATGATTCCCCTTCAATCTATTTAGATTTAATGATGAAGGTTTAAGGAGTGTTAATTATTTCTTATTTTTTGTGAGATTAGGTTCAAGATCCTCTAATGAATTCATTCAGTTGTTAAATGAAAAAAATGAATCAATTCAAAAATCATACCTTCCGAAGATGATCGATTTAACAAAAATGATTGATGTCAAAGTCATGATGGGGGATTCAACAATTACTGAGCAAAAAACATTTGATCCAAAATTAGTTTCAGATTATTTTCAAAAAATAAATGATTCTTTAAAAGAATGGTCATTGCAAGATGTCTCAATTACCAACAATCAAGATGTTAGAAGAATTTTTACAAAATTTGAGATCAGAGAAGGGAACTATCTGATATCAGGTCATTTATCGTTACAATTTCATGTATTATTGTACTACAAGCCAGTTCAGCGAGTAATTGATTGTCAAAAGGAATTATCTAAAATTGTAGATTTGACAAAAAATGAACAAGAACAACTTTCAGATAACAGTGATCAAATTGTTTTAAACAAATTAAAAGAAATGGGTTACAAAGATTTTGATCACCAAAAACTGTTTGAGGTGTTTTATGAAAATGACGAATTTAGAGAAAAAGTATTTGCAGAAATTCAAAAAGATGCAGGTGTAGATTTTCAAGAATTGTCTGAAAAAAAGACAAAACTGTTTTCTGAACTTGACTCTCTTTTAGTTGAAACGTACCAAACATCTCCAGTACTGATAGATGATCCTAAATTAGTGGGTGGAGAAGAAGGATGTCTGTTAAGCATAGATTTGGAATTTATCAAAAATGGAAACCGTGAAGGAGTATTTGATCCAAGAAAAATGTCTGATTCAACTAAAGAAAATATTCTAAAACATTTAACCGAACTTGAAAAAGTAATTCAAGAATAAACCAAGAAACCGGAAAATGAGATGTTATCTCAAAGGGGAGTTCCGGCTCCTGGATATAATATTAAATATAATTTTCAATTATTTACACATTACTGAACTTTTACGCATGATATTTTACTAAATATGCCAATTTTGTATAGAAGAAGTCAAATATGTCAAATCACTAGCAACATTTCCAATGAACCCATCATATGACGATATACTGGCAGCAAATTCATTACGGGGCCATGAAATAAAAAAAACACCATTAATCAGTTCACCCACATTTAGTGAATTGACGGGCTCTGAGATTTACCTAAAAGCAGAATTTCGACAAAAGACTGGTTCATTTAAAATTCGAGGAGCATATTTTAAAATTAAATCATTATCAAATGAAGAAAAAAAACATGGAGTTGTAGCTGCATCTGCAGGTAACCATGCACAAGGAGTTGCATTTGCATCATCGCTTGAAAAAATACCTTGTACAATTGTAATGCCAAAAAATGCATCTCCTGCCAAAGTGGCAGCAACGAGAGGCTATGGAGCTAAAGTTCTCTTAGAGGGTGTGAATTATGATGAGGCCTCAGCAAAAGCAAAAGAAATAGCAAAAGAAACTGGAGCTACTATGATACATGCTTTTGATGATCCACAAATAATAGCAGCTCAAGGAGTAATTGGCCTTGAGATCTTAGAGGACTTGCCAGATGTAGATGAAATCTATCTTCCAATAGGCGGTGGTGGACTGGCAGCTGGAGTATTAATTGCAATAAAAGAAAAAAACCCACGAATCAAAGTTATAGGCGTTCAATCAAAATCATTTCCAGCAATGCATGATTCTGTAAAACAAGGATCGATTACTGCAAGTGGAGGGGATAGAACCATAGCTGATGGTATTTCAGTCAAAGTGCCGGGACAATTGACATTTTCAGTAATCAAAGAACTGATTGATGAAATAGTCCTAGTAGATGATGTAGAAATTACCAAAGCAATGTTTCTATTAATGGAGAGAATGAAATTTGTGGTAGAACCTGCCGGAGCTTCAAGTTTAGCTTATCTGATATCAAAAAAACCTGCCATAGGAAAAAAAGTTGTTGCAGTTTTGGCAGGAGGTAATGTAGACATGTATCTGTTAGGTCAAATTGTAGACAAGGGACTTGCAGCAATGGGAAGATTGTTAAAATTATCCATTTTACTACCAGATAGACCGGGAGCATTCAAAGAGATTGTCGATGAAATCACTTTAGCTAATGCAAATATTGTAGAAGTGGTTCATGACAGATTGAGTTCGGAGATAAATGCAGGTTCTGCAGGAGTGACATTAAGTCTTGAAACACAAGGAAAGGAGCAAGCTCAGGGACTAATTGATGCACTAAAGAAGAAAAATATTCAGTTCACTTTGTTAACTTGATTTATTTGAATTTCTTTTTGGCAAATTTTGAAAGACCCTGTTTTTTTAATTCATCAGACTCTTTCATTACAGAATTATGTTGATTGGATTTGTGTTGTTTTAATTTCTTTTTTAAATCGGGAAATTCATTTGCAAGCATCTTCATTGCATAAATTCCGGCATTTCCTGCCTTGTTTATCCCAACAGCAACAACTGGAGATCCTGAAGGCATTTCGGTGATTGACAACAATGAATCCAATCCCCCAAATGCTGAAAATTTTGTGGTGTCTGATTTTTTAGGATGTTTGTCATTGTAAACTAGAATTGGCACTCCAATTACAGGTATTGTTGTATGTGATGCTATCATTCCAGGTAAATGTGCCGCCCCACCTGCACCAGCTATGATAATTTTGAACCCCATTTTTTCAGCATGTTTTGCATATTCTGCCAATCTTGCAGGAGTTCTATGTGCAGATACAATTTGATCTTCATGTTTGATTTTATATTCGTCTAAAATTTCAGATGCTCCTTGCATAATTCTACTATCTGAGCTAGATCCCATGATAATTCCGACTAGCGGTTTTTTAGAATAACCCATAATATTAGGAAAAACTAGCGAGTAATTAACAATTCTATTATGAAAAATTTGATAAATTATTTGTACTAACATTAGATATTTTTAATCCAAAAAATACCAAATTACAATGTCAAAGATTCTTGGAATTATTGGTGGAGGTCAATTAGGTATGATGATCACAGAAGCTGCAAAAAAAATGCCTGATGAGATTTCTGAGATAATTGTGTTGGATCCTACAGAGAATTGCCCAGCAGCACAGGTTGGAGCCAGACAAATTATTGGAGATTTTAAAGACAAAGAAGCAATCATTGAACTTGCAAATAAATCAGACATCATTACTTATGAAATAGAGTCTGGAGACAGCGATGTTTTAAAATCTGTCGAGGATAAAGCAGAAATTAATCCTTCGCCTGAGACATTGAAAATTATTCAAGATAAATTTTTACAAAAATCATTTTTACTAGAAAATAATATACCTGTTCCAGAATTTATTGAAATAAAAAATATTGAAGAGGTTAAAACAGGATTGAAAAAATTCGGCATCCCTGCAATGCTAAAAGCACGTAGAGATGCATATGATGGTAGAGGTAATTTTAAAATCGATTCTGAAGATAAAATCCAAACAGCATACGATTATTTCAAAGGTCAACCACTACTTTTGGAAAAATTCGTGCCATTTACCATGGAAGTTTCAGTAATTGCATCTCGAAACACTAAAGGACAAATCAAGACATATCCATTAGTTGAAAATATTCATAAAGAAAATATCCTAAGAGAAACAATAGCTCCTGCTAGAGTTTCTAAAAACATTTCAGAAAAGGCAGAAAAAATAGCTGAAAAAACAATGTCGGTGTTAAAAGGGGCAGGAATATTTGGCATTGAAATGTTTGTAACTGAAAATGATGAAGTAATGATTAATGAAATAGCTCCCAGGGTTCACAATTCCGGACACCATACATTGCAATCTAGTGAAACATCTCAATTTGAGCAACATCTAAGAGCAATTCTTGGAATGGAACTAGGAAGTACTAAATTAAAACACAATTCCATCATGTACAATATTTTGGGGGGTGATGGATTTACCGGAGAATATCTTCCTCTAGAGATATCTGAATCAGGAGTCTTTTTGAAAATGTACGGTAAGAAAATTTCAAAGCCTTTGAGAAAACTAGGACATGTCAACATTATTGGAATGAATAATGAATCAATTCATGATCTATTGAATAAGCTGCAGATATTGATGCCAAAAACTGTTATCAAATCTTCTAATTAGATTTATTAATTGATAAAAGAGAATCTGAGTATGTCTTTAACCCCTGCATTGATCATTACAGGTATTGCAATAGCATTATTGGTAGTGTATGGTATGGATGTAGTTGTAGGTTATAGCTCAGAGAGTGGAGAAGGTTTCATTCCATTTGATCATAAAACTAGAGGAATGGGGTTGGGATTACCAGCACTAATTTTACCAATCATTGCATTCTTCATTTCAAGAAAAGATCCATCAAAAGGTCTAGGAATTATGATAATAATTGCAGGTATTCTGATCATCATAGGAGGGGCAGTTGTTATTGGTAATGCTGATGCCATGGAAGAAGCATCTGGACGAAGTGTACTTGGTGAAACAATACCATTAATTATTGCAGGGCTTGTTCAGATTGGATTAGGTATTCTAAAAATTAAAAAATCTTAGACGAATCATAATGCCTACTTGTGCAAAGTGTAAAAATAATGTGAATAAAGTTTACGACTGTGATCATACGGATTTTCAAAATTATTGTGTAGAGTGTTATCAGGAACTTCATTACAATATTACTGAAGAAAATAATTAAAAGTTGGAAAAATTTGTTTTAAATATAGATGAAATTACATTCAAAATAGAATTGGATGGCATTGATTTTGAGGAATATTGTCCTGAATGTTATACTGAGCTTCATTATTATCAAAATGAGGATGACTAGAAATGTTAACTGATAAAGACATTGCAATTTACGCTTTAGGTAAAACGGAGGGAGTTCATTCTATAGCTGAAACATTAGGAAAAGGTCTTGATGATGAAAAATATATTGAATCATGGAACAAAACTATGAAATTATTGGGAATCGAGATGCCATTAAAAGATCTTGAAAAGATCTATAATGAATTTGCAAAAAAGATGGAAGATCTTGTGACTTCTGAAAACATAAAACCTGAAAAATCTACATCTAGTTAGATGAAGGCAATAATTTTAGCTGGTGGCAGAGGTAAAAGACTAAGACCAATTACAGATTATGTCCCAAAACCCCTAATTCCAATAAAAAATATACCGATAATTGAATGGCAATTGAAATATTTGAAAAAATTCGGCATTGATGAAGTAATTATTTGTACAGGTTACAAACAAGAGATGATTGAAAATCATCTAAATGTAAAAAAATTAGGAATCAAAATAAAATATTCTATTGAAAAAACACCTTTAGGAACTGGCGGCGCAATCAAAAAAGCAGGAAAGATGATCAAAGATAAATCATTTTTTGTAATTAATGGTGATACGATAACAAATATTGATTTGAAAAAACTATCTGGTAAATCCAACTCTATAGCATCAGTTGAATTGAGAACCAACTTTGGAGTTTTAGAAACTAGTAATGATAAAATTACAAAATTTAAAGAAAAAAAAGAAATTTCGGATTTGTGGATGAATGCAGGAATTTATCATCTTGAAAAAAACATACTTTCAGATTTACCAACAAAAGGAGATATTGAAAAAACTGTTTTTCCAGATTATGCAAATAAAGGGAAATTACACATAGTAAAATTCAAAGATGTGAAATGGTTTTCAGTAGATTCATTCAAAGACATGGAAGAATGTTCTTTGGTAGTAGATAAAATAATAAAATAAATTATAGATTTTATGCACCAGTTCTGTGCAAGGTGACCATCACATATGACACTTCTTCAATAAAAGATTCATCTTTGCTGACAGAAGCATATTTTGTTGCATCATCCCAAAATGTTGGTTTTTCAGAGTCTTTTTCTGTGAATATCTGTTGGCTCAATAATTATGATTCAGATCTGATCTGATAATCTTCAGCCTCAATCAAAATTAACCTATTACTAAAACAGATACACTAGAATATCCAAAAGACATACTATTTTCATGCGTATAGCATGTAGTTTAGGCTCTCTTCTTTCAATAAATGAAGTATTACAGTGCTCAGAAATTATCTCAAAAACCAATACAGACACCTTATGGGTGCCTGAGACATGGGGAATGGAGAATTTCTCTATGCTAGGTGCAGTTTCTGCAAAAACAGTTAAACAAAAAATTGGCTCATCTATCATCAATATCTTTTCTAGAAGTCCATCAACCATTGCAATGGGTGCGGCTACAGTGGATTCATTATCTAATGGTAGGCTAGTTCTAGGACTTGGGACTAGTAGTTTGCCAATTGTGGAATCCTTCCACGGGTACAAATTTGAAAAACCATTACTGCGAATGAAAGAATATGTAGAAATAATTCGTCTGGTCCTGTCTGGAAAGCAAGTAAATTATGATGGTGAGATTTTCAAATTAAATAATTTTACACTACTGATTAAACCACAAAGGACAGAAATCCCAATTTATCTTGCAGCCATTAATCAAAAAATGGTGGATTTAGCATGGAGTGTTGCAGATGGCGTGATTTTTTATCTAAGACCATTAAATGAAATGAAACAAACAATCAGCAATATGCAAACAAAGAAAAAAATTGACGTCACATGCCAAATAATCACATGTGTTTCTGAAGATTCAGACGAAGCAATTGAACGAGCTAAAAAAACTGTGGCATTTTATATTTCTGTAGGAGGAATTTACAGAGAATTTCTAGCAAAAAATGGTTTTGAAAATGAAACAACTAGTATTTTTGAAGAATTTAAAAAATCAGGATTCAAATCAAATCACATGTTAGTGACAGATTCAATGTTACAATCTCTTGCAATATCTGGAACTCCTGATGAATGTAAAAAACAACTAACAAGTTTTATGAATGCGGGAATTGATCTACCTATTTTACAGTTTAACCCAATTGGAGATACCATGGATTCTTTTAAATTATTTAAGAAAACATTTTTGGATGAATGATATGAACAAGGTAGGGATTGTAGGATATGGAATTACGCCTTTTACTAAAGATGACAAAAAAATAGAATCCATCTTATTGGATTCTGCAAAGGAACTTTTTAAAAATAATTCTCAAATTAATCGTGATGAGATTGACGCAGTATTGATATCTACCAATAACAACTCCAAATACCTCTCCCCTGTTTTATCAGAAATGGCAGGAATTCAACCAAAAATAGCCCATACTATTGAAAGTCTATGTAATTCAGGCACAAATTCGATAGTTTCAGCATATTCCTACATAGCATCTGGTCTTGCAGACATGATTCTCATAACAGGTGCTGAGAGATATGACAGTCCTGGACAAATTTTAGAATGGGATAATTCAAGAGGTGAATTCAAACATCCCATATTTTGGGCATCCATTTTTGCAAAATCATACAAACGGGAATTTTCAATTTCAGATGAACAACTATCTATTGTCTCTGTAAAAAATCACAAGCAAGCAAAAGAAAATCCAAATGCACTATCAAACAAAACATACACCATCGAGGATGTAATGAATTCTAAAAAACTTACAGATGATCTTAGATTATTGGATTGTTCAAGACCATGTACTGGAAGCGCATCGATTATTTTAGCATCAGAACAAAAAGCAAAACAATTGACAGACCAACCAGTATGGATAACAGGAATTGGCCAAAAAACAATTTCAGCAGGATTTACAAAAAATATTTCATTTAGTTCAATGGAATCTACAAGACTTGCAGGTAAAACGGCATTAAAAATGGCAGGTAAAAATATTGAAAATATCGATGTTGCAGAAATCCATGATGCATTTTCTGTTTGTGAACCTATGGCACTAGAATCTCTAGGATTTTCAAATGACGGAAAAGGAACAAGCATGGTTAAAGAATTACATGAGACTAATAATTTTAAAATTAATCCAAGAGGAGGTTTAATTGGTACAGGACATCCTTTAGGAGCTACAGGAATTGCACAAACTATTGAAATTACACAACAACTTCAATCAAATGCAGGAAATAGACAAACAGAAAATCCACAAGCAGGGTTGATTCACAACATGTCAGCTGCTGCAACGTCTTCAACGGTATTGGTATTAGAGAAATGAGTTTTGAATCTAAATTAACTGAAGGAAAATTCTGTATTCCTGAATGTGATGAATGTAAAAAAATTGTATGGCCACCATCAGAAATTTGCAGTTATTGTTTTGGAAATGTTCATCTAAAAGAAGGTGATTTTGTGGGCAAAATCATTGAATTTTCAAGTCAAAAGGACCAGTTTTTCTGCATAGTAGAGTTTGAAAACACGATTAGAATCATGGCCAAGATTTCCGAAACTCCTGAAATAGGAAAAAATGTGAAAATTTCAAAATGTGGCATCAATGATGGAAATTATGTTTTTCAAGTTATTTGAATTCAGTATAGATGTATGGTGTTTCAACATCTTGATCAAATGTCCAAATTGTAGGTAATGATACAGTATCAATTACTTTCAAATCATGCTTTTCAATTAGCGAACTCCATCCACCATTTTCTAAATTGCCCGATAGTTGACGTTTAGTGTTAGTTCCTGCAAATACAATTCCCGTATCTTTTCTCAAATTTTCAATAGAGTTAATTCGGTCAATAATACTAGTAGCTAAAACATCCCCACCCATTTGAGCAAGACCTCCAATGAAAAATATGGGTTTTTTTAGATTCAATGATGAATAATCAAACTCTAATGCATCATGGCATATTGGATGGAAATTTTGATTGGTGGAATTGCAAATTATTTTTTGTAATTCTACTAATACATCATCAATTTCAATACTGTGAGAATTTAATCCAAGAACATTTCCACAAAATGCAATTCTCCCATCCCCCGAACCAATATCTACCAATTCTGCATATCCTAGTTCTTTAGCAATACTTGTCATGACATGTGCAGACATTATCCATGTGGGATAAAATGGCTGACAACTTGAGCCGTGTTTGATACTGTTTAACCAATATTCGTTAATGTCTCCTTCATAGACTGTGCACATGGTTCCATCAATATCCTCTTCATAGTGGTTAAAGTAAATGGGATTTTTGAGGGCAAAATCATGAAGATATTGTAGATGTTGAGAAGACATTGAAAATTTCTCTGAAACAGATGATGGAATTATCTCCTGAATATGTGCATTCCCAGAATAATTTTTAGCAAAACTCTGTTTCACATCCACTAGATTCTGTACTAATTCATCTAGCATAATTTTTTACAATAAGCAGGGTTTGATAAACTCATTGTATTTTTTTGTCATTTTTTGATGTCAAAAAAGCAATTTCTTGTTCTACTTTTTTTATTTGATCAATTGTGTTTATTTGCAGTTTTTCTATTGTTTTAATTTCATCTTCGGAAGGATCCATTACTAGACCAAAATCCAAATGTTTCAATGTGTTTAGATAGAAATCTCTTTGTTCCAAGAGTTTTTCGATTATAATATCAAACTCCTGCATGTTAATTACTATTTTTTGACATCCAAAGTTACTATAATTTCAGTTTCGTCTTTTTCAAGATCATCTTTTAACGTAATTTTTTTATCTAAAAGTTTGAATTCGTCAATCAAAGAACCCTCATCATCAAATGTTCGGACTAGTTTGCTTTTTGGTAAAACAGATACATCACTAGCATCATGATATTCCTTAATTGATTCGCCATTTTTTATAATAATCTTCAATGTATTAATCCAGATGAAATCAGATAATTAAAAGTATGATGGTTGTAATCTCAGTAAATTCTAGGCATGGATTGACAAATTCTATCCATGATGTTTGTTGAGGTCAGAAAACTCTCAAATTCAACATTCTAAATTTTGATGTATAAATATGGCCCATCAAGTTACAAAATTATGTCAACGATAATAAAATCAAAATTAAAATTTCTTCTGATTATCCCTATGCTTGTAGGAATTATTTATTTTGGAACTAGTGTAACGGATTTTAACATATTGGAAAGTATGGATACTCAAAAATGGATATTAGACCAATTTGCAATAAACTATGAAGCAATGATGATTGCATGTAGTAAAGATAATCTCAACCCTGAAGAATTACAATCATGTCTCGATGCATTTGATGAAGTAAGGGAATTTTGTACCATTGAGAGTGCAGAACAATGCGGGGATGAACAAATGGAACAATTAGAACAAAAATTATCAGACATTTGATTGTGAAGATTGGAACACTGAATTCTTTTTGTAAATCAATATTCCTATATTATCAATATTCTCACATTATTCATTGACTGCCAATCATCCAAAAATTATCGGAATTAATCTATTTGAGATAATTGAAACATTGTTCTCCAATAAAGAAAAATCCATGTATCTCAATGATCTTTGTAAAATTATACAGAGAGATTACAAAGATGTTAAAGTCGATGTAATGTATTTAGACGATTTAAAGTATGCCCAATCTGATTTTATTGAAGGTACTATTAATCAAAGAGCAGTCTTTCTGACTCCAAAATCTATGAAGGTCATGGATAGAACAGTGCCTCCAAAAAACTATGAGGAATTTATTAAAATGTTTGAAAATTTTGAGAAAGATTTGAAAGATCCTGTCATTTCAGATAAGAAAAATAAATTCAAAAAAGTATTTGGATTGTGGAAATAATTAGATTCTAAACTCTTCAAATGATTTTTATTCATTTGAATATGTTCTTCTTTGTGGGCTAGATGGGTACTACTTACCTGTCAAGTCCACAATTAATCATTGAGAAATTCTAAACTTTAATTTTTCATAATAACCATCTCTTTTAGGCTCAAAATATCCTAGATACTCTCTCATGATCTGTAATATGCTCGGATGTAACTCGGAAGCTTACGCTAACGTGATGTTTTATCACTTTGAATTGGGGAGTTCAAAAGCCTATTGTCGACAGATCATGAGATTTTGTATTAATCATGCTAAAGAAATCTCACGAGACGATAGTTCAATTAGGATTCAAGTTTTAAGTTGAGAAAAATAGAAGTTAATGTAAGAGATAAAGACTATCTTGATTTTCTTACTATTTGTGTCAACGAGGAATTATCAGTAGAAGCCAAACTCAAAAACATCATAAAGTATCATATCATAACTTATCGAAGTAGAATGAAAATAAAGAATCAGAAGTTAATGTAGACAAATTATGTTATTTTAAAAGGTTAAGATGATTATGGTATTTACATAATATTTTGTGGAGT
>JACKQG010003364.1_pt1 | contig 19728 bp, 21 predicted proteins | sample 8237621 | NCBI WGS metagenome assembly JACKQG01 (sample SAMN15677084, study PRJNA649215) | marine metagenome | biome: marine; feature: Black Sea; material: saline water; isolation source: suspended particulate matter (SPM) from the Black Sea western gyre | collected 2013-06-09/2013-06-10 | depth... | reverse complement strand
TGCTCAATGGGGGAACCTCTGGAAGAGGGGTTCAAAGTTCAGGGTTTAGGGTTCACTGGTTAACTGTAAGGAATAATATAGAAAATATAGGCTGAGTCAAGAAAAATCTCTCTTGCCGACTTTCCATTCCGGGTCGCGTCGGTTCAGCACTCTTGAGGAAGGGGACGCTCGTAAAAAAGTCAGTCGATCAAATGGTACACGTTCGGACGCGCCACAGTCTCTCCCCTCTCGGCCGAAAATTGAAGAACCCCGGAGTCCCGCTTGATCAGCGGGACGGGGAATCTCCCAAATTTAAGGAGGATTTCTTCATTTTAAGTTCGCTCGCTAACTCCGCCGCAAACAGCGGGGAATTCGCTCGCTGTGAATTTTCAAAAAGATTCCGATCTCTGAGCGACTTCCCATACTACCCCATGGCCGCCCAACTTCTCCGCGTTTCACGCCGCACCCTACGCACCCCTGCATCTTCAGCAGCAAGGTTATAACCTCAGTACATATTATCCTGTTTGAACTTGAAGCGCGTGTACCTCACCATCAAGCCGGTCCTCAAGCAAATCTTCAGTCACTTCAAGATCATGCCGCGTCTGGAGATTTAGCCAAAACTGAGGTGACATGCCGAAAAACCGTCCCAAACGAAGTGCAGTATCTGCAGTAATGGATCTTTTCCCATGGACAATTTCGTTTATGCGCCTGGGGGGTACACTTATATCCTTGGCCAGCCGGTATTGGCTGATCCCCATGGGCTCTAAGAATTCCTCCATAAGAATTTCGCCCGGATGGATAGGAGGAAGCTTTTTGTTTTTCATATGATTCTCCTATTGCCTGAAAATTGTCTGTTGAAAATCTTTTCTGTTTCTTTGTTACGGAAAGATTTTATCATGAAAATGATAATAACGCATTGCGATAATAACGGCAAGCGTTAAATGAGAATGGGGACGTTCCCTAATGTGAGAGAAATAGGAGAAATAAAAAGGACGGTTCAGGAATATTATGGGTGGATATATATTGCCAGCGAATAATGTTGATCAGAATCGGCATATCAGTTAACTTGACACGAATTATAAGGAAGTCATACACTAATATTTTCAAATCCTTTCTCAACAACCCGTAACGCGAAATCCACAACCCGCAACATAGAAGGAGGATAAACATGAAAAGAACCATCAGTGTCGTTACGTTGGCAACCATAATGGCACTTACTCTGACCACCGCCGCCATGTCCGGACCCGTGCTGGACAACATTTTGAAGAAAGGCCAACTGACCGTGGGTCTCACAGGTAACCAGCCACCCTTCAATGCTAAGAATAAGGCAGGAAAGGTCATTGGAATGGATGCGGCACTCGCTGAACTGATCGCCACGAACATGGGGGTCAAGCTGAAACTCGTCACCATGCCATTCGCCGATCTGCTTCCCGCCCTTCGGGCTGGAAAGGTGGATATGGTCATGTCGGGTATGACCATTACCCCGGATCGTAATCTGAAAGTAGCATTTATAGGACCCTACTTTATCTCCGGTAAAGGGGTCATCACCAAAACCAAGTCAGTGGCGACCATACAGGGTCCTGAGGGTATCAATCAGCCAAACATCAGAATCGCCGCGCTTAAAGACTCCACCAGCCAGAAAATGGTCGAAAAAGCCGCGCCAAAGGCAAAGCTGACTACCGCCGGATCGTATGACGAGGCCCTTGAGATGCTCTTGACCGACAAAGTGGACGTCATCGTTGCAGATTACCCCTTCTGTGCCCTGACCGCCTATCGTAACACCGACAAGGGGCTGACCTCAGGAGACGTGCGTCTCACACATGAACCGCTGGGTATTGCCATGCCTGAAGATACACTCCTGATCAACTGGATGCAAAATTTCATAAAGCTCATAGAAGGAAACGGCGAACTCGACGAGCTTAGGAATCACTGGTTTAATGAAAAGGTATGGAGCAAAGAACTCCAGTAGCCCCGTTTCAGTTTTTGAGGTCCAACCCGATCGAATCATCATCGAGAAAGGAGAAGGGAATGCATAAAGGAAACTGCGAATTTAATGGATCAGGCAGAGAGTATCTTGGGCTTTTTGTCATCCACCTCTTCCTGCTTTGCGTGGTCACTTTGGGTATCTATTCCCCATGGGCCTGGGTAAGGCTTCTCAAGCTGAAAGCATCCCATACTCTCATCAACGGGAAACAGGTCACCTTCACCGGCAACGGAAAAGAACTTCTTTTGATCGGCCTTGCATGTGGCCTCCTGACGATTATTACTCTCGGGATCTACTCCCCATGGGCTATCTGCTGGATATTGAAGTGGAAGGCCCGGAACACCCTGGTGGATGGTAAGCCGAGCGAGTTTGTTGGCACAGGCGGAAGGCTGTTCGTTTTTTACTTAATCCATCTCGTACTCCTCCCGATACTGACCTTGGGGATCTATTATCTCTATGGCATGTACAGGTTCTACGCCTGGAAAGAAGAACATACGAAATACGGAGGAGAAAGGACCTCTTTTGGTGCCGGCCTTTGGGGCCTGATACAAATATTTCTGCTCTCCTCGCTGATCTGGCTCGTTTTACCCGTCATTGCTCAGTTTTTAAGTTTACCCTCACTTGATTTGGCTGCGCTAATTATCTTTATTCTTCTGGCCCCCTGGTTTATGTGCATGTTTTTCAGCTGGCAAATCAAGGGCCTCGCCGTAGGCGATGACGAAGGGATTGAACACTTCCCGACCGTCAAGACAAACTTTCTGTGGGTAGTCATTTTCATCCTGATAGGCCTTTTTACTCTTGTTGCAGTCGGTTTATATGTCAAGAGTCAATTTGACAGGCAGATAACAGAGGTCGGTGAGCTGGCCCAGATTTTTGGGATGAAGGCAAAGGAGGCAAAACGAACAGATTCCATAAGAGCACCGGTAAAAAGACCACCCCGGGCAGTTACTCCGAGGCCCGGCACGAAGGTTCCCCAAAAAGAGGTGGCACCACGAAAAACCCCTGAACCGAAACCGGCAAAAGCTTCCCCTGCAAAAGATGCGTTCGATAAGCCACCCGTCTCTGTGCCGCCTACGCCGTCAGAGAAACCGGCCCTGAACTCTCTGGAATATGACCGAGAGATCAGAAAATTTGACGACCTTATCCGTGTGGACACACGAAATGCCGTTGCCTATTATAACCGTGGCCTTCTATACGGGCGCAAGGGAGAGCTTGAGAAGGCGGAAAAAGATTTTAGCAGGGCGATTGAAATAAACAACCGTATCGGCGACGCCTATTATAACCGGGGACTGGTTTTTGTCAGGATGAAGAAGTACGACCTGGCTGTTAAGGATTTTGATGTGGCGATAGACCTGGACTCGACCGCTGTTGACGCATATTGTAACAGGGGGAATGCCAATTTTCAGTTGGGTAAGGCCGATCTCGCCATAGGAGACTACAATAAGGCAATGGAAATAAAACCCAACGACCCTGACCTTTATTATAACAGGGGAATCGCCTATCTTTCCAAGGGACTCAAATCAAAGGCCCAGGCAGATTTCGAAAAAGCCGCCGAACTTGAGCGAACACTGGTCTCGAAAATAGCGATAAGAAAAGAGGCGGTATCGAAAAAAGAGGAAGTATCTAAGGAGAAGTGCGATTTCGACCGAATAGATATCACGAATGTACCCGTTGCGCCTTTTCTTGATGAAGTCAAGAACAAAATCGATGTTTCACAGCACCCAACATACAGGAACATGCCACGGGGCAAGGGCAATTACCGGAACACCGTGGACCCCTTCTATTTCAAGAGAGACCGTGGAAAGGTCCCATCCTACGGGTTCAGGCAATTCACCACAAGTCGAGACATGATGGACATCATCAATTGGTATAAAGAGGGGGCTTCTCCCGGAACCTGTGAAAAAAAAGGTGCCTTTGGCCAGGGAGGCGGCTCTTATTCGAATGGGCCATTCGACAATTCAGCGGCTAATTTCGGGGTAAATAACGGACGTAATTTCATTGTAATTACTGCCATGAAAGCCCCGGGAGAGGACAAAACCACCGTGTATGTCTTTCACTATCGGACGGCGCCGCCCCCGGCAAAACCTGTTCCCCAGGCCACGGTTACGGATTTGAAAGCCGGGATGCTGGTAGAGGTCAAGGAAGGCCCGGGGTAGTTTGGGGCCAAGATTCTTAAAATTGACATGAGCAGGGATCATCCATATTATGTTGAGTACACCGGATACGTCGACTATTATAGGTGGGTGGGCAGTAACGCCATTCGCCCTCGATAACACTTTAGCGGTTTGAAAGAAAGCTTCGGACCGTGATGACCAGGTCCTGTATGTTAAGATAAAGACGGAAACGTAAGAGATGGAAGAAAAGGTGAAAGAGAGGCATTTCGGACCCGTATGGTTTCTTCCGGGTCAGAATCACGGGAAATATCCCAACTGTCATTCCGTTTATATAGAGGGTGCCAAGGTATTGATCGATCCGGCTTCGGACAGGGAGCGGCTCATTCAACTCAGAGAAAACCCCGGCGTCGAAGCTGTCTGGCTCACCCACTGGCACGAAGATCATTTTATGCATTTGGATCTGTTTGAAGATCTCCCACTATCCATTTCAGAAAAAGACGCCCCTCCCCTCTCGGACCTGGAGATTTTTATGGATGCCTATGGAATGGATGATGAGGATGAGCGTGAGCACTGGCGCTTCATATTGAGAGAGACGTTTCATTTTCGTCCCCGCACGCCGGAGCATTTTCTGAAGGGCGGAAATATCGTTCATTTAGAAACCGGGACGGTAGAAATCATCGATACACCGGGTCATACACCCGGCCATCTTTCTTTCTTTTTTCAGGAGCCTGAAATTTTGCTTTTAGGCGACTATGACCTTACGAAATTCGGGCCATGGTATGGTGATCATGAATCCGACATACACGAGACAATCAAGTCGGTTGAACGTTTGAGAGAGGTCCCTGCCAGGGCATGGATCGCGTCCCACGAGAATGGCATATTTGAGGAAGCGCCCGGGGACAAATGGGATCAATATCTGGCTGTCATCATAGAGAGGGAAAGAAAGCTCATTGATCTGCTAAGTACCTCACGAACCATGGATGAGATCGTTGGGGCGTGGATCATTTATGGCAGACCACGGGAACCGAAGGCTTTTTTTGAGTTTGGTGAACGGTCCCATATGAAGAAGCACCTGGAAAAGCTTATCAGAGAAGGCCGTGTTGTCAGGGACGGCGCATACTATGTTGCATCTCATTAGATTGCTGCCGGTAACCCAGCGGGCATATTCTCAGCCTATTTTATAAAAAGGGTAACAGTTCAGCCACTAAGGCACAAAGGCTCAAAGCAAGCATGAGCTATCCAAACGAGGGTTAAGATATCAAAGGCAAGTTGATATCCCAATTGTATATGAACGGTATCAAGAGAATTATATTATGATCCTGGTGTCTTGGTGCCTTAGTGGCTGAACTATTACTAAAAAGGGAGGTCAGAAGATCATGACGGATATTTCATTACAGGAAAAATACAAATCAGCGGCCGGGGTTGTGTGCAAACAGGGGATGTTTCCCTTCCCTGTGAACGACACCACAATGTCCATCCTCAAACACGTGGTGGAAGATGAGGGGGATGAACTGGATTTTATCTGTGCGTTCAATCAGAAGGCCTCTCAGACCATGGAGGAGTTGAAGTTATCAAGCGGGTTGTCTGAAGACAAGATCGACCGCTTAGCCACAAGCCTTGCCAAAAAAGGACTGATCTTTAACCAGCCCAATTCTGCCGGGTTAATGGTCTACCGGCTGCTTCCCCTTATGACGGTCGGTTTGATGGAGTACAAGTTCATGGGTGAGCTTAAAGGGGATGAGAAAGAACAAGAGCTGGCGATGTTATTCCAAAAACTCTTGGATGAAGTCAGGGACCAGGTTCAGGCGAATTATGACAATCTTGTGCCGATGCTCAAGTCTGCCCCACCCGTTGACCGGACCGTTCCCACGCAGTTCCATGAAGATGGGACGTCGATCAAGATCATTCCTGTTGACAGGCATATCGAGGTTCCTGAAGAGTTCGTCCTGCCCAGCCAGTCAGTGGATGAGATCATCGACAAGTTCGAAGAGATTGCGGTGGGCCACTGCTTCTGCCGCCAGCGGCGAAAGGTCCTCGGAGAACCCTGCGTAACAGACGCTCCGGTGATAAACTGCTTCACATTTGGCAAATCCGCGCGTCATACAGCAGCCCAGGGATTTACCCGAATGGTCACAAAAGAAGAGGCACGCAGGATAATGAAGGAAGCTGCAGAGGCCGGCCTTGTTCACAAGGCCTTCCACCCTGGATCAAATGTGTCACGACCGGAAACAAGCATCTGTAACTGCTGTAAGGACTGCTGCGACACGCTTCACCTCTGGCGGGATGGCGCATTCCCTTTAATTAATTCCACCTACTACCTCTCCGTGATCGATCAGGAAGCCTGCTCTGGCTGCGGGATCTGCGCAGAGCGATGCCCTACCGAGGCAATAAGACTGAACGAGGAGGAAAAGGCTGAACGCGACGAAAGCGCCTGTTTTGGCTGCGGCATTTGTGCGCGTTTCTGTCCCGAAGAAGCGATATCCTTGAAAGAAGGGCTACGGAAGGTCGTTGTTCTACCACCGCGGCTGCGCAAGGCGTAACAGTTCAGCCACTAAGGCACAAAGGCTCAAAGGAAGGACATGAATTTTAAACCCCTATCAAAAAGAGAAGAATCTATTGCTGATTAAAAACGGTACCAGTAATCTTGGTGTCTTGGTGCCTTAGTGGCTGAACTATTACCGCAAGGCTAATTAGCCCCTGGATAGAAGTGCCTAAAGTGCCTAAAGTTTGAAGTGCCTAAAGTTGTGGTACGCCCTCGTCACCATAGTTTTAAAAAGAGAAAGGGTTATCAGGTTTCTTTAGACACTTCTTTACATTCTCTCCCGCATCAAACGGATTGTCTTCGCGTAGTCCTTACTGTAATAGATCGCCGAGCCTGCCACAAATACGTCGGCGCCTGCTGATGAAACCCGTCCGATGTTCTCGGGATCGATCCCTCCATCAACCTCTATTTCCAGGTCAAGGCCGAGATTACTCACCATTTCCCTCAATTTTTTTATCTTTGGGATGACTCCCGGGATAAATTTCTGGGCCTCAAAACCTGGGTTCACTGACATCAACAGCACCATGTCAAGCTCATCCAGGACATATTCCAGTACACCTAACGGGGTAGCTGGATTCAGGGCCACGCTCGGCTTTACCCCTTTATCCCGGATGAGTTGGATGGTTCTGTGAAGATGATCTACTGTCTCCGCGTGGACCGTAATGATGCTCGCTCCAGCTTCGGCGAAGTTCTGTATATAAGCGTCCGGATGGGAAATCATGAGATGGACGTCAAGGGGCAACTCTGTTACGCGTTTGACCGCCTTTACGATCATCGGTCCAATCGTAATATTGGGCACAAAATGTCCATCCATGACATCAATATGGATGTAATCTGCCCCTCCTTGTTCCACCGCCTTGATCTCTTCACCCAGGCGGGTAAAATCCGCTGATAAAATCGAGGGTGCTATCTTTCCCATGCCAACTCCTCCTTAGCTATTATCGTCCCTAATTTTTCCTGAACAAGGCCCCAAAGAAACCTTCTATCCCATGAACATGCGGGAATGTCCTATAGAAGCCATTGTCATCAATGAGGTCAGAACCCCATTCGGGGATCGAGCGTTTCAGGTCCTCAAGGGCCATATCATCGTTCTTTTCTAAAAAATCCTCCACGACGTCCTCATTTTCTTCCCTTGAGATCGTGCAGGTAACATACAGTATCCTGCCGTTCTTTCTCAGGAGCTGAACCGCCTGATTCAAGATTGTTTTCTGCAGAAGCGCTAACCGTTCAATATCTTCCTCGGTTTTGGTCAGTTTGGTATCAGGATGCCTCGAGATAACACCGAGGCCAGAACAGGGTCCATCAACAAGGATCTTGTCAAAGGAATACCTTAGAACCCAGAAGAGCTGGCCGCTCGCATCCGCAACCACTGGCAGAACAGAACCAGTTCCGAGACGCACGGAGTTTTGCAAAAGGCCCTTCAGTCTAACATGGCTCCGGTCAAGGGCGAGGACGAGTCCTCGATCATTCATGAGCGCAGCGAGATGCGTCGATTTTCCCCCCAACCCTGCGCAGACATCAAACACAAGTTCCCCTGACCGGGGAACAAGAAGATGGGAACAAACCTGGGCCGCCTCACCCTGTACCTGAAACAGACCTTCCTGGAAGGTCTTCAACCGGCTTACAGATCCTTTGAATCCGTAGAGGTTAACCCCTTCGGGTGAATAGGATGGTGCCACCCCGTTCACTCCTTCATCAGTTAGACGCTGAATGAGCCCCTTGCGGCCAATCTTTAAGGTATTGACCCTGATGACCGTCTCAGGAATGCGATTTCCTGCATCCAGAAGACGCTCCGCAGCCTCAGGGCCTAATTCCTTCGTCCACTTTTTTATGAGCCAGAGGGGATAGGCATACGATACTGAGAGATACAGGTCACGCTCCATGCTTGGATCGGGGGAAAAGATGCGACCTTTCCCTCTGCAGACATGCCTCAGTATCCCATTGACAAATCCTGGCACGTGTTTGTTGCCTGCACGTCTCGCCTGCCTGACCGCCTCGTTAACAGCCGCGTGCTCAGGGACTCGATCCATGAAAAATATCTGGTAAAGGGCCAGTCGAAGAATATTCAGGATGGGAGGCTCAATATTATCGAAAGGAAAACGAACCGTCTGCGTGATAATCCAGTCAAGTCTGATCCGCCACCGCAGAACCCCCTGAACCAAATGAACAATGAAGGCCCGGTCCCTTTCGTCAAGGCCCGGATTCTCTTCAAACACGGTTTCCAAATACCGCTCCTGGAAACCCGGTGAATAATCCAGGCTATTGAGTACAGTTAATGCAAGGTCCCTCGGCATCGCCGGCTAATAACCCAGAAAGGTTCTTATCCCCTTCTCCACAAGTTCAAGATTTACATCGGTATCGTAACAGGGACCAAACGGTCTCTGATTGAAAATCCCAAAGACCGGGATGGGATAACTATCCTGTATGCCGCTCGTCAGATCGCGCTCGCATGCGACACCGATAATAATTTTGGGCTTCTTTTCCACCACAATCCTTCGTGCCAACGTCCCACCGGTAGCAACCGCAGCGGGCACATGGTATTTCTCAGACAGGCCCACCAAATCCTTTATCCTGCACTTGCCGCAGGCCTTGCAGTTCTCTACATTCCCTGTAATCCTGACTTCACAGTCATGGTTCTGAAGACAATGGGGGAGAAGGATAAGAAGCTCATTCGGCTTCACCTTTTTGGCCTCAGCAAGGACCAGCTTATTGTTAATGGCTACAAATGACCGGCGTATCTCATCCTTGCTGATGCCGAAACACCTGCCAACCCCAACTAACAACGGGAACAATACCCGTATGACAACCCCGCGGATACGCCTGTTAAAGAAGAGATTTTTCCCTCGGATAATGGTAAAGATGAGGGTCAGGGCACCGCCTAAACCAAAAAGAACCATACAACCGAAGGCAATGGCTAATAACAACGGGAGGCTCGGATGAATATTGCTGAGGCCCACGTAGGGGACCCACCAAAGCAAGAAGGCAAAACCCACCATGACAAAGCATACAACTAACAGGAGAAAGATGAAAATTCTTTTTCTGGGCCGTTCCGGACTGTTGGAATCACTCTTTTCCCTGTCGGCGGTTACGGGTATTATATTTCTCTGCTGGACCTTCTCCATCTTCCTCAATCCTTTCGCTTCATCTCCCCAGGAAGGTTCCATCGCTTAAAGGAAAACCCCTCAGAAAATCAGAAGCGTTAAGCCTTCTTTTACCGGGAGCCTGTAATTCCCTGATAAGTACGGTCCCCTCCCCTGTCTCCACCAAAAGACCGTCCTCAGAATGGCCTGCTATCCTCCCTGGCGTCAGGTCAAGGCGTTTTCGATCAGCAACCTTGGATGAAAACAGCTTTATCTCCTTCCCTCCAACAACTGTAGTAGCGCCTGGCCAAGGATCCAAGGCGCGGATAAGTGCAGATAGGGTCTGAGCAGATCGATCCCACTTTATCAATGAGATACTTCTGTCGATTTTTGGGGCATATGTGGCCTGGGCATTGTTCTGGGGTATTGGAGTCAGCCGATTTGTTGTCAGCCCCTCCATTGTTCTCAAGAGAAAATCCCCTGAAAGGGATGCCAGTCTATCATGGAGCTCACCGGCTGTTTCCTCAGGGCCGATACGAACCTCTTCCTGAAGAAGAACCGGTCCGGTGTCAAGGCCATGATCCATGCGCATTGCACTAAGACCGGTCTTGGCTTCGTCATTGATAATGGCCCATTGGATGGGAGCCGCCCCTCGATATTTGGGCAGCAGAGAAGCGTGGATATTGAGGCCTCCCCATCGGGGAATCTCAAGGAGCTCTCTCCTTAAGACCTGCCCAAAAGCTACAACGACCAGGAGATCTGGCCCAAGTTCACGGATTACCTCGCAGAACTCTCTGTCAGAGGCCTTTTCCGGTTGAAAAACCTCAAGGTTGAACCGTTTTGCAGCCTGCTTCACCGGCGGAAAAACCCGTTTTTTGCTTCGCCCTTTTGGCCGATCCGGTTGCGTCACCACCGCCAGGAGTACGTGACCATGTTCAATCAGTTTCTCAAGCGAAGGTACGGCATAATCAGGAGTGCCCATAAAAATGATTTTGGGATTGGCAGGCAATCCATCTTTCGGGCAATTATTCATGGATTCCACCGGGATTATGTTTCTTTTAGCATTTTTCTCAGCTTTTTCTTATATAACGCACGCTTAAGACTACTTATGTGATCGATAAAGAGGGTTCCGTCCAAATGGTCGATCTCATGCTGCAGGCAGATGGCCAACAGATCTTCGGCCTCTATATCCAACGAATTCCCATGCCGGTCAAGACCCTGCACCTTTACCCGGGAGCTTCGGACAACTTCTGCAGAGAAATCAATCACGCTCAGACATGCCTCCTCACTCTTTATCTCATCCTCGCCCAAGACGATTTCGGGATTAATCAACACAGTGGGATCTCTCCCTTTCTCTCTCGGATGGCGGTCGAAGACAATCACCCTTTTCAGCACGCCCACCTGATTGGCAGCGAGGCCGACTCCGGGAGCTGAATACATGACGTGAATCATGTCGTCAATCAGGTCCTGAAGTTCTTCATCTATCACCTTCACCGGCCCGGCCTGAGTCTTCAAGACCGGATCCGGATACGTGTATATCTTCATCTCCTTTATGCCGGGTTTCATCAATTACCCCATTTTTTCGAGTCTAACAGGTTCACCGGGATTAAACCCAGTGCCCCCATCAGTTTCAATACTATAACATTGCACCAAAATAAATCAAGCAGGCTCTCTGACAAAAGCGATCTCCTTCAGATCTATATGCTTGACTTTTCCATATTCCCTGCCTATCAAGGGGCATGATAAAGCGAGTTGTAGAGTTTCTCTTTGAAGTAGGGATGCTAAAAAGGAGTCCCCGTACCGGTTACCAGTTCCTCGGATCCGGCGGGGAATCTGTAGCAGACCATTCCTTCCGAACGGCGGTCATAGGATATGTCCTCGCATCCATGGAGCCCGATGCGGACCGCACCAAGGTTATCCTGATGTGCCTTTTTCACGACTTTCCCGAGGCCAGGACCGGCGACCATAATTATGTTAACAAAAAATATGTCACCGTGGACGAGGAAAAAGCAATACGTGATCAGGTGCACGATCTGATTTTCGGTGATGAAATCATAAGCTTAGCCCACGAATTTAACCGAGGGGAAACCTTTGAGGCCAACCTCTCAAAGGATGCGGACCAACTTGATCTGATCCTTGAGCTGAAGGAACAGCTCGACTTAGGGAACCCCCATGCAAAAGAGTGGATACCATTTGCCTTGAAGCGGTTGCTTACCGATAGTGGTAGAAAGCTGGGCCAGGAGATACTCACATCGGAAAGGGACTCCTGGTGGTTCGACAAGAGGGCAGACTGGTGGATTAACGGACCCAAAAACGGCTAAGGGCTCGCGCAAAAATAAGTTCCCAGAATTGGCGAGCCCTAAGTCCTCCCCAGGAACCGGAATTGATCTCAGGCATATTTTGGGGCCAGGGGCCTTCTCATCGGGAGACTATTGGCGATGATCTCATTGAAAAGGCCAGGGGGGGGTATCCGATCAGGTGAAGGCAACTGATGCTACTCAAGAGGGCAATTATGATCTGAGAAATTACATGGCGCGCCTGGAGAGATTCGAACTCCCGGCCTGCGGATTAGAAGTCCGCTGCTCTATCCAACTGAGCTACAGGCGCAAATTGAGCATTTTCTGGGCCACAAGGGTCACACGGGTTTTCTGACAGACACCGTAGGGATCGTTTCTTCATGGTGCCCGTTCAGTACTTCCCGCAGGACGACATTGGTTTTCTCTTCCATCTGCCTTATGATCTCAGCGACAGCCTTCAGACGGATGAGGCTCTTTCTCGACTTATCCTTATATGGCAGATTAAGATACGAATCATCGAGAATATGCACCAGTCGATCAAGCAGTTGCAAATCAAATGTATCTGTATCTGTATCTTTATAGAGTAGCTCAACCCACTCTGTTTTTATATCCTCGGGAATCATGTTGTAAGCTGCGAGAAGCTCCGGGTCCTTTCCCAGGTAAAGCGACCTCTTCAGGTTATCTATTTCATGGCGAACCGCTTCTGCTGCTTCTGCTTCAAGACGGCCCTCATGGATAAGCGTGTTCCACTTCTCCTCGATCTGCATTCGTAGCCATTTTGCGCCCTGCTCCGGGGGCAGGTGGAGGTCCAGAAACCTGTTCTGGATATTGATCAGGTCTCCTCCCGGTCCATCGCTGGAGCCAGTGATCCCCCTGGCTGCCTCATTGAGGGCATGAATCGCGTTACCTCGCATCTCCTTTTGATCAGATCTCTCCAAGACGACCCTTTCCCATTGATCTCTCAGAAAACCTAATTCCAACTTGATAAGAGAGAAAATCAAACCGTACTTCGTTATGACGTTCCGCAAGGAGTCCGCAAGGATATTGCAGGAATTAAGCCTGTCCTCCGCCAAATGCTGAATGGCCTCAAGGGAGTGCTGGCTTAACTGATACGAAAGAAGCTCCGTGCCCAATGCGCGGGACAGCTTTTTGACGACCCTTGTTTCCGGCCCGCCTATCTTGATGGTATAAGGGCGAAAATGAATTTTTATCACCGCTGCTACAATATAATCGCTGTTTTCCCACAGGAGCTGGTTGTTGTAGTTCCTGGGGTATTCCAGGTGCGGACCATTTCCGAAATATAGATCGCTCTTTCGGATCAATACGGGTTCCATGTGGTGGAAATCAGCCCAAACCCCTTCTACCTGAAGGCGGATGCTTCGGGCATCGTTTTTGGGATCTTCCGCAGTCCAGCTCTCCTGTCTCTCCACACACCATGCCATCGCCTCCAGAGGTCGACCCGGTTCATCTCTGTACTCTTTAAACGGTTTCCCTGGCGGGTTATAGTCTGACTTTTCCGGCAATCCCCATGCTATGTTTGACCTCTCTTCATCAATGACGCCGGATGTAATCCGTTTGGCGATCATCTCCGGAGGTCGGCCTATTCGGTAGACGGTACCTTTAAAGGCGTTCGGTAAACAGATCAGTATGGTGTCGATAATCTCTTTGCACGCCTTTTCCAATGCCTCTTTGTTTATCTGAATGGCCAATTCTCATTCCTCAATTTTAACGCCCTCTTACCACTCATCCGGTTAACAGTTGATCACGGAGAGAAGGCAGAGTGCTTCCAGACTGGATTGTGATACTTTCTTTTTTTAATGATGTCAATAAAAATGAACCGCTTGACAATCCTTCCACCGAGTGCCAAGATCGAGATTATGTTTGAGCAAGGAATCCATATTGATGAAATGCCGGCGCTGAATGCCCCGTTGCTTATCGCGGGTTTTGAGGGCTGGGGGAATGCTCTTAACGTCTCAGGGGGTATGGTTACTCTCCTTATCCGGAAACTGAATGCCAGATGCTTTGCCAGAGTGAACCCCGACCTCTTTTATCGCTACGATAAAAGCCGCCCCTTTGCCAACATTGAGGAAGGGATGTTAAAGGAAATCTCTCCCCCGGGGGGCTCTTTCCACGCTGCAGAGGCCGTATCAGCAGGCAGGGATGTCATCATCCTGAAATCCGAAGAACCCCACCTCAGGTGGGGGCAATTTGTGGATAACCTGTTCTCCCTTTGCCACGATTTGGGTGTCGAATTTATCATCACCGTCGGGAGCATGTACGATAATGTCCTCCATTCCGACAGGATTTTTTCGGGGATAGCCTCAGATGCCGATCTCCTCACCAAGCTGAAACAGAAACAGGTGACACCGATCAACTATCAGGGACCCGGCGCTATCCATTCCACAATACACGCGGAGGCTCAAAAGAGGAATCTCCGGGCCCTGAGCATTTGGTGCCATTGCCCATACTACCTTGAGGGCACAGTTCACTTCGGTCTTTTAGCCCATTTAGGCGCTTTGCTTTCATTTATCGGGGGCTTTGAACTGGATACCCGAGAGATTGAAGCAGAATGGAAAAAACTCAACCTTCAAATTCAGGGGCTTATAGAAAACAATCCTGAACTTCAGACGATGATCAATGAAATACGCAAGGCCAAGGTAAGGACATCCTGGGCAGGCGTGAGGGGGGCGGTAAGAAAGGGGGAAAAGGTCATAAACCTGAATGACTATATCAACTCAAGGTAAGGGCTTTCCTCTCTTCCTTTTTGCTGCCTCGACGATTTGTGGCATGATCTCTCCGGCGCTACCCTGAAAAAAAATATCTGTTAGGCTATCGGTCAGGTGAGTCCTTTCCCTGTTGATCTCAATAATCTTTGCGCCGCTTCGTTTGGCAATAGAGGGTATGGTATTAACGGGTGAGACAACTGCAGAGGTCCCTACCACCAACAGGGCCTGAGCCGATGAGGCAAACTCAAAGGATCGCCGCATCGCGTCTTCCGGAATGGCTTCGCCGAAAAAGATGACGTCCGGCTTCAACACGTTCTGACACTCACATCGCGGAGGGTTTTCATCCCTTTTCTCTTCGACCCTATATCTCTTCCCGCACCACAGGCACGAAAGCGTACTTGAATTTCCGTGGTACTCAATAACATTTCTCGATCCGCCGGCCTGATGCAGGTTATCCACATTCTGCGTTATAATGCAATGCAGCAAACCGATAGATTCAAGCTCTCCCATGGCGAGATGCGCCTTGTTCGGTCTGGCTTGACCGACAACTTCACCCATTTCCCACAGCATCTTCCACACCTTCTTTGGGTTGGCTCTGAAAGCGCTAATTGTGGCATATTCGGCCGGGTCATATTTTGACCACAGCCCGCCTGCGCTACGGAAATCGGGAATCCCAGATTCCACGGAAATCCCGGCACCTGTCAGCGCAACCGTCATTCGCGATTCAATTATGACACCAGCAGCCTGCTCTACCAGTTTCTCCATCACCCTGTTTTTCCTTGTCTGTCAAACTTCACCTCGAATGTTTAAAGCGGAGTAACACTTTAGCCGTCTGAAACAAACCGTTGGACCGCTTCAAAAAAGAGCTTTCCCTCTCTGCTGTCATACCGGGTAAGTCGCGCCCTCAGCGTCTTCTGCTCGCCGAAAATGTTGACCAGATTTACCTCATCACCCTCAAATACCACCTCGTCAACACTTTCCAGGATCCTTTTTTCTTTATCACCTGTCAAGACATACGCATGGGCTTCACACATCTCCCACCTCCCCTTTGCTCACAAAATCCCCTTTTCCTGGCACATACAAGCTCATTCGTCCAAATCTTTTAATGCATTGTCCAGGCAATCGCTAATCTTCGCTGTCAGATCGCTCATTTCCCTGACATAAGCCGCGCTCCTCGTTTTTCCTGCATCTTCAAGGTGGTCGGCAAAAATCTGATATTCCTCATGATGATGGTCATTGTGGCTTTTCCAGTGTTCTAATCTTATCTTTGCCTTTTCAATGAAATCCATATTTTACCCTCCACGAACTATATCGCTGACCCTACGGGTTGATATCTGTTATCACGTTAAAGAATATGGCCCGGGATGTCAATGAAATTTGGAATATCCCGAACAGGGCCGGGTCCGAACCGACAAAAGTATTGACTGGCAGTGGTTTGTGAGGTTAATATTCGACCCAAACCTTGATGCCCCTGTAAAAGACCATCGTTTGGGTCGGGACAGATGGACCTTTTACAGAGCCGGCAACCTACGAATGATTGTTTCAAAGCGCTGAAGTGTTACTCAATCTTGAGGTCTTGAATAAGGAGGGTCAAATATGGAGGATGTTCTTAACGGCAAAAAGATACTGATCGTTGATGATGAGCCTGATGTATTGGAAACCCTGGTTGAAATTCTTGACATGTGTCTTGTCGATACTGCTCCCAATTTTGAAACCGCGAAGAAGTTCCTTAACAAGAACGTGTATGATCTGGCAATTCTTGATATCATGGGAGTCAGGGGTTACGACCTCCTGCAATTGGCAAACGAAAGAAACGTCCCGGCACTCATGCTTACTGCCCATGCAATGAGCCCTGACAACCTGATAAAATCTATCAAGGGCGGGGCCCAATCCTATGTGCCCAAAGACAAAATATCTGAAATCGCCCTCTATATCGGGGACATACTGAAATCGCGCGGAAAAGCCGGAGCGGAAAAGAGGGCAAAATGGTTTGAAAGACTCGAACCCTATTTTGACCAAAAATTCGGAGAGGGATGGAAAGATAAGGACAAAGAGTTCTGGAAGGTTTTTGATCGAAAGTACCGGCCCAGCCGAGAGGAAATCGAAGACATGATTTAGAAGCACGTTGAGGGCCAACCCGCCCTGACGGATATCATGTCCTGCTTATCAAGGGTAGCTTCACTAAAAATCTTGTGCCGAGGCCCTCATCGCTATCGAGAAAGAGTTTGCCGCCCAAGTCCTCCACAAGCACCATAACCCCAGCCAGCCCCAACCCATGTCCCCTGACGCTGCAAGAACTCCTGGCGTCAGGGTCCATCTGGAAATAACACTTAAAGATCTTCTTGTGAAAGGCTACCGGAATCCCCTCTCCGTCATCTTTAACAGAAAAAACAACGGAAGTATTGGTCCTGTCAATTCTCAACTCGATCAGGCTTTTTCGATATTTTAGCGCATTGTTAAGGAGGTTTCTCAAAATCTGCTTTACCTTTGCGTGGTCCTGACAGATCTGCTCACACCAGAGTTCCTCCTCCACAAGCAAGAGAATGCCTCTATTCTTCAGCACCTCCCTGAGTGTGGCAAGCTTGGCGCAACACTTGATCTCTTCGGAGGCGTTGGTATCGGTAAGATCAAACAACTCCTCAAGGGCCTGTTCGATCAGCGCTGACAATGCGAACTTTGAGTAATTAACCATCCCTTCTTCGGATTTTCCCAACTCCAGGGCATCATTGACCAGTGTCTTCAGGACCTTGGTATTCCTAAGTGCCCGCTCAAAAACCCTCTCCTGTTTCTCCGTAACCGGGCCGTACTTCTCGCGCTTATTCATCAACGAAAGGAGTCCAGCTTCTATGACTGCGAGAGGCACCTTGAGATCGTGAATCAGGAGGTCAAGCTTAATCCTTTCCCGTCCGGTAGGCGAATGTCCTTTTCTTCCCTGGTGATTGTCAATCGATTCCGGCATGGTTACTGATTCAGATCCTGTCTGATGTATGCTTGTGACACCGTTCCGCCGATCCTTTTTGATCTTCTTCAATCTATCAATTCCCTTGGCAAAAATCAATTTGGAGAGTCCCCCCTTAAACTTCGATCAATTTCAAAAATAATTCCCACATAACCGACAAAACTGCTGTCCGGTCTCAAATCATAGCTGGTTGAATATAAAATTTGCTCCCCTTTTACAGCGCCCAACTCCTTAGCCGCTACGATTGCTGCGGCTGCTGCCCCGGGACAACAGATATTGTGATTCTCAAATGATTTATCCATCACCGCTTTTTCATCCATATTTACCATTAAGTCAACCGCGATTTTATCATTAACGTTCTTCACCCATTCAACCGCCGCCTCGCCGGTACCTTCGGGTATAAACCCGTAATTGTGGCCATAATGGGTCAAATCCGTAGATCCGAGGACAACCGTTTTCCTCCCCAAGCTTCTCGATAGCTCAACTACCCTCGCTGCAATTTTAAGGGAATAATGATTTGGAGGTAGCCCAATCGGAACAATCTTGATCTCGGGAAAGCAGTATTTGATAAACGGCAATTGTACCTCAATGGTATTATCGTGTTCATACCGAGAAGTTGTTTCAATATTAAACGAAAATTCCTCGGTTAGGTTTGTGGCAAACTCCCTGTCAATCTCCAACTTCCCGATCGGTGTCTCCCATTGCCCTTCTTTCATGATAAAGTTGTCACTTGCGGAATGAAGATGACGGCCAAAGATAATGCAAGTATCCGGTCCACCCTGAACCTTGAGGCATTTGATAACATTAAACGCTATTTTTCCAGAAAAAAACCATCCCGCATGGGGGACGATTCCTCCCACGATATCGCCCGGGCCAGGGGAGGGAATTTGAGGGTCTATGAACCCTTCAATGGTCCGGATGCAATCGGACTCCCCCCCGGGATACCAGGATCCTGCAAGATCCGCTCTCCTAACCTTCAAGAAGATCACCCCCTGTTATATTGTAGATTGACAATTGAAGATTGAATATTTACGGAAAAGGATACGTTTCCCTCTTGCCGTAGACCCCGTTTATTGATATGTAACGCGATCAGAAGTTGAAATCATAGAAAGGGGTCTCTTATGCCTTTTGATATTATCCAGTGGATTGTCAAGATACCTGTTTTACTTTTCGCAATCACTATCCATGAATATGCCCACGGCAAGGCAGCACTCTGGTTGGGGGACCCTACAGCAAAGAATATGGGGAGGCTTTCGTTTAATCCCGTGTGCCACATCGACATCTTGGGAGCGATCTGCCTCTTTCTCTTCAATTTCGGGTGGGCCAAACCCGTGCCTGTGGATATCAGGTATTTTAAGAACACCCGCAGAGATGTCATCATCATGTCACTTGCCGGACCGCTCGCCAACATAGCTATTGCGTTTTTGGCCGGGGTGTTGATTCGCATCTTTGTTTTCCCTCTTGAGGTATATCTGCAGGCGTTGCTCTGGCTGATACTTTTAAACATCGGGCTTGGCCTCTTCAACCTGTTGCCCCTTCCCCCCCTTGATGGCTCGCATGTCCTGGAGAATATCCTTCCGCCGGCCGCGGCGCAGAAGTACCGGGATGTCGGACGATACGGTCCATTTATCCTCATAGGAATTGTAATGCTCGACAATTTTGCCCATACCGGGATCATCAGCCGGATATTGATCGGCCCCATGTTTTACTTAGCCCACCTATTTGCAGGAGACAACCTCTTCCGGTTGCTCCCCCTCCTGCGACACTAAGGGCCCGTGCAAAAATAACTTCACATTTTGTATCACTTTAGTGTCTTGAAACGATCATTCGTTTGTTGCCCGCCTGCCATCGCCTCTGTTGGACGTGTTACCAATATGGGAGGTGCCATACCTCCTGAAGAGTTGAACCAGCAATGCACGGCGAAAGGCATAGGCGGGCAGGCCTGGGACCATGAGGGTCTCTTTCCCAAAGGACGTAACAAAAGTAGTCCACAGCGTATAGAACGCCCCCTTGACGTTCAATACAGATTCCGGGCAGGCAGAGACGA
>JACKQG010003363.1_pt1 | contig 19728 bp, 18 predicted proteins | sample 8237621 | NCBI WGS metagenome assembly JACKQG01 (sample SAMN15677084, study PRJNA649215) | marine metagenome | biome: marine; feature: Black Sea; material: saline water; isolation source: suspended particulate matter (SPM) from the Black Sea western gyre | collected 2013-06-09/2013-06-10 | depth... | reverse complement strand
ACCCGCGAGCGCGCCACCGATGAAGCGGAAGCCGTCATGTACAGCGCCTTGAGTAAGGGTCTCAGTTTCAAGATCACCATGGGCAATATTCTGACACTGACGCCGCCACTGACGATCACCCACGCCGAAATGGCACAGGCCCTGGATATTCTTGAGCAAAGTTTAATTGAAGTTCAACGTACTGCGTAAACCTTCCCCTTCGATAAAAAGGAACACTATGGAGACAAATTCTACAATTTCTGGTTGGAAAGACAAAATCTTATTCACGCCCGGCCCGCTGATTACCAGCCGAACCGTCAAACAAGCCATGTTACGCGATCTTGGCTCACGCGATTATACATTCATAGAATTGGTGAAAGATATACGCAATCGACTGCTGGAGATAGGCCAGGTCCGTAAGGGCGATTATGAAGCCATTATCATGCAAGGCAGCGGCACATTTGGCCTTGAGGCAGTGGTTTCATCCACAGTGCCACCGGGCGGAAAATTATTGGTGATTATCAATGGGGCCTACGGACGCCGGATCGCGTTGATTGCTCAGACGCTCAAGATTGATGTGACAACACTGGTGTATTCTGAAAACAGCACGCCCGATTTAGCTGAGATCGAATCCACGCTGGCCGCGGACGGCTCAATCACCAATGTCGCAGTGATCCACTGCGAAACCACAACCGGCATCATCAATCCCATAAAAGAAATCGGCGCAATTGTCAAACGATTTGGCAAAAGCTACTTCGTGGATGCCATGAGCAGTTTTGGCGCGGTCCCCTTCAGCCTGTCCGAATGCGGGATTGATTTTATGGTTTCATCGGCCAATAAATGCATCGAGGGCGTACCAGGTTTCGCTATCATATTGGCAAAACACGAATCTCTTCTGGCAACAGAGGGCGATGCGCGCAGTTTGAGCCTGAATTTGCTGGCACAATGGCAAGGGCTGGATGCCAACGGCCAATTCCGCTTTACGCCGCCAACCCACGCGCTGCTCGCCTTTCATCAGGCGTTGCTTGAATTGCGGGACGAGGGTGGAACCGAGGGGCGCGGGCGCCGGTATCGATCCAATTACGAAACATTGGTCACCGGCACACGCGCGCTTGGTTTGCGCGAATATTTACAACCCGAAAATCAAGGCTATATCATCACATCTTTTCACTACCCGTCTCACCCCAAGTTTGATTTCGAAGCGTTTTATCGCCGCCTGAATGACAAGCAACAAGTCATCTACCCTGGAAAGGTCAGTGAAGTTGCCTGTTTTCGGATTGGCAGTATCGGGCGAATTTTCCCTGCCGATGTGAGCACTTTGCTTGCTGCCATACGCGAGACCTTTGAAGAAATGGGCGTTACGCTAACGTAATTGCCGACAACCCCCTACTTTATTCACCCAACAAAGGAGTTTACAATGGATTTCACGTTCAAACGCATTTACAAAGGTCAGATTAAAATGGTCGTGCTCGATTGGGCTGGCACCACCATGGATTACGGTTGCTATGCCCCTGCGGTGGTTTTCATCGAGGTCTTCAAGAACAAAGGTGTAGCGATCACGATGGAGCAAGCTCGCCGCCCGATGGGTCTGCACAAACGTGAGCATATTCGCGCCATCAGCAAACAGGATGAGGTGGCCGCTCTTTGGCAAACTGTGCACGGCAGGCCGGTTACGGATGCTGATGTTGAAGCCATGTTCGCTGATTTTCAGCCGCTACAAATGGCGTGTCTGGCAGATTATGCTGATCTGATCCCCGGCGCGCTCGATGCTGTAGCCGCGCTGCGCGAAAAAGGGATTTTGATTGGCTCTACGACAGGCTATTTTACTGAAGCGATGGAACTGCTCAAAAGTGAAGCTGCTGCACGCGGTTATACGCCTGATAATAGTGTTTGTGCGACCGAAGTCCCCGCGGGGCGCCCCGAACCGTGGATGGTGCTGAAGAATATGTTTGACCTGGGTATTTACCCGCCCGAAGCCGTGGTCAAAGTGGATGATACCAAACCCGGTATCTCCGAGGGGCTAAACGCTGGAACCTGGACGATTGGCCTGGCGAAAACCGGCAACGAGGTTGGATTGAACTACGAAGAGGTTAATGCCTTAGCCCCCGAAGCTTTGGAACCCCTGGTTGCCAAAGCGCGCCTGGAATTAGCAAAAATGGGCGCACATTATGTGGTCGATTCGATCGTTGAGGTTCCCGCAGTAGTTGAAGATATCAATATGCGCCTGGCGCGCGGCGAACGTCCGTAATAAAATTAAGTGACCAGAATTTAGTGCAAAGACGCTTTGCAGGCTTTCTCTGCAAAGCGTCTTTGCATCTTGCCATGCATATGTAAGAGCCTAAAGAACGAATGGGCGTAACAGGATGAGTTATGAAAAAGAAAATACAAAGCATGCTCGCGGGAACCAATTGGAAGAGCATTTTCAAAAACTACCTGACGATAACTATCGGCGCGTTCTTGTTGATTATCAGTGTTGATGTTTTCTTCGCGCCATCCAATATCTCGCCGGGAGGCGGGGTGACAGGTTCGGCTCTCATCATCAATAAATTTACGGGTTGGCCGATTGGCCTGCTCATGCTGATATTGAATATCCCCATGCTTATTCTGGGATTCTATCGTTTAGGGCGTTTCAACTTTCTTGTGCGCACACTTTATACGGTATTAATTTACAACCTGGGCGTCGATTTTTTTGCCGGTATTCTGCCCGCAGGTATCACGGACGATTTACTGCTCAATGCCTTGTATGGCGGTGTGCTGGGTGGAATTGGTACTGGGCTAATCTTTCGTGGACGCAGCACAACGGCTGGCCTGGGCGTTGTGTCGCGCGTGTTGCAGTTGAAAACAGGTATTCCTATCAGCCAGGTCTATATTCTGACAGACGGCGCGGTTCTGCTGATTTTTGGGCAGGTTTTTGGTTGGGATAAAGCTCTCTACTCGTTGTTGGCGCTATTTATCTTTGGCCTGGCGACAGACTATGCTTTAGAAGGCCCTAGTATGATCCGTACCGTGTTTATTGTGACAAATTCGGCTGAGGCTGTTTCTCAAGGGTTGCTTAGCCGCCTCGGTGTGGGTGTGACAGCCTGGTCTGCTCAGGGGATGTTTACCAATTCTGAACGCGCAATCCTGTTTTGTACGGTCGTTCGATCAGATGCTGCCAGCCTGCAAGCTGTCGTTTTGGGCATTGATCCTCAGGCCTTCATTGTCATTGGGCAAGGGCACCAAGCCAGCGGCGGCGTACTGCGACAAGCCTTTCATGAGCCGCAGCACGCGCTAACGCCGCCGGAAGGTAGCCAATCTGAGTGATGAATATATCTGCTGCAGAAAGCGAGAGCCACACCGCACTTATTCTACAATGGGGGATGTTTCATTGTTTCGGGAATGGGAATACCAAGCAGTTTGCAGATGGTTGGCGCAAGCTGCAATTGTGAAACAACTTCGTTGGTATTGCCCCTCCCTGAGGTCCCCGGCCGAATCACGAACAACGGGACCTCGCGCACATCCGGGGTGGTGCCGCCGTGCATTTTATCGACATTCATTCCGTGGTCGCCAGTGATAAGGATATTGTAGCCGCGTCCCATCCACTCGGGGATTAAGCCCGACAACATGGTGTCCTGCCGAATGGCGTGAATGCGGTATTCACTGGAATCTGAGCCGTATTTGTGGCCAGTGTCGTCCATGCCCATCGGATGAATCAGCAAATAATCGGGGGCAAATTTGCGTACTAACATGCCTGCGGTTGCAAATAGTTCTGCATCAGGGTAAGCATCATCGGAATAAAATCTCCCGTGCTGGATGAGCAGGGATGGGTCATCGACTTCGCGATCATCGATCATGTCGTAGGGGGCGCGATTATAAAGTTCGGAAAACCAGGAATAGGCCACAGCCGCGGTAGTTTTACCGGCATCGCGCGCGGCCTGGAAGATATTGGGCATCTTGGAACGCCGCACCACATAGTTCGAAACCACGCCGTGCTCGAAAGATGTGAGTCCGGTGTGTGTGGTTTCATACATCGGGCGCGACATTGAAGGCAACTCGCCAATAACTTTATAAAGATCGGCTATTTTTGCTTCGACTAGATGTCCCAGGAAACCCATCTGTTCGACAGCGGTGTCGTATCGCAGAGCATCGGAAAGTACCAAGACAACTTTATGCATTTTTACCTTTCGCTTTTTAAATACGAAGTTGCTTGCCAGCGCAGTATGGCTAGCAAGCGCTTGATAAAAGTAACTTGATTGTTCGCCCAACGTCTTTCATTCAACAAAATTCTATCTGCATTTGTCTCATCAAAAGGTGTTTCGCTGGGTTTTTTATAAGGGATGAATGGATCTTCGCCTTCGTCCGTGTGGCGATAGGCTGGGGCGTAGTAGTCTACCTCTTGCTCGAGTGCATAGCAGACAACTTGTGATTTTTCCTCCCCTAACAGCAACAACTCAAACAACATACGCGCATAGGGCATTTCATCTTCGGGTGAACCCTGCACAACCCCCACTTGTCCGTAACCTTTGCTTTCTTTGAGCACTTTGGCACCCTTAAGATGCACCTGGCGGATGTAGGGAGCCATTGCTTTCATGGCATGCAGAGGCTGTTCGCAAGCGTTGATCATATTTGTAAAGTCGAACAAAGCCCGGACGCGAGGGTGCTCAACTATCTTTAGCATCTGTACGATTTCAGTCGATTTGAATTCCTCATGCTGTTCGAAATCAAAGAACAAATTGTACTGATCTGCCAGCTCCGCCATATAGCGCAAATCAGCAACCGTCCTTGCCAATACCTGGGATAAAAAGCCCTCGTAGCGAGAATAGACACGAATATTTTGAACATCCAGCATTCTGGCGATTTGAACGACTTTGTCGATATTCAATTTTTTGGTGCTACTTGTTTCTAAATGGATGGTTAGATTAAGTTCTTGGGCATATGTTTTAAACTGGGCTAATTGTGTTGGCGTACTCTTCGCAAGGCTGTATTCTTTCCCATCGTCCACATGTATGTTGATGCCGTGTAATTCGTGCTCATATGCGAATTCAAGGACATCTGCTGGTCTGAACGCGCCATGCGTTAGATTCTGGATGAATGAATACGTGTGCGCGTGCAATCGAACAGCGTCAATGCGATTGCACAATTTTCGGGCATTTTCTGCACTAAAAACAATCGGTTCAGCATTTGGTAGATTAATATTCAAAAACTGTTTGAATTGTCTTGATGGATCAATGCTCATATGGCGAGTTGGGATTTTTTGCAGATCATGGGGGAATCAAGGGGCAGAGACGCAAGTTGGTTATTTCTCTGCGTTTTTGCCCCTTTGTAGTTTGCCTTAGTTTTTATTGGTGTTCAAGCGATTATAGATGATTGTGTTTTTTGTTTCTTGTTTCAAGTGAATGCATAAATTATAAAGTTATTCTCTGGGATGAATTAACAAAACCGGAATATTTACCTGTTGCAAAACTATATCAGCAATATCCGCAAAGAAGAAGCGCAACATCCCTACGCGTGCCTGAGTGGACATGGCAATCAAGTCGATTTTGTCACGCTTGACGACACGCACAATTTCGCCAACAACATCATCTAAGAAGCACACCTGGATGGAGACACTGTATCCGTGTTGCTTCAGTTGATTCATAATTGGTAGCAGGTCTACTTCTATCTCAGCCCGCAGGCTGTCTTCTTCCTGGCTGGAGAAAACGGGAAAGGCTTTGGGGCCTAGTGGTTCCCCTTCTGATTCGAGCATATACCCAGAGCGATAGTCTGGGGCGGCAAATCCCATTCCTTTGGGTGGTTTGGTCACATAATACAGAATGAGCTTATTGTCTTTAGTCGGGATGAATTTTTCGACCTCACCCAATATTTTGTGACTGATTTCCGATTTTGTTAGGGGAATTAAAATATTCTTCGACATGGGACGCTCTCCATTGTACCTGGCTCAAGTCAATTTGCTGCCGTAACCGCAACTGGCATTTTTACACCTTTCAATGTCAAAGTATCGGCAAAATGACATGCTACGAAATGTCCTTCTTCGATTTCCTGCCACGTTGGCATTTCTGTTTTACACATATCTTGCGCATATGGGCAGCGAGTATGGAAACGGCAGCCAGAAGGTGGATTAATTGGGCTAGGAATTTCGCCTTCTAGTTGGACAGGGGTCATTTCCATATCTGGATTTACTTCAGGAATTGCTGACAATAAGGCTTCGGTATAGGGGTGCTTTGGCGCATGGAAAAGCTTTTCCGTGGGAGCCAATTCGACAAACTGTCCCAGATACATAACGGCGACCCGCTTCGAAATATGTGCTACCACGCTTAAATCGTGAGCAATGAACAAATAGGTAAACCCGAATTCCGACTGCAGGTCCATGAGCAAATTGAGAATTTCTGCCTGAATGGATACATCGAGCGCCGAAACCGACTCATCGCAAACAATAAATTGAGGTTGGGAGACAAGTGCGCGGGCAATACCGATGCGTTGCCGCTGTCCACCGCTGAATGCGTGAGGAAAACGGCGCAAATACTCCACGTTGAGCTTGCAATGCGCGGCTGCAGAGCGCACGCGTTCGTCGACTTCTTTGCCCGTTGCCAGTTGTTGCGCGACCAACGGTTCGGCAATAATATCCCTCACCGTCATCCGTGGATTCAGTGAAGAATAAGGGTCCTGGAAGATCAATTGCATATGTTGGCGGTGTGCCCGCATTTCTTTATCTGTGAGTTGGGCTAAATCCAGCATTTGATCGTTGATACTAAAAGAGATATGTCCTTCTGTCAGATCAATTGCCCGCAGGATCGCGCGGCCGACGGTGGTTTTTCCAGAGCCGCTTTCGCCAACCAGACCCAGTGTTTCGCCTTTCTCGATATGAAAACTAACACCATCAACGGCTTTTACATATTTCGTAACCCCACCCAAGATACGCGTACTACGGATGGGAAAGTGTACTTTAAGGCCCTCGATTTGAAGTAAGATATCAGACATCTCTATCCTCGTGCAAAAAGCAATATACGATATGAGTATCAGTGAGTTGGGTAGGGCTCGGCATTTCGACATCACAGATGCCAGGGATTATTTTTTCACAGCGCGTGTGAAAGGGGCAACCTGCCGGGCGTGCCAAGGGGCTAGGGATATCGCCGCTGATGGCTGTTAAACGCTTTCCGAGATGATCCAATTGGGGGATGGCTCTTAATAAGGCTTGCGTATAAGGGTGCTGCGGCTGGTGAATAATTTCTTTTGCAGTGCCTCGCTCCAGAATTTTCCCCAGGTACATCACCTCCACCTCATCGGCCACTTGGGCAATAACGCCCAGATTATGCGTGATAAAGATGATAGACATCCCAAGGTCTTGCTGCAAGTCCCGCATCAGTTTCAGAATTTGTGCCTGAATCGTTACGTCCAATGATGTGGTTGGCTCGTCGGCGATCAGCAGCGATGGATTCATCGACAGCGCTACGGCAATCATGGCGCGTTGGCGCATGCCGCCTGAGAGTTCAAATGGATACTGCCTGAAACGCTGTCGGGGGTTGGAGATGCCCACACGATCCAGCATGTCAATGGCGATCTCCTGGGCTTCATCTTTGCTAACATCACGATGCTGCAAAACCGCTTCCATAATTTGATTGCCAATCGTGTAGACCGGCGAAAAGGAACTCATAGGTTCCTGGAATATCAAGGCTACTTCACCGCCGCGCATCTCACGAAGCTCACGGCTGGTTGGCCTGAGGCTGGTTATATCTACAACTTTATCGTCTTTGCGGCGAAATTGAATTGAGGAGCCTTTTTGGATGATTGAGTTTTTGGGTAAAAGCCGCATAATAGACCAGGTACTGACGCTCTTGCCAGAGCCGCTTTCGCCTACAATACCTAGGGTTTGACCCCGCTTCACGGAAAAATTGACGCCGTCCACAGCGGTGACGATTCCTTCGTCAGTCTTGAAAGAAATTTTGAGATCTTTGACTTCTAGCAGGTTATCCGAATGGATGGATTCGGTAGTTGTTGATGTCATGAATTTGTCTCCATATCACGGTTATCCGCTTATCTGGTATGGATCTGCGGCATCTCGCAAACCATCGCCCAGCACAGTAAAGGATAGTACGGCAATTACCACAAAAGCAGCCGGTATGAACAGCCAGGGAGCTTGTTCGATGGCGCGAACCGTTTGCGCATCTTGCAAAAGGACACCCCAACTAATTGTTGGAGGGCGCAGGCCCAGCCCAACGAAGCTGAGCGCAGTTTCGCTCAAGAGCATATACGGGAACGAAATCACCAGATCGACAATGATATAACTCATGAAAGCTGGCAGCAAATGTCGTCCGATTATGCGACTGGGTTTGGCCCCGGCCAGACTGGCGGCCACCACATAATCCTCGCCACGCAAGCTTAGCAGCTTGCCTCGAATACGACGCGCCAGGGTAGGCCAACCAACGACTGCCAGAATTAGTGTCATCGCAAAATAAACCTGGGTGGATGACCATTCTGTTGGGAAGGCAGCCGCCAGCCCCATATACAACGGGATCACGGGGACGACGCGCACAATTTCAGTTAATCGCTGGATAACATAATCGAGCCATCCGCCAAAGTAACCAGCCATCCCGCCAATGATCAAAGCCAGCACGAAAGAGATCAATACACCTAAAATGCCAATTGATAACGAGGTTCGCGTGGCCAGCAAAATGCGGGTAAAGATATCTCGGCCAAGACTATCGGTGCCAAAGAGATGAATCGAGCCTTCTTCAACCCCAAACAGGTGGGTATCCATCTCTATTAAGCCCAATAATTTATAGGGTTCACCTTGAATAAAGAATTTAACATCCCGGCGAATGGATGTATCGATTTTGACTTCCATCCTTAAGGTTTCCGGGTTGCGTTCTGATACGACTCCGGGGAGGAAGGGGTGCAAGGTACAGCCATCGTCATTACAAAAACGAGGCATTTGCGGGCTGACCAACACAGCTCCGCTAATGCGGGTTGTACCAGTATATGGCGCAAAAAATTCGGCAAAAAGCCCGACTAATGCCAGCGTGATCAGAATGAATGCACCAAGTTTAGCAATGTGATGTTTGCGAAAACGCCACAAAATTAACTGCAATTGTGTGGCCGAATAATAACGCAGTGCCTCTTCTGATTCTGTTTGGCTAACGGGCGTCTGTAGTGCTGTCGAGGGTATATTGGAGGTAGTCATTTCCCTTAACCTTCTATTAGCTTAACGCGCGGGTCTAAGATCGCGAGGGCAATATCTGAAAGAAAATTCATAAAGACAATCATAAAGGTCAGGACGAGCAAGATTGCACCGGCCACAAACATATCTAAATCGAGATATGATTTCAGCAACAATTCTCCCAGTTCCGGCAAGCCCAAGACCAAAGCCACAATCGGTAGCTCGGAGAAAATGCGGTTGGCATCAAAGCTCACGGTACTGACAACAGGGTTGATTGCCAGTCGGGCCGGATATTTGAGCAGCAGTTTCCATTCAGGGACGCCGCGGGCACGAGCCGCCGTCACCGACAGGTTGTTAATCTCATCAAGCATGGTGGCCCGTACCGTTTGCAGTTGAAAGGCAGTTGCTGACCAGGCTAAAACGATGGCCGGGATGATAAGGTGGCTGAGGAGATCCAATACCTTTTCTACACTCCAGGGGGCATCAGCATACTCAGGCGAAAAAAGCCCCCCAACCGAAGAATCAAAAACAGTAATAGAAATATACAACAATACCAGAGCCAGCAAAAAATTGGGCAGGGCAAAACCTAGATAGCTAAACACGGTCAAGGCGTAGTCTTCTATGGAATTCCGCCTGATGGCGGCGTACATGCCAACCGGTATCGAAATTAGATAGGTTACAACCAGAGTGGAGAAAAGAATTGCCATGGTCAACCCGATTTTTTGCCCGATAACATTGTTGACCGATGTTTGAAATGAAAAGGCCTCACCAAAATCGCCGTGAAGGATAATACCGCCAATCCAGTTGAGATAACGCTCCGGGGCTGGTCGATCAAGACCAAATTCCGCCCGAATATTGTCGATATCTGCTTCGGTAATCTGGGTGCCCGTCCCCGAAAATTTACGGAACGCCCACCGATCAGCATAATCGCCAGGAGGGAGCTCCATGATAATAAATACCATAATCGACACGAAGAACATTGTTACAACCATGCCAATGATGCGCTGAATTAGGAATTTGATCATCTCTTCTTCCTCTGTATTTGGTTGATTGAAGCAAGAAGCAGGGAGTAAGAAGTAAGAACGTTCTATTGCTCGGATGATGCTTACTTCTTATGGACTTACGCAATTGTGTTAGAAGAAGCCCGGAAATAAGGATGTGGGTACGAAGCACTGCACACCCCTAGTCCGGTATTGTTTTCAACGAATTGCGTAAGTCCTGTTTTTGCAAATAACGCCTGGAGTCAAATATTATTCTTTGGACTCTGCGTTTGCTTGAGTGATGAAATAAAACATCTTACTCACCCCATCTCTTTTAGAAAGATGGGGTGAGTGTTTCGTGTGATTCGAATTACTCAGAGAGGAACCACTGAGCCGGAATCATTGGGTAGGCACGGTAGTAGTCGTAGCTCACTACGGTGTAAGGCCCGAAGTTACCCAGACGGTTAGTGTGGATAATCGGTTGTTTCACATTACCGGCAATTCCAATCTTCCATAAGTTGTTTACATGAATGTCAACAATCTGCTCGCCCAAGGCATCACTTTCGGATGTTCCAAGCGGGTGCTGCTGGAATTGTGCAGCTAGATCATAAAGAGAAAGGGCGTCGGCCGGCGGCTCAATGCCTGTTGCGCCGTCTGATTTGACCCACTCATCCCACAGGTATGCTACACCAGGATTGAAGGGTTCACCAAAGGGAGGCACTAGCATTTCGTCGTTGCCCACGATGATTGCGCCGGAAGTGCCATCAAACAACCAGGTCAGGACTTCTGCAGCATTGGTATTGGCTCGCTGGCGATATTCATCCGAGGTGACTTCTTTAAGCGTGACAGCAACGCCAACCGCTTCCCAATAATCTTTAACCAACTCATGAGTTGGTACAGGGACACCCTGATTAGAGTATTGAAGGTCAAGAGTGAGCTTTGATCCATCCAAACGATCACGGAAGCCATCACCATCAACATCTACCAAACCCATATCATCAAGCAGCGCAATGGCTGCAGTGGGGTCGTACTCGATGAAGGCGGTCTTGTGCTCTTCGGTGACGAAGGTCACGGTATTTGGATCGGCCGGTGTGGCCTGGATCGGTTCAGCCTGACCAAGATATACTAATTCGACGATCTCTGCCCGGTTAATGGCCAGAGACATTGCCTGACGGAAGCGCAAGTCATTGAAGATTTCACGCAGGCCTTCGTCTTCGTGGGTGAGGTTGAAGCCGTAGAAAGCAGTAACGCCAACGCCGAAGCCCAAGTCAACGGTATAGTCGCCGTTAGCCTCATTCTCTTTGTAGAGCGTAAAGTCAGAGATATTGATCGATTGAACTTTGTAGTCAACTTCACCATTGGTGATTTTCAGGTTGCGAACTTCTGCATCGGGAACATATAATTCGTTTTGTTCGTTGATGTAGGGCAGTTGGTTCCCCGCGGTGTCAACCATGTAGAAGTAGGGGTTGGCAACAAAACGCCGTCCTTCAGTGGTTTCTTCAACCAGGATATGGGACTCAAGCGTAGGAATTACATCTTCTGCTTCGCCACCCAGCAAACGGGAGGGGGTATCCGTCCAGTCGCTGTTGCCGTAGTAGTATTCAGCTACTTCAGCTAAAGTCATACCTTCTGCAATTTTCGTGTCAAAGAAATGCTTGGGTTGGAAGGGTTGAATGTAGGTGGTGGAGAAAAAGCTCAGCATGCCTGGGGTTGGCTCAGGGAAGACGAATTTGAAGGTGGTTTCATCGATCACTTCAATCGACATCAAAGAGTCACCAAAAGTAACCCAGCCGGGTGTACTGGCGAAAACATCGGGATTCAGAACAATCTCATTCAGCCAGAATTCAACGTCGGCCGAGGTAAACGGCGCGCCATCAGACCATTTATGACCTGCACGGAGGAAGAAGGTAATCTCTGTGAAGTCATCGTTCCACTCCCAGCCTTTGGCTATATTGGGTTCAAAGGTAACGTAGTCATCGCTGAAGCGAACGAGGTTGACGTGACGAACGCTCAAAAAGTCGGAGGTGCCAGACTCGGTTGCGTTGGAAAGTGCATTGAAAACACCACCATACTGGCCAATGGCTTCGTAAGGCACAACAACTAGTGGTTCAGCCGGAACGCGTTCTGCCACCGGCGGCAGCTCAGGGTTGTTGGTGATGCGGGCATTCAGCGCGGCGATGTCGGGGTTTTCATTGAAAACCATGACGCATCCGGCTGCAGCTTCGAAATCAGCCAATTCATAGAGACGCGCGTACTCACCAGCCGGAACACCAGCACGGTCTGCCAGGGTGATAGCCGGGCAGTCAGTTTGTTCAACTGCAGCAGGTGCTGCTTCTTCAACTGGCGCGTATGCGCTCAATACCAGGGCAAAGAGCAGCATCAACGTGATGAGCAACAGGCCTTTTTTGTTAGACATTTTCTTCTCCTTGAATATTTTTATTAGGAAAATGGGTTGCTATTACTTGGTAATTCTCGAAATGCCAATTTTTGCTATCGCCTATAGAACCACCTCCTAGATTTATTGCTAAATCTTACTATAAAATTGAATGAAAAATCTTGCAGTCGTACTCAGTAAAGCAATACAGCGGTCGTGAACTAAAAGTTACAATCGTTCCCCCTCCAATAACCAAACTCATTTTACCTTATTTTTTAGCCCTTTCCGAAAATTCTTTACGGGTTCTTTAGGATTTTGTAGTGCTGGTGTTTGCTTGCTCCATAATTTCTCGTAGCAAGCAAACACCAGCATTCTTCATAATCAGCTTGAACAGTTTAGCATATTTCTATTAACAACCTGCTGCGTTTGTTTAACAGTGTGTAAACGAGATGTGGTCTTCTTATTTTCGTCCTTGAGTCTTAATTTAGGGATTATGATGAGAAATAATCCATCAACTGCTCAAGCCGCAACACGCCATCGTAGTTGATTCCTTCGCCGCCTTGCTTCAATTCGCCTTTTTCGCCATCCGCATCGCCAAGGCAGGTGACAATAATATTGGCATCTGAAAGATTCTCGCTTGCTGTGTAGATATTGGTTGTTGCGACGATATTCAACCCCGCGGCATGGGCAGCCAAGACACCGTTGCGAGAATCTTCGATCACGATGCACTCTTCGGGTTTTAAGCCAGTTTTTTCAAGGGCCAGGTTATAGATGGCCGGATGCGGTTTCTTTTTGCTAACGATGTCGCCTGCCAGAACAAACTCGAATTTAATGTCATCGAGCATTCCGTTGACGACGGCCTGCGCGGCGCGCTCATTTGACGTAGTGCAAATTCCAAGCAATAAGCCTGCATCATTGATTTCTTTCATCAACCGCTTCACGCCTGGGCGCAGCGGCAACTGCCCACTTTCGATTAAGCTGACAAAAGCGGCTGTTTTATGTTTATGCATTCTTTTGATGAGATCATCTACTTCTTCCGCATTGATCTCGACCCCAAAGCCTTTGGTGTTGAGATGGTGTTTCATGCGTTCCTTGCCACCCGCCACTTGCAGCAATTCGTGGTAGTAGTCCACATCCCACTCGAAATCGTAGCCAAAATCTTTGAAAGTTTGGTTGAAGGCAACCCGATGCCCGTCGCGCTCGGTGTCAATAATGACGCCATCTTGATCAAAAAAAACTGCCTTTATTTTTGCCATCGAAATTTTCCTCTCTTATGATAAACCGGGCTGGAAAGGATTACCAACCCGGTTTAGTGCCAGCAAACTAAGCGTAAAAAGCGCGAATGGCTTCAACGGCCATGCGATTTTCTTCTTTGGTGCCCAGAGTCAGGCGCCACCAGCCGTTTTGCCCATACATAGTAGATTGCGGACGGAGAATAATGCCCTTTTCTTGCACGAAGGCCACCAAATCATCGCCTGCTTTTCCAGTGCCCGATCCGTCGAAAAGGATGTAATTGGCTGCAGAATGGAAAACGGTAAAACCGGGGATATCGCCGAGTGCATTTTCAATATAGGCTACTTCGCTGTTGTTAAATGCCACTCGTTCTGCCAATCCTTCAACATCCTCCAACGCGGCTAATGCAGCCCACATAGGGATTGTTCCCACATTCCACGGGAGTAACGCTGCCGAGATTTGCCCGATAACTTCTTCGTGTCCCAGCGCGTATCCAAAGCGCATCCCAGCTAGTCCGTAAGCTTTCGAGAGTGTGCGCGTAACGAGTACATTCTTGTATTTTTTGATCAGCCCGACTTGCGATTTTTCGAGACCGGCGAACTCAACGTAGGCTTCATCTACAATGAAGGGGATGCCCGTTTCGGCAATTTTGGCAAAATCTTCTGCGTTCATAAAATTGCCAGATGGGTTATTGGGATTAGCAACAACGATGATCTTGGTTTTTTCGGTGATCGCTGCCAGAATGGCATCAACATCAAATTTGAGTTCTTTATCCTCGTAGATCATTGGGACAGAAACAAGTTTGCCACCGAGGATATTGCAGCGTAACTTGTAGATACCGAAGCACGGAGTGTGTTGAATAACCTCTTCACCAACCTGGAGGAAGCACCGGAAAATGTTATCGAAGACTTCGCTCGATCCGTTGCCAATCATCACATTTTTTGGGCCATCTAGCCCATTGATTTCAGCAATTTTCGAGCGCACAACCAGGCCCTGATCCGGGTAGCGGTTGGCAATAGCGCCATACTTTTGAATGGCCTCTTGCACCTTCTCGGATGGAGGGTTCGGGTTTTCGTTAGACATCATGCGGTGCAGTTCTGGCTGACGCCACGCCAACTCGATGTGCCCGGAAACATACATAGGAATGCCCTTAACCCAGGGAACAAAATAATCTTGAATTGATTTCATCGTGCTATTTCTCCTTTATGCCTTTCCTGCGCTTCCTAAAATGTCAATCCACTTTGTAACTGCCTGCCGAATGGCATCTTTGACAGCGATATCAATCTTGCCGGGATTGTATTGCTCCCGGTTTTCTGAAATGAAGTTAAAGGTGGTATCAATGAGAGCATGTTTCAATTCGGTCGAGACATTGAATTTGGCGCCGCCCATTTCAACAAGTTTGATCGCGTATTCTTTACTCAAACCAGTACCGCCATGCACCACCAATGGTGTTTTGACGCCATTGCCATTGAGCATCTGATTGATTTGGCCCAGGCGTTCAAAATCTACTTTTGGATTTTTTGTCTTGTAGACACCATGCGCAGTGCCGATGGCCGGGGCAAAAATATCTACACCGGTGCGCTCGACAAACTCGATGGCTTGTTGTGGATTGCACAGCGCGGCTTCATCCTCTGCAACCTTTACCTGATCTTCCACGCCTGAAACTGTGCCTAACTCTCCCTCAACAGAGATACCGCCAAGAGAGTGGCAGTAATCCACCACTTCCTTCGTTTGGCGGATATTTTCATCATAGGCTTGTTTGGAGGCGTCAATCATAATATTTGTGTAACCTGCATCCGCACATTTTTTACAATATTCCACGTTGGTGCTGTGATCCAGGTGCAAACAGATCGGGATCGGGGCTGATTCAGCTAACGTTCGATAGATTGCTACCAGCACATCCTGCCCCAGAAATTGGGAAGGTGTGACGGAAGCCTGAATAATGAGTGGGGCCTGCTTCTCGATGGCCGCCTCGACAACGGCTTCCATTTGAATCAGGTTCGTGATATTGAAAGCTCCAACGGCATATTTGCCTTCGGCTGCTTCTAACATCATTTCCCTTGCAGTTGCAATTGACATGGTGAGCTCCTATTTATTATAGTTGTTCGTATTTTTTGGTTTTACAGTGTGGCATGGGTGCTGCTTCGCGTTACACTGTAACCAATGGAGAGTTTTTAATAAGACTTGGCTCGATTTGCTGTATTTTTTTTGAAATTTATAGCATATATTCTTTTCCATCAGAGCTAACATCATTAAGCCATTGTTGCCACATTGCAGCCTGCATCCCCCGCGTTGTGCGAGCAAAAAATGTGTCAGCATAATCACGAAAGTTGAAATCAAGTTTTGAAATCCCAATTTGTACCATTGCCCACATGGCTTCACGGAAATCGGAAATGACCTTTAGTAATTTAATCCGCGCCCACCTGGCTGCGGTCACTTCGCCAAAATAGCATTCCAGCAACCAGCGATCTTGGTCATCGGTGAATTCGTGATGGGTGGAGAAATTTGCAAGATCAAAAACAGGATCACCCATTCCCGCGTATTCCCAATCCAAAATACGGATTTGACCATCATCGAGAAAATTTGCGTTGAGTAAATCGTTGTGGCAGATTTGGGGGGTGAAAGGGGATTTTAGCAGCGCAGTTTCGACAGCATTCATTTGCTCAATCAGCCAACCAAAATTATCAGGAAAAATAACCTTGAATCGGCGGGCAATTTCAGTGGAATCTTCGACTACGCGGAATGGAGAGAATGTTTCGGGAATTGGAGCCAGGTTATGGACGCGGCGGATCGCATCCGCGACGCGTTTTATATTTTGGGGTTGACTGATTTCATCGGGCAAAAGCTGGCGGGCCTCAATGAATCTGGTAACAAGGTATCCCTCCGGTTGGATGATATGAAAAACTTCGGGGCCGATGCCAATTTCCCCGGCAGCCTGACTAACGGCACATTCCGTTGAGCGATCAATGCCCAATAATTCGGTATCGACTCCCGGGATGCGGAGGACAAAAACATCCCCATTGACTTCTATGCGGAAATTTTCATTGGTAATGCCACCCGTAAGTGGAGATGATTTTATATCTGAGGCGCCAGACCATTGAGGAATACGGGCAATTGCTTTTTCGATCGTCAGAGTCATAATTTGGCTCACTTCTTTAAAGTATGCTATTTGGTTTTTGAAGACTTTGCGTAGATGGGATATTCACGCGGAATACCAGAAACCTAGTTTATTTCGGCGAATTGAATAATTATTTGTAAACCGAATGCCGTTTGGAATTATATCGACAAAACAAGAAATTTGCAAATAGTTTCAAAATCTGCTACAATTCCACCGCTAACATCGCAAATTCTGTCATTTCAGTCCAATTAATCATCCAAACAAGTGATTATATTTCATGCGCAAATCTCTTATTCCCGCTCAAAGACGTGAGCGTATTCAAGAATACATTACAACCCATAAGGTGGCGCGTCTAGCTGATTTGAGCAAAATGTTAAATGCTTCCGAAGCTACAATTCGCCGCGATCTTGAAAAACTTGAAGACACGGGTTTTCTTGAGCGCACGCATGGCGGGGCAGTACTCAGTCAACGATTATCACGAGAACCCGAATATCAACACAGGTTGAGGGATAGCCCTCATGAGAAAGGTTTGATCGGACAATTGGCTGCCGCGCTAATCGAGGATGGTGATGTTGTTTTTCTCAATGGTGGTACGACCACGACAGAAATTATTCGTCATATCCGCCCAAGCGCCGATATTACTGTTATCACCAATAATCTATTTGCTGCTCTGGAGATCGATAGTATTGGCTTTGAACTAATTCTACTGGGTGGCATCTATCAGCCAGTTTCTCTTTCGGTAGGCGGATATTTTTCTGTTGATAACATCAGGCAGGTGTATGCGGATAAGACTTTTATTGGTGTTGACGGCATCAGCCTCAAATATGGCTGTACTTTCCCAACCAGCGCTGAGGCTGAAGTTGTGCGTACCATGATGGGACGTACTCGAGGCCCGGTTTATATTGTCGCCGATCATAGTAAATGGGGGACGGTTTCCAATTATGAAGCCGCAAAAATTGAGAAAATCCATAGCTTGATCACGGATGATGGCTTCGACATGAACGCGCGCGAATCGCTATTGGCGCAATCTGTAGAAGTTCTCATCGCAGGAGATGATATTTCATAGCACAAGATACTGTGCTAGCCAGCTTACTTTACGCCTCCATGCACCGGCATGGAGGGATGATGAGGATTTGCTTTAATCTGATAAAAATAAGCGCCAACCCAATATTTATGGCAGGAGGCATCCATGTTCAAATTGTTCAAATCCAAGCAAAACAGGTTTATCCACCTGATCAATCAGCAAGCCGAATTAACGTTGCAGGGGTTGAATCAGCTCATCGATTATATGAAATCCCACGACCCAGAGCTTGCCCGGCAGCTCACGTTGACTGAAAAAGAAGCCGATGAAGTGCGCCGTATTTTGATCAATGAACTTAACCGCACATTCGTTACCCCGATTGACCGGGAAGATATTTTTGCGCTCTCGCGTGCGATTGATGATGTCGTTGATTATGCTTACAGCACGGTCACAGAAATGGATGTACTCGCGGTTACGCCGACAAGCTTCATGGTGCGCATGACTACGCTCTTGCGGGATGCAGCTTATGAAATTCATATGGCAACCCAACGGCTTGAAGACCATCCCGGTGTTGCCGCTGAACACGCCCAGCGCGCCAAAGCGCTAGAGAACCGCGTTGAAGCTGTTTACCGGGAAGCCATCGCCGATTTATTCAGCGGGCCTGAGGATGTCCATCATATTTTCGAGATGCTCAAAATGCGCGAGGTCTATCGCCACCTGAGCAATGCAGCCGACCGGGGTGATGAGGCCGCCAACTTGATCGCCGATATCGTCGTCAAGACTACGTAATCAGGAGACCCAAATATGCCTACGATCCTGATTATGATGATCGTCTTAGCTGTTATCTTTGATTTCTTAAACGGTATTCACGATTCGAGCAATATTGTTGCCACGATGATTTCATCACGCGCTTTTAGCCCGCGCGTGGCATTAGGCGTGACAGCCATCGCTCATTTCGTCGCGCCTTTCATTTTTGGGGTGGCAGTGGCTACCACAATCGGACACGAAGTCGTTAAAGCGGATGCCATCACTATTAATATTCTCATCGCGGCCCTGGCCAGCGCGATTATCTGGAACTTGGTGACCTGGTTCTTAGGTATTCCCAGCAGTTCTTCACACGCTTTGATCGGCGGGATGATTGGTGCAGTTGGTATTGGCGCCGGTTTTGATGCAATCGAGTTGCGCGGCATGGAGAAAATTCTGATTGCGCTTTTCGCATCACCCATCCTTGGTTTGGTGTTGGGGTATCTGATCACGAAACTGGTTTTCTTTCTGGCTCGTGGTGCAACGCCAAAGATCAATTGGCTTTTCAAACGCTTTCAAATTATTACGGCCATAGCCCTGGCGCTTAGTCATGGCACCAATGATGCTCAAAAAACGATGGGGATCATCACGCTAGGCCTGGTGACAGCTGGTATCCTGCCCACCTTCCATGTGCCTTTCTGGGTCGTCGCTGTTAGTGCGGGGGCGATTGCTTTGGGTACTGCGCTCGGCGGCTGGAAACTCATCAAAACCTTAGGTTCAAAATTTTATAAAATCCGCCCCGTGCATGGTTTTAGCGCTCAACTGACCTCCGCCTTCGTCATTCTAGGGGCTTCTTTGGTTGGTGGGCCAGTCAGCACAACTCAGGTGGTTAGCTCCTCGATTATGGGCGTCGGATCGGCCGAACGCCTGAGCAAGGTGCGTTGGGGTGTCGCCAAAGAAATTATTGTGGCCTGGATTGTCACTATCCCCGCGACAGCATTGATGGCGGCTGGGCTAACGTACTTGATTAATAATGGCGCTGCCATTGCGGCTGCTTTTTGCCATCTGTTTTATTGTTAATGATTTGATCTTAAGTGATTGTTGGAAAGTAGCTTTAATATGGCTTCCGCCGCGCCGTAAGAAATT